>Ga0224512_10004607_pt1 | contig 11557 bp, 12 predicted proteins | sample SF_May12_sed_USG_4_FD_169103 | JGI IMG/M metagenome (GOLD analysis project Ga0224512, IMG submission 169103) | Sediment microbial communities from San Francisco Bay, California, United States - SF_May12_sed_USGS_13 | ecosystem: Environmental > Aquatic > Marine > Sediment | place: USA... | reverse complement strand
GCGGCTTCCTGCATCGCCACCGCCTGCGCCAGCTCGGCCACCGACATTCCGGAGAGCACCGCCAGCGCGGTGCGCGCCCCGACGCCGGCAATGCGGATCAACTGGCGGAATACCGAGCGTTCTTCCAGCGTGTAAAAGCCGTAGAGCGCCTGCGCGTCCTCGCGCACCACGAGGTGCGTGTGCAGGGTCACGGCTTCGCCGGTGGCCGGCAGGCTGTAGAAAGTGCTCATCGGCACGTCGAGCTCGTAGCCGACGCCGTTGCAATCCACCATCACCTGCGGCGGATGCTTGGCGGCGAGCTTGCCTGAGAGCCGGCCGATCACGCGAGCCGCCCGCGCTTCATGCGCAGCCCGCGCATGGACAGGCGGCCGAGCTGCGCGCCGTGCGCGTGGCAGATGGCGCAGGCGAGCGCATCGGCCGCGTCCGGGCCGGGGTCGCCCGCGAGCGCGAGCAAGCGCTTCACCATGTGCTGGACCTGAGCCTTTCCCGCCTGGCCGTTGCCGACCACCGATTGCTTGACCTGCAGCGCAGTGTACTCGGCGACCGGCAGCCCCGCGAGCACGGCGGCGCAGATCGCGGTGCCGCGCGCCTGGCCGAGGGCGAGCGTCGATTGCGGGTTGACGTTGACGAATACCTTTTCCACCACCACCTGCTGCGGGCGGTGCGTGGCGATCACCTCGCTCAGGCCCTCGAGCAGCGTCTTCAGGCGCTCGGCGAGCTCGCCGCGGCCCGATTTCACGCAGCCGCTGGCGACGTAGCCGAGGCGCTGGCCGTTCTTGTCGATGACACCGAAGCCCGTGACCTGCAATCCGGGATCGATGCCCAGGATCCTCACGCGTCCTCGAGCACCGCGGTGGTGTAGACGTCCTGTACGTCGTCCAGCGATTCGAGCGCGTCGAGCAGGCTGCGCATGCGCTGCGCGTCGCTGCCGGCGAGCACGGCTTCGGCGGTCGGCTTCAGCGTCACCTCGGCGAGCTCGGGCCTGAGCCCGGCCTTGTCCAGCGCCGCCTTGACCGCGTGGAAGTCACCCGGCGGACACAACACCTCGATCGAGCCGTCTTCATTCGCCACCACGTCCTCGGCGCCGGCCGCCAGCGCCGCGTCCATGACCTGCTCTTCGCTCGCGCCGGGCGCGAACACGAACTGGCCGCAATGCTTGAACAGAAAAGCCACCGAGCCGTCCGAGCCGAGATTGCCGCCGTTCTTGGTGAACGCGTGGCGCACTTCGGCCACCGTGCGCGTGCGGTTGTCGGTGAGGCAGTCGGCGATCACCGCCGCGCCGCCGGGCCCATAGCCCTCGTAGCGCGCTTCCTCATACGACACGCCCTCGAGCTGGCCGGCGCCGCGCTTCACGGCGTTCAGCACGCTGTCCTTGGCCATGTTGGCCTCGCGCGCCTTGTCCATCGCCAGACGCAGGCGCGGGTTGGTCGCGGGATCGCCGCCGCCCAGCTTCGCGGCGACGGTGATTTCCTTGATCAGGCGCGTGAACACCTTGCCCTTTTTCGCATCCGCCGCGGCCTTGCGGTGCTTGATGTTCGCCCATTTGCTGTGACCTGCCATGCGATAATTTTACCGCCATGCCTACTCCCCTCCTCGTCGCCAAGAGCGGCGCGCTTGACCTGATTCTGCTTTCCAACCTCGCGAACCGCCACGGCCTGATCACCGGCGCGACCGGCACCGGCAAGACCGTGACGCTGCAGACGCTCGCCGAGCAGTTCTCGCGCGCGGGCGTGCCGGTGTTCATGGCCGATGTGAAGGGCGATCTGTCGGGCATGGCCAAGCCGGGCGGCAGCCATCCCAAGGTCGCCGAGCGCGCGAAGAGCCTGAAGCTCGAGCTCAAGTACGAAGCGTGCCCGGTCGTGTTCTGGGACGTCTTCGGCAAGAGCGGCCACCCGGTGCGCGCCACGGTGTCCGACATGGGACCGCTGCTGCTCGCGCGCATGCTCGCGCTGAACGACACGCAGGAAGGCGTGCTCAACCTGGTATTCAAGATCGCCGACGACGCCGGCCTGCTGCTCCTCGACCTCAAGGACTTGCGCGCCATCGTGCAGCACGTGGGCGACAACGCCGCGCAGTTCACCACGCATTACGGCAACGTGTCCGCGGCGTCGATCGGCGCCATCCAGCGCGGGCTGCTGACCCTGGAGAACCAGGGCGCGGCGCAGTTCTTCGGCGAGCCGATGCTCAACATCGCCGACCTGATGCAGGCCGAAGGCGGCAAGGGCGTCGTCAACATCCTGGCCGCGGACCAGCTGATGAATTCGCCCAAGCTCTACGGCGCGTTCCTGCTGTGGATGCTGGCCGAGCTGTTCGAGCAACTGCCCGAAGTGGGCGACCCGGACAAGCCGAAGCTCGTGTTTTTCTTCGACGAGGCGCATCTGCTGTTCGATGACGCGCCCAAGGCGCTGCTCGAGAAGATCGAGCAGGTGGTGCGCCTCATCCGTTCGAAGGGCGTCGGCGTATTCTTCGTGACGCAGAACCCGCTCGACATCCCCGAGTCGGTGCTCGGCCAGCTCGGCAACCGGGTGCAGCACGCCTTGCGCGCCTTCACCCCCAGGGACCAGAAGGCGGTGAAGTCCGCCGCCGAAACCATGCGCCCCAATCCCAAGCTGAAGATCGAACAGGCGATCACCGAGCTCGGCGTGGGCGAGGCGCTGGTCAGCCTGCTCGACGAGAAGGGCCGCCCGAACGTGACCGAGCGCGCTTTCGTGGTGCCGCCGGGCAGCCAGCTCGGTCCCGTGACCCAGGCCGAGCGCAGCGCAGCGATCGCAGCCTCGCCACTCGCCGGTCATTACGAGAAGGTCGTCGACCGCGAGTCGGCCTACGAGAAGCTCAAGGCGCGCACGGAACAGGTTGCGCAGGAGCAGGCGGCGGAAGAACCGAAGGAGCGCAGTGCGGCCTCCGACATTCTCTTCGGCAGGACCGGGCCGCGCGGCGGCCGGCAGTCGCAGGGCCTGCTCGAAGCGATGGCGAAAAGCGCTGTGCGCACCGTAGGCTCGCAGGTCGGGCGGGAACTGATCCGCGGGGTACTGGGGTCCCTGCTCGGCAAGCGTCGTTGAGTCCAGCGGGTTACCGCGGCTGGGGCATGCTGTTCGCCCTCGGCGGCACCGTCGCGTTCGCCTTCCGCCCGGTGCTGATCAAGCTGGGCTACGCGTCGGCGCCGGTGAGCGCGACGACGCTGCTGTTCCTGCGCATGGTCCTGTCGCTGCCGTTCTTCGCCGCCGTGGCGTGGTGGCTGCGGCGCGCGCCGCCGCTCGCGCGGCGCGACTGGGCGGGCATCGTCGGCCTGGGCTTTCTCGGCTACTACCTCGCCAGCCTGCTCGATTTCCTCGGCCTGCAGTACGTGCCCGCCGGTCTCGGCCGGCTGATCATGTTCCTCTACCCCACGCTCGTCGTCATCTTGTCGGCGCTCTTTCTGTCGCGGCGGCCGACGCGGCGCGAGCTGGCGGCGCTCGCCATGACCTACGCCGGCATCGCGCTCGTGCTTTCGCGCCAGCTCGGCGCCGCGCCCGAGCATCGCCAGTTCCTTTTCGGCGCTGCGCTCGTCTTCGGCGCGGCCATGTGTTACGCGGTATACCTCGTCACCGGCAGCCAGCTGGTGAAACGCGTGGGATCGATGCGCTTCACCGCCTACACGATGATGGTGTCGACGGCGCCCGCGCTTGTGCAGTTCGCAGCTCTCGAAAGTCCCGCCGCGCTGCAACTGCCGGGCGAAGTGTGGCTGTACGCCATCCTGCTTGCGACGGTGTGCACCGTGTTGCCCGTGTTCCTTGTCGCCGAGTCGTTGAAGCGGATCGGCGCCAACCATTTCGCGCTCATCGGCGGGCTCGGCCCGGTGACCACGGTGGCTGCCGATTTCGCGTTGCTGGAAGGCGCACTCACGCCGCTGCAGCTCCTGGGCGGCGCGCTGGTGATCGCGGGTGTATTGTTGGTATCCCTCAAGAAAGGCTAGACACCATGGATCTCGGCATCAAGGGCAAGAACGCGCTCGTGTGCGCGGCATCGAGGGGGCTGGGCAAGGGCTGCGCCATGGCGCTCGCGCGCGAAGGCGTGAATCTGGTCATCACCGCGCGCGGCAAAGAAGCGCTGGAGGCGACGGCGGAGGAAATCCGCAAGAGCACGGGCGCCAAGGTGACGGCGGTAGCCGGCGACATCACCACGCCGGAAGGCCGCGCGCAGGCGCTCGCCGCCTGCCCGAACGCGGACATTCTCGTCAACAACGCCGGCGGCCCGCCGCCCGGGGATTTCCGCAGCTGGTCGCGCGAGGACTGGATCAAGGCGATCGACGCCAACATGCTCACGCCCATCGAGCTCATCAAGGCGACCGTGGACGGCATGATCGCGCGCAAGTTCGGCCGCATCGTCAATATCACCTCGGCCGCGGTGCGCATGCCGATACCGGAGCTGGGCCTGTCGAACGGCGCGCGCACCGGCCTGACGGGCTTCGTCGCCGGGCTGTCGCGCCAGACAGTGCAGCACAACGTGACGATCAACGCGCTCCTGCCCGGACCGTTCGACACCGACCGGCTGCGCGGCAACATGGAGTTCAACGCCAAGAAGCTGGGCAAGACGCCGGCGGAACTGGCCAAGCAGCGTGCGGACGCAAATCCCGCCAAGCGCTTCGGCACCATCGACGAGTTCGGCGCCGCATGCGCCTTCCTCGCCAGCGTGCATGCCGGCTTCATCACCGGCCAGAACCTGGTGCTGGACGGCGGCGCCTTTCCCGGAACCCTGTAGCAACGGAGTTAGAATTTCAAGTTCAACCAGCGAGGTATCCCATGAATGCACCCTCACGCGCTGGACTTCCGTCCCAGCCCCTGAAAGACCCGAAACTCTTCCGCGAACAGTGCTATATCGGCGGCGCCTGGACGGCCGCCGACGGCGGCAAGACCTTCGCCGTGCGCAATCCCGCAAACGGCGCGCAGCTCGGCACCGTGCCGGACATGGGCGCGGCGGAGACGAAAAAGGCGATCGCCGCGGCCGAAGCCGCCCTGCCAGCCTGGCGCGCGAAGACCGCCAAGGAACGCGCTGCCATCCTGAGGAAATGGAACGATCTAATCCTCGCCAATCTCGACGATCTGGCGCTGATCCTGACCAGCGAGCAGGGCAAGCCGCTCGCGGAGTCGAAGGGCGAGGTGACCATCGGCGCGGCCTACGTCGAGTGGTTCGCCGAAGAGGCCAAGCGCATCTACGGCGACACCATTCCCACGCCCTGGGCCGACCGCCGGATTTTGGTGGTCAAGCAGCCGGTGGGCGTATGCGCGGCGATCACGCCGTGGAACTTCCCGCACTCGATGATCACGCGCAAGGTGGCGCCGGGGCTGGCCGCGGGCTGCACCGTGATCCTCAAGCCCGCCGAGCAGACGCCGTACTCCGCGCTCGCGCTCGCCGAGCTTGCCGAGCGCGCCGGGTTTCCGAAGGGCGTGCTGAACATCCTCACCGGCGACGCGCCGGCGATCGGCGGCGAGCTCTGCGCCAACCCGGCGGTGCGCAAGATCTCGTTCACCGGCTCGACCGAAGTCGGACGGCTGCTGATGAAGCAGGCGGCGCCCACGGTGAAGAAGATCTCGCTCGAGCTCGGCGGCAACGCGCCGTTCATCGTCTTCGACGACGCCGACATCGACGCCGCGGTGGAAGGGGCGATGGTCTCCAAGTACCGCAATACGGGCCAGACCTGCGTGTGCGCGAATCGCCTTTTCGTGCAGGACGGCGTGTATGACAAGTTCTCCGCCAAGCTCGCCGAGAAGGTGAAGGAAATGAAAGTCGGTGCCGGCACCGAGGCGGGCGTGGTGCAGGGGCCGCTCATCGACCAGGCGGCGCTCGCCAAGGTCGAGGAGCACGTGGCGGACGCGCTCGCGGGCGGCGCCAAGGCGCTCACCGGCGGCAAGCGCCACAGCCTGGGCGGCACCTACTACGAGCCGACCGTGCTCACCGGAACGACACCCAAGATGAAGATCTTCCGCGAGGAGACCTTCGGCCCGGTGGCGCCGCTGTTCCGTTTCAAGACCGACGACGAGGTGGTCGAGCTCGCCAACCGCACCGAGTACGGCCTCGCGGCGTACTTCTACAGCCGCGACATCGGCCGCGCGTGGCGCGTCGCCGAGCAACTCGAATACGGCATGGTCGGCGTGAACACCGGCTTGGTCACCACCGAAGTCGCGCCTTTCGGCGGCGTGAAGCAGTCGGGCCTCGGGCGCGAGGGCTCCAAGTACGGCTGCGAGGAGTTCGTCGAGGTGAAGTACATCTGCATGGGCGGGGTGTAACGCAAAGAAATGTAGGGTGGGCCAATGGCCCACCCTACAGTTAGCGCAGCAGCAGCCGCATGGCCAGCATCGACGAGGGCGCGAAACCGAGCTTGCGGTAGAGCGCCTGCGCACGCGCGTTGTCGCCGTCGGTAAGAAGCATGACGCGCAGCGCGCCTTCGGCGCGCGCCTGGGCGATGACGTATTCGAGCAACGCCTTGCCGATGCCTTTGCGGCGATGCCCCGGATGCACGATGCAGTCCTCGAGCCCGGCCACCTTGCCGCCCTCGGCGGTGCTGGTGGTGAAGTGCAGCGCGGCCATGGCGATCACCTGATCGCGCTCCCGGGCGACGTAGATGCGGGCACGCGAGGGATCCGCGAGGATCAGCTCCAGCGCCTGGCGCTGCTTCCCCGGGTCGGGCGAAAGCTCGGATTCCTGTGCAAAGAGAGTGCCAAGGAGCTCGACCAGCTGCGGCAGATCGGCGGCTTGCGCGCCGGCGAGCGCGACGCTGGATCGGGGCTCAGCGCCAGGCATGCACCACAATGCGGTCGTTCTGGATTGCCGGCCAGAACGGCTTATACATGTCCCGTCTCAATATCGCCCTGCCGATGCGATGGAGCAGCGGCCGGTAGCGGCTGGAGACGATCTTCGTCCTGGTGAAGCCCGCGGCCTTCAGCATGCCGACGACCGCGGCCGGATTTGGACCGAACCAGTTGCTTTCGTCGCCTGCGAGCTCGTTTCCCGGGTAGAACCGCATCGCCGGATACGAGGTCCAGGTCAGGTCAGTCACGGTCTCGAGAATCAGGTGATCGGCCGTGACGCTGAACACCTTTTCCAGTGCGAGCAAAGGATGACGCAGGTGGTAGAGAACACCAAGAAATAGGACGACATCGAACGTGCCAATCTTGTCGGGCGAGAGCTCCATGACATCGATGTCGAAGTCCTCCACCCGAGAATCGAGCGCCCGCCGAGCCAGTTCGAATGCGGGCTTGCGGCTCCACCACGCATGGGAGTCCGTCGCCAAAACGCGCCTGGCGCCCCGCCGCTCCGCCTCAAACGAGAAGAATCCGTCCCAGGCGCCGATATCCAGGACGGTCTTGTTGCTCAGGTCCTCGGGCAGACCGAGGCGCGGCAAGGTCTGATTCCTCGGATCGTTGCGTCCCGGGGTCGTGACGCCCTGGCCGAGATCGATGGTGTGAAACCACTCGTGCTTTTCGACTTCCAGCCTCAGTTGATCACGATCCATCGGGAAGCCCCTAGACGTTGAATCGAAAGTGCATGACGTCGCCGTCGCGCACCACGTACTCTTTGCCTTCCACGCGCAGCCGCCCCGCCTCCTTCGCGCCCTGCTCGCCGCCGTTGGCGACGAAGTCGTCGTAGGTCGCGACCTCGGCGCGGATGAAGCCGCGCTCGAAATCGGTGTGAATGACGCCGGCGGCCTGCGGCGCGGTCGCGCCCTGCGGCACGGTCCAGGCGCGCACTTCCTTCGGCCCTGCGGTGAAGTAGGTCTGCAGGCCAAGGAGCGCGTAGGCGGCGCGCGCCAGGCGGTTCAGTCCCGGCTCCTCGAGACCGGCGTCGGCGAGGAACACCTTCTTGTCCTCGTCGTTCATGTCAGCGATCTGCGCTTCGAGCGCGGCGCAAATGGCCACCACCGGCGCGCCTTCCCGCTTGCCGTAGGCCTCGACCTGCTCTAGGAGCGGGTTGTCGCGAAAGCCATGCTCGGCGACGTTCGCCACGTACATGGTGGGCTTCATGGTGAGCAGGAAGAAGGGCTTCAACACCGCGAGCTCTTCGCGCGACCAGTCCACCGAGCGCGCCGGGCGGCCGGCGTCGAGCGCGACCAGAGCCTTCTCCAGCACCGCCACCAGGCGCTGCGCCTCCTTGTCGCCGCCGGTCTTCGCCACCCTGGCGTACTTCTGCAGCTGCTTGCCGACCGAGTCGAGGTCAGCGAGCGCGAGCTCGGTGTGGATGGTCTCGATGTCGGACACCGGATCCACTTTGCCGGCGACATGCACCACGTTCGGATCCACGAAGCAGCGCACCACGTGCGCGATGGCGTCTGACTCGCGGATGTTGGCGAGGAACTTGTTGCCCAGGCCTTCGCCCTTGGATGCGCCGGCGACCAGGCCGGCGATGTCCACGAACTCGACCACGGCCGGAATCACCTTCTGCGGCTTGGCGATGGCCGCGATGCGCTCGAGGCGCGGGTCGGGCACCTCGACGATGCCCACGTTCGGCTCGATGGTGCAAAATGGATAGTTTTCGGCGGCGATCGCCGCCTTGGTGAGCGCATTGAAAAGCGTCGACTTGCCGACGTTCGGCAAGCCCACGATGCCGCACTTCAAGCTCATTTCTTGCGGCCGGTGAGACCCTTAAGCAGGCCTTTGAGTAGGCCGGGCTTGTCTTCCTGCGGCGCCGCCTTCTTCGTCTCTTCGGCTTTCTTCGGCTCGACTTTCTTCGCTTCAGCCTTCTTTGGCTCGGCCTTCTTTGGCTCGGCCTTCTTCGGCTCGGCCTTCTTCACCAGGGGCTTGTCTTCGCTGTGCAGCTTCTGCATCGCGCCCTGCGTATCGCCGGCGAGCATCAGCGGCACGTGCTCGAGCGCACGCGCGATGGCGCCTTCGATGGCCTCACGCTCCTCGGCGGGCGGCTTCTCCAACACGTAGTCCGCGCCCGAATCGCCGTTCGGGCGGCCGACGCCGATCCTGAGCCGCCAGTAGTCGTGCGTGCCGAGGCGCTGCGAGATGTCTTTCAGGCCGTTGTGCCCGGCGATGCCGCCGCCCTGCTTCAGGCGTGCCGTGCCCGGCGCGAAGTCGAGCTCGTCATGCACCACCAGGATCTCGTCGGGCGGGATCTTGAAGAAGCCGGCGAGCATCTGCACGGCGCGGCCGGAGGCGTTCATGAAGGTCTGCGGCATCACCAGCCACAGGCCGCCCTCCTTGCCGACCAGCGCCTGGTAGTGATTGTCCTTCTTGAGCGTGATCCCGCGAGCAAGGGCGAGCCGCTCCACGAGCCAGAACCCGGCGTTGTGCCGGCTACGCTCGTACTCCTTGCCCGGGTTGCCCAGGCCGACGATGAGGCGGATCTTGGACAGCGGCTACTTCTTTTCTTTCTTGTCCGACTTTTCCGCGCCCTTGTCGCCGGCGGCAGCCGGGGCGCCTTCGCCCGGCTTCTCCGCCGCCGCCTGCTCGGTGGTCGGCACTTCGGCCGCGGCCGGCAGGGCCTCGGCGCTCACCTCTTCTTCCTCGGTGACCAGCGCCGGCAGGGTACACGTGGCAACGACCGGGTCATCATCCTTGTGCAGGTTGGCTTCCACACCCTTGGGCAGCACCAGTTGCCGCGCGTGCACCGAATTGCCCACCGCGATCTGCGCCAGGTCTACTTCGATGAACTCGGGCAGGTCGTCCGGGAAGCAGGTGACGTCGAGCTCGGTGAGCACGTGCGTGATCACGCCCATCTGCTCCTTTACGCCCGGTGAACCCGCCGCATTGACGAAGTGCAGCGGCACCTTCATGTGGATCTTCTTGTCCTTGGAGACGCGCTGGAAGTCCACGTGCTGCACCTGCGACTTCACCGGATGCATGTTGAAGGCGCGCAGCAGCACCTGCTCGGCGCCGCCTTCGTGCTTCAGCGTCAGGATGGAGGCGTGGAACTTCTCGTCGGTCAGGCTGCGCAGCAGCTCCTTGTGGTCGAGCTCGATGTTGACGGCGCCTTTTTCTCCGCCGTAGACGATGCCGGGGACGCGGCCCGCGCGGCGCAGGCGGCGGCTCGCACCCGTACCTTGCGCTTTGCGCTGGCTGGCGTTGATTTCGAATTTCATGCACTGCTCCTCGTTGAACCGCCGGTCCCGCGACCAGGCACCGGCGGGGTTGATGAATCTATTCGATGAACAGAGAACTCACCGAGTCCTCATTGAAGATGCGCAGGATGGTCTCGGCCAGCAGCCCCGCCACCGACAGCTGGCGGATCTTGGCGCTCTCGCGCGCGTCTTCGCGCAGCGGGATGGTGTCGGTCACCACCAGTTCGTCCAGGTCCGAAGCGTCGATGCGCTCGACCGCCGTCCCCGAGAGCACGGCGTGCGTGCAGTAGGCCACCACCCGCGTGGCGCCTTCTTCCTTCAGCACCTGCGCCGCCTTCACCAGCGTGCCGGCGGTGTCGACCATGTCGTCCATGATCACGCAGCTGCGGCCCTTCACCTCGCCGATGACGTTCATCACTTCCGAGACATTGGCTTTCGGGCGGCGCTTGTCGATGATCGCCAGGTCCGACTCCAGGCGCTTGGCGAGCGCGCGCGCCCGCACCACGCCGCCGACGTCCGGCGACACCACGATCAGGTTTTCGTAACGCTGCTTCCAGACGTCCCCGAGCAGCACCGGCGCCGCGTACACGTTGTCGACCGGCATGTCGAAGAAGCCCTGGATCTGGTCGGCGTGCAGGTCCATGGTGAGCACGCGCGCCACGCCCACCGAGGTGAGCATGTTGGCCACCACCTTGGCGCTGATGGCGACGCGCGCCGAGCGCGGCCGGCGGTCCTGGCGCGCGTAGCCGAAGTAGGGAATCGCGGCGGTGACGCGCGCGGCGGAGGAGCGCTTGAGCGCGTCCACCATCACCAGCAGCTCCATCAGGTTGTCGTTGGTGGGCGCGCAGGTGGACTGCAGCACGAACACGTCCTTGCCGCGCACGTTCTCCATGATCTCGATCATCACCTCGCCGTCGGAGAAGCGGCCGACGATGGCGCGCCCGAGGGTCAGGTTGAGGTGCTTGGTGACGTCCTGGGCCAGCCGCGGATTGGCGTTGCCGGCGAACACCATCAGGCGGTCCATCATCGAGGCGGGTGCGTTGGCGAACTTGTTCACGGCGCAAGGCGCAATTGGCTGGGGAGGTAGGACTCGAACCTACGAATGCCGGAATCAAAATCCGGTGCCTTAACCAACTTGGCGACTCCCCAATAGGTTCAAGAAACGGTTCAAAAATCTTGCAGCGGGTGACGCTCAAGCCCCCGCGTGACAAACCCGCGCATCGCACCGGGCAGCTCGCCCAGCATCGCCTGCGCGTCAGCCTGCGCCGCGAACTCGGCAAACACGCACGCCCCCGATCCCGTCATCCGCGCTTGCGGGCGCCGCGCGCGCAGCCACGCGAGGTGCGCTGCGATTTCCGGACTGCGCCGCAGCGCCACTGCTTCAAGGTCGTTGCCGCCAAGCCCGGAGAAAAAGGGCGGTATTTTGAGTCGTTTCGCATTACGTGTCAATGTGTTATCGCTGAAGACGGCGGCCGTGTGCAGCGCCACCGGCGGCACCAGCACAAGGTACCAGGCCGC
>Ga0224512_10004605_pt1 | contig 11559 bp, 10 predicted proteins | sample SF_May12_sed_USG_4_FD_169103 | JGI IMG/M metagenome (GOLD analysis project Ga0224512, IMG submission 169103) | Sediment microbial communities from San Francisco Bay, California, United States - SF_May12_sed_USGS_13 | ecosystem: Environmental > Aquatic > Marine > Sediment | place: USA... | reverse complement strand
TTTGCCGCTTTCGGGGTGCTTGCCAACCTCGCGCGGCAGCGAGAGGAGCTTGCAGGCGAGATCGAATTCGATGGTCTCGGGCGGCAAGGTCTTCGGCAGCGCCACGCGCTTGGGCTTTTCCTCGTCTTCGGCCGAGCCGAGCTGCACGTAGGGCCCGTAAGGCCCGGTGCGCACCGAGACGGGCTTGCCGGTCTCAGGATGGTTGCCGAGCTCGCGGGTCGCACCGTTGGCGCCGGCCTCGCCGTTCTTGCCGTTGGCCACCGTGAGCGGGCTGGTGTAGCGGCAATCGGGATAGTTCGAGCAGCCGATGAAGGCGCCGAACTTGCCGAGCTTGAGCCCCAGGCGGCCATCCTCGCAGGAGGTGCATTTGCGCGGATCGGGTTGACCCTCGATCTGGGGGAAGAAATGCGGTCCCAGCGCTTCGTCGAGCGCATCGATCACCTGCGTGATCGTCAGGTCCTTGGTGCCGTCGATCGCTTCGCTGAAGCCGGTCCAGAAGTCGCGCAGCACGGCCTTCCACTGGATCGTGCCGTTGGATATCTCGTCGAGCTTGTCTTCAAGATCGGCCGTGAAGTCGTACTCGACGTAGCGCTGGAAGAAATTGTTGAGGAAGGTGGTAACGACGCGGCCGCGATCCTCGGGCACGAAGCGCCGCGAATCGAGCTTCACGTAGTTGCGGTCCTGGAGCACCTGAATGATCGAGGCATAGGTCGAGGGCCGGCCGATGCCGAGCTCTTCGAGCTTCTTGACCAGGCTTGCCTCGCTGTAGCGCGGCGGCGGCTGGGTGAAATGCTGCTCGGGCGTGATGTCGCCGCGGCCCAGCGCCTCGCCCTGCTCCATGGCAGGCAGGCGCTTGTCCTCACCGCCCGGGCCGCTTGCGCCGTTTTGGCCGTTATCGTCGGTGCTCTCCTGGTACACGGCGAGGAAGCCGTCGAAGGCCACCACAGAGCCGCTGGCGCGCAACTCGGTACGCTTGTCGCCGGCCTCGATGCGGATCACGACCTGGTCGAGCCGGGCGCTTTCCATCTCCGAGGCGACGGTGCGCTTCCAGATCAGCTTGTAGAGCCGGAGCTGATCGCGATCGAGATGCTGGGCGACGTCGCGCGGCTGACGCAGGATATCGGTCGGCCTGATCGCCTCGTGAGCTTCCTGCGCGTTCTTGGCCTTGGTCTTGTAGATGCGCGGCTTGGCCGGCAGATAGGCATCGCCGTACTTGCGCGCGATCAGCGTGCGGCAGCCCTCGATCGCCTCGCTCGACAGGCTCACCGAATCGGTTCGCATATAGGTGATCAGCCCCACCGTCTCGCCGCCGAGATTGATGCCTTCATAGAGCTGCTGGGCCAGACGCATGGTCTGGCTGGCGGCGAAGCGCAGCTTGCGCGAGGCTTCTTGCTGCAGCGTCGAGGTCGTGAAGGGCGCGTAGGGGTTCCGCTTGACCTGCTTCTTCTCCACCGAGGCGATGGAGAATTGCCCGGCTTCGAGTGCGGCGACCGCGGTGGCGGTCTTGTCCTTATCGCCGAGGGAGAGTTTTTCGAGCTTCTTGCCGTCGAGATGGGTCAGACGTGCGGTGAACTTCTGGTCGCGCGGCGTCGTGAACTCGACATCGACGGTCCAGTACTCCTCGGGATTGAAGACTTCGATTTCCAGCTCGCGCTCGCAGATCAGCCGCAGCGCCACCGATTGCACGCGGCCGGCCGACTTGCTTCCAGGCAGCTTGCGCCACAACACCGGCGACAGCGTGAAGCCGACCAAATAGTCGAGCGCGCGGCGGGCGAAATAGGCTTCGATCAGCTCGTCATTGAGCTCGCGCGGATTGCGCACGGCGTCGAGCACGGCATCCTTGGTGACTTCGTGGAAGACCACGCGCTTGACGTCGATATCGTTCAGCGCGCCCTTTTCGCGCAGCACCTGCTCGACGTGCCACGAGATCGCCTCGCCCTCGCGGTCGGGGTCGGTGGCGAGGTAAAGGTGCTCGGCTCCCTTGAGCGCCTTGGCGATTTCGGAGATGCGCGGGGCCGCGCGCTCGCTGACCTGCCAGCTCATCGCGAAGTCCTCGTCCGGCCGCACCGAGCCGTCCTTGGCCGGCAGGTCGCGCACATGGCCGAAGCTGGCCAGCACCGTGTACCCGCTACCAAGGTACTTGTTGATGGTCTTTGCCTTGGCCGGAGATTCGACGACGACGACGTCCATGAAGACCTTGAACGTTGAGGGACCCGAAGCGGCACTGTGACCGCCCGATGGTTACTCGATGATTAACGACACCCGTCCGCCAGGGTGGCGCTCGATGCGTCCGGCAAGCTCAAGCTCGAGCAGAACCACCGCGACGAGGGCCGCAGACACTTGGCATTCGCGGATCAGTTCGTCAACTGCTGCCGGCGTGGGAGAGAGCAATTCGATGATGTTTTTTCTTGCGGCGTCGAGTCCGTCGGGCGATGGCGGGCCATCGGACAGCGTATCGAAAGTGGGGCCAACCGGCTCTGCGAGCGGCCGCGTCATCTGCGTAGAGATCGTCTGCAGTATGTCTTCGGCTGTTTCGGTCAGTGTGGCGCCCTGGCGGATCAGATTGTTCGTGCCGCGCGCTCTTGGGTCGAGCGGCGAGCCGGGAACCGCGAACACCTCGCGGCCTTGCTCCAGCGCCATCCGCGCGGTGATCAGCGAGCCGGATCGGGGTGCGGCTTCGACCACGACCACGCCCAACGAAAGACCCGAGATCAGCCGGTTGCGGCGCGGGAAGTGGCGGGCGACGGGCTCGATGCCCGGCGGCGATTCGGCAAGCACGACGCCGCGCGCCACGATGTCCTCGTAGAGCGATTGGTTTTCCTTGGGATAGACGACGTCGATCCCGCCAGCGACGACGGCCGCCGTGCCGCTGTCCAGCGCGCCCGTATGCGCGGCGGTATCGATGCCGCGCGCAAGGCCGGAGACGACGGTCACCCCCGCTTTGCCGAGATCGCCGGCGAGCTTGCTGGCCAGGCGCCGGCCGTTGGCCGAGGCATTGCGGGCGCCGACGATGGCAACCACTGGACGTTCCAAGATTTTTCCATCACCGAGCCGCGCGATCAGCGGAGGGGCATCTTCGATCGCGCCAAGCGCGCGGGGATAGGCCGGCTCGCCGTGGGCGATCAGCGTGGCGCCGATCTCCTCGATCCGCGCCAGCTCACGCTCCGCCACATCCGTTGGACAGATCTTTATCTTGCGTCTGCCGCCGCGGTTCGCGAGCGCGGGCAGGGCGTCCAGTGCCGCGCCGGCCGAGCCGTAGTATTGCAGCAGATGGAAAAACGTAATCGGGCCGACGTTTTCACTGCGGATCAAACGCAGCCAGTCGGCCTGCTCGGATCGGTTGAGTTTCTGGCGGTGTTGCCGGGTCACGCGTCAACTTCACCTCCCGCGAAGGGTGGGTCAAGTCTTGCTGCTCGGGATTGGCGGTTCGATGTGGGCGGATCAGTCCGCCGACGGGATCTCTTGGTCGAACCGGTAGGGCGCGGTCGGCCGATTGACGAACGGTGCGATGGCGTCGCCGGTTATGAAGGTCGCGCCGGCCGCCACCACGGCGGAGAACAGCTCATCAGTGTCGACACCGAAAAAGTGGCTGTTCATGCCGCCGGCATTGGCGCCGCGAACGAACCGGCCGATGGCGTCCTCGATCGCCGCATCGCTCATCCGCCTCAATTCACGCGCGCTGAGGTCGCAGCCGATCGAACTGACCCCGACCGGCGCATAACGCTGGACATCCGGTTCGAGCAGCGAGATGCGCAGGTTGAGTGCTTTGACGGCGGTCCGATAACGCCCGGCGACCTCGACGATCCGCGATACGGGTAGGGTCGGCACCACGCCTACGAGTTCGAGCACAAGATGATCACGGACCATCGCATTGACCGCCGACAATGAATGCAAAACGCGATGCGAGTTGGAGACCGAGCGCAGATTGGCCATCGCGCCGATAATCGTCTCATGGCCGGAAATGATCGATTTCTGCGTGTCCTTGATGACGCGTCGAACCAGCAGCAAATCCATGGCGAGGACGAGTTCGTCGGATCCGTGCTGGGGATAGGCCGCGTTGCCGGTGACCCACTCGCCACGCAACAGGCGCCGGCGGGGCAGGCCGACGAATATGCCGACCGTCTGGTTGGGCACGTGCAGCATCGGCCGGTAGGTGGTCGACAGCGGTTCCGATTCGATTGCGTCCACACCGACATCGGCGCGGATTTTTCGGGCGTCGGCCTCGTCGTCCAGGGCGCGGTCCAGGTCGTCGACCGTGGCGCGCTCCGGGTTGGGCAACATCTTGTCGACGCGCGCGGTTACGACATCGGCGGTGATGGCGTCATCGAACTCGCTGTCTTGCATCAGCAACAGGCAAATCTCGCGGCTGATCGCCTCGGCATGCCAGGCAGCCTCGCGTTCGCTGAGTTCGCCGAACACGACGATGAAGGCATGATCCCGATAGCGCGTGAACACGTCGACCGGGTCCAGCCTGTCGGTGAGCACCATCTCGGCCAGCGCCATCGCGCGCTCGGCCAGCGTACGCCAGCGCTCGCCTGCCTGGTCGCGCGCATCGCCGAGATTGACCATCTGGACCTTGCCGGCGCTGGGCTTGACACCGCGGTTCTGGATGCTGGCGAGGATACGGTTGACCGCGGCATGGTCGACCGCGACAACCGGGGCGGCCTCATCGACCTCTGCCGGCTCTTCTGCCCGGTTGCGCTTTCGCGACCGGGCCGGCTTGGGGCGGGTATAGTCGGGATGATCCTCGGCGTTTGGATTCAGCAGCCGATAGAGCCAATCGACCAGGCGCGCAAACAGACCGGGCGAGGGCTCACCCCCGCCGCCCCTGGCGCCGCCGTGGGGCGTGCGTGCCAATGTGCGATCACCGTCTGCCATGCACTGATTTATAGAGTGCCGGCGTTAACAATCCGTTGGGAATAAAGCAGGAAATCCGCCGATTACGGGCGTGCGCCGAGCCGCTCCAGATTGGTCTTGGTGCGCCACAGCGTCGGGTCGATCTTGAGCGCAGCACGGTAGTCGCGAATTGCGAGTGCCCGATTGCCCATTTTCTCGTGGGCCAGGCCCCGGTTGTTGTAGGCATAGGCGTTCTTCGGCACGATTTTGAGCGCCGTGTTGAAATCGGCAATCGCCTTGCTGTATTTCGCCATACGGTAGTAGGTGAGCCCCCGGTTCACGTAGACGGCGGATAGTTGGTGTCCTTTCAAGCCCTTGGCCTGGATCGCGCGCTTGAAATAGCCGAGCGCCTCGCGGAGCTTTCCCTGCTTGGATGCTTCCATGCCATAGCGCGCATCATCCTCACCGGCGGGCCCGGCCAGCGCGTTCATGGGCGCAACAAAGGGTAATGCGAGGCCCCAGGCGAGGGCAACGACGATGAGGGCGGTTCGAGCCACGGAGCACGGCCTTTCCGGCAATATCGGACCAGCGACGCTTGTGCCCCACGGGGGGCCAAGCACGGCCGCAAGTTTAGCCGTCCGCTCGGGACGTCTCAAGCCGGCTCGGCCCGTTTCGGCTCATTTCGGACGGTCAGGTCACTGAACTTTGGAGCAGCGCAGCGTTCCGGTCGGGTCTTTCATGTCCGTGATCACACATGCGCGGGCGTGTCCGCTTTCGCGGTTGAGGATCCACAATCCGGCCCGGAACCGCCCGGGCTGGCGAGGATGCCGGCGGATCTGCATGAGATAGTATTGGCCGGCCGGGCCGCTGCCGGTCCAGGCGGAGCATTTCATCACCGGCGCGCCGGCTTCGGCGTCGTCATTCAACACGCAGAGGCGAATGCGCCCGTTCGCGCGGTTGAACACCCAGATGCCAAGCTGGTAGGCCCCCGGCGTGTCGGTCGGCAACAAGGCTTGCTGGAATTGGTGCTGCTGGGAATAAGGTACGCGTGCGCCGGCAGTTCCGGCGGCCGCCGTTAGTAAGAGGGCCACACCCAGTGCGGCGGGAATGAGCATCCTTGGCAGTCGGGTCATTGCGTCCTCGAATGTTGTCCGGGGGTGAACTTGTACAGACGGACAGATGTCCTGGATCACTCGTTCTGGATCATTGGCTCGACGCACCCAAGCGCCTTGTCGCACCGATGACGGTCGCACCCATGATGGATCGGCGCCTAGCCTAGCCAGATTCGTGGCCAGACTATGGCGGTTCTGCGTTAATGGTGCGTTTAGGAATCGCCTTTTTTATCGTTATTTACGCTGTTTTCCTTGCGTCCAATCTTAGGTTCGCGGCCGGTTGCCAGCCGGGCGATGTTCTGCCAGTGGCGGAGCCAGACGAGCACCGCCGTGAGGGCCGCAAGTTCCATGATCTGGGGGTCGGCAAGCCACCAGGCGAGACCTGGCGCGGCGGCCAGGGCGATCAGCGCCGCCAGCGAGGAATACCGGAACACGGCCGCCGTCACGAGCCAGACAAGGCACGCCGCCAACCCGACCTGCCAGGCGATCGCGAGCAGCACGCCCAGCGCGGTCGCCACCCCCTTGCCGCCGCGGAACGTGAGCCAGACCGGCGCCATATGCCCGATCAGCGCGCCGATCCCCGCGAGTACGGCCGTGTCGGGCCCCCAGATCCGCGCCACCAGCACCGCGGCCGCGCCCTTGCCGCCGTCGAGCAGTAGTGTTGCCAGGGCCAGGCCCTTGTTCCCGGTGCGCAGTACGTTGGTGGCGCCGATATTGCCCGAGCCGATCTTGCGGATATCGCCCATTCCGGCGATCCGGGTCAGTACGATGCCGAAGGGGATTGAGCCCAGCAGATAGCCGCCCACGAGCGCTGCTGCCAGATACGGCCAGGAGAACTGCCAGGAAATCGGATCGGGCATCGACCGGCTCGCCGAGCGAATGAAACGATCGCCATTCTAGAGCCATTTTGATCGCCGCGGCACCAACCTGCCGGCCAGCTTTGTCGGTTGTTGCGCGACGGCCCGGTGTCAGTCGTCGACCGGCAAATAGTGGGCGAGCACATGGTCGATCGTATCGCCGTCGCTGAAGGGCACGGCGACACCGCGATAGCTTCGGTTCTCGAACGGTCCCGGGATCACGGTCGTGGCGGTCACGGGTTGGCGCTGCATGGCGGCGTTGCGGGCAACGCTGACGATCCATTCGGTGAGGGCGAACTGGGGCGCCTCGTCGTCGTCGGTGGCCCGGGCGAGACCGCCGGTAAACGAGCTCACCGGGTCGATTGAGCTGTCGATCTCGATCGTTTCACCGCCATCGCTGACGCGAAACAGGATACTGAACGGCCAGAAGAACGAGACCATTTTTCGGTCGATTTCCGCACTCGAGGGAAAGCGTCGCGGGCCACGCAGTCGTGACCAGTAGCCGACGAGATCGCTGGATTCGTTGGTTTGGTCGGGACGCGCGATCGCGCGTTGCCGGCGGATCGGCACGGTTTCCAGCGAAGCGCTGTGATGGTCGGCGCCGGCGTTCGGGTTTGTTTCCTCGATCTGCCGCGCGGCTCGGGTGCGCGCATGAAGCTTGCGGGCAAATCCGCCCGGCATCACTTTTCGCCTTTCGTGCTGCCCGGCTTGGTCTTGCAGTCGTCCTTGCCGCTGTCCATGCAGGCGCAGTCACCGCCCCGAATGTGCGGCACCGTCTCGGCGAGGTATCTGTCGAGCGCCTTCATCACCATCTGCTGGGCGGACATGTGCAAATGGACCGAAGCCAGCCGCATGCGGATGTGCTGGTCCTCGCTCAAGCGCAGTGTGAACCGGCGCTTGTCGCAGTCCGAAGCCGCAGCCTTGGCCGACTTACGCGGCTTGGCAGTTGCACCGGTTTTGGCGCCAACCGGGGTGGTGCTGACGAGCCTGGGAGGCGCTGGCCGATTGTCGATCTTCTCGGCATCCTCGTCTTCCAGGGGCGAAGGGCCGGCCGTGCCCTTGCGGGCCATCAGCGAGCTGGTAAGCGATGCGGCGCGACGGGTCATGACTGCCTCGCGGTCGCCAGGCCGCGTTGACCGAATACTTTCCGGCGCGCGGGGGCATGGCTTTGCATGTTGAGAACGGTCGGGCGGGCGCCCTTATTCAGCCGGCTCGACAGGTACTGCCAAAGCTTGGAGATCTCTTGCGATGACGGAGAGTTGGGGTCGAGCTCCATCGCGGTTCGCCCGTCGATCATGCTGGCCGCGAAGTCGGTGCGGCCGTGGATCGTCACCGGCGCAACGGTGCCGTGCTGCGAGAGCGCGATGGCGGCCTCGGCGGTGATCCGCGCGCCCGGAGTGGCGGCATTGATCACGAAGCAGAGCGACTTTCCCCAGCGCTCGACGATTTCCACGGTGGCGCCGGCAGCACGCAGGTCGTGCGGGCTGGGCCGGGCGGGAATGATCACCAGATCGGTCATTCGCACGACCGTCTCGATGGTGCCGGTGATCGCCGGAGGGGTGTCGAATATGACGAGCTTGATCCCCGAATTGCGCATGGCGTCGAGGTCGGTGCGCACGCGGGAGATATCGGTGTGCGCGAACAGCGGCGTTTGGGCGCGGCGCTCGTTCCACCAATCGGCCAGGCTGCCTTGGGGGTCGGTGTCGATCAACGCCGTTGGCCCCCAGCCGGTGCGTTCCGCCTCGACCGCGATATGGCCGGCCAGCGTCGTCTTGCCGGACCCGCCTTTCTGCGAGCTTAGTGCGATGACTTTCATGGTCTAGCAGTTGCCCCTGAATGCCGGTGAACACCGGTCCCAATTCCGCACGTCGCATCTGATTGCGTCCCGATTTCGAGCGCGCGGGGGATCGTCGGAGTCATGGCGGTGTTGTTATGTTCGTTGTCGGATGCGGTGTCGGATGCGGTCTTGTTATTGGCTACTGGAACTTTTAGCTATCGGAACTTAACGTCACGTAAATGGACATCTTGGTTAATTAAATAATAATTGGGTAAATTTAATAAAAATTGTCCATACTGAAATAATAAACAAGGAAAATACAAATAACATCAGGTCAAACAGGACTCGATATCACATTGAAACAGCGCAGAGGTGGATTTAGTTGTCCGGTTCGGAAAAATCGTCACGCAACCGCTGCAGTTATACTGTCAAAAGAAAAGAGCGTGCGCCCGGCGACTACCGTGCGCAGCGCCCGGCCCTGGACCGGAGCATCGTCGAAGGGCGAATTCTTCGACTTGGAATGGAATTGGTCGGGATCGATCCGCCACGGCCGATCGGGGTCGAACAGAACGAGGTCGGCCGGTGCACCCTTGGCGAGGCGTCCGAGCGGCAGGCCAAGGAGTTCGGCGGGCTTGGCCGTTAGGCTCGCCAGCAGCGCGTTGAGGCTCATGCGGCCCTTGTGAACCAGCGCCAGCGACAGCGGCAGCAGGGTTTCGAGCCCGACGATCCCGAATTCGGCCTGCGCGAAAGGCTGGCGTTTGGAGTCCTGGTCGTGCGGCGCGTGGTCGGATGCGATAACGTCGATGGTACCATCGGCAAGGCCCTCGACAATCGCCTCCCGGTCGGCTTCGGTTCGTAGCGGCGGGTCGAGCTTGGCAAAGGTCCGGTAGTCGCCGACCGCCGTTTCGTTGAGGGTGAAGTAGGGCGGGGCGGTGTCGCAGGTCACGCGCAGGCCGCGCGCTTTGGCGGCGCGGATCGCCTCCACGGCCGCCGCCGTCGAGATATGCGCGGCGTGATAACGCCCGCCGGTGCTCTCGACGAGCCGCAAGTCGCGCTCGATCATCATCACCTCGCCCACGGCGGGAATGCCCGAAAGGCCGAGCCGCAATGCGATCTCGCCGGCATTCATGTCACCGTCCTTGGCCAGTGTCGGTTCTTGCGGATGTTGGACAACGAGCGCATCAAATGTGCGCGCGTAGAGGAGCGCGCGACGCATCACCTGCGCATTGGCGATGGCGCGCCCGCCGTCGGTGAAGGCAACCGCCCCGGTCTCGGAAAGCAGCCCCATCTCGGTGAGCTGCGAGCCTTCCAGGCCGCGCGTCGCCGCGCCGTAGCAGAAAACCTTGGTGCCACGTACCTCACGCGCACGCCGGGCGACGAACTCGAGCACCGCCACATCGTCTATTGGCGGGTTGGTGTCGGGCAGGCAGACCATGGCCGTGACGCCCCCGGCTGAGGCGGCCGCGCTGGCGGTTGCGATGGTCTCCTTGTGCTCGTCGCCTGGCTCGCGCAGATGGACGCGCATGTCGACCAGCCCCGGCGCAAGACAGTTGCCGGCGCAATCGACGACCGCCGCATCTTGCGGCGCGCCGTCCTTGAAGAGGCCGGATCCGAGATCGGCGATCTCGCCGCCGACGGTCAAGAGATCGCCGGTGGTATCGAGCCCGCTCGCCGGGTCGAGCAGCCGCGCGTTCAGATAGGCCGTGCGTCCGGCCGGTCCGCCGGTGATTACGCTCATGAGTTCGCCCTCACAAATACGACGCTCATGGCGGCGGCTCCGCCAGGCCCGCTTCGAGGTTTCGTGTCAGCACTTTGAGAACGGCCATGCGCGCCGCCACGCCCATCTCGACCTGGGTCTGGATAGCGCTGCGGCCGAAATCGTCAGCGACCTCGCTGTCGATCTCAACGCCGCGGTTCATCGGTCCGGGATGCATGACCAGCGCGTCCGGCTTGGCTGCGCTGAGTTTTGCGTAGTCGAGCCCGAAGAAGTGGAAATACTCCCGAGTCGACGGCACGTAGGAGCCTTGCATCCGTTCGGTCTGCAGGCGCAGCATCATCACCACGTCGCAATCGGCGATGCCGCGTTCCATGTCGTGGTGGACCTCCACGCCCAGCCGCTCGAAGGTCGTGGGCACCAGGGTCGGCGGGCCGACCACGCGGACGCGTGCGCCCATGGTGGTCAGCAGCAGGATGTTGGAGCGCGCCACCCGGCTATGCGCGAGATCGCCGCAGATGGCCACGGTGATCCCCGCAAGGCGCCCCAGGCGCGCGCGGATCGTCTGCGCGTCGAGGAGGGCCTGGGTCGGATGCTCGTGGCTGCCGTCGCCGGCATTGATGACGGCGCAGTTGACCTTTTCGGCCAGCAGCTTGACCGCGCCGCTCTCCGGGTGGCGGACGACCAGTATATCCGGATGCATCGCGTTCAGCGTGACCGCGGTGTCGATCAGCGTCTCGCCCTTCTTGATGGCGCTGTCGGCGACCTGCATGTTGATCACGTCGGAGCCGAGGCGCTGGGCCGCCAGTTCGAACGATGTCCGGGTCCGCGTCGAGGTCTCGAAGAAGAGGTTGATAACCGTACGGCCGCGCATGGATTTGCGCTTCTTGCCGGGCCGCCGGTTGGTTTCCGAATAGCGTTCGGCGAGGTCGAGGAGGAGGGTGATCTCCTCCGGCGTAAGCCCCTCGATTCCCAATAGATCCCGGTAAGGGAAAACGACGCTCGGGACCGTTGCGGGGGCAGTCATTAAAGGCTCAATATAATGACGCAGCCGTGCCCCCCGCAAGGCTTCTCGGGTGCTTCAAATTAGCCTCTTTTGGCCTTTTTGGGATTTTCCGGTGGCCGATGGGCGTTTCGGGCCGTTTATCCCGTCGCCCGCGCCCGGCGTTGCTCCCGGTACCAGACATAAATGCCCGCTCCGGTGATGATCACGGCGCCGAGAATGGTCCACAAGTCGGGCCGCTCGCCGAAGATCAGCAGGCC
>Ga0224512_10004604_pt1 | contig 11559 bp, 10 predicted proteins | sample SF_May12_sed_USG_4_FD_169103 | JGI IMG/M metagenome (GOLD analysis project Ga0224512, IMG submission 169103) | Sediment microbial communities from San Francisco Bay, California, United States - SF_May12_sed_USGS_13 | ecosystem: Environmental > Aquatic > Marine > Sediment | place: USA... | reverse complement strand
CGGCAAAGACTTCTCTCCCTTCGCCTTCCTCGCCCGCACGCGCTCCAGTGGAGCGCCCGCGATCGCCCTCGTGGCACAGGGCGTCGTGACGTCCCTGATGATTCTGTCGGGGCGGGTCGACCAGATCCAGCAGTACGCCGGCTTCACGATCTCGCTCTTCGCGAGCTTGGCCGTGTCGTGTGTCGTCGTGCTGCGGATCCGTCGCCCGGATGCGGAACGGCCCTTCCGCGCCTGGGGGTACCCCTTGAGCCCGCTGCTCTTCGTGGCCGTGTCGACGTGGATGATGTACTGGGCCTTCCAGGGCCGACCGCTGGAGTCGACCCTGGCCTTTTTGACGGTCGCCGTGGGCGGCGTCATCTTCGCGGTCTCGCAGTCTCGACCGAAATCCGACGAGAGGGTTTGATCATGCGTTGCTTCGCATTCCTAGCGGCCGTCATGACCACGGCGTACGCGACCCCCTTGGCGGCCCAACTGGGCTCTCGCCCGGCAGACGAGTGGGCGCTCACGCTGGAGAGCGGACGCCGGATGGAGGCGCTCGAGATCGAGGAAGTCGTGGCCCAGATCGGACTTCGGCCGGGCCAACTCGTGGCCGACGTCGGAGCGGGGACAGGCATCTTTTCGGTGCCGCTGGCGAGGGCGGTGAGTCCGGGTGGGCGCGTGCTCTCGGTCGAGGTCGACCGGGGCTTTCTTCCGCTCATCGGCGCCAAGGCTCGGCTGGCCGGCCTGCAGAACATCACGCCGGTCCTCGGACAGTTCGGCGATCCGCGGCTCCCGCGCGCGGATGTCGACTTCGCCTTCGTGCACGACGTGCTTCACCACATCGACCAGCGTCAGTCCTACATCCGTGCGCTGGCTTCCTACATCAAACCGGGGGGCAGCATCGTCGTGGTCGACTACGACATGAACGTCCCGGGGGTGCCCCACTCGAACCAGCCCGAAATGCTCATCAGCCCGGACCAGGTAGCCGGATGGATGAGGGCGGCGGGGCTGGAGATGACCCGCGAAGTAGGGATGTTCCCCGACAAGTTCTTCGTGATCTACACGAAGCGCCCGTAGCTGGCCGCGCGGTTCGGAGCCGCGACCTCTTCGAGTCCTCGGCCTGAGGGGAATCTCCCTACGCCCCGCCAAGATGGATTCCCGACTGCCCCGCCGACCTTGGACAGGCAGTTTTGGCGGTAGTCGTCCCCAGGCGCCCGATTATCCATCCTCTCCCGTCGGGTGTCTGCAGGGACTTGAGACGCCCCGCCCGCAAGGGCGGGGCGTTTGTTCGTTGGAGGCTACGGCCGCCGAGCCGGCCGTTACTCCCGAGCCGTCTCCAGGGCCTTCGCGGCCCACTCCGTCGATGCTCCCTCGTCACACGTCACGCTCACGAGGACGTGATCGTCGGCCAGGTGGTGGTCCAGGGGGCCCGTGCCCGCGGACCACAAGCCCGGTAGCCCGCACTCGTAGAGGACCGTCGCGACGGTGCACAGGATCGCCCCGATGGCGATGCCCTCGAATGTGATCACGCCAGTGGTAGGGATCGCGACGATCGGCATGCCGCCGGTCGGGAGCGGGTAGACGCTCGAACTCCAGGCGACGAGCGAGAAGAGGCCGAGCCCACCTAGAGCCGCTCCGGTGAGCGCCATCCAGGGCATCCGCGAATGGACCGCGTGGCGCTCGGGGAAGACGTCATGGTCCAGCGGCGCCGAGCTGCGGATTTCCACATCGCCCGTCGAGAAGCCGTCCTGCTCGAGACGCTCAAGCGCTTCGCGCACGTCATAGGGTGAGACGAACGCTGCATGGGTACGTTTTGACATGGCCTAGGGCTCCTCCCTCGAAGCGGCCAGCGCTTGTCTCTGCGCTTTGACCTCCAGGTGGTGACCCTCGCGGACCTCCCAGATCGATACGATCGGCGTCGTCTGCACGAAGACGAAGTATAGGAACAGGAACATGCCGATGGAGCCGACGAAGATCCCCATCTCGGTCCAGCTGGGAGCGTACGTACCCACCGTATAGTCGAGGCGCGTGTAGCTCAGCGTGCCGACGACGATGAGGTAACGTTCGATCCACATACCCACGAGGACCGCGAGACCCACGATCGCGGTGCCGAGCGGCTTCCGCCCCTTGGGGAAGGGCAGAATGGCCAAGGGGATCAGCACGTTCGTGACCATCATGGTCCAGAAGAACCCGGAGTACTTGCCGAAGATGCGTTCGTTGAATACCAAGCGTTCGATGTGCTCGTTCCCGTACCAGACCGTGAGGTGCTCGGCGAACGTGAAGTAGCCCCACAAGAGCGCGAAGGCGAGGAAGAGCAGGCCCAGGTTGTTGAAGACCTTGTCGCTCAGGTACTCGCCGATTCCGAGGCCCTTTCTCAGCAGATACATCGCCACCATGAGGACCGCGACGCCGGAATAAATGGCCCCGACGACGAAGTACGGTCCGAAGATCGTGCTGTGCCACATGGGCTGGATGGCCATCGCGAAATCCCACGACACGATGGTGTGCACCGAGACCGCGACCGGAATGATGATGACGGCCATTGCCTTGATGCCGGCTTCCAGCGAGTGCCACTGCTGCGGCGTACCGCGCCAGCCGATCGCCATGATGCGGAAGAAGAACGCCCTCAGTGTCTTGGGCGTCTCCTTCAGCGCTCGATCCCGTAGGATCGCCATGTCGGGGATCAGTGGGAGGTAGAGGTAGAGCAGGCTCCCCGTGAGGTACGTCGTGATCGCCATGATGTCCCACATCAACGGCGACCGGAAGTTCGGCCAGATGCCCCGGTACGTGGGAATCGGCACCATGTACCAGAAGATCCAGGGACGCCCCAAGTGGATGAGCGGGAAGAGTCCACCGATCATGAGCGCGAAGGTCGTGATCGCCTCCGCACAGCGCGTGATGGGTCTCCGCCACTCCGCCTGGGTCACACGCAGGATCGCCGAGATCAGTGTGCCCGCGTGGCTGATGCCGATCCAGAAGACGAAGTTCGTGATGTAGAAGCCCCAGAACACCGGCCGGTTGATCCCCGCCACGCCGATGTCGTTGAAGATCTGGTAGCCCCACGAGTAGAAGAGGAGCGCCATCACCCCGCCGCTGATCAGGCTTCCGACGAATAGTTTCGGGCGGAACGCCGTCAGCGGCTTGATGAGGTTCTCTTCGTGACTCCTCGCCGTCGCCGCGCGCGCGCTCACGGTCATCAGCGGCCACCCCGCATGTAGATGACCGAGGGCTCTGTGCTGAGCTCCTCAAGCAGCCGCGTGGCGCGGGCCTGCTCCGCGAACTCCGAGACTCGGCTTTCGGGGTCGTCGAGGTCACCGAAGACGATCGCCTCGGCGGGACACGACTGCGAGCACGCGGTCCTGATCTCCCCGTCGCGCACCTCCCTGTCCTCGTCCTTGGCGACATCCTGCGCACCTTGAATCCGCTGCACGCAGAACGTGCACTTCTCCATGATGCCCGCGGATCGGACTGATACGTCCGGGTTGAGTTGCCGCTCGAGCGGTTGCGGGAAGTCGGGAGAGAACCAGTTGAAGAACCGGACCGTATAGGGGCAGTTGTTCGCGCAGTAGCGGGTCCCGATACAACGCGCATAGACCATGGCGTTCAGGCCCTCGGGGGTGTGGTACGTCGCGTACACGGGGCAAACCGGCTCGCAGGGCGCGTGCCCGCACTGCTGACACATGACGGGCTGGAAGCGGACCTTGATGTCCGGGAACTCGCCCTCGTAGTAGCGCTCGATGCGGATCCAGTGCATCGCGCGCCCCTTTCCTGCCTCGACCTCGCCCACCGTCTGGATGTTGTTCTCGGCGTGACACGCCACCATGCAGGCTGCGCAGCCCGTGCAGCGGTCCGTGTCGATGACCATGCCCCAACGCGTCATACAGACTTCTCCGGGTTTGTTTTGCGTAGGGGTTCGTGCGGCGCCCACCCGACCGGAATGACCTCGTCGTGGCCCATGTCCTCGTAGCTACGCCCGAAGCGCACCAGCTCTCCCTCGCCGAGTCGCTCGATGTGGACCCGTGTCGCAGCCCACGCCGGTGCCGACGTGCCGTCGACCAGCGAGCTGCCCACCAGTGTGAGTACGTTCGCGCCGCGGCCCTCCGCGTACCGGCCGTTCCCGCTATGGCCGTGGCCGAGCGGGACGCTCACCACGCCAGGCCTGGAGGCAGGATCCACCACTGCGTGCAGCTCGATGGACCCCTGCGGCGAGGTGATCCGGAGCAGGTCCTGATCGTGAATGCCGAGCTCCTCGGCGTCCGCCGGAGCGATCTCGACCCAGCAGTTCCACATGACGGTGGACAGCGGATCGGGTAGCTCCTGCATCCAAGGACGGTTCGCCGCGCGACCCGTCCCTGACCGGACCGACTCGAAGGGGAGCAGCACGAACGGGTAATCGTTGGGCGCGCCCTCGAAGCGGCCGCCGGCCGGTTGGGGTCCGGCGCCCGACGGTCCAGGAGGTGCTCCGGCTGGGTCGCCCTCGCCGAACACGCCTCCACGCTCCAGGGCCTCGTCGAAGAAGTCGCTGGCGTCCGCCCCACTCCCGCCGGGCAGACGGGCCAGCTCGACCTCGATGCTCGCCTCGGCGACCTCCTCGAAGTCGCTCCACGGGAACTGGCCGGCGACGCCGCCACCGAGACCGCTCGCCAGAGCGATGAGGACGTCGGCCGGGTGGCGACTCTCGCCCATCGGTTCGATCACTGGCTCGGTCATGCCAAGGGCCGCCACGGCCGCGGTGGTGCCGGGCTCGGCGGCCTCGAAGCGCTCGAGTTCGGTGCTGATGGGGAGCAGCAGATCTGCGTGCACCGCCGTGTCGTCGAGGGAGCTTCCGAGCACGATGACGGTCTCGACGCCCGCGATCGCGTCCGCGATGCCGAAGCCGCCCGGTAGGGTGTGGACCGGGTCCGCATCCGCGACGATGAGAACGTCGACCGCGCCGTCCCGCAGGCGCTCGGCCAGACGCGAAGCAGGGGTGGCGGCCCCGGTCGACGAGAGTGCGCGGCCCAGATCGACCCGTGTCGGCGAGAAGACGCCGCCCGGGCTCCCGAGATTGCCGAGTAACAAGTTGAGCCCGAGTGCCGCAGTGACGTTGAAGAGGCCATTGGTGTGGCCTGCGGCCGACCCGCCCCCCATGACGAGGGCGTTCTCCGCGCCCGCCAGCTCTTCGGCGACCTCTAACAGGCGGTCCTCGCGGATGTCGCACGCGGTTGCCGCCTCGGCCAGGGTCGGTGGAGCGGAGGGGAAGAGGCGCTCATACCGCTGCCTCGCGGGGGCGGCTACACCGCCTGACTCCAGCAGGTATCCGGCCAACGCACGGGCGAGGACCCCCTCCGTGCCGGGCTGGATCGGCAGCCAGACGTCGGCGTTGGCCGCGGTCAGCGACATGCGAGCCTCCGCCTGGATCAGACGACCTCTTCGGGTGGCGCGGCCACGACGCATCTCGGCGAGGGCACGGATGTAATGGACGGGGCTCCGCCAGCGATCCGCGAACGGTGCGCCGATCGAGAGGACCAGCTCCGCGCGAGCGATGTCGAAGTGAGGGTAGTCGTCGGTGCCGAGCGCGACACGGGCCGCCAGCCGCTCTACCTCGGTCTCCGGGGCCTCGAGGAAGGTCGGCGCCGGTGCGGCCAGAGCGGACGCGAAACGACGCCACAGGGCTCCAGTAAGTCCGGTCCCGTCGCGGGCGACGATGCCGATGCGGTCCGGTGCGGCGCCTGAGACGGCCTGGACCGCGGCGGCCATGGCGTCGTCCCAAGTCGCGACCTCGAAGCTTCCCGAGCCGCGCGCCCCCGCGAGGCGCTGGGGCTGCAAGACCCTGTCCGGGTTGTACAACTCTTGAAGAAGCGAATGACCTAGGGCGCAAACACCCCCGCGGTTCACAGGATGGGCTTCGTTGCCTTCGATCTTCTTGGCGTTGCCGTCCACGACGCGCACCTGAATTCCGCAGCCCGCGGCGCACTGGCGGCACACACCAGGTCGCCAGACCGTCTCGCCGGGCAGCGTGGTCTGCCGGACCTGCTGAATGATGAAGTGCTCCTCATCCGTGCAGCCCTCGATGACCGTCGCGCCTGCAGTGAGCGCACTCGCCTTTACGAAATCTCTTCTACGCAACCCGCCCCCTCCCTCTCGGTGGGGTCTGGGTGCCGCTACGGATCGTCGGCACCTTGATCAGTGGTGACACGTCAGGCAATCGATGCTCGCCTCTTCGCGCCGGTGGCAGTCGACGCACCAGCCCATGTCGGCCACGTTGAGGACTTGCTCCGCGACGGTCATCGAGCCGATGTCGCCGTGACAGGTTTCGCAGCCCACCTCGGCCCGTGCGTGGGGCTTGTGCCTGAAGTGCACCATCGCGCTCTCCGGCATCACGTTGACCTTCCGCCATGCGAGAGGCTCGCCCTGCCCACCGTCGTACAGCTCCATGAACGCCTGGACCGAGGGAATGTCGGCCCCCTGCCTGCGATGGCAGCCCGCGCAGACCGTCATCGGAGGCAGGCCCGCCTGGTCCTGCGTCTCCGCGCCCAGGTGGCAGCGGGTGCACTCCATCTCTTCGTCCTGGACATGCACCTGATGGTTGTACGCGATAGGTTGTTCGGGCGCAGCCTGCGGCCGGGGCGAGCAGGCGGCGAGGGTCAAGGCGAGCGCCGAGACGCTGAGTCCGACGAGCTGTCGCAGTCCCCGCCCTCTTCCGGTCACGCGGACCTCTGATCGTTCATGAGCCAGCAGCTCACAGCCCACTTGAGCGGTCTCTACACCGGCGAAGTGGGTGAGACCTGGACTCGAATCGAGCGCGAGGCCCCGACGACCTACTGGGAAGAGAACGCGATCCTGGGGCGTCGAGACACCTACGCGGCGCTGCTGGACAGGCTCCAGCCCATCCGCGAGCGACGGATCTTGGACGCTGGATGTGGTCGCGGGCTCCTGGCCAGGCGTCTGGCGGCCGAAGGTGCCCTCGTGACGGGAGTCGATCTGGTCAGCCATCGGGTCTTAGAGGCTCGAGGCGCGCGAGGAGGAGGGGCGCCCACCTTTGCGGTGGCCGATTTTCGAGACCTGCTTTCGGTCGCCGAAGCGTTCGACGACGTCGTAATTCAAGAAGTTCTGGAAGACTACAGTGCCGAAGAGCGGAAGGACACCATTTTCGGACTCGCCAGCGCTCGGGTCCCCCGCATCCATCTGATCTTCCGTCAGCAAGGTCGTTGGGGCGGCTTGATTAATCCAATGCTCCCCGCCGCGCTCACATCGACGCTCGATCCCGTGCCACTCTTGCGGTCGATTCACCTTCATACGCGCTACCGGCTCGCTCACCAGGAGTCAATTCGACGTCGGAGCTACAGCGTGCGAATGGTGCAGTTCACGCTGGAGGCCGATTGAGGGCAGCAATCAGTATCAGCAGAAATGCGGGAGGTCAACCTACCAGGCCTGGGACTCCTTAGGCGGTGGTCTGCATGGCCACGGCGCTGTGGGTTCGCTGCCTCCCACACCTGCCCCGGCGAGACCTCGGTCGCCTATCGGGGCTCCGCATACGCCGTCGTGATGGAGTGGGCCACTCTCCGCTACGACTTCAACGACGCGGCCAAGCTGTCTGTGGGCCGTTTCCACACGCCGATTTCGTATGGGAACACCGACTCTGACGCTGTGGTCGCGGGCATTCGCTACGACCTCGACGGTTTGGCCGCGTGCCGAGGGCTACCTCAGCAGTGCTCCTCGTACGCGGCGCGGAGATCCGCCGCAATGTCCTCCGGATAGCGCCCCTCGATCTGGTGTCGCTCCATGAAGTACGCGAGCTCACCATCCTTGAAGAGCGCGATGCTGGGGGACGACGGTGGATACCCGGTGATGTAATCGCGCGTCCGGTCCGTGGCTTCCATGTCCTGACCGGCGAAGACCGTCGTGAGCACCTCTGGCTTATGCTCTCCCTGCAACGAAAGGAAGACCGCCGGGCGCATCATGGCAGCGGCGCAACCGCAGATGGAATTTACCGCAACGAGCGTAGTACGTTTCTCCTCGCCGAGGACGGCGTCTACATCCTCGGGGGTCCGCAGCTCGGTGAAACCGATGCGTACCAGGTCCTGGCGCATCGGGGTGACCATCATTTCGGGGTAAGGCATCCTCTTGTCCCTCGCCGCCCCTGGGGCGGCACTTGCTTGGCGACTGGGGTATGGACATCAAAGCTCATGTCGTGAGCCAGGACTGTCCACGGCCCTGTGGGCTGCGGAGAGCCGTGGGTCACCCCGAACCATAAGTCAGACCTCGCGTTATGGAGATACCAGACCTGATCGTGCGCAGCCGTGCCCTGTTCGGGCCGGTCGCCGTGGTCTTGCTGGTGGCGACGGCCATCGTCTGGTCACCGTTCGAGGCGCACCGGCCTCCGGTTCCGGTGGCGGGGGACCCGGCCGCACCGACGGCGACCTGGGCAAACGAAGACTGGGCAATCTTCAGCGAAAAGGTTGACTGGGCTGCGTCCCAGCGGCTGGACACGCTCCCCGTGGGCGATGCGATGGCCGCCTTGGGACGGACGTTCGTGGGCACCGATTACGTGCCCCAGACGCTCGAGGTCGAGGGGCCAGAGGCGCTCGTCATCAATTTTCGAGGCCTCGACTGCGTCACCTTCGTCGAGAACGTCTTTGCGCTCAGCCGCTTCGTACGGGCGTACGGTCCGGAGGTGATCGCGGATCGGCCCGCCGCCGAGGCGGCCTACGCAGCGCTTCTTTCCGAGATCCGCTACCGCGACGGAGTCATCGACGGGTACCCGAGCCGACTGCACTACTTCACCGACTGGATCGGGGACAACGCGCGCCGGGGGCTGGTTCGAGACATGACGCCGGAGCTGGGGGGGGTGCGTGACGACGAGCCGATCGACTTCATGACGACGCATACCGATGCTTACCGGCAACTGTCGAACCCCACCAACGTCGCCATGGTGCGTGCGTCCGAGGAGGCACTCAACGCCCGCGGGCGGTCCTATCTGCCCGAGCAGCGCATCGAGGGTGCGGCCGCACGGATCCGCGACGGGGACATCATCGCTGCTACGAGCACCGTGGCCGGGCTCGACGTGGCACACACAGGCCTCGCGCTCTGGGTCGATGGGACCCTGAGGCTGATGCACGCTCCGCTGGTCGGCGACTCCGTGCAGATCAGCGAGATCCCGCTGGCCGCGCGGATCCAGGGCATCGCCGGACAGGACGGGATCATCGTGGCGCGTCCGGCCCGTTGATCGGGTACGTAGCCGTAGGGGTCGTGACCGTGGGAGGCCTGCTGGCGCTGGACCGCTTCGCCAATGAGGTCGTCCGCGCGTTACCGGATCTGCCGTCCAGATCCGTTGCCGACCTCGGTGTGGACCACGAGGACTTTTCCATCCGGTCGGGAATCCACCAGCTGGCATCGTGGCTGCTCCGGCCCGACCACCCGAACCCGGATGCGCCGCTCGTCCTCTTGGCGCACGGCTGGGGCGCCAGCTACGGCACCGTGCTCGACCTGGCAGAGCCGCTCGTCCGCCGCGGACACGAGGTCCTTCTCTTCGACGTCCGTGGGCACGGTCGCAATGGAGCCGCCCCGTTCGTCACCGTGCGCCACTTTCGCGATGACGTCATGGCCGTGGTGCGCTACGCCGCCGAGCGGTTCCCGGGGCGACAACTCGTGCTGGTCGGGCATTCGTTGGGGGGCGCAGCAGCCGTCCTGGCGGCTGCCGAGGGCGCACCGGTGCACGGCTTGGTCCTCATCGCCACGCCCTCGGACGTACTCCGCATCACGTCGGAGTACCTCACCGACAAGGGCATGCCCGGTCCGTTTTTGGTGACGGTCCTGCGGCCTTTCTGGTGGCGACGAATCGGGGGAACGTTTCGGCCACACGTGCCGGCGCGACGCATCGCCGAACTGCGCCTGCCGCTCCTGATCATCCAGCCAGAGAACGACAGGCGCGTCGCGCGGGACCACGCCGAGCGCCTCGCATCAGCGGCTGGTGTGCCGTATCACCTGATTCCCGACCGCGAGCACACGGATGTTTTGAGCGCGCCCATGACCACCCAACTCGTCGAGGACTTCCTGGCCGGGCTGCTGAGCGAAGCCTGAGGTTAGCCGTCCGGGGGCATTACTTGCTGCGTCACCCGAAAACCTCGAGTGTCTCCGACGCGATCGATGTGGTGACGAAGAAAGTCTTGGGAGGGGACTAGCCGCATGACGGTTAAGACAAGCCTGATGCAGAAGAACCGTATGCAGCGGGTCGGCCTCATACTCGGGCCGATTCTCTTCATCGTGATCAACTTCCTGGAGCTGGAGCCCGGAAACCCTGCCGTCACGCGGATGGCCGCCGTGGCCGCCTTGATGGCCACGTGGTGGATCACCGACGCGATTCCGCTGTTCGCGACCGCGCTGCTACCCCTGTTCCTCTATCCCCTGCTCGGAATCGAGCGCGGGGGGGCCACCGCACCCATCTATTTCAACAGCACGATCGTGCTGTTCCTGGGCGGCTTCATGATCGCCCTGACCATGGAGAAGTGGAACCTGCACCGACGGATCGCGCTCAAAATCATCCGGACCATCGGGGGCGGGCCGTCCCGAATCGTGCTGGGCTTCATGGTGGCGGCGGCGTTCCTGTCGATGTGGGTTTCCAACACGGCTACGGCCATCATGATGGTGCCGATCGGGCTCGCCATCATCCACGAGATGGAGAACGACTTCGGAGAGGACGACACCAGAGCGTTCTCGGTGGGCGTCATGCTCGGCATCGCGTACGCCTGCTCGGTCGGAGGGATCGCGACGCTGGTCGGAACGCCCCCCAACCTCTCGCTGGCCCGGATCTTCGAGATCACGTTCCCCGACGCGCCGCCTCTGGTATTCGGCCAATGGATGGTGATGGCGCTGCCCATCTCGCTCATGCTGTTGGTGATCGCTTGGCTGCTCATCACCAGAGTCTTCTTCCGTGTGCCCGAGCACGTCACGGTGGACCGGGCCGTCGTCGAGGAGCAAACGAAGGCGCTCGGCCCCGTGGCCTACGAGGAGAAGGCCGTGCTCGTCGTCTTCGGGCTCACCGCGGTTCTTTGGGTATTCCGCCTGCCGCTCCAGCTCGGTGTGATCACCATACCGGGCTGGTCTCAAGTGATTCCGTTTCCCGACCTGATCGACGACGGGACGGTCGCGATCGCCATGGCCTCGCTTCTGTTCCTGATTCCGACGCGCACGCCGGACGCACCAGCCCCGACCCTGGCCGGTAGAGACATCATCCCACGCTTGCCATGGAACATCGTGCTCCTTTTCGGGGGAGGGTTCGCGCTCGCCTACGGGTTCCAGGTCACAGGGCTGTCCATCCTGATCGGCAACGCCTTCGCCGGCCTCGCGGGGGTGCCGCCGTTCGTCTTGATCCTGATGGTCTGTCTGTCGATCACCTTCCTCACAGAATTGACGTCGAACACGGCCACAACCGAGATGATCCTTCCGATCCTGGCCTCCGTGGCGGTCGCGACTAATGTGCACCCGCTCTTGTTGATGATCCCCGCGACCCTGTCCGCGTCGTGCGCGTTCATGATGCCCGTGGCCACGCCGCCCAACGCCATCGTCTTCGGAAGCGACCGCGTCCGGATTCCCGAGATG
>Ga0224512_10004603_pt1 | contig 11562 bp, 7 predicted proteins | sample SF_May12_sed_USG_4_FD_169103 | JGI IMG/M metagenome (GOLD analysis project Ga0224512, IMG submission 169103) | Sediment microbial communities from San Francisco Bay, California, United States - SF_May12_sed_USGS_13 | ecosystem: Environmental > Aquatic > Marine > Sediment | place: USA: California... | reverse complement strand
GAAGCGGCGCGGCGCCCAGGGCCTCAAGGTGTTCCAGAATCGGCCCGACGTGTGGGAGGCGCTCGCCGCCGAAGCGGGCGCGCTCGGGCTGCCGATCGCCACCGACATGAAGATCCAGGAGTACGACGCGCTCGACGCCGCGCGCCTGGGGGTCCGCACGATCGAGCACTGGTACGGCATCCCGGACGCAGCGATCCCGGGGGGCATCCAGGACTTCCCCGACGACTACACCTACGACGACGAGCTCGCCCGCTTCCGCTGGGCCGGCGACCTGTGGCGGCAGGCCGATCCCGTCCGGCTGTCGGCGGTGCTGGATTCGCTGATCGCGCACGGCGTGGCGTGGGACCCCACCTTCGCAGTGTACGAGGCCAATCGCGACCTCTCCCGGGCCCGGACGCTTCCGTGGTTGCGCGACTACGCGATGCCCAGCGTGCTGGCGTTCTTCGAGCCGGATCCGGAGCATCACGGCTCCTACCACCTCGATTGGACGACGACGGACGAGGTGCGGTGGCGCGAGAACTACCGCGTCTGGATGGCCTGGGTGCGGGAGTTCGCCCACCGCGGCGGGATCGTCACGGTCGGCTCCGATGCGGGCTTCATCTACCACCTGTTCGGGTTTGCCACCATCCGCGAGCTGGAACTCCACCAAGAGGCCGGCTTCCACCCGCTCGAAGTGATCCGGCACGCCACCGCCAACGGTGCCCGTGCACTCGGGCTCACCGAAACCGGGGTGATCCGCGCGGGATTCGAAGCCGATCTCCTGATCGTGGACGGCAACCCGCTTCACAATCTGAAGGTGCTCTACGGGACGGGCGTGGACGTGTGGGAGAGCGGGCGCATGGTGCGGCGCGGGGGCGTGCGCTACACGATCAAGGACGGCATCGTGTTCGACGCCCCGCGCCTCCTCGCCGAGGTCCGCGACATGGTCCGCCAGGCGGCAGGACTCATCGCCCCGTGACGGACACTCTTCTTGCCGGAGGATTCCCGCAGTGAAATCATTACTCGCGCTGTTCGCGGTCGCGCTGGCCGCCGGCTGTGCCACCGCGGGCGGCACCGCCCCAGCCCCGGCGCCCATGACGGCCGCCTCGGATACCGGCCGCGTGCCGTACGCGTCCACTTACGCTCGCCACCCGGCGCCGCCGGTGCTCATCCGTCACGCGACCATCCTCACCGCGGCCGGTACGGAACTCCCCGCCGGGGCGATTCTGCTGCGGGAGGGCCGTATCGTGGCCGTCGCTCCCGAACTCGAGGCGCCGCCCGGTGCGGTCATCGTCGACGCGCGGGGGCAGTACGTCACGCCCGGCCTGATTGACACGCACTCGCACCTCGGCGTGTACAGCGCGCCGGGCACCGCAGCCGAATCAGACGGGAACGAGGCGACGAATCCCGTGACGGCCGAGGTGTGGGCCGAGCATTCGTTCTGGCCGCAGGATCCACAGATCCCGCTGGCCATCGCGGGCGGGATCACGACCATCCAGGCGCTGCCGGGCTCGGCGAATCTCATCGGCGGGCGGAGCGCCGTCCTCAAGCTGGTGCCCGCCCGCACCGTGCAAGAGATGAAGTTCCCCGGCGCCCGCTACGGCCTGAAGATGGCATGCGGCGAGAACCCCAAGCGGGTCTACCGGACCCGTGGGCCGTCGACCCGGATGGGCAACATGGCAGGCTACCGGGCGGCGTTTCTCGAGGGCCAGCACTACCAGCGCCGCTGGGATGCCTGGCAGCGCGAACGGAAGGGTGAGCCGCCACCTCGGAACCTGCGGCACGAGACGCTGGCCGAGGTGCTGCGCGGCACCATCTACGTGCAGAACCACTGCTATCGCGCGGACGAAATGGCGCAGATGCTCGATCTCGCGCGGGAGTTCGGTTTCACCATCCGGTCGTTCCACCACGCGGTCGAGGCCTACAAGGTGGCCGATCTCCTCGCGGCCGCCGGCACCGCCGCCTCGGTGTGGGCGGACTGGTGGGGATTCAAGGAAGAGGCGATGGACGGCATTCAGGAGAACGCCGCGCTGCTCCAGCAGGCCGGTGCCCGGGCGGTGATCCACTCGGACAGCCCCAGCGGGATCCAGCGTCTCAATCAGGAAGCCGCGAAGGCGATGTACGCCGGCCGCCGGGCGGGGATCACCGTCACGCCCGATCAGGCGTTGCGCTGGATCACGGCCAACCCGGCGTGGGTGCTCGGGCTCGACTCGGTGGTCGGCACACTGGAACCGGGCAAGATGGCCGATGTCGTCGTGTGGTCGGCCGATCCCTTCTCGGTGTACGCACAGGCCGTACGGGTGTACAACGACGGCTGGCTGGTCTACGACCGTGCCGACCCCACCCGACAGCCCCGCACGGACTTCGAGTTGGGGCAGGTGCCCGCCCCGGGGAGGGACCGATGATCGCGCTCATCCTGGCCCAGACGATCGCCATCTCCGGCGGCACCGTCCACCCGGTCTCCGGCCCACGGATCGAGAACGCCACGGTCCTCATCCGCAACGGCCGCATCGAGGCCGTCGGCAGCAACGTCCCCGTACCCGCGGATGCCCTGCGCATCGATGCGACGGGCAAGTGGGTGACGCCCGGGCTGATCGACGGCGCGGGCCAACTCGGCCTCGTGGAGATCTCCGCCGTGGCGGAAACACGCGAAGCCGGACTGCATGACACGGCCATTGCCGCCGCGTTCACGGTCACCGAAGGCCTCAACCCCGCGTCGATGCTGATTCCGGTGGCGCGGATCGAAGGCGTGACGACGGCGCTCGCCACGCCCGCCGGTGGTGGACTCATCGGCGGCCAAGCGGCCATGATCGACCTCGACGGATCCACGGTCGAAGCCATGGTGGTCAAGTCGCCCGCCGCCATGGTGGCCTATCTCCACGAGGGGGCCAAGGACGCCGGTGGCGGGTCCCGCGCCGGGGTGGCGCAGCGCCTGCGTCACGTGTTCGACGACGCGCGCGAGTACGAGCGCCGGCGGGCGGATTTCAGCCGCGCGCAGATGCAGCCGCTCGCCGCGCCGGCGGCCGACCTCGAGGCCCTGCTTCCCGTCCTGCGCGGCGAACTGCCGCTCGTGGTGGTCGCCAACCGGCGCAGTGACATCGAGACGGCGCTGCGGATCGCGCGGCAGTACAGTCTCCGGCTCGTTCTGGCCGGCGCGGCCGAGGGTTGGATGATCGCCGATCGGATCGCGGCGGCCGGCGTGCCGGTCCTCGTCCAACCGATGGACAACATCCCCTCGTATGACGCGCTCGGCATCCGCTACGAGAATGCGGCGGCGCTGGCCCGGGCCGGCGTCACCGTCGTGCTGCTGGAAACGAGCGCGCACGACGCGCGCAACCTCCGCCAGCAGGCGGGAAACGCGGTCTCGTATGGCATGACCTGGGAGGCGGCACTGCGGGCGGTGACCCTCAGTCCCGCCACCGTGTTCGGCATCGCCGACCGGTACGGCTCGCTCGAGCCCGGCAAGGTGGCGAACGTGATCGTGTGGAGCGGCGATCCATTCGAGTTCTCGACCGCCGTCGAGCACGTGTTCATTCGGGGCCGGGAGATCCCGCTCACCAGCCGGCAGACGGAGCTGCGGGAGCGGTACAAGACGCTGCCGCCGAAGTACTGACCCCTACAACTGAAAAGTGAAAAGGACCGTCGTGCCCCTTTCACTTTTCAGTTTTCACTTTTCACTCTTGTGATCACCACTCGGTTTCGAGGCCGAGCGTCTTCCCCTGCTGCGTGGCCGGAACGCCCTCCACCATCCAGCGGGGTGCGGGCGCGTCGAGCAGGTAGTGGTCGAAGTACTGCTGCATGCGGATGTTCCAGTCCCGGCGCTTGGGATACGGCAGTGGCCAGTGGGGTTCGCCGTTGTAGTTGATGAGCCAGCTCGGCTTCCCCAACCGCCGCAGGCCCGTGAACAGCTCGATCCCCTGGTACCACGGGACGGCACCGTCGTGGTCGTTATGGAGAATCAACAGCGGCGTCTCGACCCGATCGAGCCAGAACAGCGGCGAGTTCTCGAGATAGCGGAGCGGCACGTCCCACAGGCTGGCGCCGAGCCGGCTTTGCGTCCGCTCGTACTGGAACATCCGGCTCATGCCCGATTCCCAGCGAATGCCACCGTACGCACTCGTCATGTTGGCCACCGGTGCGCCGGCGGCCGCCGCACGGAAGATATTCGTCTTCGTCACCATGTAGGCGATCTGATACCCGCCCCAGCTGTGCCCCTGCACACCGATGCGGGCCGGGTCGACGCTGCCGCGCCGAATCACCTCCAGGACGCCGGGGATCACGCAGTCGAGCGCACTCTCGCCGGGGTACCCCTCCCGATACACGATGTCGGGCACGAACACGAGGTAGCCGCGGCTAGCATAAAACGTGGGTCGGATGACGGATCGGTGCGGGAGCGGCGGATGATGGGCAAACAGATTGTCCGAATTTCGCTCATAGAAGTACACCATCAAGGGGTACCGCTGCGCGGGATCGAAATCAGCCGGTTGGTACAGCAGCCCCTCCAACGGCGTCCCATCCGCGGAGCGCCAGCGCATCAGCTCCACCGTCGCCCAGCGGTACTCCGCCTGCTGAGGATTGGCGTCGCTCACTTTTTGCGCATCCGCCAGATCGAGTCCGGCCACCCAGAGATCGGGGAACTCCGCCACCGATTCCCGGGAAAACAGGAGGAGATCCGCACCCCCCGCTTTCCGCGGCCGGGAGAACCGGCCCTCGGCCATCAGCAAGCGTTCGGGTGACCGGCCGCCGCCCACGTGGTCGCGATAGAAGCCGGCCCGCTTGGTGGGCTCGTGGAACGCCGATAGCAGCAGCGGGGCCGCGGCCGGCAGGGTGGCCCGCTCGGGATCCAGATCCAGGACCCGGAACCGCACGCTGTCCCGCCGGCCCACGCCTTCGGTCACGAGGCGGGGGGCGCGCCGCCCCTCGGGATCGAGCGCCCATACGTCGAAGCGATCGTACACCAGCAGCTCGCGGTCGCCCGCCGTCCAGCCGGCAACGCCGTACGGCGGCGCGGGCGCTGGGACATCATGCTCCTCATCGTAGAGCGGCACCGTCACCGCATCGGTGAGGCGAAGGGTGCGACCGCTGGCCAGATGCCGGGCGTAGGCGACCCGCTCGCGGAGGTCGAACCACGCGGCGTAGCGTCCTTCGGGCGAGAGCGTCAGGGTCGCCTGCGTCCCTTCGAGGAGGCGCGTGCGCCGCCCGGTTTCGAGGTCCACCGCGTACACGTCCCGATACGCGGGGAAATCCCACGAGATCAGGGCGCGGTACGGTCCGTCCGCCTCGCCCAGGCCGTAGGGCCCATCGTCTCCGTCGGGCAGCGTGAGGGCATCGACCAGTGTGTCGGCGAGCTGCACGACGCGACCGCTCGGGAGTTGCGCCACGGCGAGGAAACTGCGCCGGCGCGCCTGTTCCAGTCGCCGCAGCTGCATCGGCTGGAGTTCGGCGTCCTGCCAGTGCCAGACGTCCACGGTCACGCGCTCGTCGTCGGGCGTGCTGTCTTCGGGAGCCGGTGCCGTCCAGGGCAGCGTGCCAAAGAAGAGCCGGCTGCCGCTCCGCGAGAACGACGGTACGCGATGCTCGCTCACCGTCCACCCAGTCGGCACGCCGGGCGTGCCGGCGGCCGCCACCCGCTGCGCCTCCCGCTCGCCCACCCGCCAGCGGTAGAGGGCGACCCGCGGGTGATCCCGATCCGCCTCGTCGCGGTCGGTGAGGAAGGCGAGCTGCGTCCCGGACTCGGCGAAGGTCAGGGCTTTGTAGGCTCCCCGGCCGGCCAGCACCCGCCGCGGCTCGCCGCCCGGCAGGTCGAGCACCGTGACCCCGTCCCCCTCACCCATCCGGCTCGACGTCGCGAACGCCAGCCGACCGCCGTCCCGCGCGAACGCGTAGGCCGTCACGTCCTCGAAGCGCCGCTCCGTACCGCGCGCGAGGTCGCGCACCACGAGCGGGCGCCCCAACGCGGCGTCTTTCTTCGGCGTGGGGGCGGCAGGATCAGGCGGCGTCGTGGAATCCGGCACCGTCGCGTCCGGTGCGCGTTCCAGCAGATATGCCACCCACGCGCCGCCGCGTTCCGGCACCGAGAACGACACCACGCGCTCGACCTTGCGCACGGTGCCTGTCGCGAGATCCACGATCCCCAGCGAGTCCTTGGGAAGATCGTCCGCCTTTGCCTTGGCACGCTTCGCCTGCCGCACGGCTGCGTACTCGGGCCGGACCGTGAACACCGCAAACCCGCCGGCTGCGGTGAACGCAGCCTCCCGCCCACGGGGCACGCGGTGCTCCGCCGTGTCGCCCGTGGCACGAAACACGAGGGTCGCATCGCCCTGCTCCGGCTCCAGCACGTAGGCGAGCCAACGGCCGTCGCGGCTCAGGCGCTCCTGCTGGATGGTCTGCCAACGGTCGTACGCGTCGTGATCGAGGGGCCGCTGCGCGACCAAGGACGCCGGCAGGAACGTCAGCCCGCCGCCGAGCGCGGCGAGCTGGACGAGGCGGGCGCGGGAGGTCGTCGTGATCATCGGGTATGACCTTTCACCGGGACGGGTCAGGCCGTTGGCTGGGTCAGCGGAGGCGTGCCGGGGAGGCGCGTGACGTCGATCTTGAACAGCTGGGCCGCGGTCCGCCACGCGATGTTGTCCCGCTCCTCGGGCCCGAGCTCGAGGCTCTGGAAGAACTTGATGTAGCTCTTCATCCCGACCAGTGGCCAGTCAGTGCCGAACATGAGCTGCCGCGAAGGGTCGCCCATGTAGTGAATCATCTCCCGGACGCGCTGCAGGGTGTAGCGCTCGAATTCCGCCGAGAAATCGCCGAGCGTGAGGCCGGAGATGTCCGCGAACACGTTGTCGTTCTTGTAGAGGACCTGGGCGGCGTCCAAGAACCAGGGATTGCCGAGATGGCACATGACGAGCTTCACGTCGGGGAAATCCACGGCCACGTCGTCCACCAGCAACGGGTGGGCTTGGCGGACCTTCGCCCCCTTCGCGTACGTATCCCCCGTGTGGATCATGACGGGGATGTCGCACTTGGCCGCGAGGCGAAAGAAGCTCTCGAGCGAGGGGTCGTTGATCGGATAGCGATCGTACCCGGGATACAGCTTGATACCCTTCACGCGCCCGGCGCGGACCCGCTCCTCGAGATTGAAGAGATCGGTCCGCTCCCGGTCCGCACGCCAGCGGATCCCCTCCACCACCGTGAGGCGCGGATCGTCTCCGACGGTCTCCAGCACCGTCTCGACGTGCGGTCGATGCGGCGTGACCTTGTACGAAGTCAGGACCACGGCGTGCCCGACCTCATTGGCGGCCATGGCCTCGAAGAGGTCGTGCGCGACGTCCCGGACGGACCGCTCGCGTTCCTCGTCGTAGTTGTTCAGATGGACGTGGCAGTCGATCAGCATCCGGCGGCTCCTCCCGCAGTCTCCAGACTAGCGGTCAACGTCGTAAACTAGCTAGGCGTATGGCACCGGGGGGCACCCCCCCATGCGACGTTCGTCATCATCAGGAGGCAGGCCACCCCATGCAGCGCACCACTGGTCTCATTCTCGGCTTGGCGTTGCTCCCCGCGGCCGCGGGCGCCCAGTCTCTTCCGACGGTCGATCCCGTCCTCCAGCGCATCTGGCAGCAGGGCATGGAGCAGTCTCAGGTCGAACCGCTCCTGCAGACGCTCACCGACTCGATCGGACCGCGGCTGACCGGCACGCCGGCCATGCAGGCGGCGAGCGAGTGGGCGATCGCCCAATACACCCGTTGGGGCATCTCGGCGCGCCGGGAACCCTACGGCACGTGGAAGGGATGGCGTCGCGGCGTCAGCCACCTCGACCTGCTGCGGCCACGAGTCCGCTCGCTCGAGGGTGGCTTGTTGGCGTGGAGTCCGGGCACCCCGCGCACCCGTCCCATCGAGGCCCCGGTGGTGGTGCTGCCGGCCCTGGCCGACAGCACGGCCTTCGCCGGGTGGCTCCCTTCGGTGCAGGGGAAGCTCGTGGCCATCTCGTTCCCCGAGCCCACGTGCCGGCCCGACGACGCCTGGGAAGAATACGCCCGGGAGGGCGACCAGCGGTTCGCCGCCCTGATGCGGCGGTTCGGCCAGATTCCACCTCCCTCCGTGTTCGACAAGATGCGGGGCGCGCGGGCGGCTGCCGACAGTGCTTGGGACCGTCGGGTGGCCGCATCGGGCTACTCCGCCCGCACCCTCCCCGACGCACTCGCCGCCGCGGGCGCCGCCGGGCTCCTCACGACCAACTGGTCGCAGGGCTATGGCGTCGTGCGAATCTTCGACGCGCGCGGCACGGACAAGATCCCGACCTTCTGGCTGGGGTGTGAAGATTATGGTCTCGTGGCGCGCCTGGCCGAACGCGGACAGGGTCCGGTCGTGCGGGCACAGGCCGACGCGGAATTTCTCGGTGACGTGCCCGCGTTCAACACGATCGCCGAGATCCCGGGTACGACCCGTCCAGACGAGTACATCATGCTCTCCGCGCATTTCGATTCGTGGGACGGCGGCTCGGGGGCCACGGACAACGGCACCGGCACCATCATGATGATGGAAGCGATGCGGATCCTGCGCAGCGCCTATCCGGCGCCCGCTCGCACGATCGTCGTGGGGCACTGGAACAGCGAGGAGCAGGGCCTCAACGGATCGGCCGCGTTCGCGCACGACCATCCGGCCATCGTTCAGGGCCTGCAGGCCTTGTTCAACCAGGACAATGGGACCGGCAAGGTCGCAACCGTCTCGACGCTCGGCCTCGTGGGAGCCACGGAATCGCTCGGCCGGTGGTGGGGCCGCCTCCCGACGGAGCTGACCCGCAACATCCGGCTCGACCTCCCCGGCTCCCCGTCGGGCGGGGGCACGGACCACGCGTCGTTCATCTGTGCCGGCGCCCCGGCGGTCGCGCTCAACTCCGAGCCCTGGGACTACTTCGGCTACACGTGGCACACGAACCGGGACACGTTTGACAAGGTCGTGATCGAGAACGTGCAGTTCAATGCCACGCTCGTGGCGATGCTGGCCTACCTCGCGGCGAGCGACCCCGCACCGGTGGCGCGGGATCGCCGCGTGATGCCGGGCAACCCGCGCACCGGACAGCAGGGTCGCTGGCCGGAGTGCCAGGACGGTGCGCGGATCTGGAGCCGCTAGCCGCCGCACTCGAGCCGGCAGCCGGAGAGGGGGCGGGCGCGAGCGGACCCTCCCCCCGCCCGTCCTGGGTGGGAACCGCACCAGCGGCGCCGGGTTACACCTGCGTCGCGGTCTCGGAGGCCTGATGCATCGCTCGCTCGTCGGAACGCTCTTGCTGGTGCTGACCATCGGCCCGGTCGCCGCGCAGCAGGGACCGCCGCCATGCTCGGCCCCGGAATACCGCCAGTTCGATTTCTGGGCCGGGAGCTGGGCCGTGGTCAATCCGCAGGGCGTGCAGGTTGGGAGCAACACCATCACGCCGGTCCTGGGAGGGTGCGCGCTGCACGAGCAGTGGCAGAGCGCGGGCGCGCACGCGGGCTTCAGCTACAACATCTACGATCGCGCGTCCAAGCGGTGGCATCAGACCTGGGTGGACAACAGTGGTCTGCTCCTCCTGTTGGACGGCACGCTGTCGGACGGCAGCATGGTCCTGACCGGTCCATCCACGGATCGGCAAGGCCGCGAGGTGCGCAACCGGATCACCTGGACGCCGATCACGGCCGACAGCGTCCGCCAGCTGTGGGAGACGTCGGTCGACAGTGGTGCGACATGGGGCACGGTGTTCGACGGGCGGTACGTCCGGCGGAAGTAAGCCACCCACGATAACTTCTCCCCATGCTTTCCGTTTTGTGGGCAAGCGTCCTGGTGGTCGTGGGCATCGGTGTCCTCACCGCCGGCGGGGAGGCGCTGGTCCGTGGCGCCGTCTCGCTCGCCAAGTTGCTGCGCGTCAGCACGGCCGTCGTTGGCCTCACCCTCGTGGCCATGGGCACCTCCATGCCGGAGCTGGCGGTGAGCCTGCTGGCCGGGCTGGAGGGACGGGCCGACATCGCCGTCGGCAACGTGGTGGGATCCAACATCTTCAACATCGCGGTGATCGTGGGGCTCTCGGCCCTGATCGTCCCGCTCATGGTGCACATGACGGCCGTGCGACTGGAGTGGCCGTTCATGTTCGTGACGTCGTTCCTGTTCCTCCTGCTGGCCCGGGACGGCGTGATCGATCGCCTCGAGGGGGCGTTCTTCCTGATCGGTCTCGTCGGCTTCACCGCCTGGATGATTCGGGTAGCGCGGACCGAGATCCAGCCGGCCGACGCTGCCGAGCTCGAGGCCGCCGTCACACCACTGCTGGTGCACCCCAGCGGCCGTCGAGTGCTGCTCGACGTCGGGTTCGTGGTGCTCGGCCTCGTCCTGCTCGTGGCCGGCGCCCGCGTGTTGGTCCACGGGGCCGTGACGCTCGCCGACCTGGCGGGGTTCTCGGAGCGGAGCATCGGGCTCACGATCGTCGCCGCCGGCACGAGCATGCCCGAACTCGCGACCTCGCTCGTCGCCGCACGTCGCAAGCAGCCCGACATCGCCCTCGCCAACGTGATCGGCTCCAACATCTTCAACATCGCGGGCATCCTCGGCCTCGTGTCCGTGATCACGCCTCAGGCCGTCCACCCCCAGATCGTCGCGAGCGACACCTGGTGGATGGTAGGCGCGGCGCTGCTGCTGTGGCCCTTCATGCGGACCGGCATGCGGATCTCGCGCCGCGAGGGGCTGGTGCTGCTCACGGGGTATGCCGTCTATCTCTGGCTGCTGCTCCGCTGAGCGCAAGATCCGGGTTGAAGACCCCGCCGCACCGCGTCAGATTGCCCCCATGGCCACCACTGATTACGACCGTATCGCCCAGGCGATCGCGTACCTCGAAGCGCACGTCGCCGAGCGCCCGTCTCTCCCCAATGTCGCGCGCGTCACGGGGTTGAGTCCATTTCACTTCCAGCGTCTGTTCCGCCGCTGGGCTGGCGTGAGCCCCAAGCGGCTGCTCCAGTACATGACGGCCCAGCGGGCCAAGGCGGCACTGCGCAACGGCCGTACGGTACTGGATGCGGCGTACGACACCGGGCTCTCCGGCCCCGGCCGGCTGCACGATCTGCTGGTCAGCGTGGAGGCCGTGACGCCCGGAGAGGTGCGCGCGGCCGGGGCTGGGGTCACTATCCGATGGGGCCAACACGAGACGCCGTTCGGGCGGTGCCTGGTCGCCGTGACCGATCGGGGCGTCTGTCAGCTCGCGTTCGATCAGGAGCGCTTGGGCGACCTGCTGGGACGACTGGAACGGGAGTGGCCCGCCGCCCGGCTGCAGCGCGACCAGGCCGGCACCGCCCCCTTCGTGCGACGGATCTTCGCGCCCCGGCACCGCGCGCGCCCACTGCCACTCCACGTCCGCGGGACGAACTTCCAGCTCAAGGTGTGGGAGGCGCTTCTCCGCATCCCACCCGGGACGACGACGAGTTACGGCGACCTCGCCGACCGGATCGGCGCGCCGGGGGCGGCGCGGGCGGTCGGCAGCGCCGTGGGCGCCAACCCCGTCGCCTACGTCATCCCGTGTCACCGTGTGCTGCGCGCCAGCGGCGCGCTAGGCGGCTACCGGTGGGGAACCGATCG
>Ga0224512_10004602_pt1 | contig 11567 bp, 20 predicted proteins | sample SF_May12_sed_USG_4_FD_169103 | JGI IMG/M metagenome (GOLD analysis project Ga0224512, IMG submission 169103) | Sediment microbial communities from San Francisco Bay, California, United States - SF_May12_sed_USGS_13 | ecosystem: Environmental > Aquatic > Marine > Sediment | place: USA... | reverse complement strand
GAGAAGAGTTCGGCCGCGTTTCAGGCCCGGCGTGAGTACACCTTCGAGGTGCATCCGGAGGCCAACAAGTTCCAGATCCGCGATGCCCTGGAGAAGTTGTTCGACGTGACCGTGACCGACGTGCGCACCATGCAGGTGCGGCGGAAGTCCGTCTTCCGCGCCCAGACCATTGGTGCCAAGCCTCGGTGGAAGAAGGCCGTGGTGACCCTCAAGGACGGCGACGAGATCGCCGTGTTCGAGAGCTGAGCATGAGCATTCGCAAGTTCCGTCCGGTGACGCCGGGTACGCGGTTCCGCTCGGTGTCGGGCTTTGACGAAATCACTCGGACCACGCCCGAGAAGTCGCTGGTCGAGCCGCTGCGAAAGACCGGCGGACGCAACAGCCGGGGCCACCTGACCATGCGCCACCGTGGCGGTGGCCACAAGCGCCAATACCGCCGAATCGACTTCAAGCGGGACAAGTTCGGCGTCCCGGCCCGGGTGGCTGAGATCGAATACGATCCCAACCGAAGCGCTCGGATTGCGCTCCTGGTCTACGCCGACGGCGAGAAGCGCTACATCCTGCACCCCAAAGGCCTCGAGCAAGGTGCCACGGTCGTGTCCGGGCCCGGATCCGACATCCGGATCGGCAACACGGTGCCGCTCGGCGAGATGCCCCTCGGGACGACGGTGCACAACGTGGAACTCAAGGTCGGCAAGGGCGGCCAAATGGCCCGCTCGGCCGGTGCCGGGGTGCAGGTCGTGGCCAAGGAAGGCAACTACGTCACGCTGCGCCTGCGCTCCACCGAGATGCGGCGGGTCCATGAGCGGTGCCTGGCAACCATCGGCGAGGTGGGCAACTCGGAGCACGAACTCCTCAGCGCCGGGAAGGCTGGAAAGACGCGCTGGCGCGGACGCCGGCCGAAGGTTCGCGGTGTCGCGATGAACCCGGTGGACCACCCGCTCGGCGGTGGCGAGGGCAAGGCCTCCGGCGGCCGCCCACCGACCTCGCCGTGGGGCAAGGTCGAGGGGCGCAAGACGCGGAAGCACAAGAAGGCAAGTACCAAGCTCATCGTGCGCGGCCGCAAGCGCGGCAAGGCGACCAAGTAACCGGCAGGGAATGAGACTGAGACTATGTCGAGAAGCGTAAAGAAGGGACCCTACGTCGAGGCTTCGTTGGGGCGAAAAGTCGAGGCGCTCAACCAGCAGAACGACAAACGGGTGATCAAGACCTGGAGCCGGGCGAGCACCATCTTGCCGGAATTCGTGGGCCACACGTTTGCGGTGCACAACGGGAACAAGTTCATCCCGGTGTACGTGACCGAGAACATGGTGGGGCACAAGCTGGGTGAGTTTGCCCCCACCCGCCTGTTCCGCGGCCATAGCGGGAAGCTGGCCGCCGACAAGAAAGTGAAGCCGACCTGATGGCTGCCGGGCATGCGATACAGCGGGAGGCGCGCCAGTCTCCCAGGAAGATGCGGCTCGTGGTCGACCTGATTCGCGGCAAGAACGTGAACGAGGCGTACGCGATCCTCAAGTTCAACAAGAAGCTTGCCGCGCAGCAGATCGAGAAGACCCTACGCTCCGCTGTCTCCAACGCGGAACAAAAGGCGATCCGGGACAATGAGCCGTTCGATCTCGACCAGCTCTATGTGTCCTCGGCGTCGATCGACATGGGGCGAACCCTCAAGCGGTACAAGCCCGCGGCGCAGGGCCGGGCCACACCTATTCGGAAGCGCACCAGTCACGTGGTCATCCGCGTGGCAACCAAGGAGACCGACTGATGGGGCAGAAGACGCATCCGCTCGGCATTCGGCTGGGTATCGTGAAGCCTTGGCGGTCGCGCTGGTACGCAGCGGCCCGGGACATGCCCGCGTTCCTCCGAGAGGACGAGCTGATCCGGAAGTATCTCTGGACTCGACTCGGACACGCGGCCATCGCGGAGATCCACATCGAGCGTAAGCCGGGCAAGGTGACGGTTACCGTGCATACCGGCCGGCCCGGCGTGGTGATCGGGAAGCGCGGTGCCGAGGTCGACAAGCTGCGTGATGAGCTGGCGCAGCTGACCGGCAAAGAAGCCGCGATCAACGTCGAAGAGATCAAGCGTCCCGAAACGTCGGCCAAGCTGGTGGCGGAAAACATCTCGCACCAGCTCAAAATGCGGATCTCGTTCCGCCGGGCTATGAAGCGGGCCGTCCAATCGGCGCTTCGCATGGGGGCGCCGGGCATCAAGGTGCGGTGTTCCGGTCGGCTGGGTGGAGCGGAAATCGCTCGGACGGAAGGGTATCACGAGGGCCGGGTGCCGCTGCACACGCTGCGCGCGGACATCGATTACGCGACGGCGACGGCAAAGACCACCTACGGTACGGTCGGCGTCAAGGTATGGATCTTCAAGGGTGAGATCGTGGAAGACCTCCACGGGCGCACCTACAGCACAGGAGCCTAAGGCCGATGCTCGCGCCGAAGAGAGTCAAGTTCCGGAAGATGTTCAAAGGCCGCACACGGGGCATCGCCCGTCGCGGCAACACGGTGACTTTCGGAGAATACGGACTCATGTCGCTCGATCCGGGGTGGATTTCCAATCGTCAGATCGAGGCGTCCCGGGTGGCCATGAGCCGGGCCATGAAGCGCGGCGGGAAAGTCTGGATCCGCATCTTTCCGGATAAGCCCATTACCAAGAAGCCGGCGGAGACGCGGATGGGCAAAGGCAAGGGGAACCCCGAGGGCTGGGTGGCGGTCGTGAAGCCCGGCCGTGTGCTGTTCGAAGTGGAAGGGGTCACCGAGCAGGTGGCACGGCGTGCCATGGAGCTCGCCGCGGCCAAACTCCCGGTAAAGACCCGCTTCGTGCGGCGCGAGGAGGGCTGACCGAGTGCAAGCCAGAGACCTTCGGGAACTGTCGACGGAAGAGCTCGGCCAGAAGCTGGCCGAGTTGATCGAGGAGCGCTTCCGGTTGCGATTCCGCTCGGCGACCGAGCAGATCGACAACCCACTCCAATTCCGGACCATCAGGCGCGACATCGCGCGGATCAAGACCGTGCTTCGTGAACGAACGGGGCAAGTGGAAGGAACGACGCATGAGTGACGAAGCCAAGACATCCGCGCCCCGGACGCAACGCAAGGTCCGCACCGGTGTGGTAACCAGTGACAAGATGCAACAGACCGTGACAGTCGAGCTGACGCGGCAGTTTGCCCACCCGACCTACGGGAAGCAAATGACGCGCACGACTCGGATCAAGGCGCGTGACACCCACGGTGCCAAGACGGGCGATACGGTTCGCGTCATGGAGACCCGGCCACTGTCGAAGACGGTGCGGTGGCGGGTGATAGACATCGTCCAGCGCGCCAAGTAGCGCGGAGCATCTCATGGTTCAGCAAGAGAGCATTCTCAAGATTGCGGACAATTCCGGGGCCCGAAAAGCCCTGGTCATTCGGGTCTTGGGTGGAAGTAAGCGCCGCTACGCAGGCCTGGGCGACAAGGTGGTCGTGGCCATCAAGGACGCGATTCCGACCGGCCAGGTGAAGCGGGGCGACATCGCGAAAGCGGTCATCGTCCGTACCGCGAAGGAAACCCGCCGACGGGATGGATCGTACATCCGGTTCGACGACAACGCGGCGGTCCTCATCAACGATCAGGGAGAGCCGCGCGCGACCCGCATCTTCGGGCCGGTAGCCCGGGAATTGCGCGACAAGCGCTACATGAAGATCGTCTCCCTCGCTCCGGAGGTGCTGTAAGTGAATCGACTGGTCTATCGGAAGGGCAAGCGCAAGCGCCAACGGCCCGTGACCCGCGTCAAAATGTCGATCACCAAGGGCGACACGGTGCAGGTCATCTCGGGAGAGGACAAGGGGAAGCGCGGCCGTGTGCTGCGTACCCATCCCAAGTCGGGCCGGATCACCATCGAAGGGGTGAACATCGTCAAACGGCACCGCGCACCAACGGGAACGACCGAGGGCGGCATCATGGAAATGCCGGCACCCATCCATCACTCGAAGGCGATGCTCATCGACCCCAAGACCAACGAGCCCACCCGGATCCGTCGGCGTGTCGACAAGGACGGCACGGTCGAGCGCATTGCCACCAAATCGGGCGACTCGATCCCGAGGAATAGATAGGTATGGCAACCCAAAGTCCGAAGGCGGAACAGGCCCCCCGAGGGGAGAAGCCGGCTGGAAAGCGCGGGAAGGCCAAAGAGGGCGGCGCCGAGCGCGAGGCCACGCCCAAGGCCCGTGAGGGCAAGCCACGCCTCCAGGTCCACTACGAGACCGTCGTGCGGGGACGGTTGGCGCAGGCGTTCGGCCTCGACAACCCGATGCAGGTGCCGCGGCTGCTCAAGATCGTGCTGAACGTGGGCATGGGCGAGGCGCCGAAGAACCCCAAACAGCTCGAGGCCGCAGTCGACGAGCTGGAGCGGATCACGGGGCAGAAGGCCGTCATCACCCGCGCCAAGAAGGCCATCTCGAATTTTGCCCTCCGGGCCGGGATGCCGATCGGTGCCCGGGTGACGCTCCGCGGGGCTCGCATGTACGAGTTTCTCGATCGGTTCGTGACGCTCGCGGTGCCGCGGCTGCGCGACTTTCGCGGCCTGCCGACCAAGAGCTTTGATGGCCGCGGCAACTACAGCATCGGCATCAAGGAGCAGATGATCTTTCCCGAAGTGGACTTCGACAAAGTGGAGAAGATCCACGGGATGGACATCACCATCGTGACGACGGCCGGGCGGGATGACATGGCGATGGCGCTGCTTCGGGAGTTTGGATGGCCGTTCCGCAGCGAGACGCCGATTCGCGTTGGATAACACAGTAGACGACTCTAAGGACACATAGGGACATTATGGCCAAGACCTGTTGGATCGAGCGATCAAAGCGCACGCCGAAGTACAAGGTCCGTGCAGTGAATCGCTGTGCACGTTGTGGGCGCGCACGCGCCTTTCTCCGCAGGTTCGGCCTGTGTCGTATCTGCTTCCGCACGCTCGCCCTCCAGGGGGAAATTCCGGGCGTGCGGAAGGCTAGCTGGTAAGGGGGGTAGTGATCGAATGACGATGACAGATCCAGTCGCGGACATGCTGACGCGCATTCGGAACGCGTGTTCCGCAGGGCATCGCCGGGTGGATATCCCGGCTTCGAAGCTCAAAGTGGAGTTGGCCCGGCTGCTCCGGGACAACCACTACGTGACCGATTTCAAGGTGCTGGAAGACGGCGGAGGACGGGGTTCGTTACGGCTCTACCTCAAGTACCACAACGAGGTGCCGGTGATCCGGGAACTGCGCAAGGTCTCGACCCCAGGGCTCAGGCGCTACGTCAAGAGTCGCGAAATTCCTCGGGTCAAGAACGGGCTGGGGATGGCCATCGTCTCGACGCCGAAGGGCCTCATGAGCGATCGGGATGCCCGGACCGCGAACCTAGGCGGCGAGCTCGTCGCTTACATCTGGTAGGTGCATCATGTCGCGAATTGGTAAGCGGCCAGTCCCGATCCCCAAGGGCGTCACGGTGGAGCTCTCGGGCTCGCACCTGGCGGTCAAAGGCCCCAAAGGCAAGCTGGAGCGGACGCTCCCTGGCGAGATGGCGCTCGAGTACGCGGACGACCACATCACCGTGACTCGGCCCTCGGAGGCGACTCGGCACCGGGCACTCCACGGGCTCACTCGCTCCTTGGTGAACAACATGGTCGAGGGTGTCGCGCGCGGGTTTTCGAAGCACCTCGAGATCCAGGGCGTCGGCTACCGCGCGGAGGCCAAACCCTACGGCGTCGACCTCATTGTCGGATACTCGCACCCGGTGAAGTATCAGGCGCCCTCCGGGATCACCATCTCGGCGGAGGCCCCGACGATGCTGAAGATCGAAGGTGCCGACAAGGAACTGGTGGGTCAGGTGGCGGCGGAAATCCGCAAGGTCCGGCCGCCCGAGCCATACAAGGGCAAGGGAATCCGGTACCGCGGGGAACATGTCCGCCGCAAGGCCGGAAAGACAGGAGCGAAGTAACCATGCGATCGATTCACGCACCCAAGACGCGACAGGAACGGCGATACCGCCGTCGGCTCCGCGTGCGGAAGCGGATCCAAGGGACGGCCGACCGGCCCCGGTTGGTGGTGTTTCGTTCACTGAAGCATATCTACGCCCAATTGGTCGACGACGATCGGGGCGTGACTCTGCTCGGCGTCGCAGACCAAAGCGAGGGCGTGACTGTCGATGGCTCCGGCAAGGTGGCCCGGGCCCGCGCCGTCGGCGAGGTGCTCGCCGCCAAAGCCCGTGCCGCCGGCCATAGCCGAGTGGTGTTCGATCGCGGAGGCTACAAGTATCATGGCCGAGTGCGCGCCGTTGCCGAAGGCGCGCGGGCCGGAGGATTGGAGTTCTAATGGCTGACGAGCAAACGAAGCAGGACGCGGTAGCAGGCGAGCCCGCCAAGGAGGCGGCCGCGCAGCCCGTGCCAGCGGCGGCGGAACAACCCGAAACGGCGCCGAAGGCGGAGGCGGAATCTCCCGCCGTGGCCGCGCCGCCCCAGAAGCGACCGAGTCAGCGCAGGTCCCAAGAAGGACGCGGCGGACGCGGGGGCCGCCGGGATCGCAGCGATCGGGACCGAGGGTCGGATCTCGTCGAGAACGTGATCACGATCAATCGGGTCGCCAAGGTCGTGAAGGGTGGCCGGCGCTTCTCCTTCAACGCGCTGGTGGCGGTTGGCGATGGCGATGGCAAGGTGGGTGTCGCCATGGGCAAGGCCAACGAGGTCTCCGAGGCGGTACGCAAGGCGGTGGAGGCGGCACGGCGAAGCATGGAGACGATCCCACGCTCCGGGACCACTATCCCGCACGAGATCGTCGGCCAGCATGGCGCCGGGCGTGTCCTCCTGAAGCCCGCAACGACCGGGACCGGCGTCATCGCTGGTGGGCCGGTCCGACAGGTGCTCGAGTGCGCGGGCATCAAAGACATCCTGACGAAGTCGCTCGGGTCGGCCAACCCGCACAACATGGTGCGAGCCACGATGGATGGCCTGGTTGGCTTGGTGTCGCGGGCGCAGGTCGCGCGTGAGCGCGGCGTTGAAATGGAACAAATCCACTACCGTCCCCGGCAGGAGGTCTAGGATGGCCAAGAAGACCACTGCCAAGCTCGCGGTCAAACAGGTCCGGAGCGGGATCGGGCACCCGGAGACGTTTCGGCGAACGCTCCGCTCGCTTGGACTGCGGCATCATCAGGCGCGGGTCGTGGTCGATGACACGCCCTCCATTCAAGGCATGTTGTACAAGGTGCGGCACCTGGTCGAGGTGACGCCGATCGAGGAGACCTGATGGCCGAGGATACCAAAGCAGAGAAGCTGACGCTCTCCAACCTGCGTCCGCCCAAGGGTGCCACCCAACCGCGGCGGCGCGTCGGGCGGGGCCCGGGTTCGGGCCTGGGCAAGACCGCGGGGCGCGGCCACAAGGGCCACAAGGCCCGCACCGGCGGGTACACCAACCCCGGATTTGAAGGCGGGCAGATGCCGATCTACCGGCGCCTGCCGAAGCGGGGCTTTACCAACCCGTTCCGGGTCCCAGCCCAGCCGGTCAACATCGCTCGGCTTGCCGGGCTCGAGGGGACGGACGTGACGCCGGAGACCCTGCACACCGCTGGGCTGATCGGGAAGCTGGACGCTCCGGTCAAGATTCTCGCGACCGGGAACGCCGAGCGTGCCTACACGGTTCGCGGCGTCGCCATCTCTCAATCGGCTCGCGCCAAGATCGAGGCGGCGGGTGGGACCGTCGAGGAGTAGGTGACCAGCCCCCGCCTTCCCACGATGTCGATCGATCCGGAGCTCAAGAAGAAGCTCCTGTTCACCCTGGCGGTGTTGCTCATCTACCGGGTCGGCGCGCACATCGCCGCTCCCGGCGTCAACGTGCAGGCCCTGGCGGACTATATCCGGAACTCCGCGGCGGCGGGGTTCTTCGGATTGTACGACATGCTGGGCGGCGGGTTGTCCCGGGCCACGGTCTTCGCGTTGGGCATCATGCCCTACATCTCCGCATCCATCGTCTTCCAGCTGGCTGGTGGGGTTGTACCGACCATCAGCAAGATGCAGAAGGAGGAAGAAGGGCGGAAGAAGATCACCCAGTGGACCCGGTATCTCACGGTGATCCTGTCGGCGTCGCAGGCCTATACCTTTGCGTTGTTCACCGAGTCGATTCCCGGCGCGATCCAGGCCCCGGGGCTGGGTTCCCGCATCGTGATGATGCTCATGCTCACGACCGGCGCCATCTTCGTCATGTGGCTGGGAGAACAGATCACCGAGCACGGCATCGGCAACGGGATGAGCCTGCTCATCACGTTCTCCATTCTCGAGCGGGTGTGGCCCGGCGGACTCCAGCTGTTCGGGTTCGTGAGCGGACAGGTGGTGTCGATTGCAGCCGCTGTGACGTTCCTCTTGGTCTTGGTCGCCGTCGTCGCTTCGGTCACGGCCATGACGATCGCCGCTCGCCGTATTCCGATCCAGATCCCACGAAAGGTGATGGGGAGAGGACGGGTGCGCGAAGGGCAGAAGAGCTTCATCCCGATCCGGCTTCTCACCGCCAACGTGATGCCGATCATCTTTGCTCAGACGATCATCATCGTGCCCGGCACCGCGGCGAGCTTCACCAATAACGAGATTCTACGTGAAGTGGCGAATTTCTTCGTCCCCGGCGGCATTCCCTACGCCATACTGTTCGCCGTCATGATCATCTTGTTTACCTACTTTTACACATCGATCATCTTCAACTCGGTGGATCTGGCTGAGAACCTGAAGAAACAGGGCGGGTTCATTCCCGGTGTGAAACCAGGAGCGGCCACCGCCGATTACATCGACGGGGTATTGGGCAGGATCACGCTCCCGGGCGGTATCTTCCTCGCGGCCATTGCCCTGATCCCGATCTTCGTGTCCCAGCGCCTGGGCATCCAGGCGCAGTTTGCCGGTGCGTCCGTTCTGATCGTTGTCGGCGTGTTACTCGATACCATCGAGAAAATCGAGCAGCATCGCCAGTTGCGACGATACGACGGCTTCATGCGCAGTGGGCGCGTCCGCTTCCGCGGAGGCCGGCAGCCGCGCTACATCTAGCGATGCCGAGTATGACATGGCGGTGAGCGGGGCTCTGCGTGCGCGCGGCCCTGCTCACCGCCGCCGTTTGCCCTCGGCACACCAAATACGGGGATAGCACGCTCATGGACATTCTCTTGCTGGGCCCGCCCGGGGCGGGGAAAGGTACCCAGGGAGTCATCCTCGCAGACCGGTTGGGCATTCCGAAGTTCGCCACCGGCGACCTGCTGCGGGAGGCTGTCCGTCAGGGCACCCCACTTGGGCGTGAGGCCAAGGCCGTCATGGAGGCGGGGCACCTGGTGAGCGACGACATCATTCTCGGCGTGATGCAGGACGAGCTAGCCAAGCCCGGCGCGCGACACGGGGTGATCTTCGACGGCGTGGTCCGAACCGTGCCTCAAGCGGAGGGGCTGGCTACGCTGCTCGCCTCGCTCGGCCGGCGGCTCGACTACGTGATCTTCTTCTCGGTAACCGACGAGGAGATCCTGGCGCGCCTGGCTAATCGCCGCGCGGTAGAACAACGGGCGGACGACGATCCCGATGCCATCCGGAACCGGCTGCGAGCGTACCGCGAGCTCACGGCGCCGGTGCTCGACTGGTACGAGGCCCGGGGCGTGGTGCATAGGATCCCGGCGGTTGGCGCGGTCGAAGTGATCGCCGAGCGGGTGCGCGCGGTCGTCGGTCAATAGATGATCACCATCAAGTCGCCGCGTGAAGTCGAGATCATGGCTCGGGCAGGCCGGATAGTTGCCGAGACGCTGCAGCTGGTCCGGGCCGAGTGCCGCCCCGGCCGGTCGACGGAGGATCTGGATCAGGTCGCGGAGGCCTTCATCCGAAGCCACCCTGGCGCGACACCGTCGTTCAAGGGACTCTACGGCTATCCCAAGACCCTCTGCACCTCCATCAACGAAGAGATCGTGCACGGGATTCCTTCACCGGAGCGGGTGCTTCGGGAGGGCAATATCCTGAGCGTCGACGTGGGGGTCTATCTCGAGGGATTACACGCCGATTCCGCGACCACCATTGCCGTGGGCGAGGTGACCCCCGAAGCTGTCCGACTTCTCGACGTCACCCGGCGCTGCTTGGAAGCCGGTGTCTCCCAGGCACGGCATGGCAACTACGTCGGCGACATCGGGTATGCGGTGCAGCAGGTGGCGGAGAACGCGGGCTTCGGGGTGGTGCGGGAACTGGTGGGGCACGGCATCGGCACCGAGTTCCACGAAGAACCTCAGATCCCCAATTTCGGCGCCCCCAGACGCGGACGGCGGCTGCTCGAAGGCATGACCGTCGCCATCGAGCCGATGATCACCGCCGGCGATCCGGCCACCAAGACCCTGGCGGACAAGTGGACCGTGGTCACGGCAGACGGGAGTCTCTCCGCGCATTTCGAGCACACGGTGGCCATTACCCGCGACGGGCCGCGGATTCTCACGACGGTCTAAGGCCGCGACTGAGCTGGGCCATCAACTGCCGTTCCTCCTGCCCGAGTTCGAGCATCAACTGCGCCGCTTGATTGAGGGTGGCGTCCACCCGCTCCGGCCTGACGCCCCCGTCGGCGACAGCCTCCGCCAGGCCGAATTCCGTGCCCCATCCCAGGGCGGCAAGGTTGGCTTCGACGTTGTACTGTGCCCCGCGGCCCGCCCCAACGGCCAGGAAGATCGCCGCCGCCGCGTCGGCCCGCACCGACGGGTTTCCGGCCTCGAATACGCGCCGCGACGTCGCGGCCAGGTTCCGACAGAGCCTGAGGACCTCCAACTGGACGTCCGCCGCTCCCAGGAGCGCGTTATTGAGGTTGATCAGACGGAGGGATGATTCGTCCGGGGAGGAATGGGGCAGGGCTCGCGCCTCGATGACGGAGCTGTAGGCCACCACGTCCTCTTCGGCCAGGAGAATGAGGTTTTCACGGATCTCATCCGCCTCTTCCTTGAGCTTTGCGAACTCGGCTTCGACGTTCGCAAACCGTTTCCGGCCTACCGTGAGACCTAGACACATGACTAGAACTGCCCCGGCCAAGGAGGCCGCAATGGCTGCAGCTGACCCGCCCCCAGGTGCAGGGGTCGCCTGCGCAATCGCATCGCTCCATTGCCTGAGGGAGTGCTCTTGGGCCAGCGCGTCGGAAGGAGTCGGCGTCTCGGCGTCGGTCATCGCATGCTCACGTTGATGGTAAGTGGTGGGCCGCCTGGGCGAGCCGTTCCAGCAACCACGGATGGATGGCTGGGTTGCCGGCCACGACGGCGGTGTGTGCTACTGCAATATCGCTGCCTCGGAGGTCGGTAATATGGCCGCCTGCCTCCCTGATGAGGAGCGCCCCGGCGGCGATGTCCCACGGGGCGAGGGCCAGCTCCCAGAACCCGTCCAGGCTTCCCCGGGCGACGTCCGCCAGGTCGAGGGCCGCGGACCCGGCCCGCCGGATCCCGCCGGATGCTGTCAGAATGTCGGCAAACTGCACGAGATATTGCTCCAAACGGTCGCGGTGCTTGAAAGGAAACCCCGTTCCGATGAGCGCGTGCTCCGGGCGCGCGATGGCGGACGTGGTCAAGCGATTGCCGTCG
>Ga0224512_10004601_pt1 | contig 11567 bp, 11 predicted proteins | sample SF_May12_sed_USG_4_FD_169103 | JGI IMG/M metagenome (GOLD analysis project Ga0224512, IMG submission 169103) | Sediment microbial communities from San Francisco Bay, California, United States - SF_May12_sed_USGS_13 | ecosystem: Environmental > Aquatic > Marine > Sediment | place: USA... | reverse complement strand
ATGGGTGACTGTCAGTAACTATGATCGGCCGCGGGGAAGGAGCCGTCCTTGACGGCGGCGACATAGGCCTCGATGGCCGCCGCCACACTGCCGCTGTCGCGCAGGAAATCGCGGACGAAACGCGGACGCCTGCCGGGGGTGATACCCAGCATGTCGTAGAGTACCAGCACCTGCCCGTCGCAACCTGGCCCGGCACCGATGCCGATGGTGGGGATAGCGACCGCAGCGCTGATACGGGCGGCCAGCCCGGCCGGCACGCACTCCATCACCAGCAGCCCGGCGCCGGCCTCCTCCAGGGCGCGGGCATCCTCCTGCAGGGCCCGGGCACCGGCCTCGTCGCGGCCCTGCACCTTGTAGCCACCGAGCTGGTGTACCGACTGGGGCAGCAGGCCGATGTGACCGCATACCGGGATACTGTGCGCGACCAGGCGCTCCACGACAGCCGCCTTGTCGGCACCGCCCTCCAGCTTGACCATGTGGGCCCCGCCCTCGCCCATCAGGCGCGCGGCATTGCCCAGCGCCTGGTCGGGGCTGGCATAACTCATAAACGGCATATCGACCACCCGCAGTGCGGACTGCCCGACCCGTGCCACATCGGCGGCATGGTAGATCATGTCGGCAACGGTCACCGGCACGGTGGACTCGTAACCCTTGAGCACCATGCCCAGGGAATCGCCGATGATGAACACCTCGACCCCGGCACCCTCGAGCACCCGGGTGAAACTGCTGTCGTAACAGGTCAGGCAGGCAATCTTCTCACCCCGCGCCTTCATCTGCTGCAGGGTGGCCAGGGTCACGGGCTGGTTCGACACATCGGTCATGCCAGCAAGTCCTAGATGCTTGCCGACATGGGGTTGAAATACTGCCGGCCGCTGGTGGTGGCCTTGATCTGCTCCAGCAGGGCCAGGTAGTCATGCTCATTGTCGACCAGGTCGATATTGGCCGCGTTCACGATCAGCAGCGGTGCCCGGTCATAGAAATGGAACAACCGGGTATAGGCATCGGACAGGCGCCGCAGGAAACGCCCGTCGATCCTGCGTTCATAGTGCTTGCCGCGCCTGGCAATACGCCTCAGCAGCACCTCCTCGGGCGCCTGCAGGTAGATCACGAGATCGGGTACCGGCGGTTCCACTGCCAGGTGAGTATAGATCTGGTCGTAGAGCTTGAGTTCATCCGCATCCAGGGTCAGTTCCGCAAACAGGCGGTCCTTCTCCATCAGAAAATCCGCCACCCGTACGGGCTGGAACATGTCGGCCTGGCGCATGGCCTGCAACTGGCGGGCACGCTGGAACAGGAAAAACAGCTGTGCCGGCAGGGCACCGGAGCGCGGGTCCTGGTAGAAACGCTCCAGAAAGGGATTCTCATCAGCGCCCTCCAGCAGCAGGTCGCTCTCGAAGGTCTGCGCCAGGCGGCGTGCCAGGCTGGTTTTGCCGACACCGATCGGGCCTTCAATGACGATATAGGCAGGATGCTCGAGGCTCATTTACCGGTGATTAATTTCTTCACGGCGTGGTTTTCACACTGCCTGATCAGGGTCTGCAGTGAACCATGACCGGGAATGGTGAGGTTTCCGGCAATCTCCGCCAGTGGGATGATGACGAAGTCGCGTTCATGCATACCGGGATGCGGTACGGTCAGGTCCGCCGTACTGATCTTCTTCTTGCCATACAACAACAGGTCCAGGTCCAGAACCCGCGGACCCCATTTCTCACCGCCACGCTCACGCCCCTGGCGGTCCTCTATCCTGCGCAGCGCGGCGAGCAAATCTTCCGGCGACAGCAGCGTATCGATGGCGGCCACGGCATTGACGTACTCGGGCTGGTCGGCTGGACCCATCGGCTTGCTGCTGTAGAGGCTGGAGCGTGACACCAGGACGGAATCCGGAATGGCATCGAGTTCCTCGAACGCCTCCTGAACCTGCGCTACGGGATCATCCAGGTTACTGCCGATACCCACGTAGGCAATCAGTCTCATATCGCTGCTCCGCTTTTTCTGGCGCGCGATCGTCCGCCCCGGCGGCGACCCTTGCGCGGACTCTGCCGGGTTACCGTCTGTTCACGCTCTTCCGGGTGCTGTTCCTGGAAATCGGTCCACCACTGGCCCAGTTCGACAGTCACTTCACCGGCCTCGCCGCGCAGCAACAGAAAATCATAGGCCGCCCGGAAGCGTGGATGACTCAGCACGCGCAGGCTGCGGCGCCCACCCTTGCGTTCCAGGCGCAGCTGCAACATCCAGATTTCGCGCATCGGCAGCGAGTAGCGCCGCGGCAGGGCCATTACGGCGGCCTGCTCGGCGATGACCTGTGAACTGGCGTGCTGCAGGGCCTGGGCCGGATGCTGACCCTCGGCTTCCAGCTGCCGGGCCCGCTCGCGCACCGGTTGCCACAGGAACACCGCAAACAGGAAGGCCGGCGTCACCGGCTTCCCCTGCTCGATACGCCTGTCGGTGTTCTCCATGCCGTGGCTGATCAGGGTCAGCGGGAAGTGCTCCTCTTCGTGGGTGAGCGCCTGCTCGGTCAGGGGGAACAGTGGTCCGAACAGCTTGTAATGGCGCAGGGCCTCGAAATTGGCAAGTGCATAACCACCCATGAACAGCTTGAGCATTTCGTCGAACAGGCGAGCCGGCGGGATATCACCCAGCAACGGCGCCAGCTCATTGACCGGGCGTTCCGTATCCGGGTGCAGGCGAAACCCCAGCTTGGTGGCGAAACGCACGGCGCGCAGCATGCGCACCGGGTCTTCCCGGTAACGGGTCTCGGGGTCGCCGATCAGGCGCAGCATTCCGGCATTGAGATCGTCCATGCCGCCCACGTAGTCGATGACGGAGTAATCCTTGATATTGTAGTAGAGGGCGTTGACGGTGAAATCGCGGCGAAAGGCGTCTTCGGCAAGGGAGCCGTAGACATTGTCACGTACGATGCGACCCTCCTCGTCGACATGACGCTCCTTGCTGTTGTCCTGCACTTCCTCCTGCAGGGCACGGAAGGTGGCCACCTCGATAACCTCGCGACCGAAGAGCACATGTGCCAGGCGAAAACGCCGGCCGATGAGCCGGCAGTTGCGGAACAGCCGGCGCACGTCCTCGGGGTGGGCATCGGTAGCGATGTCGAAGTCCTTGGGCTCGCGGCCAAGCAGCAGATCGCGCACGCCGCCGCCCACCAGGTGCCCCTGGTAGCCGGCATCCTTCAGGCGGTACAACACCTTGAGGGCGTTGGGACTGATATTGGCCCGGCTGATAGGGTGCTGGGGACGGGGTATGAAGGCAGGTTCGATGGGTTTAATGGTACTTCCTGTGTGGCTCACAGAGCTTTGCTTGTGGATAACGGTCTTGAGCGTATAATACCACCGCTTTCAGGTATATGGGCGCTTTGCCTGTTGCTGCTCCCTTCGTCTAGTGGTTAGGACACTGGCCTCTCACGCCGGTAACAGGGGTTCGAGTCCCCTAGGGAGCGCCATTTTCTTCGCACGCGCGCAGATTCCGTAACAATGAACGGGAAAATCTGCCCGGGTACCCAGCTGACACCCCGATCGCACCGTGAGTACACCGCAAGACACCCCAGTCTACGAGACCGCCGGCCTGCTCCGGCGTTTGGCGGCCATGTTCTACGACGCCCTGCTGCTGTTCTCGGTACTGCTGTTTGCCACAGCCGCGGCATTGCTGGTCACCAAAGGCAGCCTGGATTACCACAACCCGTTCTTCCGGACCTACCTGTTCCTGGTCTGTTTCCTGTTCTATGCCTGGTTCTGGATGCACGGCGGACAGACGCTGGGCATGCGTGCCTGGCGCCTGCGCGTACAGCGCTTCGACGGCAGCCCCATCACCCTGTGGCAGGTGCTGCTGCGCTTCCTGGCCGCCATACCCGCCTGGGCCCTGCTGGGACTGGGCTACCTGTGGATCCTGGTGGACAAGGACAAGCTCGCCTTGCATGACCGGTTCTCGGAATCGGTGATTGTGCGCCTGCCGAAGTAGAAAAACGGGGACATTCTGCTTTTTTCGCAGTTAGTTAAGATTCACACTGATACAAAAAGCAGAATGTCCCCATTATTGGGCTAGATCCGCCTGATGGCCCGGACCCCCAGCATCAGTACCAGCAGGCTGGGTGCCAGTGTGACCAGCAACGGGTTGAGACCGTAGACCTGCCCCATCTGGCCGGCCACCTGACTGGCGAGGTAGAACCCGAAACCGGCCAGGGTTCCTATGAAGATGCGCTGCCCGCTGCCTACCGCACGCAGTGACCCGAACACGAAGGGCACGGAGATAAACAGCATCACCAGCGCGGATAGCGGTGTGATAAAACGCCCCCAGAAGGCATAACGGTACTGCTGCGTGTCGAGCCCGTTGTCCTCCAGGTAGGCCACGAACTGGCGGATGTCACTGATCGCCATGTGCTCCGGCTTCAAGGCCACGATGTCGATCAACTCGGGCGTCAACAGCGAAGGCCAGGTCATCATGGCCTGCCGGTGCGTCTTTACGCGATCCTGCTCGAACAGGGTCTGGCGTACACCGCGCAGTGTCCATTCCCCGGACAGGTAGCCGGCGCTGGCGGCGTGCGTGGCCGCGACCAGTTCCCGCCGATCGTCGAATTCAAACACGGACAGGTTCGCCAGCTGGCTGTTATCGATAATCCTGTTGACATAGATATAGCGCGATTCGTCGCGCACCCAGAGGCCGTGCCCGCCAATGAAACTGATGCGCTGCTCGAGGGCAATGGCACGTACCCGCTGCCCCAGCTGGTCGGCCACGGGTGCAACCCCTTCCCCCAGCGCCACGACGAAGATCAGCATGACCAGGCCAACCTGAAGCAGTGAGCGCACGATGCGCCAGACCGACATCCCGCCCGCACGCATCGCAATCAGCTCGCTGTTGGCCGCCAGCATGCCCATACCGGTCAGACCGCCCAGCAGGGCGGCGGTGGGGAAAAATTCATACACGGTACGCGGCAGCCCGAGCGCAACATACTGCAGCATTTTGCCGACGCCGTAGGTGCCCTTGCCGATTTCGTCGATCTGGTTGATGATGGAAAAAAACAGGTCGAGACCGACAATCACCAGTAATGCCAGGCCCGTGGCAACGGCCACCACGCCTGCAATGTAGCGGTCGAGGATTTTCATTTCTGGCGCCGGGCCCGGTAGACCAGCTTGTTGATGTTCACCAGCAGGGCCAGGGCCAGCAAGGCCGGCAGCAGGTGCACCCACCAGAGACCCAGCGAGGCAGGGATGGCGCCCTGCTCGACCCATACCTTGGCCGTCCCCAGCAGGTTGTAGTAGACGACAAACACCAGGAAGGCCATGGCCAGACCGCCGAACCGCCCCTTGCGTGGCGATATCCGGCTCAGGGGCACGGACAACAACACCAGCACCCGCACCGACATCGGGACCGACAGGCGCCACTGCAACTCCACTATATCCCTGCGTTCATTCGAGGACAGCAGCCTTGCCGTCGGCACCGCGTCCAGCTTGGGCGCCGGTTCCGCCTTGCCGGGCAGCTCGATGCGCACACCCTGGCGTTCGAACTGCATGATCCGGTACTCGGCGTCCCCCGGCCTGCCCTCGTAGCGATGGCCGTCGACGAACACCATGTATTCATCTCCGGCTTCATCCATCATACGATGGGCACTTTCGGCCACCATGACCAGCGGGGCCCTGCCTTTTTTGCGGTCCTCGCGTACATAGACAAACAGGTTTTGCATGTCCTTTCTGTCATCAGACAGCCGTTCGGCATAGAAGGTCAGCGCGCCGCCGCGTATCTCGTTGAAGCGTCCGGCACCGAGCAGGGACACATCCGCCTCCTCCTGTGCCTGCCGTTCGAGCCGGGCGCCGTAGGCCGCAATTCCGGGGCTGACATACAGCGCCAGCCAGAGCAGCAGCAGGGCAATGACCACACCCATGGCCAGCAGGGGCTTGTAGATGCGCCATGGTCCGACGGCACAGGCGGACAACACCGTCATTTCGTTGTCCCGGTACATCCTGCCCAGCGCCATCACCATGCCCAGCGCGAGGGAAAACGGCAAGACATAGACCAGAAACCAGGCCGTTTTGACCCCGAGCAGGACAAAGACCACATCACCCGGCAGCTCCCCGGCCGCGGCCTGCGCCAGATAGCGCACCAGCCGGTTACTGGCCAGGATCAGCCACAGGATCAGGGTGATGGCCAGCCAGCTGCGCAGCACTTCCCGGAGCAGGTATCTATCGAGGATTCTTAACATGGACTTGCCCGGCCTGCGGCATGAAAATCATGCCGGCATCCAGTACACTCTCCGCAGCTGTGACAACTGTATGAATGCGGTTACCGTATACCCAAGGATCGCGATCTGCAATCACCACAAACAGGCAAACAGGAGCACTGCATGAAATTCACCGTCAAGAGCGAAAAACCGGCTACAGTCAAGACCGGGTGTGTTGTCCTGGGCGTCTACGAACGGCGCAAGCTGTCGGAAGCCGCCAGCCAGTTCGACAAGAGCACACGTGGCCTGCTGACCAGCCTGCTGAAAGGCGGAGACATGGACGGGAAGTGCGGACAGACCTTAATCCTGCACCAACCGCACGGGGCCAGTTGCGAACGGGTACTGCTTATCGGCTGCGGAAAGCAAAGTGAATTCAACGATACCCGCTATCGTAATGCAGTTGCCAGCGCCGCCGACGCCGTGAACCGCTCCGGCGCAAGCGATGCCGTGAGTTACCTGCCTGGACTCGAGGTCGGGGGACGTGACACCTACTGGAAGGTCCGCCAGCTTGCCGAGGTAAGCACCATGGCCTTGTACAAACCGGACCAGTTGAAGAGCAAGAAGGACAAAACCAGCCGGCCCCTGCGCCGGCTTGCAGTCAATGTCGACAGCGGCGATACCGACATCGCACTCAAGGCGCTGAACCATGGCCAGGCCATTGCCGCCGGTATCCAGCTGGCGCGTATGCTCGGCGATCTGCCGGGGAATATCTGTACCCCGCGTTACCTGGCAGAACAGGCACGCGAACTCGGCAAGGCGTACAAGCAGCTCAAAGTGGGCGTCCTCGACGAGGCCGCCATGAAAAAGCTCGGTATGGGCGCCCTGCTCTCGGTCGCACGCGGCAGCGAGGAACCGGCCCGGCTGATCACCCTGGAGTACCGGGGCGGCAACCCGGATGCCAGGCCCGTGGTGCTGGTCGGCAAGGGCGTTACCTTCGATTCGGGGGGCATCTCCATCAAGCCCTCCCCCGCCATGGATGAAATGAAGTACGACATGTGCGGCGCGGCCAGTGTCCTGGGCACCCTGAAGGCGTGCGCGGAAATGGAACTGCCACTCAACGTGGTGGGGGTCATCCCTGCGACCGAGAACCTGCCGGGGGGTAATGCCAGCAAACCGGGTGACATCGTCACCAGCATGTCCGGACAGACCATCGAGGTGCTGAATACCGACGCCGAGGGCCGCCTGATCCTGTGCGACGCCCTGAGTTACTCTGAAAAGTTCAATCCCGAAGTGGTGGTGGATATTGCCACCCTGACCGGCGCCTGCGTCATCGCCCTGGGCAGCCATGCCGCCGGCCTGCTGAGCAATGACGATGAACTGGCCGGAGAATTGCTGCGCGCCGGTACGGCCGCCGCCGACCGTGCCTGGCATATGCCCCTCTGGGAGGAGTATCAGGATCAGCTGGACAGTAATTTTGCCGATATGGCCAACATTGGCGGCCGCGAAGCCGGCACCATCACCGCGGCCTGTTTCCTGTCACGCTTTGCCCGGGACTACCGCTGGGCGCACCTGGATATTGCCGGTGTTGCCTGGAAGCAGGGCAAGGAAAAGGGCGCAACCGGTCGACCGGTTGGGCTGCTGACGCAATTCCTGCTGGATCGTTGCGGTAGCGAATGCTGACACAAGGCCGATGACGCGCGTCGACTTTTATATCCTCGAGGGCAGCGGCGCCAGGGTACGCCCCCTGTTTGCCTGCCGGCTGGTGGAAAAGGCCTTTGCGCAAGGACACCATGTCTACATCAACACGGAATCAGCAGATCAGCTTCACCAGCTCGACGACCTGCTCTGGTCATTCAGCCAGGGAAGCTTCCTTCCGCACGCCATCTATGACCAGGCCGAATCGAAGCAAGCGCCGATCCTGCTCGGTCACGCGACCGAGCCACAGGAGTGCAACGATGTACTGGTCAATCTCTCACGGGAAGTACCGGCCTTCTTCAGCCGCTTCGATCGCCTGGCCGAGCTCGTGGACGGCGACGCTGCACAACGCGCAGCGGCGCGGGAGCGTTTCCGTTTCTACAAGGACCGCGGCTATACACTCAAGACACACACCCTCCGGGCCTAGCCATGTCCGATAAAGGCACCATGAAGGATGACGGCCTGCTGCTCGACGCTGACGGCATACCGGTCCTGACCACCACCATCAACCCCGATGCCCATGATATGGCAGGGGAAACTACGGATCGCACCCAGGCCCTATCGGCACCTGATCCAGCCACGGCGCTGCTGGACTCGGAGGCAGTCCACCAGAAACTTGACGAGATTGCCGCCAGGATGACGGTCAATACCCGTCAGGACGTGGAAGCGGCGCTCAGGCCCGCGATCGAGGAGGCCATTACCCAGGCCCTGAATGTCAGTGGCGACAATATCTACCTGGCAATCAGCAAGCAGCTGGAGCGCGCCCTCCCCGCCATACTACCCCATGTCCTGCAGGAAAAAGACGCCGGCGAAAACTGACGACCACTTCCGAAATATCCAGCCAGCTACGTTATAATTCCTGCCCCGGCCGCGAGCCGGGCCTGTTTTTCACGTAACAAGAACCGCACATGGACAAGACCTACAACCCGCATGCGATCGAGCAGCGCTGGTACGAGACATGGGAACGTGAAGGCCACTTTGCGCCTTCCGGGGAGGGCCAGCCCTATTGCATCATGATCCCGCCGCCCAACGTGACCGGCAGCCTGCACATGGGACACGCCTTCCAGGACACCCTGATGGACGCTCTCACCCGCTACCACCGTATGCGCGGTGACAACACCCTGTGGCAGCCGGGTACCGACCATGCGGGCATTGCCACCCAGATGGTGGTGGAGCGACAGCTCAACAGCGACAACAAGACCCGCCATGATCTGGGACGCGAGGCCTTTATTGAACGCATCTGGGACTGGAAGCACGAGTCCGGGGGCACCATCACCCGACAGCTGCGGCGCATGGGCAGCTCGGTGGACTGGAGCCGGGAGCGCTTCACCATGGACCAGGGCCTGTCCCGGGCCGTCAGGGAAACCTTCGTGCGCCTCTATGAAGACGGCCTGATCTACCGCGGCAAGCGTTTGGTGAACTGGGACCCGGTGCTGCATACAGCGGTATCCGATCTCGAAGTGGTTTCCGAGGAAGAGGCCGGACATTTCTGGTATATGCGCTATCCACTGGCCGACGGCTCAGGCCAATTGATTGTGGCGACCACACGCCCGGAGACCATGCTTGGTGACAGCGCAGTGGCCGTACATCCCGGGGACGAGCGTTACCAGGACCTGGTGGGCAAGACCGTCAGGCTGCCGCTGGCCGATCGCGAAATCCCTGTCATCGCGGATGATTATGTCGACCCGGAATTCGGCACCGGCTGCGTGAAGATCACCCCGGCGCATGACTTCAACGACTATGAGATAGGCCAGCGGCATGACCTGCCAATGATCAACGTATTAACGATCGATGCCTGCATCAACGAGAACGCGCCCGCCAGATACCGGGGGCTGGACCGCTACGCAGCACGCAAACTGATCGTGGCCGATCTCCAGGAACAGGGACTACTGGAGAAAATCGAGGACCACAGGCTGATGGTCCCGCGCGGCGACCGTTCCGGCGCGGTGGTGGAGCCCTACCTGACCGACCAGTGGTTCGTGAAGATCGGCCCGCTGGCGGAACCCGCCATCAGGGCCGTCGAGGACGGCAGCATCCGCTTCATCCCGGACAACTGGAAGAACACCTATTTCGAGTGGATGCGCAACATCCAGGACTGGTGTATTTCACGACAGATCTGGTGGGGACACCGCATACCCGCCTGGTACGACACGGACGGCAATATCTATGTCGGACGCAGCGAGAGCGAGACGCGGGAAAAACACGGTCTGGCCCCCGATATCGCGCTCAGCCAGGATGAAGACGTACTTGATACCTGGTTCTCATCCGCCCTGTGGCCGTTCAGCACCCTGGGCTGGCCGGAGGATACCGAGGCGGTCAGGACATTCTACCCGACCAGCGTACTGGTTACCGGGTTTGACATTATCTTCTTCTGGGTAGCACGCATGATCATGATGGGCCTGCGTTTCATGGACGATGTGCCCTTTCGCGAGGTCTATATCCATGGACTGGTGCGCGATGCCCACGGCCAGAAGATGTCGAAGTCCAAGGGCAATGTACTGGATCCGATTGACCTGATCGACGGTATCGACCTGGAAGCGCTGGTCGCGAAGCGCCGGGCCGGGCTGATGCAGCCTCAAATGGCCGACAAAATCGAAAAACTTACACGCAAGGATTTCCCCGACGGCATCCCCGCTTTCGGAACCGACGCCCTGCGTTTTACCTATGCGGCGCTGGCATCGACAGGTCGCGATATCAATTTCGACCTGGGCCGCATCGAGGGCTACCGCAACTTCTGCAACAAGTTGTGGAACGCGGCACGCTATGTACTGCTGAACACCGAGAACGAGGACTGCGGTCAGGGCGGCGGGGAAATCGAACTGAACGCGGCGGACCGCTGGATCACCTCACAGTTCCAGAAGACCACTCTGGAAGTCACGCAGTCCATCGGCAGCTACCGCTTCGACCTGGCAGCACAGGCGATTTATTCATTCACCTGGGATGAATACTGCGACTGGTACCTGGAACTCTCAAAGTCCGTACTGATGGATACGGATAGCCAGGCGGCTGCAAAACGGGGTACCCGCAAGACGCTGGTCGGGATAATGGAAGCCCTGCTGCGGCTCGCCCACCCGGTCATTCCGTTCATTACCGAAGAGATCTGGCAACGCATGGCACCATTGGCCGGCATTGAAGGCGACACCGTCATGCGCCAGCCATACCCGGCAGCGGATAGCACACGCATCGACCAGGATGCCATTGATGAAATCGAGTGGGTCAAGGACTTCATCGTCGGTGTACGCAAGATCCGCAGCGGGATGAATATCGACCCCCGCAAACCGCTGCCGGTAATCCTGCAAAACGGCTCGGATGTCGACCAGGCACGGCTGGCAAAAAGCCGGCACTACCTGGTAACTGTCGGACGGGTCGAGTCGGTGGAATGGCTGGAACCTGACCAGTCCGCCCCGGAATCGGCCACCGCGCTGGTGGGCAACATGAAACTGCTGATCCCGCTATCCGGGTTGATCGACAAGGAGGCCGAAATCATCCGCCTGGCCAGGGAACTGGACAAGAAGGCCAGTGAACTGGATCGATGTGAAAAGAAACTCAGCAATGCCAGTTTTGTCGACAAGGCCCCTGCCGCGGTGGTAGAAAAGGAAAGGTTGCGAGCGGACGATCTGAAAAGCGCCATCAGCAATCTGGAGGAGCAGCAACAACGTATTCAGTCACTCTAGGAAGCCGGGCGGCCTCACACCCTCGCGGCGGGCTG
>Ga0224512_10004599_pt1 | contig 11573 bp, 10 predicted proteins | sample SF_May12_sed_USG_4_FD_169103 | JGI IMG/M metagenome (GOLD analysis project Ga0224512, IMG submission 169103) | Sediment microbial communities from San Francisco Bay, California, United States - SF_May12_sed_USGS_13 | ecosystem: Environmental > Aquatic > Marine > Sediment | place: USA... | reverse complement strand
CTGGCGCAGATCCGACACGCTGAGACGCGCCAGCGAGGCTCCGAGCAAGATCAGCATGGCCGGGATCATCATGCTGCCAAGCAATTCCGTCGTTGTCGCAATGAACACCGGCACCTTGGATTTGGTGAGCAAGACAATCATGGTGAGGATCACGGCATAGACAAGCGGCTCGCGCACCAGATTGCCGAACCGGTACTGGCCGGAGGCGATCGCGGGGCCGACGGTAAATTGCACAAGCGCAATCGTGAAAAAATAGGATATGCCCAGAGCCAACCCCTTCTCGCCGAACGCCAGCAGGACAACCGGCAGGCCGATATTGCCCGAATTGGGCATGATCAGGCACGGCAGAAACGTCCGATACGACAATCCCAGAAGGCGCAGGACGAACAGGCCGGCAACCGTGGCAATAGCAACGCACAGCACGGCCGACAGGCCCATCTTCGCCAGCGTGGCCATGTTGATGTCGAGGGTCGTCAAGGTCGAAAAAACCAATGATGGTGTGGCGATAAGCAATACCAGAGAACTGATCGTTTTCGACTCGACGTATAAGCTCGATCGGCCGAAAAAATATCCAATAATTGTAATCAGAAAAATCGGTGATACAACTGCAAAGATTTGATAATACATAAATTATCTCGTAAGTTACTGCCGAATAATCAATATTGATCCATTATCGGCAAATCACAGTCATGTTTTTGGCGAAATGATTTGACGGCGCCCCTGTCAGGACCGATGGCAGCCGTTGCCGGCCTGTGACGGGTGGTTCGGCGAAGGCGTGTCGAAATCGGCGATCCGGATTCTATAGGGCAGTCTGGTCCGCGGAGCGAGAGGACAGGGGCGACAAATCGCAGGCAAAGACGGGCAATGTTCACACGGCACCGCTTGCCGGCGGAAATTTCCGCCGTGCAATGTTTCTTTTTGACGCCGGATCCATAAGGTTCGTCCTGTCACAATTTGTCGGCACACATCTGCTTCTTGCCATGGCGGCAATTTTCATTGAAGGCATTATGCGCCTGCGCCGCGAGCGCTGAGACCGGAGGGGGCTGAATTGACCAGACAGAAAAAAGACATCGGGCTGGCAGTCATCGGCTGCGGCACGATCGGGCGGATCCGCGCCGAATTTGCCCGCGATTATCCCGGCGTTGGTTGGATCGGACTTTGCGACCTGAAGTCCGATCTCGGCGAAAGCCTGAAAAACGACACCCACGCCGATTTCTTCACCACCGATTTCCGCGAGCTGCTCGCCCGGCCGGAAGTCACCGCCGCGATTATCGCGACGGATGAGAATTTCCACACCGACCCGACGCTGGCAGCCGTCGAGCGCGGCCTTGACCTGTTCATCGAAAAGCCGCTGGCCACCGATGCCCGCCAGTCGCGCGACATCTTCCAGGCAATCGAAAAGGCAGGCGTCGATGCCGTTGTCGGCTACACCCAGCGCTTCCGCCGCCGCTTCCTGGTCGTCAAGGAGCGGCTGGTGACGGGCCAGATCGGCCATGTCTCGTCGGTCGTCACCCGCGCCTTCATGAACCGCATGGTGCCGATCGCCACCGTCGCCCGCACCCAGGACCGGGCCAACCTGACGCCGATGGTGGTCTCGGGCACCCACAGCCTCGACATGTGCATGTGGCTGATGGAGGGCAAGACGCCGGTCTCGGTCTATGCGCAATCCTGCGACGCGGTGCTCGGCGAATGGGGCACGAAGGATTCCACCTTCGGCATCTTCACGATGGACGACGGAGCGATCTGGAGCATGAATATCAGCTGGGCCCTGCCGGTGGTCTGGCCCGGCGCGGTCTACGGCATCGAAATCGGCATTGTCGGCACCAAGGGCGTGATCGACATTGAAGACACCCACCGCGACGTCGTGCTGGCGACCGAGATGGCGCAGGGCGCCGGCTATGCGCCGGAAGGCTTTGACCCCGGCGCGCCGCGTCATGTCGATTTTCTGACCAGCTATCCGCCGGGCGATATTTACAACAGCCAGCTCTGGGGGCCGATGCGCGAGGAAACCAATTCCTGGTTCCAGCGCATCTATACCGGCCAGGAGACACCGCATGCCACCGCCGCCGACGGTCACCGCAATCTGCTTTTGACCATGGCCATGGATTTATCGGCCAGGCGCGGCGCGCCGGTCGCCCTGCCGGCCGATCCGGAAGAGCTGATGGCGGAACTAAGCTGAACATGGAATGATTCAGCGTCCCTTACCGGGAGGATGACATGCTCAAGCAGGATGAAAGAAACGCGCAAGCCGGGCAGGCTTCGCGCGCCGACTGGCCGGCCGAACTTCAGGACGAATTCGAGCGCGACCAGTTCTCAGGCATCGTCGGCTCGGTCCTGGTATCCGAAACCGGCCGGGTCCGGGTCTGGCACCTGCATCTGCCGGTCGGCAAGAGGTGCCGCTTTCACCGTCATGTCCTGGATTATTTCTGGACGGCTCACAATGCGGGCAAGGCGCGCGGCTACTACAATGACGGCCGCATTGTCGAGGTGACCCACTATCAGGGCGAGACCAGGCACTTCACCTTCGGCAAGGGCGAATATTTCGTCCACGCGGTGGAAAATACCGGCGATACGGATCTGTTGTTCACGACGGTTGAGTTTCTGGGCGGCGCCAATCCGCCGCTGCCGGTTCCCGACGAAGTGCGGCTGAACCATCCTTCATGACACCGGTCAGGCTGCGGTTCGGCGGCTGTCAGGGGCGGCCGCAGGCCTGAACGTCGCCGAAATAGGGGCCGGGTCGGGTGCCGACCAGTCGTAATTCACGCAACCACGGCGAAGTTCTGGGATTTCGGTGATTATCGGCTCTGCGGCTGGTGTCCCGCCGAAAAATGGACCACAAAGGCCAAATTGAGAAATCCAGGCAGGGTGAAAATGGATCGTATAAATGTTGGAATAATCGGCACCGGCTGGTGCGGCGGTATTCGCGCTGACGCCTGTTATGCAAATCCGCTGGTCGCTGATCTGCACATTGCCGAAACCCGCGAAGAGCGGCTGCGCGAAGTCGAAGCGGCCGCTCATCCGGTATCGGCATCAACCGATTACCGCGTCATCATCGATAATCCGGATATTGACGCGGTGATGATATCGGCAACGCCGGAGACACTGCACTATCCGATGGCCAGGGACGCCCTGGCCGCCGGCAAGCACGTCTTCCTGGAAAAGCCGATCGCCATAACGCTGGCCGAAGCCGACGAGCTGGTGGCGCTTTCACACGAAAAGCAGGTGAAATTCACCATCGGTTATTCGCAGCGCTTCAACCCGAAATATGCCTACATCAAACGCTGCCTTGAGGACGGGACGCTGGGCGAGCCGGTCAGCGCGCTGGTCAGCCGCCATATCACCCGCTCGCTCGGCAAGAAGATTTCCGGGCGCGTCAAATTATCGCCGGCGGCCATGGAGGCCACCCACGATCTCGACTTCGTCTTGTGGTGCCTGGAACCGGCCAAGCCGATCCGCATCTATGCGCAAACCGTCTACAAGCTGATGCAGGACATCAACGGCGCGCCCGATTGCACCTGGATCATCGTGACCATGGACAATGGCGTGTCATTCACCATCGGCGCCGGCTGGATCCTGCCGCTCGGCTATCCGAACTTTTCGACGACGACACTGGAGATGGTCGGCACCAAAGGCGCCCTGCTGATTGACGATTCGCACCGCGATGTCGTGCTCAACACGGTGGACAACGGTATCCAGTTTCCGATGTCTTCCATGCCCGGCGAACAGGTCGGCCACGTCTTCGCCGGTCCGATGGCGAACGAAACGCACCACTTCATCGAAGCGGTGGCGCTGGATAAGCCCGTCCTGGTGACGCCGGAACAGGCGCGCAAGGTCATGGAGGTCTATATCGCCGCCGATATTTCCGCCGAACGCAACGAGCCGGTGACGCTACCGCTGAATGACGCCGATATTTCTTCGATAACCCGCTAGCAGCAAGGGCTTTGGCGCCAGGTAACCCAACCCCCTAAACGGGCCCGATCAGAAGGTGAAAGTCCGGCTGATTCTGCTCTCGAAGGAGGAGTGATACCAAAGGAAGCTCAGATGTCATTGATTCCCGTTGTCACCGACGACGAAGCAAACCCGCAGCAGGCCGTGCTGTTCGAACATTGTTCGAAAATGCTGGGCCGCGTCGCCAATGCGCTGCGCGTCGCCGCCCATGCGCCGAAAATCGCCCAGGCCCTGCTCGGCTTCATGATACCGGCGCTCAGGGAGGAGATTACCGGGGCGTTGAGCATTGAGGTCAAGGTGCTGGCGATCCTGAAGACATCGATGCTGAACGGCTGTGATTACTGCGTTGGCCACAACAGCGCGCTCGGCAGCGCGGTTGGCTTTTGCGACGACCAGATCGCCGCCATCGAAGGCGATTACCAGGCGAGCGGCCTGTTCACGCCGGCCGAGAAAGCGGCGATCGCGTGGGCCGAATGCCTGACGCTCAGGACCTATCGCCAGAAGCCGGAAGTCATGGAGGAACTGAAGAAGCATTTTAGCAATGAACAGATCGTCGAGATCACCATGGTTTCGGGCTTTTTCAATTTCTGGAACCGCTTCACCGATGGCCTGCAGGTCGACATTGAGGCATCCGAACAGGTCGGTTTGATCAGGAAATCAAAGAAAATCGAACCGGATGATTACATGGCCTATATGCAAAGCGCCTGGTGGAACCAAAATAAGGGATCGCAGAAGGCCGGTTGACGCCAACGCCACGCGCTGTTCTTCCCGGACGCTCAGCGGCCAGATGCCGCTGGCGACACCGAGCGAGCCTGGCGCGTCAATCCTCTAACCGATGAGCTTGCAGGTCCAGATCCTGTCACTCACAGCCCGGCGACATCCAGCGAGGTTGCCAGAGCGTCCAACTGAGCGCCAAGCTCGGCTGGAATGGCGATGCCGTTGGCGGCATTTTCCGCCCTTGTCTTGGCCAGACGCTCGCCGGGCAGCCGGATTTCGGAGAAGCCGGGCAATTTCGCAGAGCCTTTCATCTGCGCCCAGATGTCGTCGACATGGCGTTTGAAGTCCTCAACATCGGTGAAGGCGGCAATGTCGAGCGCGATGACGAAGTGACCGGTATTGGTGACAGTCTTTGAATCGGCGTTGAAATCGACGACGTCCCTGCCGAACGCCGCGCCATTCAGCGTTCCCGCCAGGAGGCCGAATATCAGCGCCAGCCCATAGCCTTTTGGCCCGCCGATCGGCAGCAGAAAACCTTCGCCGGCGCGTTTGGGATCGGTCAGCGGATTGCCCATCTTGTCGATCATCCAGCCTTCCGGCATCGCCTCGCCGCGTTGCGCCTTGGTCTTGACCTTGCCGTAAGCGGCGACTGTCGTTGCCATATCAAGCACGATCGGCGGGTTTTGCCCGGACGGGATGGCGACGGCGATCGGATTGGTGCTGAGCAGCATGTCGGTGCCGCCCCAGGGCGGCAGATGGTTGGCGCTGCCGACGGCGACATAAAGGCCGATCATGTCTTTTCGCAAAGCCATGCGCGCATAGAGCGAGGCCGGCCCGGCATGATTGGAGTGGTGGGCGCCGACCCAGGCAACGCCGGTTGTCGCGGCTTTTTTAACTGCCAGCTCGGCGGCGCGGCTCATCACCAGATGCCCCAGCGCATTGTCGCCATCGAGCACCGCCATGGCGGCGCGCTCGCTATGCACCGAAATCACCGGCCGGGTATTGATGCCGCCGGCCTGGATGCGTTCGGCATATTGCGGCAGCCGGAAAACGCCATGCCCATCGGCGCCGATCAGGTCCGCCTCGGCCATAAGCTGCGCGACTTCAGCCGCATCGTCCCCCGGCACGCCGCAAGCCTGCAACACCCGCACAATAAAGGCTTCAAGATCAGTTTTCTCCACGCGTCTTGATGCCATGCCGCTCATCTGTATGCTGTTCCCAATCGTACGGTCCGGTGATTGTCTAAAATCGGAAAATCAAACAGAAACAAATCGCTATCGCCGGTGTCACAACTTGTGATACGGCGACGATGTTTGTGCCGGGATTCAGGGATAATGGAAAACGCCGTAATCACCAAATATCAGAGCGTCGACGGCTTTCGCCGCGGCAATGGCGTCCTGACCCGGCTCCTGGTCGGCAAGGACAATGCCGCAAGCACGGTTTTCACCTCCGGCACGACTGTTTTCCCGGTCGGAGGCGGCGCGCCGATGCACAGCCACAATTGCAGTGAACAGGTGACAATCCTGGAGGGGCAGGCAGAGGTTATCGTCGATGGTGTATCGACAATCCTGACGCGCTATGACACCACATTCATTCCGGCCGAAAAACCCCACCGTTTCCTCAATAGCGGTGATAGCGAGCTGACAATTTTGTGGATTTACGGCGCCCGCGACGTGACACGGACCTTTACCGAAACCGGTGAAACCGTCGCCCATCTGGCCGCCGGCGATCAGGTTTGAGGCAGCCGTCCAATCTGTCGGGAAGCGCCATGGAAGAAATCACCCTCCTCGTCAACGGAAAGCAACATCGCATCAAGGCCGATCCGGCGACGCCGTTGCTGTTCGTACTGCGCAACAATCTCGGCCTGACTGGCGCAAAGCTGGGTTGCGGGCTGGAGCAGTGCGGCGCCTGTGCGGTGCTTGTGGACGGGGTTTCGACGCTGTGCTGCGCCGTCGCCGCCGGCGATTTTGAAGACAAGGAGATCGTCACCGTCGAAGGCCTGGCCGGCGATGGCGAGGGCAATGAGGTGCAAAGGGCCTTTACCGCCGCCGGCGCGGCGCAATGCGGCTATTGCACGCCGGGCCTGGTCATCGCCGCCACGGCGCTGTTGCGCAAATCGCCAAAAGCCGGCGATGCGGAAATTCGCGACGCGCTGACCCCGCATCTGTGCCGCTGCGGTTCGCAGCCACGCATCCTGCGTGCCATCAAACAATTGACCGGTGAGGGCTGAACGATGGCCAATCCGAGCCTCAAGGCCAATCCGAATGTCGATGACTGGATTGCCGTCGATGCCGATGGCCGGGTCCATGTGCGCTCCGGCAAGGTCGATTTCGGCCAGCGCATCTCCACTGCCCTGGCCATCATCGCCGCCGAGGAACTGGAGGTGGATACAGCCGATATCATCGTTGAGCCGCGCCAGACCGGCGTGATGCCGGACGAAGGGGTCACGGCGGGCAGCAATTCCATCGAACAATCAGGACACGCCGTCCGCCGGGCCGCGGCAACGGCGCGCCGTCATCTGCTCAGTGAAGCCGCCCGGCAGTTTGGCGCGCAAGCGGCCACCCTTCGCATGGATGACGGTCTGATCCGCGAACCCGCGACCAACCGGTCGGTGAGCCTCAAGGACCTTGCCGGCGGCAAAAGCTTTGGCATCCCGGTCGACCCCGATGTTGAGCTCAAGGCGCCGGACACCTATAGCCGTATCGGCAAACCCGCGACGCCGCGCGATGCAGTGGGTCAGGTCACCGGGCGGACAATTTTCATTCACGACATGGTCATGGATGGCATGTGGCATGCCCGGGTCGTCCGCCCGCCACATGTCAAGGCGCGGTTGAGCAGCCTGGACGAAGCGCTTCGGGAAAGACTTGCGGCGCAGGACCTGGCCATTGTCCGGGACGGCAGTTTTCTCGCCGTCGCCGGGGCCGATGAATTCGCCGTCATCAAGGCGTCCGAACGCCTCGCCGCCGCCGCTGTGTGGGACGGCGGCGCCGGCCTTAGCGAGACCGACATCTTCACGGCGCTGACAGAAAACGAAAGGCTGAGCTTTCCGGTCATCGACGGCACGCCGGAAAAGTCACCCGTTCCCGATTTGCCGGACCCGCCGGCCGATGCCGCCTTGACGCTCTCGGCCCGCTTTGAGCGCCCCTACCAGATGCACGGTTCCATCGGCCCCTCAGCGGCCATGGCCGTGATGAAGAACGGCGCGATCACGGTTTGGACGCATAGCCAGGGCATCTATACGCTGCGCGAGACCATTGCCGAGGCGCTTGATCTGCCCGCCAGCGACATCACCATCCATCATGCGCTTGGCTCCGGTTGCTATGGCCATAACGGCGCCGATGACGCCGCATTCGAGGCGGTGCTGGTGGCCCAGGCGTTTCCTGGCCGGCCGATCCTTCTGAAATGGACGCGTGAGAATGAGCACGCCTGGGAGCCCTTTGCCTCGGCCATGGCCGTGGAACTTCGCGCCAGCCTCGATGCGATAGGGCAAATCATCGATTGGTCCGGCGATGCCTATAGCGACACGCATATGGGGCGGCCGCGCTCAGGCCCTGACAATGCCGGTCCGGCGCGGCTGCTGGCAAACCGGTTTCGCGAAGAGGCCACGCCCGCCTTTGTGCCGAAGCCCAACTTCAGCAATCACGGCGGCGTGCACCGCAATCTCGACCCCTATTACATCTTCACCAGGCGCCGGCTGGTCAAGCACCTGGTCCGCGGCCTGCCGCATCGCACCTCCTCCATGCGTTGCCTGGGCGCGGTTGCCAATATCTTCGCGCTGGAAAGCTTCATGGACGAATTGGCCGCGGCCGCCGGCATCGACGCGGTTGAGTTCCGCCTCAATCATCTGGACGACGAGCGCGCCACAGCCGTACTCAAGGCGGCGGCCGACGGCATTGGCTGGCGCGCAATTGAGTTGGCCGATGGACATGGTCAAGGCATCGCTTTCGCCCGCTACAAAAACGCCCAGACCTACGCCGCCATCGCCGTGGAACTGCACGTGGATGACGCGGCGAGTGTCCATCTCAAACGCGTTTTCATCGCCGCCGATTCTGGCGAGGTGATCGATGCCGACGGACTGAAGGCGCAACTGGAAGGCGGCTTCATGCAGGCCGCCAGCTGGGCCCTTTATGAGCAGGTCAGCCATGACCGTAACGGCATCACCAGCCGCGACTGGGAGACCTATCCGATTCTCAAATTCGACAATGTGCCGGAAATCGAGGTCCGCCTCTTCGACCGGCCCGGCGTCAAATCCTTGGGCGCCGGCGAGGCCACGCCCGGCCCGTCGGTGGCGGCCATCGCCAACGCCATTTTCGACGCGACGACCTTGCGCCTGCGCCGCATGCCCTTCAATCCGGACGCCATCCGTGCCGCCGCCATGGCCGATGCCGGCTGAGCGGGATTTTCAAAAAACAAGGGCTGGCAGCGAACCGTGATGCGGCGTATCAGGGCGCACCAAACATAGAAGGGGCAGAGGAAAAGATGTTTCACACCTGCGGCGCAAGGGGACCGGCGGCTGACCATGCCGCCCGGCCGAACGCCACGAACGGATCAAAAACCCTGACCGTCGACATCCATTGCCACTGCCAGTGCTATCCGGTGAGCGAGATGATGAAGGCGGAAGCGGACCGGACCGGCCACACCGCCCTGGCCTTCGGCAACCCGCTGACCAAGTCGGTCAACGAAAAGCAACTCGTCGACATTCAGCCGAAAATGCAGTCGCTGGACGAACGGCTGGCCGACATGGACCGCATGGGCGTCGACGTGCAGGCCATCGCCATCCCGCCCTATCAGTATTATTACTGGGCCGAGCCGGAGGTCGGACGCGAGGCGACCCGCAAGCTCAACGACCATCTCGCCGAGACCGTCGCAAAAGAGCCCGAGCGGCTGGTCGCCTTGGGCACGGTGCCGCTGCAGAACACGCAAATGGCAGTCGCCGAACTGCAACGATGCGTCGGCGAACTCGGCATGCGCGGCGTGGAGATTTCCACGCGCGTTGGCGGCGAGGAACTGTCATCACCCCGGCTGGAGCCGTTCTTCGCCAAGGCGGAGGATCTGGACACGCTTATTTTCATTCATCCGGAAGGATTCAGCGCCGGCGAGCGCTTTACCGAGCACTATTTCATCAACCTGATTGGCCACCCGGTGGAATCGTCCCTGGCGATCGGCCATCTGATCTTCGGCGGCGTTCTGGATCGCTATCCCGGCCTGAAGATCTGCGTCGCCCATGGCGGCGGCTACGTGCCGGCCTATGCCGGGCGCATGGATCACGGCTATAACGCCCGACCCGACTGCCGCGAGAAACTCACCTCACCGCCGAGCACCTATCTTGGCAAGTTCTATTTCGACACGATGGTCTTTGAACCCGACCAGCTCGCCTTCCTGATCAAGAAATACGGCGCCGACCACATTCTGCTTGGGACCGACTACCCCTACGATATGGGCGAGGACGCCCCGCTCGACCTGATCGCCAAGGTCGACGGGCTGGACGCCGACGAGCGCTCGGCGATTTGCGGCCTGAACGCCGCCAGGCTGCTGAAGCTGACGGACTGATATCAGCGGTTGAGCCCGGCCAGTTCTTCCAGAACGGCGCAGACCGCCGCCGTGTCCTGTTTGCCCCGGCCCTGGCCCAGGGCGGCTGAGTAGATCGGCACGGTGGCGGAAAAAAGCGGCGCCGGGCAGCCGAGCGCGCGCGCAAAGTCGGTGATGACCGTCATGTCCTTCTGCCAGATGTCGATTTTCATGGTGGGCGCGTCATAATCGCCCCTGGTCATCAGCGGCCCGCGTATTTCCAGCATGCGCGAAGTGCCGGCGCTGTCGGTCAACACCTCCAGCATGGTCTCCGCGTCCAGCCCGGCCTTTTGGCCGAGCACCAGGGCCTCGGCGGCCGCGACATTGTGGATGGCGACCAGCAGGTTGGCGACGAATTTCATGGCGCTGCCATTGCCGAATTTACCGAGATAATATTGCGACCGGGAGAACGCCTTAAATACCGGAACGCAGGCCTCATAGGCGGCCTGGTCGCCGCTGCCGAAAACCACCAGGTCGCCTTTTGCCGCCTGGGCGCCGGTGCCGCTGAGCGGACAGTCGAGCAGCACCGTTCCGGCCTCGCCAAGAGCGTCATGGGCGCGCTGCTTGTCGGCGACCGGCAAGGTGCTGGTTTCAATCACCGTGCGCCCGCCGCCCGCGGCGGCAATGCCATCCGGCCCCTGCGTCGCCTCTTCAAAGGCGGCAATGCTTGGCAGGGACGTCATGATGACCTGGCATTGGCCGGCCACTTCCGCGATGGACGCGGCGCCGCGCCCGCCCCGCGCGCAAAGCGCATCCACCCTGTCAGGCATGATATCGAAGCCGACGACCTCAAAGCCGCCCTTCAGCAGATTTGCGGATATGGCCGACCCCATGATCCCCAGCCCGATCATTCCCACAATATTTTGCGACATGGTTCCGCCCCTTCGGTTCGGTTCAACTGCGCTGCATCATCGCAGAGATATCGCTCAACTCTTGCCGCCGTCCACGATATCTTTGACATCCACCCTCGCACCGTATCCCGTCGCACGCCTCACCGGTATCGCCGGCAAGCGACAAAGCCAAAGAACGGCGGCGACTTCTGCACAAACGCCAAATGGTGCGCATAGTCGCGTTTTCTGGCGTTCGCCAGCGTGACAATGCCGCTGAGATACCTTACGATAATTGCGCTGGATCAGGTAACCGGTTCCGCCTCGGCTTCGGGCAAAACCAAGCCCGACAAAGGCGTTCATAAAACCGGTTCCGGTCTGGTGCATGAGGGGCGTTTGTTGAACACAGTCACGCTATCCCTGGCGCTCGCAGCAATGGCCGTGCAGCCGCAACCGGCGATCGGGCGCGCCAGTTCGCCGCCGCATGACACAATGACATCACCCTGAGGGCCG
>Ga0224512_10004598_pt1 | contig 11574 bp, 19 predicted proteins | sample SF_May12_sed_USG_4_FD_169103 | JGI IMG/M metagenome (GOLD analysis project Ga0224512, IMG submission 169103) | Sediment microbial communities from San Francisco Bay, California, United States - SF_May12_sed_USGS_13 | ecosystem: Environmental > Aquatic > Marine > Sediment | place: USA... | reverse complement strand
CACGCAGGGGGATACGGACGAGGTTGCGCTTGGCTTGCTCGGTCGCCTTGCGGATCGCCTCGGGCACCTCGCGTGCCTTGCCATGGCCATGGCCGACCCGGCCGCGGCCATCGCCGACCACGACCAACGCCGCGAAGCCGAAGCGCCGGCCGCCCTTGACCACCTTGGCGACGCGGTTAATGCCGACCAGCTTCTCGATCAGCTCCGGCTCGTCCTGAGCGCCCCGTTCCTCGCGCGGTCCGCGCGAGTCCCGGCGTCCCCGGGATTCCCTTTGAGGTCGTGCCATGACTCTCTATCCTCTAGAACGAAAGGCCGGCTGCGCGCGCCGCCTCGGCCAGGGCCTTGACCCGGCCGTGATACATGTAGCCGCCGCGGTCGAAGACGACCTTTTCCAGTCCCGCCTTCTTGGCGCGCTCGGCAACCAGCTTGCCGACCTGCTCGGCCGCCGACTTGTCGGCCCCGCTCTTGAGCTGGTCCTTGAGCTCCTTGTCCAGGCTCGACGCGGCCGCCAAGGTCACACCCTTGCTGTCGTCGATCACCTGGGCGTAAATATGCTTGCTCGAACGAAAGACCGACAGCCGCACGCGACCGCGACTCCTCCGTTGAAGCTGTGCGCGGGTCCGTCCCTTGCGCCGGGAGCGCAGTTCTTTTGTCGTCAGCATGGCCTTACTTCTTCTTGCCTTCCTTGCGCAGGATCGTCTCTTCGACGTACTTGATGCCCTTGCCCTTGTAGGGCTCCGGCTTGCGATAGCCCCGGATCTCGGCGGCGACTTGCCCGACCTTCTGCTTGTCGGCGCCCGACACGGCTATGCTGGTCGGCTTTTCGCATTGGATCGTGATGCCGTCCGGGATCGCATAGTTGATGTCATGGCTGTAACCGAGTTGAAGGTGGAGGGTGTTGCCTTGGACCGTCGCACGGTAACCGACACCGTTGATCTCGAGATTCCTGGTGAAGCCCTTCGAAACGCCGGTCACCATGTTCTGGATCCTTGCGCGGGTGGTCCCCCAGAGCGCGCGGGCCCGCTTCGACGCGTCGACCGGCTTGACCACCACGCGGCCCTCCTCCAACGACGCCGCGACCGCCTCCGCGGTCTCGAAACTCATCTCGCCGAGCTTGCCCTTGGCGGTGATCACGCGGCCGCTGACCGCGACCTCGACGCCGCTGGGCACCTCGACGGGATTATTACCTACACGGGACATCTTACTTCCCCTAGAAAACGCGGCAGAGCACTTCGCCGCCCACGTTGGCGGCCCGTGCCTCGTTGTCCGACATGACGCCGCGCGGGGTCGACAGGATCGCGATGCCGAGCCCGTTGTAGTAGCGCGGCAGCTCCTTGATCTTCGAGTACACCCGGCGTCCAGGCTTCGAAACGCGCGAAATCTCGCGGATCACCGGCTCGCCCTCGGCATACTTTAGCTCGATCTCCAACTCCGAGATCCCCGGACCCACCTCGAGACTCCGGAAATCACGGATAAAGCCCTCGCGCTTGAGCACCTCCAGCACGTTCGAGCGAAGCCTGGAGGCAGGTGCCCGCACCTTGGAAAACCGCGCCCGCTGTCCATTCCGGATCCGGGTCAGCATATCCCCGAGGGGATCGCTCATCGCCATCTCTGCGGCTCCTTTCCTACCAGCTCGACTTGACCATGCCGGGGATCTGGCCGATCGAGGCCAGGTCGCGCAGTGCAATGCGCGACAGCCGGAACTTGCGGTAATAGGCGCGCGACCGGCCGGTCAGCTCGCAACGGTTGCGCAAGCGGTTCGCGGCGCCGTTGCGCGGCATCTCGGCCAGCTTGATATAGGCCTGAAAACGCTCCTCCGGCGGCAGGGAACGGTCTCTGGCAATCACCCTGAGCCGCGCGCGCCGCGACGCCTGCTTTTTGACCATGCGGGCACGTTTTGCGTTCTTTTCGACAGCGCTTTTCTTTGCCATCGCTTGTCTATCCTTTTTTTGCGGCCGTTCCGTTCGGGAACGGCATGTCGAAGCCTTTGAGCAAGGCCCTGGCTTCATCGTTGCTCTTTGCACTGGTGCAGATCACGATGTCGAGACCCCGGATTTCGTCGACCTTGTCGTAGTCGATCTCCGGAAACACGATCTGCTCCTTCAAACCCATGGCGAAGTTGCCGCGCCCGTCAAAGCTCTTGGCCGGCACGCCGCGAAAGTCGCGCACGCGGGGCAGCGCAATGGTGATTAGGCGGTCGAGAAACTCGTACATTCGGTCCCGCCGCAGCGTCACCTTGCAGCCCACCGGCATGCCTTCGCGCAGCTTGAAAGTGGCGATCGACCTCTTGGCGCGAGTCACGATCGGCTTTTGGCCGGTGATGAGAGCGAGGTCCTGGGCCGCAGCCTGGACCTTCTTGGAATCCTGCACGGCCTCGCCGACGCCCATGTTGACCACGATCTTCTCGATGCGTGGCGCCTCCATGGCGTTCTTGTAGCCGAACTGCACTATCAAGTTCGGCTTGACCTCTTTCTCGTAGAGTTCCTGCATTCTTGTTTTCATGCGACGGCCTTCGCTCAAACGTCGATGATCTCGCCGGAGCGCTTGGCGTAGCGCACCTTGCGGCCGTCATCGAGCATCCTGAAGCCAACCCGGGTCGGCTCCGAGGTTTTCGGGTCGATGTGGGCGACATTGGAGATATGCAGCGGCGCCTCCTTTTCGAGGATGCCGCCGCCGCTGGACTGGCTGGGGCGAGTATGGCGCTTGACCATGTTCACGCCCTGGACCAGCACGCGGTCGTCCTTGCGCAGGACCCGCAGCACCTCGCCGGTCTTGCCCTGATCGCTGCCGGTCAAGACGACGACCCGGTCGCCCTTCCTGACTTTGAATTTCTTGGTCTTCTGATTCTGGGCCATCACAGCACCTCGGGCGCCAGCGAAATGATCTTCATGAATTGTCGCGCGCGCAGTTCGCGGGTCACCGGACCGAAGATACGCGTGCCGATCGGCTCGTTCTGACGGTTGATCAGGACCGCCGCATTGTTGTCGAAGCGGATCGAGGTCCCGTCCTGGCGCCGGATCTCCTTGGCGGTCCGCACGATGACCGCGCGATGAATGTCACCCTTCTTCACGCGGCCGCGCGGGATTGCCTCTTTGACCGAGACGACGATCACGTCCCCGATACCGGCGGACTTGCGCTTGGAGCCGCCGAGCACCTTGATGCACTGCACGCGCCGGGCACCGGAGTTGTCTGCCACGTCAAGCGAGGTTTGCATCTGAATCATGACTGGCGCCCTTCCTCAGCTCTCGGCGGCGGCCGCCGCCTCGGCAAGCACTTCCCAAGACTTGCTCTTGGAAATCGGCTTGCATTCGCGGATCCGCACCGTATCGCCCACCTTGAAGCTATTCGCTTCGTCGTGGGCGTGATAGCGCTTCGAACGCCGGATGATCTTCTTGTAGACAGGGTGCATCACGCGCCGCTCGACCAAGACGGTCACCGTCTTGTCAGCCTTGTCGCTGACCACCACCCCTTGCAAAACTCGACGCGGCATAACCTGAACTCTCCTAGGAAGCGGTCTGCGCTTTGGAATGCAGGACCGACTTGATGCGCGCGATGTCGCGCCGCACCTGGCGCACCCGCGCCGTGTTCTCCAACTGGCCGCTGGCCTTCTGAAAGCGCAGGTTGAACTGCTCCTTCTTCAGGCCGAGCAACTCGTCCTTCAGCTCGTCCGGCGTCTTGCCGACAAGGTCCGCGGCCTTCATCTCCTAGTCCTCCTCGCCGAGACGGGTGACGAACCTGGTGTGGATCGGCAACTTGGCCGAGGCCAGGACGAAGGCCTGGCGCGCCACCTCCTTCGGCACCCCGTCGAGCTCGAACATGATCCGCCCCGGCTTGACCCGCGCGGCCCACCACTCGGGCGAGCCCTTGCCCTTGCCCTGGCGCACCTCGGCCGGCTTGGAGGAAACCGGCACGTCGGGGAAGACCCGGATCCAGAGCTTGCCGACACGCTTCATGTGGCGCGTGATCGAGCGGCGGGCGGCCTCGATCTGGCGCGCCGAGATCCTGCCCGGGCTGGTTGCCTTGAGCCCGTAGGCGCCGAAATTCAGCGATGTCCCGCCCTTGGCAAGGCCGTGTATGCGGCCCTTATGGGCCTTGCGGTACTTGGTCTTCTTAGGTTGCATCATGGCCTTGATTCCTTCGCGCTGACCGTCCGATCAACGGGTGGTCTGAGCTTCCTGGGCGCGCTTGTCCTGGGCCATCGGGTCGTGGGCCAGGATCTCGCCCTTGAACACCCAGACCTTGACGCCGCAGGTGCCGTAGGTCGTGCGTGCCGTCGCCTCGCCGAAATCGATGTCGGCACGCAGGGTATGCAGCGGCACCCGCCCCTCGTGGTAGCGCTCGGCGCGCGCAATCTCCGCGCCGCCCAAACGGCCGCCACAGATGATCTTGATGCCGCCGGCGCCCAAGCGCATGGCCGACTGCACGGCGCGCTTCATGGCCCGGCGGAAAGCGACCCGTCGCTCAAGCTGCTGGGCGATATTCTCGGCCACCAGCCGGGCATCGATCTCCGGTTTGCGGATCTCGACGATGTTCAGGTGAACCTCGTTGCCGGTCATCTGCTGCAGCTCCCGGCGCAACTTTTCGATGTCGGCGCCCTTCTTGCCGATCACGACACCTGGCCGCGCGGTATGGATTGTGATGCGCGCCTTCTTGGCTGGCCGCTCGATCACAATTCGAGAAATCCCCGCTTGCTGCAGCCGCTTGCGCAGCGCCTTGCGGATCTTGATGTCCTCGTGCAGCAGGTCGCCGTAGCCGTTGTCCGCGTACCAGCGGGAATCCCAGGTCCGGTTGATCCCAAGCCGCAGCCCGATCGGATTGACTTTATGACCCATTACGCCTGCTCCTCGCGCTCGCGCACCACGACCCTCAGTCGGCTCCAGGTCTTCTGAATGCGGCCGACACGGCCGCGGGCCCGGGCGCGGAAGCGCTTCATGACAAATGCCCTGCCGACGCTGGCCTCGGCCACGTAAAGTCGGTCGACGTCGAGCTGATGGTTGTTTTCCGCATTGGCGATCGCCGATTCCACAACCTTCTTTACCGCCCCGGCAATACGCCGCTTCGAGAAGCTGAGCTCGGCCAGAGCCGTTTCCGCGCTCTTGCCCCGGATCTGCTGACACAGGAGGTTCAGCTTCTGCGGGCTCGTGCGCAGCGCCCGCGCCATCGCCATGGCCTCGTTATCGGCGAGAGAACGTTCGCGCTTGGCTTTGCTCATAGCTCAGACCCTCTTCGCCTTCTTGTCGGCCGCATGGCCGTGGAAGGTGCGGGTCGGCGCGAACTCGCCGAACTTGTGGCCGACCATGTTCTCCGTCACCAGCACCGGCAGAAACTTCTTGCCGTTGTAGACTCCGAAGGTCAGGCCGACGAATTGCGGCATGATGGTCGAACGCCTCGACCAGGTCCGGATGATTTCGTTGCGGCCCGAATCGCGTGTGACTTCCGCCTTTTTCAGCAGATAGCCGTCGACGAAGGGACCTTTCCAAACAGAGCGAGCCACGGTTCTGAGCTCCCCTACTTCTTCTTGTGACGGCGCCGCACGATCAGTGCGTCGCTCTTCTTCTTGCCGCGCGTGCGCGCGCCCTTGGTCGGCTTACCCCAGGGGGTTACCGGATGACGGCCGCCCGAGGTGCGGCCCTCGCCACCGCCATGCGGATGGTCGATCGGATTCATGGCCACACCGCGCACCGCCGGGCGCTTGCCGAGCCAGCGCTTGCGACCGGCCTTGCCGAGCTTGATGTTGGCTTGGTCCGGGTTCGAGACCGCGCCGATGGTCGCCATGCATTCGGCGCGCACCATGCGTACTTCGCCCGACGAGAGGCGCATCAGCGCGTAGCCGGCGTCACGGCCGACCAGTTGAACGTAGGTCCCCGCCGAGCGGGCCAGTTGGCCACCCTTGCCGGCCTTCATCTCGACGTTGTGCACGATGGTGCCGATCGGGATCGAGGCCAGCGGCATGGCGTTGCCGGGTTTGATGTCGGCCCTTTCGCCGGAGATCACCGTATCGCCCGGGGCCAGTCGCTGCGGCGCCAGGATATAACTCTGCTCGCCGTCCTCGTACTCGATCAGCGCGATGAAGGCCGTGCGGTTCGGATCGTGCTCCAGCCGCAGCACCTTGGCCGGCACGTCGAACTTGCGCCGCTTGAAATCGACCAGGCGGTAGCGCCGCTTGTGGCCGCCGCCACGTTGCCACGCCGTGATTCGCCCCGTGTTGTTGCGTCCGCCCTTGCCGGACAGGCCCTCGGTCAGCTTCTTGACCGGCCCGCCCTTCCACAGCTCGCTACGGTCGACCAAAACGAGGCCGCGGCGCCCGGGCGTCACCGGATTGTATTTTTTCAGCGCCATGGCTCTAGATTCCCGTGGTCACGTCGATGCTGTGGCCTTCTTCGAGCGTCACATAGGCCTTCTTGATGCCGATGCGCTGGCCGGGGCGGCCCCGAAAGCGCTTGCGTTTGCCTTCCTGTCGCAACGTGTTGACCGCCTTGACCTTGACCTTGAAGAGGCCCTCCACGGCAGCCTTGATCTCCGGCTTGCTTGCGTCCAGCGGCACTCGGAAGACCACCTGGTTGTGTTCGGAAGCGAAGGTCGACTTCTCGGTCACCACCGGCGCGCGGATCACCTCGAAGATCCGCTGCTGCGAGACCTTGGTCTCGACCTTCTTGCGAGGTCGTCCCTTGCTCATTTCAGTCGCGCCTCCAGCGCTTGGACCGCGTCCTTGGTCAGGACCAGGGTATCGCGGCGCAGGATGTCGTAGACGTTGGCGCCGATCTGCGGCAGCACGTCGATGCCGGGAAGATTGTTGATCGCCCGCGCGAATCCCTGGTCGACGGCCGCGCCGTCGATCACCAGGGCCGAAGACCAGCCCAGCTTGGCCAGCTTGGCGGCCAGGTCCTTGGTCTTGGCATTGTCCGCCACCGCCGAGTCGATCACGACCAGCTTGCCTTCGGCCGCCTTGGCCGAGAGCGCGGTCTTGAGCGCCAGCCGGCGCACCTTCTTGGGCAGGGCGTGGCCATGCTCGCGCGGAACCGGCCCGAACGCCACGCCGCCGCCGCGGTACTGGGACACGTCGCCGGCGCCGACGCGGGCGCGGCCCGTACCCTTCTGGCGATAGAGTTTGCGGGTCGATCCGGAGACCTCGCCGCGAGTCTTCACCTTGTGGGTCCCGGCCCGGCGCTTGGCCAGCTGCCAGTTGACCGTGCGCGCCAGCAGATCGCGGCGCACCGGCAAACCAAAGACCGCGTCGTCGAGCTCGATATCGCCCGACTTCTTGTTCTCAAGGGTGGTAACGGCGCACTTCATCGCCTACTCGTCCTTCTTATCTTCGGTGTCCCCGGCGCCAGGCGCCGCTTCGACCGCGAGCTCCTCGGCAGGGGCCTCTTCTTCCGCCGCTTCCGTGGCGCCCTTCAGGGCTGCCGGAAAGGGCACGCCCTCGGGCAGGTCGCGCTTGACCGCGTCGCGGATCAGAACCCAGCCGCCCTTGGCGCCGGGCACCGCGCCCTTGACCAGGATCAGCCCGCGCTCCTCGTCGGTCGAGACGATCATGAGGTTCTGCGTGGTCACCCGGCTGTCACCCATGTGGCCGGCCATCTTCTTACCCTTGAAGACCTTGCCGGGGTCCTGACTGTTGCCCGTGGAGCCTTGGCTGCGATGCTTAATCGAGACGCCGTGGCTGGCGCGCAGGCCGTGAAAGCCGTGGCGCTTCATGACGCCGGCAAAGCCCTTGCCGATCGAGGTTCCGGTCACGTCGACGAACTGCCCGGCCACGAAATGGCCGGCCGAAAGCTCGACGCCGACGTTCAGCAGGGCATCGTCGGAAACGCGGAACTCGACCAGCTTGCGCTTCGGCTCCACCTTCGCCTTGGCGAAATGGCCGCGCTGAGCCTTGGTCAGGTTCTTCACCTTCGGTTTACCGGCGCCAAGCTGCACGGCGCTGTAGCCGTCGTGCTCGCGGGTCCGCTGGCCGACCACCTGACAGGCGTCGAGCTTGAGCACGGTGACCGGCGTATCGCCGCCCTTCTCATCGAAGATGCGGCTCATGCCGAGCTTTTGTGCGACTACTCCGGTGCGCATGGCCTCAACCCTTAAGCTTGATCTCGACGTCGACGCCCGCCGCCAGGTCCAGCTTCATCAAGGCGTCGACTGTCTGCGGCGTCGGATCGACGATGTCCAGCAAACGCTTGTGGGTGCGGATCTCGAACTGCTCGCGGCTCTTCTTGTCGATATGGGGCGAACGCAGCACGGTGAAGCGCTCCATCCGGGTCGGCAGGGGAATCGGGCCGCGAACCCGGGCGCCGGTGCGTTTCGCCGTGTTGACGATCTCCGCGGTCGATTGGTCGAGGACCCGGTGATCGAAGGCCTTGAGGCGGATGCGTATGTTCTGGCTGTCCATCAGGAAGACCCATCTGGCGCTCGACCGTCCATCCCCTCATGGGCTGGACGGCCGCTGCGCTCCGTTACTGAATGATTCCCGCGACGACGCCGGCGCCGACGGTGCGGCCGCCCTCGCGGATCGCGAAGCGCAGGCCCTCGTCCATGGCGATCGGCGCGATCAGCTCGATCTCCATCGCCGTGTTGTCGCCCGGCATCACCATCTCCGTGCCCTCGGGAAGGCTCACCACACCCGTCACGTCCGTCGTCCGGAAGTAAAACTGAGGACGGTAGTTCGTGAAGAACGGCGTGTGACGGCCACCCTCCTCCTTGGTCAGGATGTAGGCCTCCGCCTTGAACTTCGTGTGCGGCGTGATCGAGCCCGGCTTCGCCAAAACCTGGCCACGCTCGACCTCCTCGCGCCCAATGCCGCGCAAAAGCGCACCGATGTTGTCGCCCGCCTCGCCCTGGTCCAGAAGCTTGCGGAACATCTCGACGCCCGTCACAACCGTCTTGCGCGTGTCCTTGATGCCGACGATCTCGACCTCCTCGCCGACCTTCACAACACCGCGCTCGACCCGGCCCGTCACAACCGTCCCGCGCCCCGAGATCGAAAACACGTCCTCGATCGGCATCAGAAACGGCTTGTCCTTCGGACGCTCGGGCTGCGGAACGTAGTCGTCGACCGCCTTCATCAGCTCCAAAATCGAGTTCCTGCCGACCTCGTCATCCCGGCCATCGAGCGCGCAGAGCGCCGATCCCCGGACGATCGGAAGGTCGTCGCCCGGAAACTCGTAGGAACTCAATAGCTCCCGCACCTCGAGCTCGACAAGGTCCAGAAGCTCCGGATCGTCAACCATGTCCACCTTGTTCATGTAGACCACAATCGCAGGAACACCAACCTGACGCGCCAGCAGAATGTGCTCGCGCGTCTGCGGCATCGGACCGTCCGCAGCCGAGACAACCAAAATCGCCCCATCCATCTGCGCCGCACCCGTGATCATGTTCTTCACGTAGTCCGCGTGACCAGGACAGTCCACATGCGCGTAGTGACGCTTCTCCGTCTGATACTCGACATGCGCCGTCGCAATCGTGATCCCACGCGCACGCTCCTCCGGCGCCTTGTCGATCTGATCGAAGGCCGTGAACTCCGCCCCGCCCGTCTCAGCCAAAACCTTCGTGATCGCCGCCGTCAAGGTCGTCTTGCCGTGGTCAACGTGACCAATCGTCCCAACATTGCAGTGCGGCTTCGTTCGCTCGAATTTCGCCTTCGCCATGGTCCCGGTTCTCCGTTCCCGTTCCGTCTAAATCAGGCCCGCCTGGGGTCAGGCCAGCTTCGCAACCACGTCGTCAGCCACCGTAGGGGGGACGCGCTCGTAGTGGTCGAAATGCATCGTGTACTGCGCCCGGCCCTGGCTCATGGAACGCAGCGTGTTGACGTAGCCGAACATGTTGGCCAGCGGCACCATGGCCGTGACCACCCGAGCGTTGCCCCGGGTGTCCATTCCCGAAACGTTGCCACGCCGGCTGTTCAGGTCGCCGATGATGTCGCCCATGTACTCCTCGGGCGTAACCACCTCGACCCGCATGACCGGCTCGAGCAACACCGGCGCGCCCTTCTGTATGCCCTCCCGAAAGGCCGCGCGCGTCGCGATCTCGAAGGCCAGCACGCTCGAGTCCACGTCGTGGCTGGCGCCGTCCACCAGGGTCGCCTTGAAGTCGATCACCGGGAAGCCGGCAATCACGCCGGTAGCGCGCGCGCCGTTCAGGCCCTTCTCCACGCCGGGGATAAACTCCTTGGGCACCGCGCCGCCGGTGATCGCGTTCTCGAATTGGAAGCCCTCGCCCGCTTCGAGCGGCTCGAACTGGATCTTGACTCGGGCGAATTGGCCAGACCCGCCGGTCTGCTTCTTGTGGATGTAGTTTATCTCGGACGCCCGCGAGATGGTTTCGCGATAGGCCACCTGCGGCGCGCCCACGTTGGCGTCCACCTTGAACTCGCGCTTCATGCGGTCGACCAGGATCTCGAGATGGAGCTCGCCCATGCCCTTGATAATGGTCTGGCCGCTCTCCGGGTCGCTCGCCACCTGGAACGAGGGGTCTTCCTGCGCCAGGCGGCCCAGGGCGACGCCCATCTTCTCCTGGTCCGCCTTGGTCTTGGGCTCGACCGCCACCTCGATGACCGGATCGGGAAACTCCATGCGCTCGAGGATCACCGGATGGGACGGGTCGCAGAGCGTGTCGCCGGTCGTGGTGCCCTTGAGACCGGCGATCGCCACGATATCGCCGGCATGGGCCTCCTTCACGTCCTCGCGATGGTTCGCGTGCATGTGCAGCATGCGCCCGATACGCTCGCGCTTGTCCTTGACCGAGTTGAGCACCTGGCTGCCGTTGGCCAAGACGCCGGAGTAGACGCGCACGAAGGTCAGCGAACCCACGAAGGGATCGGTCATGATCTTGAAGGCCAGCGCGGAAAGCGGTTCGGCATCGTCGCTCTTGCGCACGAGGGTATCCTCGGTGCCCGGCTTAACGCCCTTGACCGCGGGGACCTCGAGCGGCGACGGCAAATAGTCGACTACCGCATCAAGAAGAGGCTGCACACCCTTGTTTTTAAACGCCGATCCACAAAGCACTGGCACGAAAGCCAGACTACAGGTGCCCTTACGAATGCAGCGCTTGAGGGTCTCCTCGTCGGGCTCGGTGCCCTCGAGGTAGGCCTCCATTGCGGCGTCGTCCTGCTCGACCGCCAACTCGATCATCTTCTCCCGGGCTGCGGCCGCTTGATCGGCCAGCTCGGCCGGAATCTCGGCGTACTCGAACTCGGCGCCCAGGGTCTCGTCCTTCCAGATGATCGCCCGCATGCGGATCAGGTCGACCACGCCCTTGAGATCGGCTTCCGAACCGACCGGCAGCTGGATGACCAGCGGCTGGGCGCCGAGGCGGTCGACGATCATGGAGACGCAGCGCTCGAAGTCGGCGCCGACCCGGTCCATCTTGTTGACGAAGCAGATGCGCGGCACCCGATACTTGTCCGCCTGACGCCACACAGTCTCCGACTGCGGCTCGACACCGGCCACGGCGTCGAACACGGCGACCGCGCCGTCGAGCACGCGCAGCGAGCGCTCGACCTCGATGGTGAAGTCGACGTGGCCCGGCGTGTCGATGATGTTGATCCGGTTGTCCTGCCAAAAGCAGGTCGTCGCGGCCGAGGTG
>Ga0224512_10004596_pt1:10000-11575 | contig 11575 bp, 4 predicted proteins | sample SF_May12_sed_USG_4_FD_169103 | JGI IMG/M metagenome (GOLD analysis project Ga0224512, IMG submission 169103) | Sediment microbial communities from San Francisco Bay, California, United States - SF_May12_sed_USGS_13 | ecosystem: Environmental > Aquatic > Marine > Sediment | place... | reverse complement strand
AAGCGCTGCGGATCGCCGTCACGCTCCAGCAAGGTGTCGACGCGGTTGCGTTCGATCTGAAAGGCGGTCAGCGCATCGCCCTTGAGCACGCGGCCGCGCGGCAGGCGGATCTTCATCGGGTCGACGAAACGGTTGTTGACGGAGACTTCGTAATGCAGATGCGGTCCGGTCGACAGACCGGTGGATCCGACATATCCGATCACCTGGCCCTGACGGATTCGGGCGCCTTCGCGCGACCCGGCGGCGAGACTCGTCATGTGGCTGTAGGCGGTCTCATAGCCATTGGCATGGCGGATCTTGATGTATTTGCCGTAGCCCGACTTCCAGCCGGCATAGACGATCGTGCCGTTGCCTGCGGCCATGATCGGCGTACCGCGCGGCGCCGCCCAGTCGACGCCGGTATGCATCTTGTAGCGGCCGAGAATGGGATGACGGCGCATGCCGAATGCGGAACGGAAACGGCCGCTGGCCATCGGTTTGCGCATCAGGAATTTTTTGGCGCTTTTGCCGCTCTCATCATAATAGTCGAACGTGCCGTCGTCATCAGTGCGGTAGCGGTAGAAATTCCGGCGGTGACCGGACAAGGTGATCGATACGAAAAGAATCTCGGCCATCTCCGGATTGTTGTCATCGGCCGAATAGATCACCTCCAGAGTATCGGACGCCGTCACCCGGCTCTGGAAATCGACATCGAAGGAAAAGATCCGGACCAGGTCTTTCACAAGCGATCTCGGCATGTCCAGGGCCAGACCACTGCGCCAGATGGCGGCATAAGCGCTCGGCAACTTGCCGCTGATGACCGCGGGCGTATCCTGCTCGGCAAGGATATCAGCATCGGGCACCGGCTCGGCGGCGGCAACAAATATCCCGCCGTCAGACAAGGCCACTGTGGCCAGATGCGTGTTGCCGTCATACAGGCTGAGACGAACCGGCCGCACCCGGCTGTTGCCGTCCTGCGCAAGCCCCAGCCGCAAGGTCTGGCCGGCGCGGAAATTGAAGGTGAAATTGGCAACCAGGGCCGACTGGATCTGCTGCGCCTCGTCGGCTGTCGCGCCGGCCGCGAACAACAGGTCGGCCAAGGCATCGCCACGCGCCACGGTGACGACCTTTTCCTCAATCTGCGGTTCGGACGCCAACACATCGGATTTTTCGATAAACGACACATTCTCCGGCACGATGGCAACGGCGAGCGACGCCAAAGCGGTCGGATCGGCGCTGGCATACTGGAACCGGGCCGGGTCGACCGCCGGCAGCGAGGCCAGCTGGATCGCGCCGTCGGCCAGAAACGGTGCCGCGCCGCGAACCGCCTGCTCGACCTCGGCGGCCGGCATGGCAACGCTCTCGTCAAACAACAGGGCGTCGGAACGGAAATCGCTGACCTTGATCGTCACTTCGCCATCGACGTTGGCGGCGTAGATGGAATCGCTGGATGCCGGCGCCACCGGCTCGCCGCCATCGGCGAAAATCGCCAGCGGATTGAACGGCGGCACGGCCTCGGCAATCTCCGGCGCGACCGGAAGCGCAAGCCCGGTGCGGATATGGGCAAATGGCCGCACCTTGATCAGGTCGCGATCG
>Ga0224512_10004596_pt1:0-2500 | contig 11575 bp, 4 predicted proteins | sample SF_May12_sed_USG_4_FD_169103 | JGI IMG/M metagenome (GOLD analysis project Ga0224512, IMG submission 169103) | Sediment microbial communities from San Francisco Bay, California, United States - SF_May12_sed_USGS_13 | ecosystem: Environmental > Aquatic > Marine > Sediment | place: USA... | reverse complement strand
TCTTCATTCCAACAAGAACTCACTTGCCTCATGACCCGGATTCGGGGGAACAGGTTATTCTTGTGCACCTTGAGCTAGGGAAGCAGGTACATTGCTAGCATCAGGCGAACCACATGGCCGGGGTCCTCCCAGAAACGGGCAACATGATGCGCCGCGCAACAAGCTTCCATCGCCGCCGCAAGATGACAGTCCCGGTCTCGTCCAATTCCGCCAAGCTGAAAAGGTTCTTGCCAAAGATCGATGCAAAGCGTCGCTATCCTAATGGTCTGCCCCCTCCGTGAATGGCCAAACACCAGCATCCTAACCAACATGAGCGGAGGGGCAGGTCTTCCCATTAGGTCAGTCGCCGTCCTACTTCTCTTGCGTGAGCAGATAGGCCGAGAGGCCTGAGCCTTAAGAAAGCAGAACGAGGATCAGCCGGGGCCCTCCAGGTTGCGCACCCAGCGCACGTAAGCCTCGATATCGAACTTCCGCTCCAGGCCACCTGCGTTCATATAGCGCACCTTGCCAAAGATCGGTCGCTCCTGCCACGGCCGATCATGCAGGCCGAAGATCCAGGCGACGTTGGCGTAGGAGTTCGGGTCCCGGCCGTCGAGGAAGTATTTGTTGTTGAGATAGAGTGCCGTTGCATAGGCGTATTGTGGCATGCTGCACCATTCCAGGATCTTCTTGCCCCAGTACATGCGCATATAATTGTGCATGTAACCAGTCTTGAGCATTTCCTGCATGGCGGCGTTCCAATACGCGTCCTCGGTCTCGGCTTTCTCCAGCTCGGCGCGCGTGTAGCGGGTCCTGCGGTCGTCCCTTTCGTGCTCCGTCAAGGTCTTTTGCGCCCATTCCGGCAGGCACTCGAAGCTGTCGTAGTCGGGCTGGAAGTGGACGAAGTTGACCGCCAGCTCGCGCCGCACGATCAGCTCTTCCAGATAGGCGGCGCGGTCGGCTTTGCTGCCGCTCTTTGCGGCGTCGACCTTGCGCGCGATTTCGACCGGCGAGATCTGTCCGAAATGGAGGTACGGGCTGAGGTTGGAGCATTGCGGATTCGCCGGATCGTTGCGCGCGCCGTCATAGCCCTTGAGGGCAGATTGTAGAAAGCGACGCAGATGCTTCCGCGCTTCCGAGGTTCCGCCGCGAAAGCGCTCGACGCGGCCGACGCTCCGGTCGATGTCGAGCTTGTCGAGAATCCGGTCCGGCATTACAGGATCAAAATCCCCGGAGACCCGCAGCGAGAGCGATGATCGCTTCGGCTTCGCCAGGCGGAGGTCACGGAGGAAGGCGGGCCAGGCCTTCTGCAGCTTCGGCCGGATCGTGCGGGCCGCGAACTCGACTTTGTCGGACGCCGTTTCGACCGGCACGACGACGTCGCCTTCGACCTGAGTCACGCACTTGCCGGCCTGGGCGGCGACCCGGTCGCGCCAGCGTCGCTGATGCCTGAGATAGCCGCGATCGCAAACCACCAGCGAGGCATTTTCGGCGAGTCCCAAGGCCACCTCGTCTGGCGCGCCCTTCCGTATCACAAACTTGATCCCTCGACCGCGCAACGCGTCACTGACCTCGGCCAGACCCTCCAGCATGAAGGCGTAGTGCCGTTCGTTTGCCCCGGGATAGGCGTCGGTTAGACCGAAGCCAACGATCAACCCTTGGTCCCGCTGGTTGGCGCGGCGCACAGCGTATTCCAGCGCATGATTGAACGCCGCGCGCTGGGACTGCTGCATCCAATAGAGCACATAGTCGCCCTCGGGATCCGGCGCGTGATCGTTCAGTCGGCGGATTCGCTCGTTTTCCATCGCTCAGAGATAGGTCTTGGCCGTCATGTCCGCCTTGAGCGCCTCGGCCTGTTTGCGGATCGCGCGTCTTTCACCGTCGTCTTTGCGGTCCAGGTTGTTCAGCTGGAAGCCCATGCGCCGATTGCCGCTGATCCGCTGCCGATTTCGCGACAGGAAATCCCAGTACAGGATGGTAAAGGGGCACGCATCCTCGCCGATCGCCTTTTTCGGGTTGTAGCGGCAGGTGGCGCAGTAATCGCCCATCTTGTCGATATAGTTGCCCGATGCGGCATAGGGTTTGCTCCCGACAATCCCGCCATCGCCGAATTGACTCATGCCGAGGACGTTGGGCAGAGACACCCAGTCGATGGCATCGGCGTACATCGACATGTGCCAGCGGTGAACCTCATATGGCTTGACCCCCAACAGCATCGCGAAGAGACCCAGCACCATCAACCGCTGGATGTGATGCGCATAGGCGTGTTCGACCAGCTGACGGACGCTCTGCCTGACACAGTTCATCTCGGTGTCGCCGGTCCACATGAAGGCCGGCATGGGCAGCTCGGCGTGGAGCGCGTTCAGCTTCGCGTAGTCCGGCATCTTCAACCAATAGACGCCGCGGATGAATTCCCGCCAGCCAAGGATCTGGCGGACAAAGCCTTCGACCGCGTTGAGTGGCGCGGCACCCGCCTCGTAGGCCTCGATGGCGGCGCCAATGGCTTCGCGGGGGTCGAGAA
>Ga0224512_10004595_pt1 | contig 11575 bp, 10 predicted proteins | sample SF_May12_sed_USG_4_FD_169103 | JGI IMG/M metagenome (GOLD analysis project Ga0224512, IMG submission 169103) | Sediment microbial communities from San Francisco Bay, California, United States - SF_May12_sed_USGS_13 | ecosystem: Environmental > Aquatic > Marine > Sediment | place: USA... | reverse complement strand
CGATTCCCAGCCCAAGCGTTCGCAGCGGCATTGAACGAATTCGACCCGCCACCGACCCTGAGAAACGCGGAAATACCAGAAACGCCAAACACGATGCGGCAATGAGGGCTATGCCTGAGAGCACGGCGCTTGCAAGGCCGCCAGATTCCGCAAAACTCCCAATTTGCTCGACCGCACCAGTTAGATCTTCTCGGATGATCTCGCCCTCGACGGTAGCATTCGCACTAATATCGGGTTCCGTTTCGCTGTCCCAGATAAGATCACCACGGATGATCGCACCAGGCTCGATCTGGATCTCTTCGGCCGCAAGCACCGCATCGCCGCCAACCTCTCCGGACACCATCACACTCTGACCGGCCGCCCTGAGCTCCCCGCCGACTTGCCCTTCGACCGTCACGCGCCGCCCGGCGAACCATGCCCAATCTCCAACGGACGCGTCCGAAGTCAGGATGACGTCTGCACCGGCTGCTACTGCGTGCCCCATGATCTGAGCATCTAACGTGAGCGTCCGACCTGCTGCTCGCACGTCGTCGGAGACGGAATCGCGCAGCGTCAGAGACTGCCCGGCAGCGATTACATCCCCACCGATCTGTGCGTCCACTACCAGCTCCTGCCCTGCGATCACCAAGTCCCCTTGAATCGGCGCGGTAACCTGGACGAAGCGGCCGGCGAGATACTGGTCTGAAAACAGAGGCTGGTCGATGGTGACTGTTTCTCCGACCTGTTGTGCAATGACCGTTATCGGTAGCAGACTAAGTGCTAGAACGCTGCTGAGAGCCAATCGTCTCTTGTTCACGAAAATATCCCTCCCAAAACGATGTCCGTATCGAGGACCGTCGCATGGGGACTTCGCAGGCTGTAGTAGTAATTTCCGAATGCGAACGTCACTTTTCGCGCCGAATCGACTCTGGATCTCAGGCCCGCCACTCGACGGGACTACGTGCCGACCCCAGGCATTGCTTATAGTATTGAGCAGGAGCTGCGATTGGCGATCTAGCCTAGCGCTAATTGGCTAGTCGACGTTGCCGAATACGCGGGTATAGCGCCCCAAGCGTCGATCGCAGCGCCAACTTCACGATCGTCTTGATTTTTGTGCCGTACCAATGACCCGATCGTCGCAACGAGAACAGTTAAGTCCGGTTACAAGAGTAGACTCTTTTCGATCGCCACATATTTATCAGCTGCTATTCTTATCGCTGCCGCTGTTAACGGAAATACACCGTAAAGCTCTGTGCGAGTATTGAAGCGCTCACCAATGCGCCGCAGAAGGATCTCGAAGTCGCCATCGCCAGAGGCCAGCACGACCGTGTCACAGTGTGGCGCGGACTCATAGATATCCAGTGCCATGCCAACATCCCAGTCCGCCTTGCTCGAACCATCGGCACGCTGCACAAACGGTTTTAACAACACCGTAAAACCGATGGCTCGCAATATGTTCTGGAACTGCTGCTGTTTTTCATCACCGCGATCAGTCGCGTAGGCAATCGCACTAACGACCTCTCGCCCGCGAGTCACTTTGGCCCAAAACTTGTTGTAGTCGAAGTTGCGGCTATAGGCCTGGCGACAGGTGTTATAGATGTTTTGCACATCCACGAAAATGCTGATTCTCTCAGCTCGGTCGGGGCTCATTCGTAAATGGCTTCAGCCACTGGCTCCATGGCATTTTTTGTATTTTTTGCCGCTGCCGCAAGAACAGGGATCATTGCGGCCAGGCTTAGGTTCGGCGTGCCGGAATGGCTCCTGCGGCTCACGGGCCTGGTCGTGACCACAATCAGGACCGTGCACATGCGGTTCGGGTGCTTTAGGCTCGGCTTTCACCATGCTGTTTACTCCTGGGAAAATTCTGAGCTAGCTTTATAGCTAGCTGTCGTCTGCGGGAGCCAATCTTAAACTACTTGCCCTGCAGAGACTCGTATCCGGCCATACAATATCATTCACCGCTGCGCTTTCACGGAGATCGAACTGGCTTCCTTAGCCGTCTACGGCATTACCTTTCTGGCGATCGTCTTTTGGGGCGCAACCCCGGTCGCCACGAAAGTCGCCGTATCCTCAATTGATGCGGTCACGACCGGAGTCCTGCGCTCGGTCATCGCCGGACCGATCGCTATCACGCTCGCGCTTGCGCTCCGACTGCCGTTCCCCTCGGCCGGTCGCGACCGCGTTCTCCTTGCGGTTTCCGGGATCACGAGCTTTGCCATATGGCCGACGCTACTAAGCACTGGCATCGGCCTGACCACGGCAACGCACGCCGGACTCATCCTGGCCCTCATTCCGATAGTCACTGGCCTGTTCGCGTCCCTCATTGGTGCCGGATGGCCGCGTTCTCGCTGGTGGCTGGGATCGTCGATCGCCGTGATCGGCACATTCGTATTGATCATCTATACCGCTCGCGACACGGGCGCTCAGGCATCGATTAGCGGGGATTTGATCATCTTTCTCGGTGTCATCGCGTGCGCCATCGGGTATATAGCCGGCGCCAAGACGACGCCAGTGATAGGAACCTGGGCGACAACCTTCTGGGGCATCGCATTGGCGGCCATCCTGCTCGTGCCAGTTGCCGTCGCTCTGCTCGAGCGAACAGACTGGGCGAGCGTCGACAGCGTCAGCTGGGCCGCGATGCTCTATCTCGCTTTCTTCGGCACGATCGGCGGGTACGTCGCTTGGTTCTGGGCCCTGGACCGGGGAGGCGTCACACGAATCGCGTCCTGGCAGCTTGCACAACCCGTCATCACGCTCAGTCTCGCAGGATTTATTCTCGGCGAAAGAATTACGCTGCCGTTGATCCTGGTCGCAGCCTCAATCGTTGCGGGCACAGCCTGGGCACAGCTACCCGAGCGCGGCCGGTGACTGCCCGCTGCGCGCATCGAGATGACAAGTCTTCTGTCGAGCCCAGCGTTCTTCCGTTCACCCTCGATACCGGATCCGGATTTTCAGCGAAGATCGGCTTGCGGCCAGAATCAGACACTAAGGGGTGCAAACAGCCCTTACCTCCAAGTCACTTCCATCGCAAAAAAATGATCGAAAACCTCGCGATCCGGATGATTGGCTTCGTTGCGTTCAGGGCTACGAATATAGAAGTCGAGCTGCTGAGCTGCTGGATTGATTGCGCCGGCCTCGCCTGACGATGGCTCCAGCATGACTTGAAGCGTTTCCCGATCGCGCATCCCTTGCGTAACCATGAAGTGCATCTCGTAGTCCTCGTATAACAACTCTCCATTCAGCGTCGCATGCCCATAACCCCAGCCTGCGACATACAGCAGGCTCTTCGGCCAATTCATATCACCGCAGCCGGAGTTACCGTGCTCGAATAGATAGGCGGCAATACCACCGTCCTGACAGGGAGCGAACTCGTTGACGCGATCCAGCTCGACGACATAAAGACCTTCCGGTACCTGCAGCTCAGCTCGAAATGTCCCTGTGTTATTAATCTCATCGACATCGAACTCTACTGTCCCGTGGACGGCACGCACGTTACTCGCTTCGTCACCCATATGGTCCCAGGGTGATTCGTCATTGAGCGTGCCGACTTGATAGATTCGCTCGCCGCGGATCACAAAGCGCCCATCGTAGAGCTCATGCTGCTCCGGTGCGTAGAAGCTCATTCCCGCGTCCGGTTGTAACCTTGGCCCCCTCGGCAGCTGGGCAGCGGTCGTGCTGATAAAGAGTATTGACGCCGCGGTCAGAACGAGCGCACGGATCATAGCGGTTCTCCTCGAGAATGGAGATGAATACCAGAACAAAACGCCCAGCACCCATCGTCAGAATGTATCGATTCCTGACTATAAGACCGATACTAACTCGAGCTCAAGAAATATCCGGTCTAGGACCCAAGGCTCTTGGATCAGGCCCGTTTTGCCTGCCCCATCCACCCCATATGCTCGAAATAGCGCCCTCGAACTGGACGACCTCTGATGCTCGAGAATTGCAGCAAGGACGCCACCGACTTTATGATAGCGTGGTTAAACGAATCGATCGAAGGATTAGTAGGGGGGATATATGAAACAGCTCATTATCGGATTGGTAGTCGGCGTAGCTGCTGCCTACCTATATTTTGGAACGCAGGCGACCGAGGAAGTCGTAGAGGTAGTGGTAGCGAATGAGGCAGCGGCATCGGAAGTAATTCCTGCAACAAGCTTCGCTGCTGTACCCGGGCAAGTCGGTGGCCAGGATTTCTTCGGAGCGTACGACGTAGTGCCTGGGTGGCCTATCAACATTGCTGACCAGATAGAAGGTCACGAGGATTGGACTTGGGGCGCTGGACAGTCAGTTTTTCCCGAGAGTCCTGATCGTGTATTTGTCTTGGTACGTGGTGAGATTCCTAACGTCGAACGGCCTCGCAATGTCAGTTTGCGAGAGATTGGCATCCCGGCAAACTTCCCAATAAGCAACAGCGTGCCTTGGCGTAATACGACGAATACGTCGCTACCGGTTGGTGTCGACGACACTACAGACAATTGTCCTCCAGTCAGCGCCAGAGGAGAATGCGGAGTCGACGTACGGTGGGAACACACGATTCTAGTATTCAATCGCGAGGGCGAACTGATCGAAGACTGGACGCAATGGGATTACCTATTGAGACGCCCCCACTTCATTACCATAAGCCCATTCGATCCAGAGAAGCACGTTTGGATAGTCGATGACTATCGACACGCCATATTCAAGTTTACTAACGATGGATCCGAACTAGTTCAAACGATCGGTATACCTAACGAATACGGCGATAACAACGACCAGACGCGTTTTAACCGACCGACCTTTATGGCATTCCGGTCGGACGGCGGTTTCTACGTAACCGACGGATATCGGAATACACGGGTAGTGAGGTTCGACGCGGACGGTAACTACCTGATGCAATGGGGACAGCCTGGCACAGGTGAATATGATGAGACTCGACCGGGTTATATGAATAACGTACATGGCCTGGCCATCGACCATGAAACGAACGACATCTACATCAACGACAGAGACAACAACCGAGTGCAGGTGTTTACTGAGAACGGTGAGTATCTTCGTGACTGGGGCTTTGGAGGCAGGCCTTCAAACATCCATCTATTCTATATGGGCCAAGATCGAATGCTTTGGGCCTTTGATCAGGGCACACAGAAGATGCTGAAGTACGACCGGGACGGTCACTTCCTGTATTCATTTGGATCGTTTGGCGTTACACCCGGTGGATTTTTCGGTGTACACGGAATCGCGGTGGATCAAGAAGGCAGTCTATACGTAGCTGAAGTCGGAAATGGAGGCGCGCAAAAATACACTCCTAAGGAAGGCGCAAATCCCGAGCTTCTATTGGGAGCGCCTACCTATTCAGCTTGGGAATAATAGAGCGTCAAACTAGCCACTCTCTGCGGAAATTCTGCGGGACGCAGTCATGCATCGTCCCGCAGAACTTTCCGTAAATCCCTGCTGATCAACCGATTCAAACAACCGGTTAACGTTTGCTGCGTGGCTTCGGGGCCGAGGACTTGGGCTTACGTTTCTTACCGGCCGATTTTTTTGGTTTTAGCTTGCGCTTCCTTGCTTGCGCCCGCGGCTCGCCGAGGCGCGAGATTTTCAGTGCCTGACCGCAGACCCAGACTTTCTTCAGGCCTTCCAGGACTTCGCGTGGCATGCCTACCGGGAGATCGATAAGGCTAAAGTCAGCGTCAATCTCAATATGGCCGATATACCGCCCATCGAGCCCGGCTTCGTTAGCGATGGCGCCGACGATATTACCGGGTTTTACGCCGTGCACAGACCCAACTTCCAAGCGGAATCGTTCCATGTCTTCTCCCGGAGGCTTCCGCGGCTTGTCGCGTCGATGTTCATCGCGATCCTTGCGTTGTTTGGCGTCAGCAAACTCTCGCACCGGTCTGGATTTTTCCGGTTTCATCAAGAGCGGACGATCACCGATCGACATGCTCGCTAACGCAGCCGCGATTTCGAGCGCCGGCACATCGTGTTCTCGTTGATACTGTTCGACCAGACTCTGCATAAACGCCAGCTCACCTGCAGCAAGCGTGTCGCTGATCTTCTGTTTAAAGTCCGCTATCCGTTTGTTGTTGACTATCTCGGTCGATGGTAGCTCCAGAGGCTCGATCTTCTGCCTCGTCGCTCTTTCGATTGCCTTGAGCATCCGTCGCTCGCGCGGTGCCACGAAAAGAATCGCGTTGCCTTCGCGGCCCGCCCGGCCCGTGCGGCCGATGCGATGAATGTAGCCCTCGGTGTCGTAAGAAATATCGTAGTTGATCACGTGACTGATTCTGTCGACATCCAAGCCTCGAGCGGCGACGTCAGTTGCGACGAGGATGTCTAACGAACCCTTTTTCAGGCGGCCTATCATCTGCTCCCGCTGATTCTGTGCCATGTCACCGTTCATTGCTGCTGCCGCATGACCTCTGGCTTCCAGGCGTTCAGCGAGCTCGGTGGTGGCCGTCTTGGTGCGTACGAATATCAGCACCGCGTCGAAAGTCTCTACCTCCAAGATTCGCGTAAGGGCATCCAGTTTGTGCATCCCGCTGACCAGCCAATAGCGCTGCCGGACAGTTTCGGCCGTGGCGGTTCTGCTCTTGATCGAAATATTTTCAGGATTATCTAGATGGCGTCTTGCGATGCGCTCGATCTCTTTGGGCATGGTTGCCGAGAACAGTGCCATCTGACGTTTCTTCGGTATCTGTTCCAGAATCCATTCGACCTCATCGATGAATCCCATTCGCAGCATCTCGTCCGCTTCGTCCAGCACCAATGCCTGCAGCCCGCCCAATTTCAGCGTGCCTCTTCGCATGTGGTCCATTACCCGCCCGGGAGTTCCGACAACCACGTGCACGCCACGTTTTAGCTGGCGTAGTTGTCCCGCATAAGCCTGACCGCCATAGATTGGCACGACATGAAAGCCGCGGATTCCCGATGCATAACGTTGGAACGCTTCGGCAACCTGAATCGCGAGTTCCCGCGTTGGCGTCAGCGTCATAACCTGAACGTGAGGTTTATCGATCTTGATTCGAGCCAGCAGCGGCAAAGCGAAGGCCGCTGTTTTCCCAGTGCCGGTAGGCGCGTGGCCCAACAGGTCCAGACCTTTTAGCAGATGGGGTATGGCCTGTCTCTGGATCGGCGTCGGTGTCTCATACCCCACCTCATCGAGGGTAGACATCAGCGAGGCAGGTAGATCGAGATCGCGGAAGCTGGACACGGAGGGATTGGAGCTGGGCATCGGGTAGTCCTGGAGGGGGCGAGCATCATACCCTGACTGCCAGTCACAATGTGCCGTCTCGCGCCGATAATGCTTAGCGCGTTAGGTTTCAGAATCTTCGATTCGTCGGCCGAGTTCGACTGGCTGACTTCAACGTTTGCGTTCCACGCCCCTCAACCCTAGACTGCCGCGCTTTTGGGCGAACTGATGTTTAGGAATGTCCGTTTCTACCGGCTGACGGGTACCTGGCCGGATTCAGAACAAGAGCTCACGGAAGCGCTGGCGACAGCGAGTTTCAGCCCTTGCGGCCCACTAACCGAGAAAACGTCCGGATGGGAACCGCCTGGCGCAGATCCGGCCGGCCCCTTGGGCCGTCGGCTGGACGGTGCAGATCTGCTACAGCTTCGCAGCCAAAGCCGTCTATTGCCCTCCGCCGCCATCAACGAAGCGCTCGACGAGCGCATCGAGGAATTCCGCGATCGAATGGGTCACGAGCCGGGCCACCGGGAGAAGCGACGCCTCAAAGAGCAGACGCGAGACAATCTGTTGCCGAAAACGCTGTTGCGGTCGGAGCGAACTAAAGGATTCTTATTCTTATCCGAGAAGATCTTCGCTATCGACGCATCGACGCCTGGCAAAGCAGAACAATTTTTGGGGTATCTACGCGCTCCGTTGGGAAGTGCCGCCACGACCAACCTGACATTCAAGCGTTCTCTCGCCGATCTTCTAACCCGCATCTTTCTTGGAGATGCTCCGAGCGGTATCAAGCTGGGGCGCGAATGCCGGATGCAGGATGCATCTGATACTCGATCGCGCGTGCATTGGGTCGACATGGACCTGACGGACGCGAGCATTCGTAAACATGTTCGCGATGGGATGAGACTCACTCATCTCGCGATCGAAGTCGGTAGCGTCATGAGTTGCGTGATCGACGAGAACGGGGCGCTCAGTAAGCTGCGATTTCTCGGCATGGATGCGAAGGAGGAAGCCGAAGACCCGCAAGCGAAACTGGACGCGCAGTTCGTGTTGCTGACGGGAACGCTGCGCTGGCTTATCGACGTCCTGGCGCAGTCGCTTGGAGGTATCGACTCACGAAAATAGATCCCGGCCGTCGGCGACATCCGGGCTGATGCTTACGCTACTCGCGCGCGCTCACTTCGGATCTGTGTGCGCAGATACTCGTCGTAACTACCGGTGAAATCGATATAGCCTTCTGGTGTGAGCTCGATAATGCGAGTTGCCAGCGATGAGACAAACTCGCGGTCATGGCTGATGAATATTAACGTGCCGGGGTAGTTCGCCAACGCGAGGTTCAGCGCCTCGATGGACTCCATGTCGAGATGGTTCGTCGGCTCATCCATCACCATGACGTTCGGTTTCTGCAAGATCAATTTACCGAACAATAATCGGCCTTCCTCGCCGCCCGATACCACTCGAACAGATTTTTCGCTGTCATCCTTCGAAAACAGCATACGGCCGAGTGTGGCTCGTAGCATCTGCTCGTCAGAGCCCGCGGGCTGCCACTGAGTGATCCATTCGAAGAGCGTCATGTCCTTGTCGAACTCAGCCGCGTGATCCTGGGCAAAATAGCCAATCTTGGCGTTCTCAGCCCAGGCGACGGTTCCGCTATCGGCTTCGAGTTCCTGTAGCAGACAGCGAGCCAACGTCGTCTTGCCGCTACCGTTCGGACCGACGATCGCGACACGCGAACCGGCTTCAATCGTTAGATCGAGATTTTCGAATAAGGGACCGTCGTCGAATCCTTTACTGAGCCCCGTTGCCTCCAGGGCGAACCGACGCAGTTGCTTTTCCTGTTCGAAGCGAATAAACGGGCTGACCCGACTCGACGGCTTGATTTCCTCGAGCTGAATCTTCTCCAGTTGACGCGCGCGTGAAGTTGCCTGACGTGCCTTGGATGCGTTTGCGGAGAACCGGCTCACGAAGGCCTGCAACTCTGACATCTTGACCTTTTTCTTGGCATTCTCGGCATGCATTCGCTCTCGCGCCTGAGTTGCCGCCGTCATGTACTCGTCGTAATTGCCTGGGAATTCGCGCAATTCGCCATAATCGAGATCGGCCATATGCGTGCAGACGCTATTCAGAAAATGCCGATCGTGCGAGATGATCACCATCGTAGACTTGCTCTCGATGAGAAAGTCTTCCAGCCAGCGAATGGTGTTGATATCGAGATTATTCGTAGGCTCGTCGAGCAGCAAGACGTCCGGATCGGAGAACAGCGCTTGCGCGAGCAGTACTCTGAGCTTCCAGCCAGGGGCGATAGAGCTCATCGGACCTTCGTGCTGTTCAACCGGGATACCGATACCTTCGAGTAACTCTCCCGCACGTGACTCGGCGGAATAGCCGTCTAGCTCCGCGAATTCAATCTCGAGCTCCGCGACGCGCATGCCTTCGGCGTCACTCATCTCGGGTAGGGAATAGAGCCGGTCACGTTCCTGGGTCAGCGCCCACAATTTCTCGTGACCCATGATCACCGTATCGAGTACCCGACAGTCTTCGTAGGCGAACTGATCCTGACGGAGCTGACCAATCCGTGCGTTGGGCTCGGTCGAGACGTTTCCCGAGCTGGGCTCCAGCTCACCCGCCAGTATTTTCATGAACGTCGATTTGCCCGAGCCGTTTGCGCCGATTAGGCCATAGCGGTTGCCCCTGCCGAACGAGACGGAGACATTTTCGAATAGGGGTTTTGCGCCGAATTGAATCGACAAATTAGCTGTAGAGAGCAAGTTAGTGTGCCTTGGTTATGGCTGCATCAGCGGTCGTAGGCGCCGATTGCCAGTAAGATTAACAGGGATATGCGGTGATTCTTGGTCAGTCCAAGCGGCTGGATCATACCAGGTTAGCTGAATCTTGCATCCCGAGATCCAATTCCAAGCGCCTGTTTCGGCGCTCTAAGCTACCGCTGAGTACTGCACCGATCCTCGGCTGCTGGAGCACTGTCTCCTATTAGCAATGGTCGCAACTGAGATACGAATCTCCTCGATCCGCCCGAAACGGTCATTCTGAGATTCAAGCGCTGCCGCCGTTGCGCAAGCGCTTGCAGAAAACGAAGCAGATCAATCCCGAAGGCTGGCGGTAGCGCCGCAATCTGTGTCCAAGCAAGCTATCTGAGCTAACTTAGTGTAGGATGACTTACCGTTCATTGAGTCTTTGGGAATCCTTCCCCGACCCTCCCTTCGCGGTGTTCACCGATGGGAGACGCGATGAGCAAAAAACTGCACGTAGGTAATCTACCTTCCTCAGCGACCAAGGAAGAACTCTCGAATCGGTTCGGGAAATTCGGAATTGTCGAACTCGCCGATGTAATTAGAGATACCCGCACAGGGCAGCGCCGGTGTTCTGGCCTCGTCGAAATGGCGTGCGAAGCGAACGCGCAGGCCGCCATGAAGGGGCTTAACTTCACCCAATATGGCGATCTAACAATATCTGTTAGTGCTGCCCCGGCGAAGGCCGTCGTCTGACAGGCTAGTAGCTCATACGCATGGGCCACCTTCTCCGTATCACAATGCCCTGGACCGCATCCACACGAAGATCTGACTGATGAGCAGAATTTGAAGATCACGCAACAAATCTATTCATTTCCGGATCGTTCTAGCGCTATCGAAGAGATCGCGAGATCGCACATCGCCTGCGGTTTTGTTCAAGCCATTGAAGCTCCAACGGGAAGATATAAATGAGCCAGATAGAAGATCTGATCAAACAGTTATCAAAGGCAGCGGGCGCCTCCAACGGGTCCGGCGGTCCCGGCGGCAGCACGAGCCGGCCTTTCGGTTTCGGAGCGGGACAACTCGCCGTCATCATCGGAACCGCTTTCCTGGCTTGGGCCGCGTTCAGTTCCTTCTACACGGTGCAGCCGGAGGAAAGAGCCGTCGTTAAGCGCTTCGGCCGCGTCATCGGTATTACTGATCCGGGTCTGCATTTCAAGCTGCCTCTTGGGCTTGACGCCGTGCAACTCGTGGCCACGGAGCGCGTACTGAAGCAAGAGTTCGGTTTCCGCACCGAAGACAGCTCGGCGCTCGAGCGCACGCGTTTCGTCGATCAGGATTTCCCGAGCGAGTCGCTGATGCTGACCGGCGATTTGAACATGATTCAAGTCGAATGGGTTGTCCAGTATCGAATCGGCGACCCGATTCGATATCTGTACGGCATGCGGGAGCCGACTGGAACGCTGCGCGATCTCTCGGAGTCGGTCATGCGACGCGTCGTCGGTAACCGCATCGGGAGCGAAGTGCTGACTATCGGTCGGGTCGACATTGCCAATACCGCGCGCGACGAGATTCAAGCCGCGATGGACAAATACGACAACGGCATCCAGATCATTACCGTGGAGTTGCAGGACGTCGTTCCTCCCCCGCTCGTTCAGCCAGCCTTTAACGAGGTCAATGA
>Ga0224512_10004594_pt1 | contig 11576 bp, 5 predicted proteins | sample SF_May12_sed_USG_4_FD_169103 | JGI IMG/M metagenome (GOLD analysis project Ga0224512, IMG submission 169103) | Sediment microbial communities from San Francisco Bay, California, United States - SF_May12_sed_USGS_13 | ecosystem: Environmental > Aquatic > Marine > Sediment | place: USA: California... | reverse complement strand
TCTCCATTAGTGTCGATGTGTCTGGACATTAATTGCAGGAACCCGCGCCCGGCTCGTGTGCAATTTGGCGTGTTCGAAAGGCCCGGCGCTACCAGAAAACCCCATCCGTGTGTCAGGATCGAAGTTGTCCCGGAGCCGCTGAAACTTATTGCGTCGGCGGCGGCCAAAGCCCCTGCTCCCTGTAGAATCGAATAGCCCCCGGATGGTATTCGAGAATACCAAGATTTTTTGCCATCGTCTCCTGCCTGAAGCGCAGGAAAGCTGGCGATGCGTCGATCAGACTATGTCTGTTCTCGTAAAGCGTACGTGTCATTTGGTACACGGCCTCAACGCTGGTTTCGGTACTTGCGAACAGCAGTATGTCATAGCTCATTACCCATGTCGGCTCGATAATTCCGATGCTCGCCGAGCTCGGGTTTTCAAGCCAAAGATAGGCGACCGGCATGTGTCGACGAATCGCAATGAGGCTCTCCGGTGTGTTGGCGATCGGCAGTACACGGATGCCATGCCGTGCATCGGCCTCTCGTACTTTTGGCGCACCTAATGCAAGCATAAAAGCCTCGGTGCGCCCGGCGATGAACGCATCGACGCCCGCAACCAGTCCGGGCACGTTAATCGAGACGATGTCATCACGGTTTAGCCCGTCCGCGGCCAGCACCGCATCGAGCAGCGGCACCGCGATCTTATTTGCGACGTAACCATCCGGCACTCGCCGCCCCCTGAGATCTGCAATACGTTGAATCGGCGAATCGCGCTTGACGAAGATTACATTCTGCAGCGGAAAGAGCACGGCTACCGCGCGCAGATTCGGCTGTTTCCGGCCCGCGAAATAGCTCTGCCCGGTCAAAGCGAGCGTAACCTCATGCTGGTTGGCTACACCGAAGTCCACGTGTCCACGCGCAACCGCGGGGGTGAAGACATTGGCGCTCGTGTAATTGCGCAACGTCGACCTGAGATTGCCATCATTCGTTGCGACTTTGGCGACCGCTGTGCCGGCCTGATCAAACAAGGTGCCTTTCGTCGATGCCGCGACACTCAGGGTCTCGCCGGCATTCGCCATTCGGGCCAGTGCGAGCATCAGCATCAGGGTCACGAGGGCTTTTCTCATCGACGATACTCTTGTATGGAGCCGCTTTGCAGACCGTCCAGGGAGCCCGCGTAAATATCGGGTCCTCGCAATGGAAGTCGCTGGCTGGCATCATATCCAATCTAACGGGATCAGAGGCTGCGGCGGTCGTCAGCAGCGGCCCTCGGTCGGTTCCGGATCAGCCGGCCTATTCATGCCGTCACGCAAAATGACGAAAACGGGGCATTTTAATGTCAACGCCGGTTCTGGTCTTGCGTTATGTATCAGGCAATAGGAGTCACGTGAGGGCAGATGATGCGATTGAGACTATCCCCGATGATGCTGATCCTGGCATCGCTTGTAATTACGGCAAATGCTCCGGCGCAGGATGACGACGGCGCGGCGAATGTGCAGCAACCGACTGCCGAAGATCGTCGAGCCATGCGCGAGCGTTTCCAAGACATGAGTGAAGAGGAACGCCGGGCTTTGCGCGAGCGCCGCCGGAACATGACGGACGAGGAACGCCAGGCGATGCGCGAGCGGTACAAAAACATGACCGAGGAGGAACGCCAGGCGATGCGCGAGCGCCGCCGGAACATGACGGACGAGGAACGCCAGGCGATGCGCGAGCGGTACAAAAACATGACCGAGGAGGAACGCCAGGCGATGCGGGAAGAGATGCGAAAACGCCGCGATGGCCGCAGACGTCACCGGGCTCCCGGTCCGAACGGAACCGGCAATCAGGGAGTCTGAAAATCCAGGGCATCGATGACTGGCCAAGCGTCGGCTCGACGGCGCCTGGCCCGGTCGCGAATCGTGCTCATTTTCCGTAACAACTTCCTGCATTGCATCCGCATCCACGAGCGATGCAACCGAATCGAAGTCCCTGTCCCCGGTGTAAGCGATCAATTCTGATCGTTACAGCTCAGGCGCGGCTGGGCTTGATTCTATAGTCACCGATCGTGATGACGTCACCGGGCCGCAGGTCGCACCGGGCCACAATTTTGGAATTGACCGCCGTGCCATTACTGCTGTTAAGGTCTTCAATGTAAATCGCTTGTTCGGAGCAGATGATCAATGCGTGGTGGCGACTGACATACTTACTGTTCAGATACAGCTCGCTGTCCTCGCTCCTTCCTACCATCATTCGCCACTGACCTGTTCCAACCTTCACAATCTGTTCGATCTTCCCATCCTTTATAACCTCGAATGCCCTGATGTCAGGCTTGCGCCAATCGACATCGAGGTCAGGTCCGAAGGCGGGCGAACGAACAGCCAGCTCTGCCTCTGCAGCGGCGAGTCTGTGCCTGGCCTCCTGCAATTCCAGCTCAAGCCCGGCCAGGTTGTCGGCAGCGGCCAATTCCCTCGCACGAAGTTCGAGTTCCTCCTCGAGCAAGGCAATCCTTTCCTGACTGGCGATCAGGTTTTCTTCAACATTAAGCAGGCGGTCCAGGTCCTCCTCACGTGCCTGTCTGGCAAGATCGAGTTCTTGGTTTTTTGCCTCCAACGAACTGATTTCCTGGCTGCGAACGACAAGCTTCGACTCCATCTCCGCGATGCGCGCATCCTTGTCCGATATGGATTCCTCCAAACTCTCTGCGGTTGCTACACGAACTCGGAGCGATTCGCACTCGTCCTGCATTGCCCGGAGAGAACTCGCCAGATCGTCGAGGGCCTCGTCACGATTTTCAACCTCACCGCGCAGTGCAACCACCTCGCTGGCCTGTTTCTCAATCTCGCCCTCGCGATCCGCAGCCGCCTGCTCGAGAATATCGATTCTGCCGATTTGTTCGTTGGCCAGCTCGAGATCGGCCACGAGATCGCTACTTGCCTCGGCTAAATCAGACAATTGACGTTCGAGGCTATCGACGTGCCGTTCGCTGTCGGCGAGGGCTTCGACTGCCGACTGCAGTTCGGCTGTCAGATCGCTGAATTCGTGTGTCGTTGCTTCGGATTCAACGCGTTCGTTCAGCGCGGTTTGTGCAGTCGTTCTCTCCTTCTCGAGAGCAGCCGCGAGACCGTCATTTGCCTCGGCCAGTTCAGACAACTGGCGCTCAAGGCTTTCGACGTGCTGTTCGCTGTCGGCAAGGGCTTCGACTGCCGACTGCAGTTCGGCCGTCAGGTCGCTGAATTCGTGTGTCGTTGCTTCGGATTCAACGCGTTCGTTCAGCGCGGTTTGTAGAGTCGTTCTCTCCTTCTCGAGAGCAGCCGCGAGACCGTCATTTGCCTCGGCCAATTCTGACAACTGGCGCTCAAGGCTTTCGACTTGCTGCTCGCTGCCGGCAAGGGCGTCGACCGCCGACTGTAGTTCAGTTTTCAGATTGCTGAATTCCTGTGTCGTTGCTCTGGCGGCGGAGAGGTCGTTGAGCGCCGTTTTGGCGGCGGATCTCTCCTTCTCGAGAGCGGCCGCGAGATCGTCATTTGCCTCGGCCAGATCTGACAACTGGCGCTCGAGCCCAACGACGTGCTGCTCGCTACTGGCAAGGGTATCGAATGCTGACTCCAGTTCAGCTTTCAAATCGCCAAGTTCTTCCGTCTTCGCTTTGGCTTCCGCAAGCTCGTTGCGAACGGTTTCCGCCGCGCTTCTTTCCATCTCGAGATCGACCGCGAGATCGGAATTTGCTTCGGCCAAAGCAGACAGTTGCCCCTCGAGGTCAGCGACGTGCTGCTCGCGATCCGCAAGGGCATCGACTGCCGACTGCAGTTCAGCTTTCAGGTCCTTGAATTCCTGTACGGTTGCCTTGGCTTCCGCAAGCTCGCCGAGCGCGGTTTCGGCGGCGCGTCTTTCCATCTCGAGATCGGTCGCGAGATCGGAATTTGCTTCGGCCAAATCGGATAACTGTCGCTCCAGGCTACCGACGCGTTTTTCGCTACCGGTAAAGGCGTCCACCGCCGATTGCAGTTCGGCTTTCAGGTGACTCAGTTCTTCGGATGTTGCTTTGGCCTTCGCAAGCTCGTTCAGCGCCGATTCGGCCGCGCCTCTTTCCTTCTGGAGTTCAGCAGCAAGCTGCATTGAGGTCTTCTCACTCTTGTGCAGCGCTTTTTTGTTAACGGACAATGCCTCGCTCAGCTGCTCGATCTTGCCGGCGTTGCCCTCAAGAGCGTTCACCAACTTCTCGGTTTCGGCACTCTGCAAGCTCAGTTTCTCACGAAGTTCGCGTAGCTTATCGTCGCGCGAACTGACGTCTTCAACGGCCCGCTTCCTTTCCGCCTTTAGTTCGCCAAGCTGTTCTGAAAGCCGGGAAACCTGCTCCAGCAAATTCGTAACATCGACTTCCGGCACCTTTGTATCGACAGTCGGAATAAGCGGACTCGGCGTGATGCGCTGACGGTCTTTGGGCCGCAATTTTTGGGCGCTTTGGTCGATAATCAGGTCGTCTTCCTTGCCTACGCTCTGTTTTTCCGGATCCGTTTGTCCTGAAGCTTTGCGGGGCCTCTCGAACGGCTTCTCGAACGTCGTTTCTGTGTCGGCCAGGCTACCTTCAGTCTGTCGCTCTGATTGGACAAACTTGAAGCCAGGATCGGTCCTGCGTCGCCCCTTCCCTTGCAGCGGCACCATATGCGGGACAAGGCGCCGACTGTCTGCGACGCCGCGAACAAGGTCCTCCGTGATGACCCGCGAGCTCGCAGCATGCGCCTCGGTAAGCACCGCATTGCAGAGCATGTTGATCAGTCTGGGAATTCCGCCGGTATATCGGTAGATGAGCGGATGAGCCTCGCTCGAAAACTTTACCGCATCAATACTACCCGCCAGTTTCAGACGGTGCCGGACATAGTTCGCGGTTTCCTCCTCGCTGTAGGCACGAATATTGAACCGTACGTGACTACGGAATTTGACTTCGCTCATGGCCGGTGAATCCATGATGCGCATGAGGTCGGAATTGCCAGCAAGTATGATACTGATTGCCCGGGTGTCGTCGACCGTGATCGTCGAGACCCAACGAAGTTGTTCCAGCACTTTCGGGCTAATCAGGTTCGCATTGTCAAGCATCAGTACAACCGGATCTCCGGCGCTGCCGCGATGGATGAGAAATTCCTTCGTAATGCGGCGCAATTCATCAGGATTGCCGGTAATATCGCCAAAGCCTAATTGACTCAGAAAGCTACAGTAGAATTGCTGGTCGTCGTCGCAAGTGTGGTCGATTCTCGCAAAAAAGATGTCGTCGCCCAGGCTTGCAATGTGCCGGTTCAGTAGCGTGGTTTTTCCCGATCCATCCGCCCCGCAAATGACGACCAGGCAATCGGATTGTTGCGTCGCATTGGCAAGATGGCCCATCAGCAGTGAATGCTGCTCGGTGAGAAGAAGCTGAGAGGGGCGAGAAAGTCGCGCAAAAGGCTGTCGCTGTAACCCGAAGAACTCGAGATACGTTGGATCAGAGCCAGGTTTCTCTAGTGCATGCTGCACGCACCGATCCCCACACGTTGTTCTTGTTGTCTGTTGGTCACCTTAATTCTAATTGTCTGGCGTGTCGCGTTTGTCGCGCCTCTCGCCAGTCATTTGCTTGGTGCCTGGAACTATTTTTATACGTAAATCCATGAGTTTGGAAGTTAGTTACGCATTTTTTTTAATATTTCATTATAACTATTTGTAAATTCTAGATATTTTCTAGCCACTGTTATGGTTAATGCGGAGAAAATAGGCATCCTGCGCGATAGCGCTGGGGTCGTTTCATTCGCTTACCCGTTTCGCCATGGCGCAGCTGGCCGACCCCTCTCCGTCGCCCTCAAATCGCTGATTCGCCGCAGTCCCCACAACAATGCTAATGCCCGTGCCTGCGAATTTGCGCAGCGCTGCAAGCGTATTCCGGACACGCACCGACGAAGCACACGGTCGGACTTTTCCGGCCATGCTGGCTCGAGTCCAGCCACGCGTGCGTAAATGCATTTCCCATCTTTCTCGGCGTCAGTTATTTTGCGATAAAGGACGTCGATTCCTTCCATGCCTGGGGACAAGAGATGAGACACAATTACTTGCTGCCGAAATTAACGCCTCTGGTTTTAATCGCCAGTATCGGTGCCCAAGGCCAGATGAATTCATTTCAGCCGGCCTCGGATGCAGCGCTGATGAATCCGGACCCGTCGGACTGGCTGATGTACAGCCGGACCTACGACAATCAGCGCTTCAGCCCGCTGGATCAGATCAACCGAAACAACGTTAATCAGCTCGAGCTCGTGTGGTCGCGCGATATGCACTCCGGCACGCAGGAGAACATACCCCTCGTGTATCAAGGCATCATGTTCGTTGCGAATCCTTACGCGATTATCCAGGCGATCAATGCGGCGAATGGAGCGTTGCTGTGGGAGTATCGGCGCGAACTGCCGGATAACCTGGAAGACTATCTCCGTGCCGTCGGCCGGGCGCGCACCCTCGCGATATACCAGGATCAAATCTTTTACGCCTCGCCCGACGGCTATCTGCTGGCGCTGGATGCAAAGAGCGGGACCCTGCGCTGGGAATCACCTGTTCACGATTACAAATCGGAGACTCAGCATACGACCGGGCCTATGGTCGCAAACGGTAAAGTCCTCACCGGGCGAAACTGCGGAAATACGCGTGAATACTGTTTCATTGCGGCACATGACGCCAAGACAGGCAAAGAACTCTGGAAGTTCTTCGTCACCGCCGCCGACGGTGAGCCGGGTGGCGACACCTGGGGCGAATTGCCGACCGGCCTTCGCCTCGCCTCTCCCTGGGGGCTGCCCGGCGGCTATGATCCCGAAAAGAATCTGATTTACTGGGGCACGGCGAATCCGTCTCCGCACACTAGAATCAAACGACACGATGGCAAACCATTCGACGTTTCGCTCTCAGCTCCCGCCGAGCTTTACAGTAACTCGACGCTCGCGCTGAATGCTGATACCGGCGAACTCGCCTGGTACTATCAACACTTACCGGGCGATGATTGGGACTCTGATCATACCCATGAACGCATTCTGTTCCGTTCGTCCTTTAATCCGAATCCCGACAAGGTAAAGTGGATCAATCCCAACATCAGCAGAGGGGAGCAACGAGACATGGTTGTCTCGGTTGGTGAACCGGGTGGATTGTGGGTACTGGACGGGGCAAGCGGAGAGTTTCTCTGGGCCATTCCGTTTCCTTACGATACTCCGGATTTTCATATCGCCGACATCGACGTGGAAACCGGAATCACCAGCATCAGCCGCGACAAAGTCCTGACACGCGATGGCGAACAACATACGACCTGTTTTCAGAATACCCGGAGCTACTGGCCGATGGCGTATCACCCTGGACGAAATGCGCTGTACGTGCCATACCACGATGCCTGTGTAACCCGTACCGGCGACCTGACGACAGAAAATGGTCATACCAGGACATCGCATCTGCGCGGAGGATCTGATCCCAATGCATTTGCCGGACTGGCGAGAATTGACATGGCGACCGGAGAACTCGTTCGCCTGCATACGCAGCGCAATCCTGGCAACGGCGCCGTTCTATTGACCGCCGGGGATCTGCTGTTCTGGGGTGATATGACCGGCACACTTTATGCGATCGATGTCGACGCCGGGGAGATCCTCTGGGATGCCAGGGTAAGGGGAATTATCCAGACCAGCACGATTACCTATGCGGTCGACGGCACACAGTATGTTGCTGTATTGACAGGAGACGGACTTTCCGGGACAACCGGCCCACTGAGTATCGTCTCGGAATTGAAACCGGAACGCGGGCACAACGCCATCTACGTGTTTGCTTTGAAGGATTAGGCTACGCGCGCCGATTGCCAATACGGGGACTAGATTGCCGGCTAAGTTCAAGACAAATGCTCGACTGATACTGACTCTGGGAACCGCAGTGCTTGCGGTAACGTCGTTCCTGTCGTCATGCCAATCCTTGGAGCAACCCGCTCTGCCGGGCAACGCGCCCGACACGGCCGGACTCAAGCTGCCGCCGGGATTTGCGGCGCAGGTCGTATTTGAAGGTACCGGCGAATCCAGAGAACTCTATGTAAGAGAGGATGGGGATTTGTTCGTTTCGCTCTCGGGACTACGCGACGACAAACACATTCTGGGACTGCGTGACGAAGACGGTGATTTCGTGATCGACACGATCGAGCGCTTCTATCACCTGACGTCACCTGACGAGCAGCGAGTCCCGCAGGTACACATCGAGTACTTCGATGAGTACCTGTATGCGGTAGAAAACGAACAGCTGGTGAGAATGCATCTCCCTGCCGGGCGCCTGACACCGAGCGGTGGAATCGAGGTCATCGTCGATCGTATTCCCTATCAGCGGAGCCATCGTGGCCGCACGTTGTCTATAGACCCGGAGGGCTGGGTGTATGTCAATATCGGTGCGCCGTCGAATGCCTGCCAGGCCGATTCCAGGACCAAGGGCTCGCCGGGTCTCGATCCCTGTCCACAGCTCGATCAACACGCAGGCATATGGCGCTGGCGCGGGAACGTACTCAACCAGACCCGCGAGGATGGCGAGCAGTTCGCCGGCGGCATCCGTAATTCTATCGCGCAGACGTGGGACACGGTTTACGAAGGCCTGTACGTTGGCCAGATGGGGCGCGACAGACTGGATTCGCTCTGGCCGGAGCGTTTCAATAGCGAACAGAATGCGGAACTGCCGGCCGAGGAGTTCTTCCGTGTGGAGAAAGGACAGAATTTTGGCTGGCCGTATTGCTACTACGATCACCTGCAGAAAAAGAAATTACTTGCGCCCGAGTACGGTGGAGACGGCAAACAGGTTGGCCGCTGCGCGAACTATGCCGGCCCGCAGGTCGCGTTCCCGGGGCACTATTCGCCGGCGTCGATTGCTTTCTATCATGCCGATAAATTCCCTGAACATTATCGCGGCGGCGCCTTCGTCGCCTTGAAAGGCTCATGGAACCGTGCACCGATGCCGCAGGATGGCTACATCGTTGCCTTTGTGCCGTTTGCGGACGGTACGCCCACGGGCGACTGGGAAGTGTTCGCCGACGGCTTCAAGGGATTCACAACGCTTTACGAGCGTGGCAATGCCGTGTATCGACCACAGAGCGTTTCCGTGCATCCCGATGGCTCGCTTTACATTCTTGACAACAACAAGGGACGCATATGGCGCGTCACGTACACTGGCGCTGCCATTGCAGCGCCAGATCCGACGCGCACGCAACCCGCTACCGACCGCGACCTGATGGTTGCCGCCAGCCGGGGACGAGGCGCCGAAATCTACATGACATACTGCGCCGCCTGCCATCAGGCGCAAGGTGGCGGCGTACCGGGAGAATTCCCGCCGCTTACGAAATCCGCATGGGTCATGGGCGATAAAGGCCGCCTGATACGGTCGGTCCTGCATGGCATGCGAGGTCCGATCATGAGGCAGGGTCAACGATACGATGAGATCATGCCCGGCCACGCCTTTCTCGAAGATGAAGACATGGCCGCACTGCTAACGTATATGCGCAGTTCTTTTGAAAATACCGCGGATCCCGTCCACGAGTCTGAGGTCTTGCTCGTGCGCGACGGTGACTCGCGCGATACTCCGTGGGGCGCCGCAGAACTCGAGGATCGAACCGGACTGATACCTGTATCACGCTGAACGGGGCTCAGACGGAAAGCAAGGGTAAGGTCTTGCTATTCGGCTGACACGCTACATCAGGATCACCCGCCTCCAGGCCAAAAAAACTTCGATGTGAAGGGGCCTCGACGGAAGGGACAACGCGTCCTCACCCAGCGGAGTTTCCCCGAATCCGTATACGGAGGGCGACCTGTCGACTTTGGTTTCATCGAACACGAGCAAGACAATCAGGAATACCCAGGCGTCTTAATTGTCGGTTTGCCGCCTTATTCGATACGATGAGCGCCTATTTCACCATCAGCAACTGAGCTGACCGGCCATGGTTGAAATCGCGCCAATTGCCAGTCACTTAATGCGGCGAGCGCAATGAAATCTATCCTCATCTTTTCCGGATACAACATGCGCGCCATTCTCGCTTTTGTGAGAACCCTGGAAATGCACAAGCTCCACTACGCCGTCATAGCAAGCTCAGCTGACGATCCAATATTCAAGACAGCGTACGGATCGAAAGTTGCGGCTATTAGACCCACGTCGCGACTTGACATCGACTCTATGATGGATTTGCTTGCCGATATTGCCCGGCAACTTAAAGCACGACGCTATTTGATTGCCCCGTCAACGGAAGCACTGAATCGCTTCATTCTTCGCCACAGGGAAGACATGCGATCACTGAAAATCGACATTCCCTTGACCGACGAGTCTCGATACCTGGCGATATCGGATAAAGCATCGTTTCAAGCACTTTGCGACGATGCAAAAATAGATACCCCTGTTTCATTTGCATCAATCGACGATGCCCCCCTGCCCTTTGTGGCAAAACCAAGAATGTACATCAGTCCGGTATCCGGCGAAGCCTTGCACCCAGTCTTCATACATTGTCAGGACGACATAAACAATTTCAAGACTCGTTTTTGCGAAAGTGACTTTTACTATCAAGAATACGTCGACGGCAACAGTTATTACTTTCTTTTCTACTTCTTCAAAGACAACCGAAAGCCTTTGATTTTTTCCCAGGAAAATCTGATACAACAAAAAGATGGTGGCTCAATATTAGCGGCCGTTAGCTCCAATATGCAGTGCAGCAGCATTGCGCAACAATATGAAAAACTATTCGTCACTCTCGGCTTTTGGGGACTCGTGATGGTCGAGGTACGAGGCACAAAAACAGCCGCAAAGATGATCGAGGCAAACCCACGGTTTTGGGGTCCATCGCAACTATTTGTAGATGCAAACGTAAACTTTTTTGAAGCAATGCTGACCGATAGCGGCTTTAATCTAAGCGCCAGAAAAATGCCATCACAGAAGAGGCCAACAAAATATTTTTGGGATGATGGGTACTCATTTAACGACGATCACATTCAGAAAATTGCATTTCACAATTATTCCGAAAACCGACTTAGAAAATCGTACGATTGTTGGGATCAAAACAATTTATTCAAAAGGTCCGACACGTTGGATTTGTACGCGGATTTTGTAAAGAATTCTGAAATGGCACGGTCGTCCAAGTTAGCTCGATTGAGACAACAATATGGAAGGACAAGCAAGCACTCTAATTACCAGATATTGCCGCCTCAGCTGGAATCATTGATTCCAAACGGAGAGCTTGCAACGCGTTCACGGCACGAAAAGGAACGTTTCGAGTTTATTAATAATTCGATAAAATTGCGCGGTAAATCAGTTTTGGATATTGGCGGAAATACCGGCTATTTCACCTTCGAAGCGTTGAGGGCCGGCGCACACGTTACGTATTATGAGGGTAACGAATCTCATGCCGACTTTGTAACGACCGCCAGTGAAATACTGAACACAAATGACGACCTTCTTATAAAGAAACGATATTATCTATTTGATGACCCAAATCAGAATAGATATGACGTTGTTTTTCTAATGAACGTTCTGCATCACGTTGGTGACGATTATGGTGACGGAGATATTTCGAAACATGATGCACTTAATTCCGTTATTGAATCACTAACATTCTTATCT
>Ga0224512_10004593_pt1 | contig 11577 bp, 10 predicted proteins | sample SF_May12_sed_USG_4_FD_169103 | JGI IMG/M metagenome (GOLD analysis project Ga0224512, IMG submission 169103) | Sediment microbial communities from San Francisco Bay, California, United States - SF_May12_sed_USGS_13 | ecosystem: Environmental > Aquatic > Marine > Sediment | place: USA... | reverse complement strand
CAAGGTCGGCCACGGTCTTCTCATCAACCGGTTTGGACTTGGCGGCCATGATGCCCTTGAACGACGGGTAGCGGGGCTCGACCACACCGGCGGTCACGCTGACCACACAGGGCATGGGACACTCGACGTCGTCATGACCGGTATCGGTCTGACGCTCCACCTTTATGCTGCCTCCGTCGACCGTGATCGACTTGGCCACTGTCACCGAGGGAAGCCCGAGAACGGCGGCAATCTGCTCGGGCACGGTACCGGTATAGCCGTCGGAGCTTTCGGACCCGGCAATGACCAGGTCGGGATTACGCTCGGAGATGGCGGCGGCCAGGACCTTGGCCGTGGTCAGACTGTCGGAACCGAGAAGAGCCGGATCCGAGATCAAGGTGGCCGAGGCCGCTCCCATGGCCAGGGCGGTGGACAAACCGGACCGCTCATTGTTGGGCGCCATGGACACCAGGGTCACTTCACCCTCGCCGGCGGCGTCGACCAGCTGCAGGGCCATCTCGACACCGTAGGAATCCGACTCGTCAAGGATGAGTTTGACGTCTCGCTTCAGCGTTTTGGTTTCAGGATCAAGGGCACCCGGATCGGCCGGATCCGGGATCTGCTTCACGCAAACAACGACATTCATAGAAGCGCATGGTAGGACCTTTTCCCGGACTCGGAGGGAATCGGGCGGTAAACGTCCCCGCCCGGACGGATCAGCAACGCCGCGGGGCCGTTCCCAACGGGCACGGCGGCGTCATCGGGAGCCGGTCCGCCCCCTTGGTCGTGGTGGTGCTATAACAAGCCCAGTGTTATCAGACCATGCCATTGCCAGAGTGGAGGCTCGGTGGCCACCGCGGTGACCTTGCTGGTCAACCCCTTCGCCTCGTCGGTGACAGCCCGCACTCGGATCGCCATACAACGCAGGCTGTCCGAGTGTTTTGACCTCACCGTCATTGACACGACCAAAAGCGGTCACGCCATCCGGCTCGCCCATGGAGCGAGCCGGAGCGGGGCCGATGTGGTGATCGGATTTGGTGGGGACGGCACGATCAACGAGGTGGCCAACGGATTGCTCGGGTCATCAACCGCGGCCGCCCCCTTACCCGGCGGCTCGACCAATGTGTTCGCCCGGGCATTGGGCTTTCCCAACGATCCGGTGGCGGCCACCGAGGTTCTGGTGGAGGCCATCGAGCAGCAGTCGGTCACCCCGGCTGGTGTTGGCATGGCGGCCGATCGGGCTTTCCTGTTCCATTCCGGAATCGGATTCGACGCCGCCGTGGTCGAACGGGTCGAGCAGCGGGGAACGGTGAAACGTTATGCCGGGCATCCCTTTTTTGTTGCCATCACCGTCGATACCTGGTTGCGTCGCATCGATCGATCACGACCGTGGTTCTCGATCGAGGACCAGGAGGGGAACGACTTCGGTACGTTCCACATGGCTGTGGCCCTCAACTGCAGCCCTTACACCTTCCTCGGCGATCGCCCCCTCGACCTGGCCCCGGAAGCCGGGCTGGACGCCCCCCTTTCGCTGGTCGGCCTACGGTCGATGTCGTTACCCGGGCTGGTCGGAGCGGCCCGGCAGGCGCTCGGTGGTTCGGGCGGCATCGGCAATTCACGTACGACCGGTCATTGGAGCGGCCTGGACGCCGTCACGGTGATTGGGCACCGACCCTTCCCCTATCAGCTCGATGGCGAGTCATGCGGGTGGCTCGATCGCCTGGAGATCCGCCATCTTCCCAACGCTCTCCGGGTTGTGGTACCGGCCAAACCGAACGCCTCCATCTGAGGCCCTCGTCGTATCAAGCGACCCATCTGGACCTACCCGGGTCGCCACTGCGGTCTATACGAATCCGGCCCTGGCCAGGACCTCGGTGGCCTTGTCGGGGGTGTTCGTGATGATGCCGTCGACGCCCATGCCGGCCAACTGGACGATCCGGTCGGGATTGTCGACGGTCCACACGTTGATGTCGAGTCCGGCCTGTTGACAGCGCCGGACGAAGGCGTTGTCGACCATCAGATCGTGAGGATGGATGGCATCGAATCCATGGGCCTCGGCCCGGCCGATGATCGAGGCCGGGTCGACCTGACCCCAGACCAGCATGCCAAGGGGCAGTATCGGATCGACGGCCTGGAGCCGGACGATACTGTCGACGTTGAACGAGGAGACCAGCACCCGGCGGCGGTACAGCTCGGCCAGAGCAAGGGCCGGATCCGCGGGGTCCCCTTCGACGTCGGGGGCGCCGGCACCCAGATCGGGGTTGAGATGGGCGGCCACCAGGCCGGCCACCGCAACCGATACCGTGTCTTCAGCGTCGTAGTCGGGTTCGTCGGGGAGGTTCTTGATCTCGATGTTGAGCCACATGTCCGAGGTCGAGTCGAGTACCTCGGCCAAGGTCGGGATCCAATCCGGCAGCTCGTCGGCCGCCAACTCCGAGATCAATCGCCCGTCGGCCAGGTGGGCGTTGTGGTGAACGACCAGAACCTGATCCTCGGTACGTCGAACGTCGAGCTCGATGCCCCTCGCCCCCTGGTCACGAGCCGCCTGAAAGGCGGCCAGTGTGTTTTCGGGGTGGGTAGCCGAGGCTCCGCGGTGGGCGACAACCATGACCATGACCTCAACATAGCCACGGCAGCCGGGGTTGCGCAGCCCAAGCGCCGGCTTTCACCGGAGCCCCGGACAGCAGCGCCCGGACGTCGCCCTGATGACATCGGAGGGTTGTCATCAGCCTTGATGGCCCGCCCCTCTCTCCGGCTCGTGTCCCGCGAGCCGGGACAACTTCGTCACAACCCGACGAAAACGCAACACTACGAGCCAAAAAGGACCCAGATCGACATGCTTCAGTCAGATTTATGTTACATAACTCTTTACGAACTTCTAAGTATTCGTCTAGTGTAACCCAACGACCCATTTCGGATTGCCGCTACCGACGCCGTTGTCCGCCCCCGGTTCGACCAAAACCATCTCACAACACAACATCGACCAATCACGGTTAAGGGAGGAAACGTGACAGTCGTAAGTTCTCGAGACGGCACAGCAACGATCGGCTTCGAGGAGTTCGAGCTGATCGCACGGCGGGTTGCCAACGGCGAGCACACTCCGGACCCCGAGCTGAGCTGGCGTCAGGATGCATCCTGTCGCGACACCAGCCCCGAGCTCTTCTTTCCCGTTGGCACGACCGGGCAGGCGGTCGAGCAGATCGCCGCGGCCAAGGCAGTATGCACCGGATGCCCGTCCCGTGTAGCCTGCCTCGAGTTCGCCCTGGCCACCAACCAGGACTCAGGAGTCTGGGGTGCAACTTCCGAGGAAGACCGCCGCCATCTCCGCCGCACCTACATCAGCCGCCGCCGAACCGCCGCCAAAGCCTGATACGACCCCTACTCGGCTTCATCGTCCAGCCGCACCAGAACCTGAGCCACGGTTCCCCGCTGGCTGCCACGGGCTGGGTCGATCGACAACTCGCCCTGGAGTTCACCGGTCACCAGCGACCGGATGATGGTCAGCCCCAATCCGGACTGGGCGTCGACATCGAAGCCGGGGCCGACCCCCACGCCGTCATCGTGCACCCGCACCACGAGTTCGGACGGACCGGTCACCAGCTCGACCGTGATCGATCCACCGCCAAAACCCGGCGGGAATCCGTGTTCCACCGCGTTCTGGAGAAGCTCGGTGACCACCACCGCCAGTGAACTGGCCTGACTGGCCGACAAGGTCGGGCCCTCACCGATGATGCGAAAGGAGAGCGGGACCTCATTGCTGACCAGGGTCGACCGGACCGTGTTCATGATGGGTTCGACCACCTCTCGGAACACCACCTGATCGCCGCCGCTGACCGCCAGCATCTGGTGGACCACGGCAATGGCCCCGATACGACGCACCGACTCCTCGATGGCGGCTTTGGCCTCCCCCGACTCGAGGCGGCGCCCCTGGAGCCGCAGAAGAGAGGACACGGTCTGAAGGTTGTTCTTGACCCGGTGGTGGATCTCCCGGATCGTGGTGTCCCTGGAAACCAGCAGCCGATCCCGACGTCTCAGACCGGAGACGTCACGCACCAGGACAATGGCACCGGTGACCTGGTCCATCTCGATGAGAGGCAGGATTCTGGCCAGAATTGTGACCGCCTCGCTCCGCTGGATCTCCTCGATCACCGGGACCTTCAACCGATAGGCGCTGGCCACCACATCACCGTCGAATCCCAGATCCTCGATCTTGCGACCGACGATGCGACCTTTGTACCCGATCCGGTGCAGCGCCGACACAGCGTTGGGTGACGAGAAGTCCACCCGGGAATCCCGGTCGAGAATGAGGGTACCATCGCCGACCCGCGGGGTCTCCTCGGTGATCGCCCCTTCGAATGGGAACGGAAAGGTGCCGTTGTTGAGCATCTGAACCAGCCGAACGAAGACAGCTTCGTAGGCTTCCTCCAGGGCACTGGGGGCATGGGACTCCCGAATACGGCGGTAGGAGACGACAGCGGCGATCATACGTCCTTCATGGTGCACCGGAATCGACAGTACCCGAACCTGCTGGGCCCCCGGGTCGAGCACGGTCTCGGTGCTGGTGGTCTTGCCGGTGGTCATGGCCGGACCCAAACCCGGGACGTCAACGGTTGGGCTGACCACTCCGACCAGGTCGTCGACAAAAAGGGTCTGGGCCGTCGTCGGGCGAATCTGGCCCAGAATCACCATCTCACCGCTGCCCTCGATCGAGACCGGAGCGCACAGCACCAGATCGGAAAAGCTCAGGTCCGCCAGTGGACCCCACGAACCCACGAGCCGTCGAAGGTGGGCTCGGCTGGCAGCTCCCAGGCCGGTGTGCATGCGAGCAAGGTCGCTCAGGGTGGCCATGAGATCAGACTATCGCCGCCGTCAGGGACGTTCGGAACCGATCGGGACCGACGATTCGGCCACCAGCCTTCCCAGATCATCGAGGTCGTTCACCCCTCCTGAGGTTCTGACCATCACCGCCACCTCGACGTCGTCGTCGAGGCGGAGATCAAAACCATCGGTGGCAACCAGGAGGGCCCGGACCGCCTGTCGCAACCGCTCCTCCGGTAGGGCGTCGAGGTCCGACGGCTCGACGGTCGCCTGGAGGGTCACTCGGCGACCTCCGGGCGATTCCCCGGTCACCACCGGTGACATGGCCGGGAGAACGCGATTGACGATGATGGCGTCGGAGCGATCCCGGCCGACTTGCCGTGGTCGGGTATCGTCGGCGGCCCACACCTCGACGATGGCCGCACTGTCCGACTCCAACAGTCGTTCCACCCGTTCGATCCGGGCCAGCAGGCCCGGCCGGAGGCGGGCGAACAAGGCGAAGAAGACACTGATCTGGGTGAGGAAATCGCCGCCGAGCAGACGCTCGGCCACCGCCAGGAACGGCCGGGAGGCCAGCTGCCCGAACCCTCCGCCGACACCAGCGGTCAACCAGCGAAGCAGTCGGCTGTCGAAGAACTGCCGAAGTCGTTGGGAGGCGGCCAGGATGTCGTCAGTGTGCTCTCCGGGCGGGGTGTCGACGACGATGAGATCGAATGACCCCTGGTCGAGCAGAACCAGATGATCCAGGGCAACGTAGTCATGACTGGCCACAAAACGAGTGGTCAACGACCGATACAGATCGTTGGCCAGAAGCTCGGCGGCGGTGGCGGCGTCGGGAGCACATCGTCCGACCAGGGTGTCCCAGGCCCGGCCCATCTCGACCATCAGCACCCAAAGCCGCCCGACTCCCTCGCCGACCGGGACCAGTACGGCCTCTCCCGGGAGTCCATTGACACCGAGGGCGTCAGCCAGCCGCCGGGCCGGATCGACCGTCACCACCAGGACTCGTCGACCGTGTTCGGTTGCCGCCCGATACCCGAGAGCGGCTGAAACCGTGGTTTTGCCCACCCCCCCGTTCCCGGTCACCACCACGATGGAATGGCGGCTCAACAGATCGTCGATCACCGGCCAATGGGTTGTGCCGGGTTGAATCACGCCGCCGCCAACGACCCGTGATCGGCGAGAGCTGCGGCCGCCGTATCGGTCGGGTTGACGGGATCATCGATGATCTCGACCACGGCCAGCCCGAAGGCCTCGGCCAACTCGTTCAGTTCCTCGACGAAGGGCCGGGTGGTGACGTCACGATCGACGGCGACGGCGACCAGGGACCGAATGGATCGGGCGGTTGGTCCATCGTCGGAGGCCGGTGCCTTGCCGGCCAGCAGGGCCCGACCCACCTTCTCGACCTGAGGGGGAACCCGATTGATGACCAGGGTGTCGACGGCCACCTCGGTCTCATCCCGGAGTCGTTTCAGCAGCTGGTCGGTTTCGGCCACCGGTAGTTCCTCGGGAGTGGCGACCACGGTGATCGCCGTGCGGTCGGACTCCAGCAACTCCTGGAGCCATAGGGTTTGCGAGGCCAGCGGGCCGGTCGGGGCCAGACGTCTCAGGGATGCCGGGGCGCTGAGCAGCTCGATCACGTGGCCACTGGCCGGGGCATCCACCACGACATCGTCCCAAGGGCCGTATACCGCCTCATAGCCGATCTTGCCTACGGTCAGGATCTCCCGGACCCCGGGGGCGGCGGTGGACACGAAGTCGAAGATGCGGCTCACCGGCCCCAGGCTGGAAGGAGCGATCGGGACCCGGAGATAGCGCTTGATGTACTCGTCGAGTGCTTGTTTGGTGGTCAGACCGAGGACCGTCGGTCCAGGACCACCGAGGCGACCACTCACCACCTCGATCCGGGGAGCCAGATCTCCCCGATTCACGGTGTCGACGGCCAGAACCCGGCGGCCATGGGTTGCGGCCAGGGTGGCGTAGGCGGCGGCAACGGTCGTCTTGCCCACCCCGCCCTTGCCGGTGACGAAACGTAACCTGGCCTCAGGCACCGAATCCGATACGCCGATCAGCGTCGCTGGAGCCGATCTCGACAAAGGAGATCCGCGTGCCCGGGACCACCCAATCGCGACCTCGGCGGTCGACCAGCGACAGGATGTGACCGGAGTCGAGGGCGGCTTCGATGCGCGACTTGAGGTCGTCGCGATCGACGCCGTCCTCGAGTTCGATCTCGACGACCTGGGGACTCTCAGCGATGCCAATCCGAAGATCCATGCTCACAACCTACCAGGGCATCGGCCCACTCGACGTCAGCGTCATCCGCGGTCACCCGGCTGGGTGACCGCGTCAGGCGAGAGGTCAAACGATCTTCAGTTCCGATCGGTAGCGCTTCCTCGGGGCGAGCTCGACATCGACCCGCTCGGCCAATTCGGCGAACACCCGGGCCAACTCGGTGTCGGGTTTGCCGGCGATCGGCTGGCCGTCGTCGCCCCCTTCTCGCAGAGCCGACACCAGGGGAACCTGGGCCAGAAGCGGGACCTCAAGTTCATCGGCCAGAACCTGTCCCCCACCGGAGCCGAACAGCTCATAGCGCTTGCCGTCATCGCCGGTGAACCAGCTCATGTTCTCGATCACGCCGGACACGGTGATGTGCACCTTGTGGGCCATATAGGCCGCCCGCTGGGCCACTTTCTGAGCCGCCGGCTGGGGGGTCGTGACCACCAGCAGCTCGGCCCGGGGAAGGAACTGCGCCAGGGAGAGGGCGATGTCTCCGGTACCGGGAGGCAGGTCGACCAGAAGGTACTCGGGGTCGTCCCAGAACACATCGGTGAGGAACTGCTCCAGGGCCTTGTGCAGCATCGGGCCCCGCCAGATCACGGGCTGGTTCTCCTCGACAAAAAAGCCCATCGAGATGCAGCGGACCCCGTGGGACTCCGGCGGCACGATCATCTCATCGATGACCACCGGTTCACGGTCGACGCCGAGCATGCGGGGAATGGAGAAGCCCCAGACATCGGCGTCGACGATGGCAACCGACGAACCCCGGTTGGCCAGGGCGACGGCGAGATTGGTGGCCACCGAACTCTTGCCGACCCCACCCTTGCCGGAGGCGATCAGCAATACCCTGGTGCGGTTGTCGGGGTCGGCAAAGGGAATAGCCCGACCTGACGCATGACCGTGAGCCTGTTGGGATCCGGCCGACGCCGCCGGATCACCGTGCAGCTGACGGCGGAGGGCCTGCCTCTGCTCATCGCTCATCACGCCGAACTCGATCACCACCTCGGCTACCCCCCCGAGGGCGGTGACAGCCTCCCGAACCCGGCGGTCGATCTCGGCCCGGAGCGGGCAGCCGGCGATGGTCAGGTCGACGGCCACCACCACCGTGGCCTGCCCGTCGGGTCCGGAGACGTCAATCGAGCGAACCATGTTGAGATCGACGATGCTGCGGTGAAGCTCCGGATCCTCAACCGGGCGAAGGGCTTCAAGAACCTGATCGTTGTGTAGCGACACGTGTACTCCTCGGTGTCCTGACGTCAGCCATCGGTAGGAGTGGACAAGCCGGGCAACACCGCTCAATCTCTCCCTTTTTCCGGTCTGGCTAGACTGGATGACAGTTTCAGCCTAGATGCGTCGCCTGGCGGCGGGCGCCTCACACCTCAGTTGGTCAAGAAACTTGCCGCTGACAACGCTTGTCGTAATGTTCGATCTCCAGAGGAATCTGGATTCACCGGTGGTGAATCGTAGCCGTGGCCCAGCGCACCCTGAATCCAACCGAGTTCGCCAACCTGGTGAACGCCGTCACTTCGGCTTTCGGTGATCCAAGGCGGCGTAGCATCTATCTTCTGGTCCGGGAGCATCCAGAGGGCTTGACGACTAGTGACGTGGCCGAAGCCATCGGGGTGCACGCCAACGTGGCCCGCCACCATCTGGAGAAGCTGGTCGGCGGCCGCTACCTCCGGGTGGGCCAACGCAACCCGAGTGGCGCCGGCCGCCCGGCCAAGGTCTATGCCGCAACCGAACCCGAACTCACCCTCGAGTTCGATGTTGGCCAAGACGACATCGTGATCACTCTTCTGGGAAAGGCTCTGTCCCGGCTTCCCGATCATGAGGCGGCCCAACTGGCCGAGGAGGTCGGTGAGGAAATCGGCACGCAGATGGCCAGGACGATGGGGACCAACGAGGCCTCGCAGAAGTCGTTCCGGGCCGCCCTGCACGTGGTGGCCGATGCCCTGTCAGCCCACGGTTTCGCGGCCCACGCCGAACACGACGGCACGGAACTTCGTATCGTGTCCGGCCACTGCCCGTTCGGCGATGTGGCCATCGAACACCCCGTGATCTGCGCCGTCGACCGGGGCATGGTCAAAGGGCTGCTCGGCACTCTCTACGGGGCTACGGCGGTCGAGTTGTCGGCGTCGGTCGCCTACGGCGACGACAGCTGCGTCACCGATGTCAGTGCCCAACCGTCGACACGTTCCTGAGGCCGCGATCCCTGGTGGAACCGGGGCCACCACCCAGTCGACCTCTAAGTGAATCGACAAAACCGGCCGATAGCGACGTATGGATCTCGGGCCGGCGGACCACCGGCGCCACTCTGCACGCCGAGAGGGGACTCTCCGTGCCGTTCTCGTGGTGTTCGCCGTGCTCTTGGCCGGCTGTGGCCGAGCGGGTTCGGACGACCAGGGCAGCCCACCGGCGCCTATCGTCGGCACCGAGCCGCAGGCCGAATCGGGGTCCGCTGAGGGCGACCAACCGCCGGAGGATCCGGGGTCCGATCCAACCGCCCTCGATGGCCTCGACGCCACTGGAGCCGGCTCGATGCTGTCACGTCTTGCTTCAGGTCGACCCCCCATCGCTGGCCTCCTGGAGGTGGCCGGTGCCCGGGAGGCCGTGGTGTTCGCCTACCCCGATCCCGCTCTGACGGGGACGGCTCAGGTCTTCCTCAACCCCACGCAGTTCGGCACACCCCGGGTGTTCAGGGTACTCGACTCCTCCTCGCACCGCGATGCCGTTCAGGTCTCCCTGCCGGTCAAACCGAACGGTCAGACCGGCTGGATCGCTCGAAGCGTTCTGGAGCTGTGGCCGATCGAACACCAGGTGCTGGTCAATCTCGATCAGGACTCGGTCACGGTGTGGGACGGCGACCAGGTCGTCTCTCATTCCCAGGCCGCCACCGGGACCGCCTGGACCCCAACCCCGACCGGGATCTTCTTCGTTCGTGACGTCATCCCCCAGGTCAATCCAAACGGGGCCTACGGCTCCCACATTCTCGCCCTGTCAGGCTTCTCCGACGTTCTCGATTCGTTCGCCGGTGGACTCCCCGCCATTGCCCTGCACGGCACCAACCGGCCCGACACCATGGGTCAAGAGCGGACCAACGGCTGTGTCCGGCTTACCAACGACATCATCGAGGTACTGGCCGCCGATCTCCCCCTGGGCACGCCGGTGACCATCGTGAACTCCGCCACCTCCTTGGGATTCGGGTCCACCACCGACCGCTTCCACGGCCGTCACATCTTCTGACCGGCAACCGGTTGAACGCTCAAGAAAGCGGAGCGACGGCAACGGTGGAGCCGGCGTCGACGACCACCAGGGCCGAGTCGGACTCCCCGGATTCGGCACCCGAGCCGAGGCCGAACAGCCACCAGGCGGTCAGGAGCAGTACCAGGGTGACAATCGCCGCCACCAGGACCTTGCCCAGCCAGTCCGATCCGGTCGAAACATCACCGTCCCCGGTCGGACCGACAACAGCTGCGTCGGAGCTGTCGTCGGTTTCGGTTCCCTTGAGCGCAGGCTCTGTCAGTTCGCCGGGGAAAACCACCGGTACAGGACGTCCAAGACGGGTCTCGCTGGCGGCAGGGTCGTCGTCACCGAGGAATCCCAACCGAACGAGGTCGGCGTAGCCATTGGAAACCGGGTCGACATCTCCGGCGTCATCCGCCGGGCCATCGACGTCAACAGGATCACGACCAACACGATCACCGGCACCACCGCCATGACGATCGATGCCGGGGTCGCCTTCAATGTCGATATCGGTGTCGGCGCCGGGGTCGCCATCAATGTCGATATCGGTGTCGGATGTTTCAGCTTCCGCCTCGATCGTTTCGGTCGATGAATCGGATCCGTCCGCTTCCCGCTCCTCAGGGGTGATGGTCACCTCGTCGTCGGCCGCAGGAACCAGCCAGGTGTCGACCGGCTCACCGGGAGCGAGCGTCTCCTCCTCGTCACCTTCGACGTCGACAACCGGTACGGTCTCGACGGCCAGTGGATCCACCGTCGATTGACCACCGGCCGGGTTCCGCTGGGCCGATCCGGCGTCGGTGAGATCGACATCCTGGTGAGCGGACGCCGGCGATTCTTCCCCACCGCCGGAAAAACCGTCACCGGCGGCACCAGCAGGATCATTGGACGCCGGATCATCACCCTCGGGCCGGGTCGAAACAAGGAGCGGTTCGACCTCGAGCCGCTCGACCTCCACCCCCCGATAGGCATCCTCCCGAGCCGCCTGTAACTCGGTCAGGAAGTCGGCCATCGACGCCGGGCGCCGCTCCGGTCGCTTGGCCATCGAGCGCTCGATGAAGCGGCAGATCGGACTCGGCACCCGATCCCGCAGATCGCCGACCTGATGCATGGCCACCCGTCCGAAAACGGTGACCGGAGCCGGCCGCTCTCCAGGGTCCTTGAACGGGGCGTGACCAGCGAGAATGGCCCAGAGGGTGGCGGCCAGACCGTAGATATCGGTGGCGGGAACCGGCAACAGACCGTCGGTGAACGACTCTGGAG
>Ga0224512_10004592_pt1 | contig 11577 bp, 10 predicted proteins | sample SF_May12_sed_USG_4_FD_169103 | JGI IMG/M metagenome (GOLD analysis project Ga0224512, IMG submission 169103) | Sediment microbial communities from San Francisco Bay, California, United States - SF_May12_sed_USGS_13 | ecosystem: Environmental > Aquatic > Marine > Sediment | place: USA... | reverse complement strand
AAATCGTCAGAACCTTTTCCCTCGTCGCCCCGCACCACATCCAGGAAATGCTGGTTCATATCGTCGCCCTGCGTCGGAAAATCACCGCTCGGATGGCAGTTCGAGCATCGCGGCGAAAAAAAGACTTTTGCGGCTTCATTAAAGGCTTTCCGGGCCTTCGCCGGATCGCCAAACGCAAGGACCTTGCCGTCTGAAGCCGTCGAATCATCACCGTAATTCGTTCGATCGTTGCGGCTGGAATAAACAACTCCGGCCGCAAACAGGCAAGCCGAGAAGGCGATCACCAGCTTCAGGCCATTCTTAGTCGAAATTAATCTCATTGCGTTCATAGTTTAATCGGAAAAATCAATGCCCTCAACAATTCGGCTCCCAGCGATCTCCCATCTTGATAAGGATGCCGATCGACCGTAAGCTCATGTTACGCAGATTTCCAGTGATCTGCGAATCCAACGACGAATTTTTCCTGTTCTTGCGTCTCGATGGTCCCGGCGCGCGCATTTCGGACCATTTCGATCGCACTTTGTCCATTTATCTTTCCTTCGGAAATCCCTACAACGACGCATGCGGCGGTCAATCCTGTGCGACCGAGCCCTCCCCTGCAATGCACCGCAACGGTACTTCCTTCACTCAAGCGCTCACAGATCACCTCCACCAGCCGGGAAAACTCCTCATATGCCGGCGGTGTAAAGCCGTCCTTTATTGGAAATTGAATCAGTTCGATCGACTTGCTCCTGCACCTTCGCGGAAGATCCTCAATTCTCAAACGCTCAAGCTCCTCGAACGCGACCAGCGAAACCAAGGAATCAACCTCGTAATGGTGTTTCAGACGGCTGAGATCGCTCTCAAGGTCCCTGTCCCAGTCTTTTCCTGCTGCATTTTGAACCTTTTTCCCCGGAGCAAGTGTCATTCCAAGCCTGTTCAGGCTCGGGTAGTCTTTCGATACTACAAAATCGAGACGAATCGGATCTGTTTCGGATGTTTTCATATGCTCGATCCAGCTGACGAGGAATATGTCTTGAAAAGTCAGACTGGCGTAAGAACATCATCGGCGGTTAACAAGGTCCTTACCAACGGTCCGGAGATTGCGATCAATGACGCGGATGGACTTAATTCCGAATAAACGATAATTTAGGTTTTCGTCGATTCGAACAACCATAACTTTTTTGAGAGGATAACACATGAAAAACGTGATTATTATCGGGGCTGCCGGTAGAGATTTCCATAACTTCAACACATATTTCCGGGACAACAGGGATTACAAAGTGGTCGCATTTACCGCCGCTCAGATTCCGGATATTGAAGGCAGGAAATATCCGGCAGAATTGGCCGGGAGTCTTTACCCGGATGGAATCCAGATCGTACAGGAAGAAGATCTTTCCAAATTGATCAAGGATTTGAATGTTGATGACTGCGTATTTTCATACAGCGATGTTTCCTACCAATTCGTCATGGCTCTCGGCGCTCAGGTCATGGCGGCCGGAGCAAATTTCGTAATGCTCGGGCCCGGGGACACGCAGATAAAAAGCACAAAGCCATTGGTATCGGTTGGCGCGGTACGGACCGGTTGCGGAAAAAGTCAGACTTCGCGCCGCATAATCGAGATACTGCTGGAGAAAGGTTTGAAAGTCGTCGCCATCCGTCACCCGATGCCCTACGGTGACCTCGTCGCCCAAAAAGTTCAGCGTTTTGCCGAACTCGCGGATCTTGAGAAGCATGATTGCACTATTGAAGAAATGGAAGAATACGAACCGCATATTGTCCGCGGAAACGTAATTTACGCCGGTGTGGATTATGAAGCGATTTTAAGAGCAGCCGAAACGGATCCCGATGGTTGTGACGTCATCCTCTGGGACGGCGGCAACAACGACTTCCCCTTTTACGAATCCGATCTCCATGTCACCGTTGTCGATCCGCATCGCCCGGGTCACGAACTTACATACTTTCCCGGTAACACCACATTGAGAATGTCGGATGTTGTCGTTATTAACAAGATGGACAGCGCCGACGCCGCAGGAATCGAGACGGTCCGCCGCAACATCGCGTCGGAGGTTCCCGGTGCGATTGTTATCGACTGCGCATCCACGCTGGATGTTGATGATCCGGCGGTTATCAAAGGCAAGAAGGTTTTGGTAGTTGAAGACGGCCCGACCCTGACTCACGGCGGCATGAAGATCGGCGCAGGCGTGGTTGCCGCAAAAAAATTCGGCGCCGCTGAAATAATCGATCCTCGTCCGTACACGGTGGGGAGGCTTTCCGAAACATTCGAGATCTATCCGGATATCGGCGAGGTATTGCCGGCAATGGGTTACGGAGAACAGCAGTTACGAGATCTTGAGGCGACGATAAACAATACCGAATGTGAAGCCGTCGTGATCGGAACACCGATCGATCTGAACCGAATAATCAAGATCGAGAAGCCGAACACGAGGGTCTATTACAACCTGCAGGAAATAGGGCGCCCGGATCTTGGCATGGTGCTGGACGATTTTATTAGCGACAAGATACCCGACGCCAGTAATGCGGGCACGTTCTAAGTATTTGCGCACGAGTGACGGTTGCGCCTTGAGCACGAAGAGCTGGCGTTCAAAGCGCCTCCCCTCGAGCGCGAAGAGCTGGCGTTCAAAGCGCCTCCCCGGCCTGTAAACAAGATTGAATTTTTCTAATCGAGAAACCCGGGGGCGCCGGCAGGCGACATTCTGTTCGCCGCCGGCATCTGGCATTTAAGGCAAAGCCGAAAGGGTGTCTTCTATGCTCGTATTTCCTGCCCACATGTTTTTATGGATCTTGAAAAATCCGGGCATCCCCGATTCCCTGTAGCCTCTCCTTGATTTAGAATCAAAAATATCTATTTTTTGAGGAAAGTTTTTTATGATAAAGACTCGTAGCGTTTTGTTGTTTGTTTTGATTTTGGCCGCTGCCGGGATGGCTTGCGGGCAGAATGTGCCTCGGAAGCCATCGTCCTTGAATTCAAAGGCTGCTGCGGGTCCGGACGCTAACGGCCAGTGCCGGCCCATCGACATGGGCGAGGCCAACGCACCCGAGCAGAAGCCGGCTTTCGCCAATCAGACCCGGGTTTGCGAGGTGAAGTCCAAAACCGCGTTTGATGTGACCGTTGTCGCGAAGGGACTGGAAATGCCCTGGGCGGTCGAACCCCTGCCCGACGGGGCGTTCCTGATCACCGAAAAGTCGGGAGTGATGCGGATCGTTTCGGCCTCGGGCAAGATCGGGGGGCCGATCAAGGGATTGCTTCCGGTCGGCCAAGGCGATGTTTCGGACGCAGGCCGCGAGGGCGGGCTGCCACGGATCACGGCTCGCGGCCAGGGCGGTTTGCTTGATGTCGCACTGAGTCCGAATTTTGAAAAAGACAGCACTATCTTCTGGAGTTTTTCCGAGCAGCGTGAGGGCGGAAGCGGGACCAGTGTCGCCCGAGGCGTTTTGATCGAGAATCGCCGGGCGCTGAAGGATGTTCGAGTGATTTTCCGCGCTTTGCCGACTTACGCGAACGGTCTGCATTTCGGTTCGCGGCTCGCATTCGGCCCGGATGGAAAGCTCTACATCACCCTGGGTGACCGTTCTGACCGCCCAAACCGTGCGAAGGTACAACAACTCGACAACCACCTCGGTAAGATCATTCGTATCAACCCCGATGGTACGATTCCCGAAGACAATCCCTTCAATAAGAAACCCGGTGCCCTGCCGGAAATATGGGACCTCGGGCACCGCAACGTGCAGTCGGCGGCATTTGACGGCAAGGGCCGTCTTTGGACGGTGGAACACGGGGCAAGGGGAGGCGATGAGCTGAACCTGATCGAGAAGGGCAAGAATTACGGCTGGTCGGTTGTGACGTACGGCGAGGAATACTCTGGTGAACCGATCCCCGGTTCGGTCACGCAAAAAGAAGGTTACGTTTCGCCGGTTTATTATTGGGACCCTGTGATCGCGCCTTCGGGGATGGAGGTTTATACCGGGAACGCATTTTCGGAATGGCGCGGAAATATCTTTGTCGGTGGGTTAAGGTCGCAAAGACTTGTTCGCCTTGTACTTGCGGACGGACGCGTTACGGGGGAAGAACACCTGCTGACCGAACGAAGAAGTCGCATCCGGGATGTCCGCCAGGGGCCCGACGGGGCGCTCTACGTCGTGACCGACGCGACGGGCGGCGAGCTTTTGAGGATCACCCCGCGAAAATAGAAGTTTCTGATGCGGGTTCAAATCCCGGACATGGGAATATTGATGATGGCCCGCCTCATCGCGATTAGATGCCGGGACGCGCCAAAATGCATTTCATTTAATGAAAAGTGTCTTATAATCCGAAACGTAAAGGGGTTTAATCGAGAAACAAATCGTTCTGGCGGAAAAGGCTATGGTGGAAAGAATCGCACTCTTTGCAATACTTCTGGTGTCATGTGGTCAATTTGTAAGCGGGCAGGAGCCTGAACCGACCCCAACGCCGTATCTGGGCAGACGCGAAACCGAGATTGAAAAGACGCGTCGGCTCGACCGCGCCCATGAAAGACTAGCCCGGCAGACCTATTCTAATCTATACGGCCAGGGTGCCTACGCGAACTCGCCGCGGTTTAACAGGGAATGGCGGGCGGCGATGGTTGCCCTGTACCGCAAGCTCGATGCGCAGGAAACCGCAAACCTCGAGCCCTCGGTATTACACAGGCAGAAATACTCAGATCTGCTTAACGAGAAAAATACGGGGCTCTTCAAGCTGATACCGGAATTTGGATGTGGAGAAGATGAAAGGGTGGTCGACGCCTCACCTGATTGTTCGAAGTACCAATTTCCGGGAACGGGCTCCTCCTACTCTTTTCGCTTGGGGAGCCACCGGCTCAGGCGGCTCGCCGATGTCACATATATCGAAACAAGTCTGATCGCGCGCGGCGTTTTCAGCGGTGCGATCTTTGTCGAGCTGGGAGACGTCCCGATCGAAGAAGTACACCTCAACACGCCCGGTCTCAGATACCTGGCCGAATATTTACCTGTCGACACCGCCACCGAAGCCATGGAAGCGGCGAAGCGGTTTGCCAATGGGGTGAGCAGGGACGGGTTTATTTATGGCCGAGGCGTTTTTGTTACCGAAGGCAACACTTTCGCAATGCGCTCGATCGCATACCGCGGAAAGTATTTGCGGTCGGAGGCCGGCGTTATTTACAACGAATTGGATTTTGACAAGAGGCGTGACGTCATCGTCGCGTTCCGGATCGTCGGAGTTGAAGACGACGGAGCCGCGACGATCGTCTGGCGGATTCTTCGTGATACCAAATCTCCAAAGCTCAAGACGCCTAAATAAAACCGTAAGAGCTCGGGTAGCAATTTTCCTGGGCTTTGTAAGTCAACACTGCCGATTGGGGATTTGGGTCCGGATAACCGGCTTAAGAAGATGGCTAGCTTCAAGGGGAGCATTTTAAGCGCAATTGGCGCCCACAAATACTGCTTCCCAGCCGTTTCTGCCTTTTTTCGCGGGATTGGCTCACCGTTGTCTTTTGACATGCAACCCGGGAGGACGAAAGATAAAGAGCTTAAATCCGTTTTTCGCGGTTTAAATCATATTTGTTTTTTCGTTTGGAGGAGTCAACCAGGCCAAATTTGTAAAGACTTCCTTTATGGCAGGCGAACTCCAGGATGTCCCCGCGGTCGGCGAGCGATGACAGCGTGGGCATACTTCTTGATTTTCACAAAATCAGAAGGCGTTTGGCGCCCAACCGAAAGTCAGATGCTTTATTCGCCAGATTTCTCCTCGTTAAGCCAAACCGGCTCGCCGAACCCGAGTTCCTTCATACGCTCGAGTTGCGTTTTTGCATCGCCCACAACAAGCCAGTACATCCTTCCGGAATCTATGTATTTCTTTGAAAGCTCCCTTATCTTCTCGACCGTCATCCCGCGGACCACCGACTCCCTCCGCTTTACATAATCATAACGCCAGCCATAGGTGCTTATGTCTTCGAGCATGTTGAGTTTCGCGCCCGATGTTTCGAAAGCACGCGCCGCGCTTTTGATCAAAAAGCCTTTTGTCGTCTCGAGATCCTTGCCGGTAAATCCGTCCGGATATTCCTCGACGATTTTCTTGATCAACTGAAGCGACTCGAGGGTCACATTGGACCTGACGCGGCTAAAGATCGAAAAGCTGCCGCCCCGTTTCGAACCCGCAAAGTTCGAAAAGATGCCGTATGTATAGCCCTTACCTTCGCGGAGCTGCTGTGTGAGCTGCGAAGCAAACCCTCCGCCGCCAAGAATGTAGTTTGCGACGGTCGCCGGGTAAAAGTCCTCATCCGATTCAGCAAGCGCGGGGTACCCGATGATCACCACCGACTGCTTCGCGTCCGGGATATCGTAAAAGAATACCTTCGATTGTGCCGGCGGTGCAGGAGAAGGCGCTTCCGCGATTCTTACCTTGCGATTCTTCCATTTATTTGAAAGACGATTCAACGGCTGAATAACCTCTTCTTTGCCTAGCGCTCCAACGACATGCATCCGCGCCACCGACTGCGAGATGTTCTTTTTGTAAAAGGACTTCAGATCCTTCATGGTGATCGATTCGACCGATTCGATAGAACCGAGGATATTACGCGAACGGATATCGTCTTTGGAGTAAACCAGCGAACTGAAGTTGTTTTGTGCGACCGCCACCGGGTTAGCTTGTTGCTGGCGGATTTGATTGACGATGCTCTTTTTGACGAGTTCGAATTCCTTTTCGTCCCAACGCGGCTTCAAGACAATTTCATTGAGGAGCGCGATGGTCTCGTCATAGTTCCTGGCCAGGGTATTACCCGTTATCCTGATCGACTCGGTTTGGGCGGAAACATTGATCGAGGCACCAAGCTGTTCGATCGCTTCTTCGAGTTCCCGGGGCGTGCGGTTTTTTGTGCCTTGTGTCATCATGCGAGCCGTAAAATTGGCAACTCCCGCCTTACCGACGTCGTCCTGAAGCTGTCCTCCCTCGATGACGATATTAAAATCGACTAGCGGAACCTCGCTGTTCTCGATCCCGTAGAGCCTCAAACCCCTCTTAAGGGTCGCTTCCCAGATCTCGGGTGTCCGAATCTCCGGCGCCGTACCGTACGGCGGTTCTTTTGTGCGGTCAAAAGTGGAGGGTGTCCGCTCGTAATCCGCCTTGATCGACGCATCAACTTCTTCTTCAGCGCCCTGAACGATCTTTTCCTCGACTACGTCAGCTTTCGTTGAGCCTTCAAGAGCGAGCGGAAGCTGCGACTTCGGAACGAAGCTCGTGGCGATATAATTCTTGTCTTTTATGTACTTTTCGTAGACCCGCATCACGTCTTCGGTTGTAACCGCGAGGATATTTTTTATGTCGGTCTCTACGTAACCCGGATCGCCGGCAAAGATATTGTACTGAGCGAGCTGAAAGCCCTTTCCGAGCACGCTCGAGAGGCCATTATAAAACTGTGTTTCCTGGCCCGCCTTGATCCGGCCGAGGTCCTTTCCAGAAATGCCTTCCGCTTCAAACTTCTCAAACGCTTCCTTTACGGCCGCATGTGTATCGTCGAGATCTTTTCCGTCAAAATTGCGAACGAGCAGATAGGTCTGGCCGGCAAGCTCCGATGCTCGGTCAAACATATTCACACCCGCTGTCAACTTCTTCTCCTCAACCAGCACCTTGTAAAGCGGAGCGTTCTTACCCTGTGAGAGGTATTGCGTCAAAACCGCGAGCGGGTAGGAATCGGGATGGTACTGTTCGGCGGTCGGCCAAACCATTGTCAGCTGCGGAACTGTTGCGAAGTTGTCCTCGTGATAAAGCTTTGTCGTCTTTTGAGCGACTCCCGCGCGCTTCTTGAGAGGCATAACCTCTTGACCCGGCTTTATCTCGTCAAAGTATTTCTTAACCCATTTCTTCGCCTGTGCGGGGTCGAAATCGCCCGCAACGACAAGCGTCACGTTGTTTGTCACATACCAGCGGCGGAAGAATTCCTTTACATCGGCAAGAGTGGCATTCTGGAGGTCCTCGAGCGAACCGATCACCTGCCAGTTGTACGGATGATCCTCGGGATAGAGGGCCTTGTCGATAACATAGAAGTTGTGGCCGTATGGGTTGTTGTCGACCGACTGTCGTTTCTCGTTTTTTACGACCTGTTTTTCCTTCGCCAACACTGGATCTGTCACCGTATTGATAAACCAGCCCAATTTGTCAGCCTCGGCCCAAAGCATTTTCTCGAGTGCGTCGTTGGGGACGGTCTGAAAATAGTTTGTCCGGTCGCGCGACGTCGAGCCGTTTGCACCGGAGCCGCCGATCCTCGCACTCATCTTGTCGAGTCCGCCCTTGCCGAGGTTTTCCGATTCCAAAAAAAGAAGGTGTTCGAAGAGGTGCGCAAAACCAGTTCTGCCCGTCTTCTCTCTTGCCGAACCGACGTGGGCAGTAAGCGCCACGGCGACGACAGGGTCAGAACGGTCGATATGAAATACGACCTCAAGCCCGTTATCGAGCTTGAATTTCTCGAATTCGATCTTAAAATCCGGTGTCGGTACACTTTCTTGTGCGACAGTGGTCGATGCCGGAAGCAGGTTGACGAGCAAAAGGAATGCGACAAGAAACTTAAATCTCTTCATAGTATTCACCATCTTCTGTATCTCAAACTCGGCGGCGGTGTGCCGGATATTTGTGTACGCAAAAAATGCCGCCAAGGTTTTGCCATTCGCCCGCTCGTGGTTTTTCGGGAATGATTATCGATTGCTCGATCTTGTGAGCCTTCTGGAAAAAAAAGGTTTACACCGCGAATTGTTTACGCTTCTGAAGGAAATGCACGGTCGATTCCCGTCCCGCGACCAGACCGCCGCGGCCTATGCCTACGCTCTTCTGACTTCGCCGCTCGAGGATCTTCGAAACGCGAATGCGGCATTCGAGATATCGAACGTGGCATACGAGTCGAGCAACGCCGTCGAACACGGCATCATTCTCGTCATGGCGCTAATCGACACCGGAAAATGTGCGGACGCGCGCGAACTTGCAGAAAAACTCGTCGAGAGATCCAAAAGCGAGAAGCGGACCGATCTCACGGCGAAACTGGAGTTCGAGATCAGGCGCATCTGGGAGTCAAAAAACTGCGGCGAGAATTAGTCGAATTTACGATTATTGCGGAATTGACTGGCACCGACGTCAAATACGATTGAGAAATCATTGCTTTTTGGGGAGTTATCGTTGTAGTTTGTAGAAAAATTCCTGATTCAGGAAGTGATCTATGGAACCTACCGAACAAAAAACCGGGCTATCGGACGCAATCCGAAAACACAAAGAATTCCTGTTTCCGGCAGTCGCAAACTATTACGAAGAGCCGATCGCGCTTGTCAAGGGCGATGGCGAATACGTGTGGGATGAAAACGGCAACCGCTATCTTGATTGTTTCGGCGGGGTTTTGACCGTCAGTCTCGGACACGCCAACGAACGCGTTAACAAGGCGATTATCGATCAAACGAATGCGATCCAGCACACATCGACGCTTTATGTAAACAAACCGCAGAGCGAACTTGCCGAAAAGATGGCTGAAATATCTCCGGGCGGTCTGAAAAAGTCTTTCTTTTCCAACAGCGGCACCGAGGCGGACGACACAGCGGTCTTGGCGGCAAAACTTGCGACGGGAAGAAGCGAGGTAATCGTCTTGCGCCACAGCTACTCGGGACGCAGCGCGACCGCTCTTTCGGCGATCGGCCATTCGACTTGGAAACCGGTTGCATCGCAGGTCGCCGGGATGGTTCACGCCCCGGCCCCCTATTGTTATCGTTGCCCTTTCAAACTCGAATACCCGAGTTGCGATGTCGCCTGCGCGGACGACATCGAAGAACTGATCAAAACGACGACGACCGGTGAGATTGCGGCGTTTATGGCCGAGCCTATCCTCGGAGTCGGCGGTTTTATCGTGCCTCCGAAAGAGTATTTCGGAAAAGTGGCCGAGATCACCCGTAACCACGGCGGCCTTTTTATCGCCGACGAGGTCCAGACCGGTTGGGGACGGACAGGCGACAAGTGGTTCGGGATCGAGCACTGGGGTGTCGAGCCGGATATCATCACGTCGGCAAAGGGTATGGGCAACGGCGTACCCGTCGGCTGGACGATCGCCACGCCGGAAGTCGCCGACGCTTTCCCGGGCCTTACATTCTCAACGTTTGGCGGTAATCCCGTATCGATGGCCGCAGTCGCGGCCGTAATCAGAGTGATTGAAGAAGACGATCTCAGGACAAACTGCCGTGTGGTTGGTGATTATTTCCATGAAAGCCTGCTTGGTCTGAAGGAAAAGCATAAGGCAATTGGCGATGTCCGCGGAATGGGCCTGATGCAGGCCATCGAGCTGGTTAAGGACCGTCAGACAAAAGAACCGGCGGCCGATTCACTGCTTCGCGTGTTTGAAGAAACAAAACGGCAGGGGGTGTTGATCGGTAAGGGCGGTCTTTATGGGAACGTCATCCGGACGGGTGTCATGCTCAACTCATCGACGGATACGATCGATGAACTGATCGCGGCCCTGGATAAGGGCCTCGAGGCGTTAAGAGATTAATTCACCGCGGAGTTCGCTGAGGACGCAGCGGATTTACAGATAGTTCCCTTTTGCGGCTATCCTTCCAATTATTAACCGCGATTGAATATGCAATAACCCAATAATTTACTCCGCGTCCTTGGCGATCTCCGCGGTGAATCAAAAAGAATGTTCGAAAGAAAAGTGATCGAAATGATCTATGGCAAGGCGGAGTCGCCCGAGGACCTGCCGTGGCATAATCCTGAGCCATACGATTTTGTGATCGACGCCGCCGAGGCCAATAACAATACCGGTCGGGCGCTGGATATTGGCTGCGGCTCCGGTATGATATCGGTCGAGCTTGCGAAGCGCGGGTTTGAGGTGACAGCCGTCGATTTTATTCCCAAGGCTATTAAAATGGCAAAACAACGAGCGGTTGATGAAAGTGTCGAAGTCGATTTCGTCGAAGCGGATCTGCTAAAATGGACGTCCGACGAACCGTTCGACCTGGTACACGATTCTGGGACCCTTCATTCGATACCGGATGCCGGCATGCCGCTTTACAGGGAACAGCTGCTGAGCTGGTCCAAGCCGGGCACCGATCTTGTGCTTGCCCACTGGGGAAAAAAAGGCCCACTGGACTGGAGACCGATAGGTCCGCATCGCCGGACCCGTGAAAAACTGGTTTCTTTTCTTGGGCCTGAATTTGAGGAAAGAGATTATTCAGCGGAAGTGATGGAAAACATACCCTTGCCCTTTGGGCCGAGGGTGGTAGGGCAGAGTTTTTGGTTCGTGCGGCAATGAGATTCTCGCCGTGGAACCGAATCGTTAATATTTGCTTTATTGTCTGCCCCCGAATAGCTCAAAACCAATAAAAGTCGTCAAACCAGCACCTTGCTTTCAGCATCCGTTGGCTGCGACATCAGGGTAGGTCTTATGAAAACAATTCAAACTGTCGGTTGCTATTTCTTGATGATCGTACTCATGGGATTAACCCTGACGATTGAAGCCCGTTCTGCGAGCGCCGTTGAAAACAAGAGCGTAAAAGGGATGGCCCTCTATTCCCAGTTAAAGGGTTTTGTCCTCGACGGAGGCTCCGCGCGGGTTG
>Ga0224512_10004591_pt1 | contig 11577 bp, 8 predicted proteins | sample SF_May12_sed_USG_4_FD_169103 | JGI IMG/M metagenome (GOLD analysis project Ga0224512, IMG submission 169103) | Sediment microbial communities from San Francisco Bay, California, United States - SF_May12_sed_USGS_13 | ecosystem: Environmental > Aquatic > Marine > Sediment | place: USA: California... | reverse complement strand
CTATGCCGCGACCACTAGCGGCTTGGACAACGTATTCGGCGGGGGCATCAACCTATCCTTGCACTACATTCAACGCATCACGCATCCCTTCGCCGCCGACTTCACACTCGGTGCATTTTACCTCGGTAGCACGTCGAGAGACGATATCACAACCCTGCGCTTTGGCCCAACCCTATCCTTTGACAACGTCGCCATGAGGGTGCTCCGATTCACGGCTGCCCCGATGATAGAGTTCGAGTTCGACGAACGGACGGACTTCTTCATATCGGCCGGGGGCGGACTGTACATTCTGAGTCTGCTCATCGATGACGCCTTCCGTGAGGCCGACGTCAATACCACTCATTTCGGTCTGAATGTGGGGGGTGGGGCCATCCGCCAGCTATCCAAGAACTGGTTTGTTGACGTTAGCCTACAGGTTCACAAGTTCTGGACGTCCGATGGCGATCTTTTCTTTGATTATTCGGAAGGTGACGGTGACCCGTTGTTTTATCAAGTCTCCGTCGGTGCGATGCTTCGCCTTTTCTGAGCTGTCTTTGTGATGCCGCAGAACCCTCTCAGGGATCCGCCTGCAGCGTATCGCTTTCCAACGCAAACTTGAGCTTTTGATAAACATCCTGCGCCGCTCGATCATCCGGCTCCAGTGCCAGGTACTTCTGCATCGCCCCCAACGCATCGCGGATTTGGGATGTTGTGACATAGACCATGCCGAGGTTCTTGTATGTGTTCGCATATTGCGGATCCATGTCTATAGCAGCTCTGAGAATCTCGATGGCGCGATCCGTTTCGTCGATCTTGGCGTAGGACGCACCGAGGTTATTGTAGGCCTTCGTGTATTTCGGGTTCATTTCGATCACTTTCGCGAAGTATTTGATCGCATTTTCATAATCGCCCAGCTCGACATAGGTGATTCCAAGGTTGTTGTAAGCCTCCAGCATCCGCGGATTGAGTCGAATAGCCGCGCGGTATGCTTCTACCGCCGGTTCATACATCCGAACCTGACGGAGCGCCTGTCCATAATCGTACTGGACCGTGGCAATATCTGGGTTGATGTCCAACGCCCGGGAAAAACTCTCTATGGCTTTGAACAGATTCCCGCCTTCTTTATAGATTATGGCCCGCTGGATATAGGAATCCGGGTAACCGGGATGAATGTTGATGGCCTGGTCGATGGTTTCGATTGCTTTTACGTGATTGCCCAGCGTGCTCCAGCGCCTGGCTTCATGCGTGAGCTCACGCCATCGAACATCCTCGCCGGGCAGTGCGAACAGTGACGGACGAGTCGCCACGACGATGATGATCACAGCGACCACTGGCAGAAGTTGACGTCTCAGGTTGGCGACCACCGATGGCAATACGCACAATAAGGCGTGAGCGGCAAAGAGGCATAGAACCGGGGCGATCTGAACTCGATAACGGGAGGTGACGAAGAACAAGATAATCGACAACGAGAAGGACAGGATGTATCCGTAGAGCAAGAAGTGCTTCCTCCAGTCTCTTATGAGATACAACATTCCCATCGACCCCAAGACCACGAGCATCCAGAAATTAACGAAGAGCATCCTTAGCGTGCCGAATCGTTCTCTTGCCATCTGGTAGCTCTCGATCTGTGGAACTTCGTAGGCGTTGAAGTACAGCGCCGTCTTCTTGAGCAAAAGGATGAGTGCTTGACGCGGATTGTTTCTTATGAAATCAAACGCCTCCTGGTACCAGTAACGCGACAGTTCGGAGGCGCTAAGCTCTCGGCCTAGCAGCCGCTCGACGTGCTTTTTTACCGCGTCATCGGTGACAAGGTTTATGCCCTTCGGCGGATAAAATATGCCGGTCGCTTCTTCGCTATTGCCGATGTAAAAATTTACTCCCCCGTTCGCAGTGATGGCAACAAGGTCTCTGCTGGCAACATAGTTGTGAACGGTAGCCGGCAGGATTGTCATAACCACCGTCGCCGCCAGCACCGACACGCATCGCCAGCGCTTCTTTTTCTCGTCAATAATGATCCACACGAAAAGCACTACGAGAAACATCAGAATATTGGCTCGGGCCAGAGCGGACAGCCCGAGTAAGATCCCCACCAGCACGTACTTCCTGGGACCTGGTTTGTCCCGCATTCGATAGAGCACATAGAGCATCGTCATGTTTAGCAGCGTTCCCAACCACATCATCAAGAGCTGTCCCTCATAGAATGTAATGGTCCCGTATAGGGCGAGCATCACCGACGCCAGCAGGGCCACCGACGGTCGAAACACTCGCCTACCCATGACGTACGTCAGCACCACGACCAACGATCCACCGAGGATCTGAATGATGCGAAGTATCATGATGCTCTTGCCAAACACTCCAAATACAAGCGCCAGAACATACGGATAAAGTGGTCCCATAAAAAATGCATCTCCGCGGATATACTCGCCCTTGAGGATATCCATCGCCATGTTGTAGTAGTACTCGGAGTCCATTATGGGCACGGTTACATATAAGGCTTCAGAACTCTGAATGACATACACGAGTTTCAAGAGAAAACTGGAGATGAATAGAACCGGCAACCAACGCGAATTCGCCGTGAGAGCCAAATCGAGCTTTTGCAGAAAGGACGCTGCTGAGGATCCCTGGACAGGCATAATCTAAAACCTAATTCACACACGAGACTGTTCGCAAGGAAATCTCTTGACGATCGCACGCCTCCAATCTACGCTCGCCTGGCAACCGTGGGGGTTGATCGTACATGTCGCACCGTGATGATCTTCTCAAAATCCTGGTCCAGAACTCCCTGCAAAAGGGAGACTTCACGCTGGCATCCGGTAAGAAGAGCTCCTACTACATCGATGGCAAACTCACGACGCTTGATTCCAGGGGTGCGTATCTTGTAGCCAGAATCTTTCTCGCCATGTTGGCTGATGATGTACCAGAAGCAATTGGTGGGCTTACGCTTGGGGCAGATCCTATCATTGGCGCCATGCTCGCGCTGGCAGGCATGGAGGATCTCGCGTTGAAGGGTTTGATTATACGCAAGGAAACGAAGCGCCACGGAACTCAGTCGCTGGTCGAGGGCTCTCCCGCGCCGGGCGATCGGGTGGCTATTGTCGAAGATGTCGTGACCACGGCCGGATCATCGATAAAGGCGATTCAAGCGCTCCGGGAGAAGGAGTGCGAGGTCACCCGTGTCCTCGCCATTGTCGACAGGGAACAGGGCGGCAAGGATAACCTGCAAGGGGTCGGTTGCCGCCTGCAATCGATTTTCAGCATACGAGAGTTGCTCGAGACGTGATCAACCGTGTCTGGCGAGATGAGTGAGCTCCTCGCTAAACCGCGATTGCAGCCTGCCCACGACGAGACCACTTGGCAGCAAAACGAACACACCCACCGCAGCCGCCACCATGCGCCCCACGACGGGGATAAAGCCGGACACAAAAGCAGCGATTCCCCAGACGGCAAGAAGAGCAGCGATGATAGCAACTGACGCTACGTACTCCCCCTCCATCTTTATAACCGCAGAAACCACATGGCGCGGATTGGCGACCCTTGCCACATCGAACCCCGAGACCCCCATGAGAACGAACACCGCGGGCATGTAGACCACGGTCAACGTCGACATGGTGACGATCATAAGGGGGCTCTTTTGTATGAGGGCCAACGTTCCCACCTCTACGCCGGATCCCGTCAAGGTCAGGATTTTGGCCAGAATGATAAAAGGCAGATACAATTCGGCCGCCACGATCAAAGCCACCAAAAGCGGCTTGATCAGCCCACTCATGGGATCGGCAAGAACGCCGTGCCACAGGGGCGGCTGGGCCTCTCCGCGGGCTGTTGTAGCGGTCACCTGGGTGAGCCATAGATAGAGCAGGGGGCCGACGACAAAAAGCATTCCCGGTATCCATGTCAGCGCAAAAACCACCGCCGCTGGGATGGCCAGGTAAAGTGGACCGCGGGCAAGCGGGTAGGTCACTAGCACCCCCGCATCATCCCAAACGGGCTCCGGCCGCGAGAAGAAGCGGAGCGTCTTGCGCTCGTCGGATGAAAGATTTCGTTTTGCTTCCCGGACAATCCGGGCCTTAAAGGGACGGATCTCCAGAGCTCGCTGGAAATGCCGAACGGCCGCAGGTCGATCGCCGAGCGCCAGAGCGAGCTCCGCTGCTTGCAGCACCAGTTCCCAATCATCCGGTTCGGCTTCGATTCGCCGCTTTAGCAGGTTGTAGGCGTCGGTTTTTTCGGCAATGACGGCCGGGTCAGGACCCGAATCTTCGACAGCCGGCGCCTGCGACTCCACGAGCGGCGCCAGCTCGGTGTCGATCACTTTCTTCCAGCTGTTCGCCTCCGGATCCCAGATCAGACTTTCGGCAGAAAGCTGGCCCAAACGGCACATCACTTCGATATCCTCCCAGCTCTTGGGCTCCGGTTCCTCCTGGAGGGCACCCTCGTGGAGGATGTAAAACAAATTCTGAGTTTTGTTTGTCATTTCGCTCTCGCCTTTGCCGAGACGCGACATCTCGTTGCAGGCCTCGTGCCAAGCGGGTCGACGCTCGGCCGAAATCATGCACGGTCGTCACACGAAGCGATGGGCGGAGCAGCCAAGGAGAGGGTTGCACCCCAAAGGAGAGCAGCGCCGTGGTGTTGCCGGCAGGGGGACAAAAGGAGGCAGCCCACGGGTCTTCCTGGCTCGACTTTCGCGCTCAATAGACGGCAATACGCATTCGCGCGAAGGAGAGCCAGGAAGACCCGTGGGCTGCCAGTAAAACTGCACACAACGGCTCGAACTAGTTCGCGATGCTCTTCAGCTCCAAATTCATCGCTTGAGCCGGCACCTCTTGTTTGACCAGTATATGCGGCGCATCTTTGCCAAAGTATAGGTACTGATCGCCTTCGGGCCGCTTCACCTTAACTTTATACGTCGAAAATTTTCCGGCCGGCGTCTCGACATCGACGACTTCGAGAATCTCTACATCGACATTATGCAGGCTTCCAGTCTGGCTATCAACCACGGGGAATCTGTAAGTCGTTTTGACTTCGAGCGGCAAGCAAACGATGGCGTACTCCAGAGCTCCGTCGAGGATCGTTCCATCCACCAGCTCAAAGTTGACTTCCTTGGGCTCCGGCGACTCCATGCTTTGAACCACGCCCGAACCGCGGGCTTCGGTAAACGAAAACTCCGCGCCCAGCGTGTTGGGCCCCACCACCATCTTCGCTTTGTAGGATACGGGTGACAAATCCTTTGCGCGGAAGGTCATGTCCTCGTCCATGGTGATCATGCCGGCGATATTGCTCGACACCTGAATCACATTTTCGCCACCCGCTTGTTTTCTCTCCACCGTCACGTTCAACTCACCAATCGCCATCGATTGCACGGTGAGCGCATACGTCGCTTTCCTATCCTCGATCAATGCGGTGTTGTACTGGTAGTCAACCGCTTCAACCGCCATCGATTCGAGCGACATGGGTTCGCCCGCAATGTCAAAAAGAGCAACTTCAGCAACTGGCTCAACCTTCTCACGGATCGCGGTAGCATCTCCGACCAGCACGATATAAGCCCGGTCGCTATGAACGCGCTCCGCCATGACTCGACGGATGTCCTCGACGGTCACCGCATCGATCCGGTCGCGGTACTTTTCCAAATCTTTTTTGTCCAAGCCGAGCAGCGTGTACTGCGCCACCTGGAAAGCGATCTGATCTGGCGTCTCTATAGTGAGCGGAAAATTGCCGACCAGATACGACTTGGCGTTCTCTAGTTCCTCTTGGCTCACAGGCTCAGCGGTGATTCGTTCGATCTCTGTCATGAGCTCGACCAGCGCGCTATCCGTTACTTCGGTTCGTACCGGCGTCCTCGCCACAAACTGTCCGAGGTCCCGCTCGCGGGCAAACCCGGTACGCACGTGATACGTCCAACCCTTGGTCTCGCGGATATTCATAAACAGCCTAGAATCGCTGCCGCCGCCCAGAATACGGTTCCCCACCGTCATCGCGGGCCAGTCTGGATGCTTGGCGTTCGGCGCCAGGTGCCCGATGAAGATTTCGGTCTGAACCGCCCCGGGCTTGTGGTACAGGTAAATCCGTGTCTTATCCGTGTCCGGCGCTCCACTATAGGCCACCTGCTGCGGTGTTCCCGGTTGCCAGTCGCCTAGCTTTGTTTTCAGCGATTTCTTGACGTCCTTCCACTTCACATCACCGACCACCGCCACCATCATATTATTGGGCACAAAGTTCTTCTTGTAAAAGGCAACCATGTCATCGCGCGTTATCGCCTCAACCGACTCCACACTCGGCTGTTTGCCATAAGGGTGATCGCCGTAGACCAGGTCTCTCAGGTGCCGTCGCGCCATGGCTTCGGGACTAGACAGCTCGAACTCGAGGCCCGTCTTGGCTTGTTTTCGCAACAGCTCCAGTTCATCCTCGGGAAAGGCCGGGTTCAAAAGAACATCCTGCAGATACTCATACGCGGTACCGATGTAATCACTGAGGATAGTTACGGCAATCGCAGAGAAGTCCCGTTCGGAAAACGTGTTGACCGAACCTCCCACAGACTCGATCCATTCCGCCAGTTCGAGCGCCGACCGCGTTTTTGTGCCCTTGTTGAGCTGGTCGATGGTAAAGCCCGCGAGCGATTCCTTACCCTGGGGATCAAGAGCACCCCCGGTCTTGAAAACGGCATATATCGACACAATGGGCTGTTCATGGTGTTCGACAACTAGCACTTCCATCCCATTCTCTGTCTCGAACTCCTTGAAATCGGGGAAGGACAGTTTTTTGATCTTCGCCGGTTTTGGACGCGGTTCGGCTGCCTGAGCACCAACGGCAATGGCAATAACAGCCACCGTCAGGGCAACGTGAAAAACCTTCTTGATCTGCCACCTCATCTTGTTTCCTCCTTGAAAACCCTCTGCAACGGGCAATTCATGCCTCCGGAGCACGGTGTGCTTTAGGAATCCGCCCTGGAGGCCGGATTTGCGATCACTACCGTGCGATTCTCCTGGGTAAAATACTTCTTTGCTATCCGAATAATGTCATCTTGCGTAACGGCCATGTACTCGTCGATGTCTTTATTGATTGCGGAGAGATCGTCGTGATAAAAGGCATAGTGCTGAAGAGCCTCCGCCTTGTTCATCACTGTCTCTCTGCTTTGAATAAAATCGGTCCTGAACTGTTTCTTCGCTTTTTCGAGCTCTTCACTTGCGATACCCTCGGTCTTGAGTCGATCCAATTCCTCGTATATCAGAGACTCACAGGTGCCAATATCCACACCCACATTTGAAGCCGCAACAAAACGAAACACGCTTGGGCCTCTCCTGGAATCGGTGCCGCCGAACACGGCAACCGCCGCCTCTTCTTTCTTGACCAGCCGCTGATACAGCCGACTCGATTCACCGTCGGTAAGTATGTTGCTCAAAAGGTCGAGGGCTGGCGTGTCCTCGTGCGCGTGCGGAGGTATCATATAGTTCATAAAAATGGCCGGCACGTTGGCGTTCTTGTCATCGATCACTTTCCTCCGCTCCGCGGCGTGCGGGTTCTCGACGCCTGAGATCGGCGGAACAACTCGACCCGCGGGGATTTCCCCAAAATATTTTTCCACCATCTTCATGGTCTTTTTCATATCGATGTCGCCAACAATGACCAGGACAGCATTGCTGGGACTGTAATAGTTATCAAAAAACCTCTGAACATCCCCCGCCTCGGCGGCGTCCAGATCCACCATCTTGCCGATGACGGTGTGGCTGTACGGCTTAAAATCATACGACAACGTATCCACGGTGAGAAACGCGGCGCCGTACGGTTGGTTGTCGATACGCATAAGTCGTTCTTCCTTGACCGCGTTTCTCTGGTTCTCAAAGTTCTCCGTCGTAATCTTTAGGGATCGCATCCGATCCGCTTCCAGCCACAGCACCAGGTTGAGCTGATTCGCAGGCACTATCTCGAAGTAAAGGGTCCGATCTTGGTTGGTCGTACCATTGTAGTTGCCTCCGGCCCTTTGTATGAGATTGGAGTGTTCACGCTTTTCCACGTTCTCCGACCCCTCGAACATCATGTGTTCGAAGAGGTGGGCAAAGCCACTGCGGCCTTCCTCCTCGTGAGCGCTTCCAACGTGATACCAAATATTGACCGCCGCGATTGGAACCGAACGGTCTTCCGACAGAATGACACGAAGCCCATTGTCCAATTTGTACTCTTTGTAATCGACATGGCCCGGTTTCTTTGCCGCGTACGCGTATGCGGACAGTGCAACCAGGGCCAGCACACCCAACACGATGAACCTTTTCATGGATCCTCCCGAGTTTTACGTGGTCTGTACCAAAGACAGGTTGAACCCCACAGCCTCCCCCAATGACCACCCATAAAGTGGGTTACGATTCTCTGTGAGAAATGTTATAGGGAATTTACTTATAGCGTGATTTGGTCCGCCATGTCAAGGCTCTCCCCCAACGCCTGAACATCGACCGCCTCTCCATGCCTCACCCCAAACCCCTTGAAATGACACGAGTTTTGAATTAAGCTCTGTCCGCGATGAAGCCGAGGAGTGTGAACTTCTTTTTTGAAAACCGCCGCCTGTCGGGGCAAGCGGGTGACTCGATAGCAAAGGCTCTCTTTGACGCCGGGGTCAAGACGCTGTCCTACAGCGTCAAGTACAAGCGTCCTCGCAGCGTACACTGTGCCCGTGGACGCTGCGTGATGTGCCACATGGAAGTCGATGGCGTCCCTGGTGTTCCCACGTGTATAACACCGGTCGAGGACGGCATGCGAGTTCGACGCGAGGACTTCCGCCCCTTTTTCGCGCCATTGCTGATCTTCGCGGTGCGAGCGATCTCTTTTCCGGCCGGATTCTACTACAGGATGTTCACCAAACCGGCTTTCTTGAGAAATCTTTTTCTGGGCAGCCTTCGCCGAATGGCGGGCGTGGGACGGCTAAGGGTTGACCGGGCGGTGACAACGTCCGCCGCCGACAATCCGGTTTCCACCACAACCCTCAAGCCCAGGTACGACATGGTCGTTATCGGTGCGGGACTCGCCGGCATGTCGGCCGCCTACTCGGCGGCGCGTGGTGGCGCGTCGGTACTTCTCGTAGATGAGTACCACACGCCGGGGGGTCACTCCATCGGCTTTCACGGAGAGCATGAGATCGCGTCGATCCGGGACGACCTGGTCGCGAAGACATGGGGCCACTCCTCAATCGACTTTCGTACAAAGACAACGGCACACGCGTTCTATCCACCGCATACCTTGCTGCTGGGCCCGGTCGGGCCCAACGATGGCGAGAGACGTGCGGCATCCCAATCGTTGGGGACGAATCTTCCACGGAGGCCCGAGTCGCTATCTGCCATGCACAGGGTCGAGGCGGCGAACTTCATATTTGCTACCGGGGCGTACGACATCATTCCACTTTTCGACGACAACGACACGCCCGGTATACTTGGAGAGAGGGCGATCCGATTGCTCATCGAACGCGACAAACTGATACCGGGATCTCGCGCCGTTGCCTATGGCACCGGACCTGCCCTTTACGATTTGTCCCGCTTCCTATTGCACCACAACATCGCCATAGCGGCCGTGGTGGATGCCGGGGAGCCCGTTGCGGCTGATGATCGAGAGCTACCGAATGATATACAGCGCATCTACCACTCGAGAGTCTCGCGCGCCGCCGGCCGGGAATGGCTATCTTCGGTGCGCGTTACCCACCGCGACGCAGCCACAGGAAGAGGATCGAGGGATACCACAATTGCCTGCGATCTTCTGTGTATTGCATTTGAGGGGCAAGGGGCCTACGAACTTGCCTACCAGGCTGGTTTCAAATTCGAGTTCTCGCCCCATCCCATACAGGAGAACAACGTCATGCTACCGTCGACCCGGACTTTGCATTCCGAAAACGGCGTTTCGTTCTTCGTGGTGGGCGAGCTCGCCGGGCAGAGGTCGTGGCGTGACAAGGTCACAGCCGGTGAAGAAGCGGCGGCGAAGACACTACAAAGACTCCAGGCATCCGAGAAGGATTGATCGATGGCAAAGAAAATTCTCTGTCATTGTGAAGATGTAGAAACCGAAGAGCTATACTCCGCATTGCGTCAGGGATACGGCGACCTGGAAACACTCAAACGTTACACGGGTATTGGAACGGGAAAGTGCCAGGGAAAATGTTGCTTTATTCAAACCCTGCGGCTACTGCACGATATGGTCACGCGCACTGGAGGTATGGAACGCGAAGCAACCGGGCCCAAAGACTTGATGATCGACCCCGATGATATCCGCGTTCCCACCCTTCGTCCCCCGGTCCTCCCCCTGCGTATCAAAGACATCGTCGAAGGCGAACGGGGCGAGCCATGACCAGAACAGCCGATGTCGTGATTATAGGCGGTGGTGTCAACGGTCTTGCATGCGCTTACAACCTCGCGAAACGTGGCATGCAAAACATCGTCGTACTCGAGAGGGGGTATATCGGCATCGGCGCAACGGGACGTTGCGGAGCAGGAATCCGACAGCAATGGGGATTGGAGGAAAACATCATTCTCGCCCGTGAAAGCGTGAGGATTTTCGAGCAGCTATCCGATGAAATCGGCTTCAACATCTTCTTTCGCCAGGGTGGCTACCTGATTCTGATTTTCGATGAAGAGGAGTACCAACTGGTGAGTAAGACCATTCCCTTGCAAAACGACCTGGGCGTACCAACCAAGATGTTAACGCCTGGGGAGATTGGCGATTTCGTGCCCGGTGTGAACCTGGACGGCCTGCTCGGCGGCGCCTATTGCCCAACCGATGGGACAGCGTACCCTTACGCGGTCCTGTGGGGCTACGGCGAGGCGGCGAAGCGGCGGGGGGTCGATATAAGGGTCAAGACCGAGGTGCTGAGCGTGTCGCATCACCGAGACAGCGGCTACGAAGTGGTCACCGCGGACGACACGTTTCGCACACCGCGGATCGTTAATGTGGCGGGCGCCTACACAAAGAACATCGCCGCGATGTTGGGTATCGACATACCCACGCAACCGCACCGCCATGAGATCGCCGTCACCGAGTCATTGAAGTCCTTTCTCGAGCCGATGATCATATCGATAACCAAGGGGTTCTACTTCTCTCAGAGCCTTCGAGGCGAGATCGTCGGAGGTATCGGTGACGACAACGAAACTCCCTCCTTTAGCACCGATTCGTCGCCCGATTTCCTCTTCCGCTACGCCGCATCGCTACGGCAAACGCTACCCGCACTCGGCAACGTTCGCATCATCAGGCAGTGGGCGGGACTTTACGACATGTCACCCGACGCGCGACCCATTATCGGGACGGTCGATGATATCGAGGGTTACTATCATGCGTGCGGCTTTAGCGGACACGGTTTTATGCTGAGCCCCGTCGTGTCGCAGTTGTTGAGCGAACTCATAACAACTGGCTCGACATCGCTGCCGATCGACAGCCTCAACTTGAGACGATTTTCGCAGGGTGACTTGGTCAAGGATCCTTACGTTGTGGGGTAGGAAGATCGCGTCGCCTACCGGCGCCCGATCGGGCGCACCTCTGCGGGAACGATGACCAGCCCGAGCTTTTGCGTGCGACGAACAACCTCGATGGGGACCTCCACGCCGATTTTTTCTTCGGTTAGCACACGATGCAGGTCGTCGA
>Ga0224512_10004590_pt1 | contig 11577 bp, 9 predicted proteins | sample SF_May12_sed_USG_4_FD_169103 | JGI IMG/M metagenome (GOLD analysis project Ga0224512, IMG submission 169103) | Sediment microbial communities from San Francisco Bay, California, United States - SF_May12_sed_USGS_13 | ecosystem: Environmental > Aquatic > Marine > Sediment | place: USA: California... | reverse complement strand
GACCCGTCGCGCCGAGGAAATATTCTCGACCGTGAATCGCTACACCGAGGCGGTCTCGGAGATCGTGCAGATGCACGCGGGCAACGTGGTGGAGTTCAACGGAGACGGCATGATGGCGGTCTTCGGCGCGCCCCGGAAGCTGGCCCACAAGGAGCGGGCTGCCGTCGAGGCAGGGCGCGAGATCGTCGCGGCCGTTGGCGCACTTCCGGTCGAGGATACTTCGGGCGGGGAGACGAAGCTCGCGGTCGGGGTGGGAATCGCAACGGGCGAAGCCTTCGTGGGCAACATCCAGGCGGTGGACCGCATGATCTGGAGCGCGATCGGCAACACCACGAACCTGGCGGCGCGGCTCCAGAGCCTGACGCGAGACCTGGATGCGTCGCTGGTGATCGACGTGGCGACGTGGGAGAGAGCCCAGGCTGCAGCCGCGGACTTCGAGAAGCGGCCCGGCGTCCCAATCCGCGGCCGCCGTGAGACGCAGGACGTGTACGTTCTGCCGATGCCGGCACGTTCGTAGTTTCCGCCGGCGGGGTCGTACCAATATCCCCCGTTTGTGGTCCGGGATTGGGCGCGCGTGCGGCGCGGCGCCATATGACGCGGGATCGCTACCAGGGGAGCTTGAAGTTGAAGGTAACGCCGGCCCTTCTCAAAAGAGCAAAGATTCTGTATTGGGCGCGAGGGTTCAGTCTAGGGGCTTGATCGATCTCTGAAGCCTTCGCCATGCGCCGTTGTAGTACCCGTTGCAGTAAACACGAACAGTCCGGCGGCAGTTCCAGCGGAAGCGGACTAGAAATCATTTATTATTCAAATAGTTACGTGGTGGCCCAGGGCAGAATCGAACTGCCGACACCTTGATTTTCAGGCCGCGGCGGCGACCGTCCACGGACGTCCGCTGCGCCCACACACGTGCGTTCCCAAGTACTTGGCGCCGGCCGAGAATTCATCGACGTCCACTGCGAACGCCAACGTCCTCCGCCTTGGCCATCAATTGGCTATCACGCGGGGCCCTTCGAGCGAAGATCCCGCTGCACACCAATCGCGTGGAGCGCGCCCTGCGCGGGGTCGCCGTCGGGCCACAACGGGAGCCGGTTGGAGCGAGGCACCCGGGTCGCGGCGCTCTTCTACTCGCTGATCGAGTCGGCGAAGCTGTGCGGGGTCGAGCCGCGCGCCTACCTATGGGAGGCCACCCTGCGGGCCGTCCGGAACCCGGGCACGGTCACCCTTGCGTGCGACCTCAAGTCGTCGGAATCCTGAGAGAAAACCGCCGGTTGACCGTCTGTGCGCGAGAACACGAGAATGGGCAGGGACTTACCACCATTTGACAGCCGAGCGAACCGGATAGGCAGAGCAGTTCCTATCATCTCTGTGCGGGGCTCACCGAGGAGCCCGTGTTCACCGTCATGATGACCGATGAGAACTTCGTGAAGATGATGAACGGTCAGCTCAACGGCCAAGCCGCCTTCATGGCCGGCAAGCTGAAGTTCACGGGATCCATGGGCAAGGCCATGAAGCTCAGCGGCCTGCTCATGGGCAAGTAGGAATGGCTATCGAATGTAGCCCAAATCGCGCAGCTGCTCGAGAAGGGCGGGGTCGTCCTCGAGATCGCCAGCTTCCCCCGGTACGGGATTGACCGCGGGCGCCGCGGCGCGGATGGCCCCCATGGCCCGCCTCATCTCTTCCACCTCGGTCAGCCGATCGCCGGCGAGGTTACGGCGCTCGCCGGGGTCATCGACTAGGTCGTAGAGCTCGTGCGGGGGACCGAGGGGGACGCCCGTGTCATCGCCTTCGTGACCGATGGGGCTGTCGGAGAGGCGGCGAACATACTTCCGCTTCGCGCTGCGGAGGCTCTCTCTGGCCGGTCCATAGGAGGTGGCCTCGCTGAGGGCCAGGCGCGGCGCTTCCGGCCGGCCGGCCATGAGCCCGATGAGGCTCTCTCCCTCGTAGACTTCGGGCGCTTCGAAGCCGAGGAGCTCCATGACCGTCGGGGCGATGTCGATGCTCCGGACTTGCTGGCTCACCCGCACGCCCTGGGGGACCTTCGGGCCGTGGATCAACAAGGGGACGCGCAGCAGCTCGTCGTAGAGGTTGTGCCCGTGTCCGTTTTGCAGCCTCGTCTCGGGCGGCATTCGGCCGCCGAGGTCCTCGCCGTGATCCGAGGTGATAACGATGATGCTGTTCTCGGTGAGGCCGAGGCGACCGAGCCGGTCCAGCACCCGGCCCAGCTCGGCGTCCGTACGCCGCAGGTCCCCATCGTAGAGGGCGGTGCGGTGGGCGAGCACGTCTGTGGGCGGGATCCCCTCCTGGCGAACGAAATGATCGTCGCAGTAGGGGGCGTGGGGCTCATAGGTGTGGAGGAAGAGGAAGAAGCTCCGCTGGGCGTTGGCTTCGAGCCAGTCCTGGGCTCGCCCGAAGGTCTCTTCGATGTCGCTCCAGCACGCCGCCTCCTCGCGGTTCTCGTCGTAGAAGTCGAAGCCTCGATAGAAGCCGAAGCGAGCGGCCACGGATCCGCCGGCGGTGAAGGCTGCGGTGCGGTAGCCGCGTTCGCGAAGGAGCTCTGCCAGGGGCGGCACGCGGCCGTCCCAAATGCAGGGGCTGTCGGGCTTCGGATCGTCACCTCCGTGGGTGCTGGGGTGGGTGCCCGTCATCAGCGAGAGGTGGGCCGGCCGGGTCCACGGCGCCTGCGTCACCGCGGTGGTGAAGACCGCCGAGCGCCTCGCCAAGGCATCGAGGGTGGGCGTGGTGTCGCGCCGGTAGCCAGCGAGACCCATGTGGTCGGCGCGGAAGGTGTCCAGGGAGATCAGGATCAAGTTCGGGCGCCCCGGGAGCGCGCCAGGCCGGACCGTGGGACGCCGCCACAGTGCGAGATCCGTGGGGGTGATGGAGAGGTCATCGCCGCCGCGGCCTTCGAATCGCTTGGTGAGAACAAGCGTGTGCGGTCCCGTTCCTCGGTGGGAGAGATCGATCTCCACGGAGCGCCAGGCGTGCGCCTCGGGACCCACGACGATGGTCTCCGTGAGCAGAGGTTTTGACTCCTGGCCCACGGAGATGGAGAAGATGAAGCGGCCTTCGAGGGCCTCCGCGGCGAGGGGGTCGATGCCGACCGCGGTGTACAAAACAGGGGCTTCGGTCTCTGGGAAGCTCCGCTGGATCGCCGGTCCCGCGCTGGGCGGGATGATCTCGCTGGTCCGCTCGCCCAGTATGGCGAAGCCACGCGCTTCGAAGGCCTTCACGCGGTGTGTGACGCGCCAGTCGAGGCTCTCTCGAGCGGCGAGTTCTGGGCCGTGGTGGGACCGGGCCTCTCGCTCGAGTTTGGCGACAAAGGGCGGGCCCGCCAGAGCAATGACCACGGCCAACGAGGCGACCGCGCGCAGGGCGCGACGGCGTGTCAGGCAGAAGGTGGCGGTGGCCGCGAGGACCAAGGCCAGGATCTGGAGCCAGAGAACGGTGCCCAACGCGAGCTGGCTGGCGAGGGCGGCGAGCCCGGCGGCCAAGAACAGGAGCACCCCGATCCTCGATTGCAGACTCCAGCTCAAGGCTCTCCGGGGGCGCCCTCACATTGCAGCGCGTTGCGGCGAAGCTATACAAAGCCCCTATGGACGACAAGCTCCGCTTCGCGTCCGGACGCTGGCGATCCGTGCTCGCCACGGCCCTCGTCCTGTCCTGTCTCTTGGGATCCTGCTCACGAGACCGGAGCAGCGCGGACGCACGCTGGTACAGGGGAAACACCCACGCGCACACGGAGCTGTGCGGGCACGCCGACTCCACGCCCACGGAGGTGGTGCGGTGGTATCGGGACCACGGCTACGACTTCCTCGTTCTCAGCGAGCACAACCTCCTCATCGCGCCGGCCGAGGTGAAGGCGCCTCCGGGCGGTCTGGGAAAGCTCCTGCTCATCCCCGGCGAGGAGCTCACCGGCGCCAAGGACGTCATCGGCGTCAACCTCCCCAAGGTCTTGCGCATCCGAACCAAGGGCTTGCCCACCACCGAAGGAGTTCGAATGCAGGTGGACGCCGTTCTGGCCGCGGGCGGGCTGCCCATCGTGGCCCACCCGGCGTCGTCGAAGCTCGCGGCCCAAGACCTCCTCCCGGTGGGCGCCTTCTCTTTGCTCGAGATCCACAATGCCCACCATCGCGACCTCCGACCCGCGGAGGCGAAGCGGTGGAGCGAGGAGCTGTGGGACGAGCTGCTATCGACGGGCCGCGTGATCTACGGCGTGGCCACCGACGACAGCCACCAGCTGAAGGCCAGCGAGCTCGCACACCCCGCCCGCCCCGGCCGAGCCTGGGTGATGGTGCGCGCCGAGGCCCTCAGCCCGGGGGCCATCACCGACGCCCTGCGCCGGGGCGACTTCTACGGCAGCACCGGCGTGATCCTGACAACGGTCTCGACCGAGGGGGGCAGCTATCGCGTGGCGGTGGATGTGGAGCGCACCAGGGAACAGGCTTCGGCCTCGCAGTGGGTCGGTCGTGCGGGCGATGCCGGGCCCCCTTGGGAGATACGTTTCATCGGCCCCGGAGGAAGGGTGGTGCACCGGGCCATGGCGACCACGGCCAGCTATCCCATCACCAAGGAGCACAGCTACCTGCGGTGCAAGGTCAGCTACCGCCTGCGCGGGGAGGGCGGGACGAAGATCTTCCACGCGTGGACGCAGCCCGTGTTCACCGACGGCCGCCGATGATCGTTAGGGTATCTTCAGCGATCGGTCGGGCTCCCGGCCGTGGCCTTCGACCTCGATCTCGTCCTCGCGCAGTCGAAGGAAGGCGAAGGCGTTCTCGTCGGTCTCCACCATGCCCCGCAAGGTGAGGTGGTGGATGCCCTTGCTGCGCACGTAATCGCCCGTATGCCCGTGGCCGCTGATGTAGGCGCGCACGCAAGCTTTGGACTCGAGGCTGTCGAGGAGCTCCTGCGCGTTCCACAGGACATGGGGCGCCTCGGGCAGAAGCGGGAAGTGGTTGAAGACGATGACCTGCTCGCCTTTGGCGCAGGCCTCCGACAGCTCACCGCGCAGCCACGAGAGCTGCTGGGCCCCCACGGCGCCGTTCCAGAGCGGCGAATCCTCGGCCTTCTGCGCATGGTAGCGCTCGGCGGCTTTGTGGCCGGCGCTGCCCGCGGCTTGGGCGTGGAAGCTGATGTCGTTGCCGTCGAGAACCACGAAGCGCCAGCCGCTCTTGCCGAAAGCGTAGTAGCGCTCCGCCAGCCCGAGCTTGCTGGGCACCTCGGCCTTCCGCGCGTCGGCCACGGAGAAGTCGTGGTTCCCCAAGACGTGGTGCATCTTCACCGGGAGCTCGCCCAGGAGGGGCAAGAGAACGTCGAAGTTGCCGAAGTCCTCCTCGATGAGGTCCCCCAACTGGATGGCGAAATCGATCTTCTCCCCGCCCGCGGCTGCCACGAAGTCCCGCAGCTTGTCCCTCGACGCCCGATAGTGCCGCGTGCCCATGTCGGGGAGGTCCGCAAACTGACAATCAGTGAAGGCCGCAAAGCTCACCGCCGCCGGCTTCTCCGAACAAGCCAAGGTCACCAGGAGCGGGGTCAAAACCAGCCACTTGACACTTCTTTGCTGTTTTATAACGAACACTTATGCGATCTTTTTTCTGAAGAGAAAGGGCCGGCTGGCGCTTCCTCAATCAACGCCACCGAGCTCTTTGAGGCGGGACAGGCGCTCGGCCTCGCTTTCGACAAACCAATGTCCGACCCGTCAAGATTCGCTCGTTGGACCGTGCCGGCAAACGTACCGTTGCCGTTGGTCCAATAGATCTTGCTCCTCCCAAAATGATAGGCGATGTCGTTGGGCTGGGTCAGGCCCGTCACTACTCTTAACGAGCAACAGCTTCCAGGAGGGGGAGCACCTGACCCTCACAGACTTCCGCACCGTCCCCGAGCCCTCCACGGCCCTCCTCTTCGCCTCCGGCCTCGGTGCGCTGGCAGTGCGGCGGAGGTGTTCTCCGACTCGCTGATCGAGTCGGCCAAGCTCGCGGGAGTCGAGCCTCGAGCCTACCTCGGCGAGGCCACCTTTTGGGCGATCCGAAACTCGGACACCGTCACGCTGACCTGACCCCCGAAGACTCTTCCGTTTAGAACGACAATTCTCCTCAATCGAGAGCGGAGAACGAGATGCGGAAGAGCCGCTCCGTCAGATGCCGGACCGACCGCGCGAGGCGGTCGAACGCGGGCCGGCTCGCCCTGGCGCCCGAGACGCCGTCGTCCACGTACTCCGCCGCGCCGCCGCCGCGGGCGGCCGCGTAGGCGCGCAGCGTGTCGAGCTGGGGGTCCGCCGTCTGCTGGCCCGTGCTCACCCGCGCGTAGAGGGCCAGGCGCCCGGCCCCGTCCGCCCCCATCGCCTCCTCCTTTCCCTCGCCCCTGCTCGAGCGCGGCAAGATACAAAAAAATGTGTAATCTGCTGAAATGTAGCGAGTCGGGAGGCGTCTGGACATGGCCAACCGGGAGATGCCTTTGGCGCGGCTCCGGGGCCGCGTGATCATGGTCTTCGGTCCGAACAATCTACCCGGATCGATCTGAGAAAGGCAGGTCATCTTGTATAGATTATATATCTACAGACCTGGACAATCAGTACTGTATGAGCGCTTGGAAACCGAAAAAGACCCCACTGACCTAGATCCGGCACCTCGTTGAAACACACAACAGCACTCCTGTTTCTCGTCTCCGCGGTTCTGCATTTCACACTGGCGGTCGCGGATGAGATCCACCCTTCCTATGAGCGGGCCTACGACCCTTGGGAAGGAATCGAGCCAGACGGGCGTATCCCAAAGATCGAGCTCCCCGCTGATCTTCCGAATCCGGAGCGATGGCGTTACATCCCGCCCGGCCGCATCAAGCCCGGAAACTTCTTCGAGCGCTTTCTCGTCAGCAGCCTTGTCGCGCCCATCATCTTCCGCGACGCCGATGTCGGTTGGGGATTTGGCGCCGCGGTCGCGGATCTCGACTTCCGCAAGCAGCGTCGCAGGGAATTCATTGGGCTCAGTGCTTCCTACTCGACCGAGGGGCAGCAGAACTACGTCCTGGTCTGGAACCGCTGGCTCAACCAGATCAATCTGGAAGACGGAGGCATCCTTCAGGAAGAACGCAACGTGATGACCGGGCGCGCCGGTTACAGCAGGACGCTGACGCGCCGCTTCTTCGGGATCGGCCCGGACACGGATCCCGACGACGAAACGCGATACTCCGACAAGAAGGCCGTAGTGGGCTTGGGCGTTGAGCGCTCTTGGCCGGAGCCCGGCAGCGACTTGATCTGGAAGCTCGGAATGCGGGGCGAGTTCCATCAGCTCGCCGACGGCCGCGGAAGCGAGCCCAACACCGGGGACGTATTCCCGGTCTTGTTCGACGACTCCGACGATACGAACCTTGGAATCGTGGATGCGGCGATCCGTTGGGACACACGAGACAGCCAGGTGAATCCATATCGGGGCTGGGATGTCGGCGCGAGCGTTTCGGCCGCACTCTTCCAGACGGACTGGGAGGTCGGGGCCAACTGGACTTTCGGTGGCAGCTATACGCGACCCGTCTGGGGCCTCTTTCACAGCGGCGGAGATTCCGGCGAGGAGAATCCGCCAACGGACGTCATCACGTTGCATGCGCGCATCGAACAGGTCTCAGGGGATCTCCCATTTTACGAGCTGCCGACCTTGGGTGGGTCCGAAGATCTGCGGGGCTTCATCGACGGTCGCTTTCGCGATGATTCGCTCTGGATCGCCGGCATCGAGTGGCGATTCTGGGTAATCCCGCGTGGCTTCCGCATCCCGTTGACCGAGGCCGTCCGGATCGAGCGGATAGGCCTTTCTCCATTCTTCGAGGCCGGAACGGTCGCCAACAACATCGGCGATTTCGGCGACGCCAAGGTTCATCTGAGCTACGGCGTTTCGCTGCTCGTGGCGATCGAGCGCATTGCTCCATTCCGCATCAACTTTGGTTGGTCGAAGGAGGACTTTAATCTCTCCGCAGGTTTCGGCCTCGACTTCTAGGCTCGCCTTCCCCCGAGATCTTCCGGAACACGTGCCCGGCGAAGTACCCGGTCGTGGGACATCTCGCCGGCGGTTCCTTCTTCCCGACCGAGCTTTGCTGTTGCCAGGACGGTTGCGGGGCCTGCTAGGCCTCACCGGCCGGGCCGGCTGGCTCGATCTCCTGGTGTGCTGCTGGGTGGCGTTCCTGGTCCCGACCTTCGTCAGCCGCCGCCGCCGCGGGCGGCCGCGTAGGCGCGGAGCGCGTCGAGCTGGGGGTCCGCGGTCGGCTGGCCCGTGCTCACCCGCGCGTAGAGGGCCAGGCGCCCGGCCCCGTCCGCCCCCGTCGCCTCCTCCTTTCCCTCGCCCCTTCTCAAGGGGGGTGAAATACATGAGTATGTGTAACCTGTGAAAATGTAGCGAGTTGGGGTGCCCCTGGAACGGCGGGCCGGAACGGGCGTCCGGCGCCGCTCCGGGACCGCGCGGCCCCGGGCCTCGGCGACGCCGGGCGGGCAAGGGGGCGTCGCCTGGCGCCACCTCCCTGCTGGCGCGGATCGCACCCGATCGAGTAGGCGCCGCGGGTGCCGCGCGACCGCGCTCGAACGCGAACTCAGGCGGGCCCGCCGCAGACATCCGTCGACATCGGTGCCGTGAAACGCGCGACCTGGGATCGGAGATCCACGATCCCCTCGCGCGGATCGGCGCGGAAGGACCCGGACGCGAGAGCGTCGAGGATGTAGCCGTTCACTGTCCTGGAGTGGTGGCTCATGTCGACGTATTCGCTGAAATCGTGGGTCCAGTCCTCCACCGTCTGGAAATCGAAGATCCGCAGGTTCGGGAACTCGCCGGCGCGCTCCGAAACCAGCCGCCGCATCATCTCGAGCGCTGCGTACTCGCGGGGGAAATGGGCCCGGAAGTAGACGTGGTGAGCGATCGAGTAGGGAGGAAAGTACGCGTAGAAGACGGTATCCGGATGTCTCGCAGCCAATCGGAACAGGCTCTCGTCCAGGGTGGTCCGCATCGCGTCGGCGTCTGCGACCCGGCGCTTCATGGCGGCAACGTTGTTCCGGAGGACCTCGGGGTCGTGGAAGGATGACACAACCTCCTCACAGCCCTGTCGGCGCTGCGTGTCCCAGGTGTTGAGGGATTCGAGCTCCGCGGTCGGCGCACGCGAGCGGATGGCGTCCAGAGATAGCTGGAAGGTATCCCAGTTGAGCAGATAGCCCCGTATTGCGCGCAGGCCGCTCCCGTAGAGGTAACGGGGAAAGGGGCCAAAGTCGCGACGTACGGCATCGTGGGGCGTCGCGAAGGCGAACCAATCGAGACCCCAGATCACGGATTCGGGCGCACGGCTGCGCAGAGCGACGTCGAGGATCATGGCCTGCTCGTGGGCTGTGGCACCGCTGATGGAGAGGTTCAGGGTCTTCCCGCCCAGCCGCGCTTCGACATCCCGGGGGTAGAAGTTCTCGGTCATGGAGGTTCCGATGACGACGGTGTCGTACTCGTAGTTCCGGGCGAGTCCGGGGTTCTGGAAGCGCTGCTCCGTCGAGAAGCGCGGCGGATAGAGCGTTGCCTTGCGATAGAACTGAAGCGGATCGATCGCGTAGTTGAACGATCCGAAGATCAGCAGCACCAGGAGCGCGGCCGTTGCCATGGCGACGAGGTAGCCGCGGCTTTTCGGGTCTCGCCGCCCTGCGAGGGCGCCGGCCCCGCGGTTTTCGATCGTCGTCGCGCGAGGGCGTTGTCGCATCAGAACTGGAAGTAGAGGAACTCGCTGATGCGAGACATGAAGAGCAGGGTGAAGCCGCCGAGCAGCCCCCCCGCAATCGCCCAGGGGAGGCGGGGTGTCCACAGGGCGAGCCGCGGGGTTGCGCTCGCGCGGCTGCGCCTCTCGACCGGCAGGATCTCTTGACTGTTGGGCGCGTGCCAGGCGAGGAGCCACAACAGCCCCAGCAACGCGAACCCGAACTTGGAAGGCAGCGTCCCGACGCCGCCGATCTGGACGCCCGCCTCCGTGAGCACCCATCCCAGGACACCCAGTCGGTCGATCCACGCGGCGTGCAGGGCCACGCCGTTCCCACCCGCCATCGCGTTCAGCATCGCGATGGCGGCATCCAGGGACGCAGCGCGGAAGAAGACCCACGCGACCACCACCGAGGTGAACGTGATCAGCCGCGCGAGTCCGCGCGTCCAGCGTCGCGATTCGGGGAGGCCCCCCAGGCGGCGGCGAAGGGCGCGCCAGCCGTGATTGACGACGAGGAAGGCCCCGTGGAGGCCGCCCCAGACCACGAACGTCACGCCGGCGCCGTGCCACAGCCCCCCCAGCAACATCGTCAGCATCAGGTTGACGTGGCGGCGCGCGACGTTCTTCCGGTTGCCCCCCAGTGGGATGTAGAGGTAATCGCGCAGGAAACGCGACAACGTCATGTGCCAGCGCCTCCAGAAGTCGATGCTGCTGGCCGCCTTGTACGGTGAGTTGAAGTTGATGGGGAGATGGATGCCGAAGCACCGCGCCAGGCCGATCGCCATGTCCGAGTAGCCGGAGAAATCGAAGTAGATCTGGAACGCGTAGGCGAGGGCTGCGAACCAGGCTTCCACCAGGGTGGGGTGGCCCCCGGCCGCCGCCAGGTCGAAGACCGGCGCGACGTAGACGGCGAGGGTGTCGGCCACGATGACCTTCTTGGCGAGTCCCACGGCAAACAGCGTCGAGCCGACCGCGAGATCGGCGCCGCGCCGACGATCGAACATCCCTTCGTGGAACTGCCCCATCATCTCACCGTGGCGCACGATGGGTCCGGCGATGAGCTGGGGGAAGAAGCTCACGAAAAGGGCGTACTCGAGGATCCCGCCCACCCGCACCTGGCCGCGATAGGAGTCCACAGGAAGGCGATCTGCTGGAAGGTGAAGAACGAGATGGCGAGAGGCAGGACCACCGAGAATCCCGAGCCGAAGCCCATCACTTCGAGCCCGAACCCGGCGTACTTGAAGTAGCCGAGCAGGCCCAGATCGACGGCCACGCCCAAGGCGAGCCACCGGCGCCGCGGGAGGTCGCGGAGCCGCGCGCCGAGGACGTAGTTGAAGGCGATCGATCCCAGGAGAAGCGGAAGATGGCGCGGGTTCCACCACGAGTAGAAGGCCAGCGACCCGAGCGCGAGAGCGGCGACTCCGAGCCGGCGCCGGTCCGCGCGCGCGAGGGCCAGGAAGCCGAGCAGGACGACGGGAAGAAAGCCGAAGATGAACGCATCCGAGTTGAACAGCATGGAGCAGCGCTCGCCTCCCCACGGGCGGGCCGCGCTTGCGTCGCTCGCGGGCCGGCTCGTTCCAAGGGGGGCGGAACCGCTGCAAGCACCCGGCACGAGGAACATCGGACCCGAAGCGGCTCGGCTTGAGGGAGCGGGTCAGTACCGCCGCGTCTCCCAGCAGCATCTCGTGGGCGTCGTCGCGCAGGTCGACCATCTGTCGAGGGCGAGCCGGCCCCCGAATGGCCATCGTTTGGCCATCAAGGGACGCGTCGCGGCGCCCGCGCCGCGGGGCGACGCGCCGTAACCTACTGCGATGTCTGGGGTTTCCGGGTGGCCCAGGGCAGAATCGAACTGCCGACACCTTGATTTTCAGTCTGGATCGG
>Ga0224512_10004589_pt1 | contig 11578 bp, 8 predicted proteins | sample SF_May12_sed_USG_4_FD_169103 | JGI IMG/M metagenome (GOLD analysis project Ga0224512, IMG submission 169103) | Sediment microbial communities from San Francisco Bay, California, United States - SF_May12_sed_USGS_13 | ecosystem: Environmental > Aquatic > Marine > Sediment | place: USA: California... | reverse complement strand
GGTGTTGCACATCCTCGAACTGCTGGACGAGTTGCACAGGGATGGCCGGTTGAAGCTTGCGGGCAAGGAAGCGCAGCGCCTGACCTACCATGATCCCTGCCAGATCTCGCGCCGTGGCGGGGTGGTTGAGCAGCCGCGTCGGTTGTTGGGCCTGGTGGTGCAGGACTTTGTCGAAATGCCCGAGGCCGGCACCCTGAACTGGTGCTGCGGGGCCGGTGGCGGGGTGAGCACCAACGAGCGCGCCGATGAGTTGCGGCTGAAGGTCTTCAACCGCAAGAAAACGCAGCTGGATGCCATCCAGGCCGAGGGCATGGTCTCCGCCTGCTCGAACTGCCGCATCCATCTTGAAGACGGGCTGGAGAAATACCACATGGACATCCCGGTGCTGAGCTTGACCGAAACCATTGCCGCGCACCTGGCCGACAAGCGTGCAACCGGGGAGGGTGCCTCATGACCAGCATTAGCAACGACAGCGAGTTCAGACAGGCCCTGGAAGCGCTCGATAACACCCGCCAGCGGGTGGTCGCGGCACGCTTCGTCGAGCATGTCCTCGATCTTACGAGTGACGAGCGCCTCGCCCTGGTCACCAAGACCGCGGCCAACAGCGCGGCCAGCGACGCCGAACTGGCAGCGGCGCTGGGTTCCGCCCGGGCCGCCACCTTCGACAGCCATACCCGCTGCGGCTCCGAGGGCGACTGGTCGGCGCAGGCGGGTTACTTCGTGGCGCGGGCCGCGGCCGCCGCCGTGACCCCGCCGGGCCAGTTGCCCGGTGGTGGCGCCTGGCAGGCGGCCGTGAGCAGCCGCATGGCGCGTACCTGCGAGACGATTGCCCGCGATGCCACCGCCGGCACGCCGGGCGGCGGGGAGAGCGCTGCGCAGTACCGCATCCTGTCCGAATTCCTGGATTCATAACAAGAGAGCGCCGCCATGAGTGAACGCATCGTTGTTGACCCGATCACCCGAATCGAAGGCCACTTGCGCATCGAGGCGCAGATGGACGGCAACCGCATTGCCCAGGCCTGGTCATCCGGCACCATGGTGCGCGGCATCGAGATCATCCTGCGCGGCCGCGATCCGCGTGATGCCTGGGCCTTTGCCCAGCGCATCTGCGGGGTCTGCACCCTGGTCCACGGGCTGGCCTCCATACGTGCCGTGGAGGATGCGCTGGACTACCGCATCCCGCCGAATGCCCAGCTGATCCGCAACCTGATGAACGCCGCCCAGTACGTGCACGATCATGTCATGCACTTCTATCACCTGCACGCCCTGGACTGGGTCGACGTGGTGTCCGCGCTGGACGCCGATCCCAAGGCCACCTCGGAGCTGGCCCAGTCGCTGAGCAGTTACCCGAAGTCCTCGCCCGGCTATTTCGCCGATATGAAGAAGAAGCTCAAGGGCTTTGTCGAGGCCGGTCAGCTGGGGATCTTCGCCAAGGCCTACTGGGGTCACCCGGCCTACAAGCTGCCGGCCGCGGCCAACCTGATGGCCGTCTCCCACTACCTGGAGGCACTTACCTGGCAGCGTGATGTCGCCCGGCTGCATGCCATCTTCGGCGGCAAGAACCCGCACCCGAACTTCGTAGTCGGGGGCGTGCCCTGTCCCATCGACCTGGATTCCGACTCGGCCATTAATGCCGAGCGCCTGGCCCAGGTCCAGACCATCATCACCCGCATGCGGGAATTCGTGGACCAGGTGTACGTGCCCGATACCCTGGCCATTGCCGGCTTCTACAAGGACTGGGGTTCGCGCGGCGAGGGGCTGGGCAACTTCCTCACCTACGGCGATTTCCCCGAGAAGGGCATGGATGACCCGGCCTCCTACCTGATTCCCCCCGGCGCCATCCTCAACCGCGACCTGTCGACCATTCATGACGTCGACATGAATGCCGCCGACGAGATCCAGGAATATATCGCCCATTCCTGGTACGACTACGAGGCGGGCAAGCAGCAGCCCCTGCACCCCTACGCGGGTGAAACCAGCCTGAACTACACCGGCCCCGCGCCACCCTACGCGCAACTCGACGTGGACCAGTCCTATTCCTGGCTCAAGTCGCCGCGCTGGAAGGGCCACGCCATGGAGGTGGGTCCGCTGGCGCGGGTATTGATGCTCTACGCCAGGGGCCATGAGCAGACCCGCGAACTTGTCGGCATGACCCTGAGCAAGCTGGATATCCCGGTCGAGGCCCTGTTCTCGACCCTGGGGCGCACCGCGGCGCGTACCCTGGAGACCAAGATCATCGGTGATACCATGCAGACCTGGTATGACAACCTGATCGCCAACATCAAGGCCGGCGACACCAAGACCTTCAACGAAGTGCTGTGGGATCCGTCCAGCTGGCCCGACGAGGCGCGCGGTGTCGGTTTCATGGAGGCGCCCCGCGGCGGTCTGGCCCACTGGATCGTGATCCGGGATGGCAAGATCGAGAATTACCAGGCCGTGGTGCCGAGTACCTGGAATGCCGGCCCGCGTGATGCCAGCGGTCAGCCCGGTGCCTACGAGGCGGCGCTGGCCGACAACCACGTACTGCATGACCCGCAGCAGCCGATCGAGATCCTGCGCACCATCCACAGCTTCGACCCCTGTATCGCCTGCGCCGTCCACGTCACCGACCCGCGGGGCGAGGAACTGGTCAAGGTCAAGGTGCGTTAGCCGCTGAAAGAAAACCTTAGTGGAGTTGCCATGATGCAATCGAGAATCCTGCAATCCATCCTGCTGGCAGCCAGCTGTTCGCTGTTTGCACCGCTGGCCCCGGCACATGTCGGGGAACACGCCGACAGCGGCCCGCTGGCGCAGTTTGCACACCTGCTGACCCGCGCCGATCACTGGCTTGTGCCCCTGGTCCTGGTGTGCGTCCTGGTCGTATCTCAGCTGCTGAGGCGACGTCTCCGGTCCTGACCTGATCTGCCGCTGTCCCGGCGGCGATTGCCCCGGGTTTCCAACCCGTGCCGCTCGCCACTGGCGGGGTTCCGCCGGCTGTCCTCCCCGGCCGGGGCATCGATCTGTATTATCATGGGCCAAGCGGCGGAACCGGGCAGTCCCGCCGTGGTCACTGTCAGGGATGCCGCCCGCTGCACCCGGACCGGGTCGTTAGGCGGTATCGACGGTCATCCGGGTTTACCGGCTGACATAATTACAGGCAATCCAACCGGGAGCGTCCATGGCAACCCGCCTATTTGCTGTCATCATTATCCTTGGCCTGCTGTTCGCTGGCCTGTTTGGCGTCAAGTACTGGCAGTCGCGGCAGACGGCCGGCCAGGGCGAGATGCAACAGCCCCCGGTGACGGTAGCCGTGGCGGCCGTTGAGCAGCAACAGTGGCAGCCCTATCTCGAGGCCGTCGGCTCGCTGGTGGCCAACCGGGAGGTGTTCGTGTCCCTGGAGGTTGCCGGCCAGGTCCGCGAGATCCTGTTCGAGTCCGGTGCCCGTGTCACGGCCGGTGAGCTGCTGTTGCAGCTCGATGACAGCGTTGACCAGGCCGAGCTGAAGGGCCTGCAGGCGGAACGCCGCCTCGCACAGCTGGAGTTTGCCCGCGCCGAAAAACTGCTGACCGACAAGCTGGCCTCGCAATCGAACTACGACCAGGCCCAGGCCCGGCTGCAGAATGCCGATGCCCAGCTGGACGCCAAGCGTGCCCTGATCGCCAAAAAGGCCATTCGCGCCCCGTTTTCCGGTGAGCTGGGCATACGCCAGGTGAATATCGGGCAGTACCTGGAGCCAGGGGCACAAATCGTCTCGCTGCAACAGCTCGATCCGGTGTATGTCGACTATGCGCTGCCGGAGCGCCATATCTCCCGGGTCTCGCCGGGACAGGCGGTGCGGATCAGGGTCAAGGCCTTTCCCGCGGAGCAGTTCGCCGGCCGGATCAGCGCCATCGATCCGCGGGTCGATCGCAATACCCGCAGTGCCCGGATCCGCGCGACGCTGGCCAACCCGGAGCTGCAGTTGCGCCCCGGGATGTTTGCCGAGGTGCAGACCCTGCTGCCCGCACGTGACAATGTACTGACCGTGCCCCGCACCGCCATCACCTACAACCCCTACGGTGACGCCGTGTTCGTGGTACAGGAACAGGACGGGGAACGGATCGTGGAGCGACGCCAGGTAGAGACCGGCAGTGTGCGAGACGATCGGGTTGAAGTCACGGCGGGTCTGAACACCGGTGAGCAGGTGGTGAGCGCCGGCCAGCTGAAGCTGCGCAACGGCACCCGGGTGGTGATCGACAACAGCGTCAGTCTGGCCGAACCGGCCGTCGCACCATGAAATTCACCGACATCTTCATTCACCGGCCGGTGCTGGCCAGTGTCGTCAGCCTGCTGATCCTGGTCATCGGCCTGCGCTCCATAGCCGTACTGGAGGTACGCCAGTACCCGGAGATCCGCAATACGGTGGTGACGGTCACCACCACCTACCCGGGCGCCAGCGGGGACCTGGTCAAGGGCTTTATCACGACGCCGCTGCAACAGGCCGTTGCCCAGGCTGACGGGATCGATTTCCTGGTTTCCACCAGTACCCAGGGGCGCTCGGTGATCGAGGCCAACATGGTCCTCAATTACGATCCGAATGCGGCCGTGGCCGAGATCCAGGCCAAGGTGGCCAGTCAGCGCAACGTGTTGCCGGCCGAGGCCGATGATCCGGTGATCGACTCGACCACGGGCGATACCACCGCGCTGATGTACCTGGCCTTTTTCAGCGACGCCATGACACCCTCGCAGATCACCGACTACCTGCTGCGGGTTGCGCAGCCGCGATTGCAGGCGGTACCGGGGGTGGCGAAGGCCCGCCTGATCGGTAACAAGACCTTTGCCATGCGCATCTGGCTGGATCCGGAACGCATGGCGGCCCTGGGCGTGACCGCCAGCGATGTCCGCCGGGCGCTGGAGGCGAACAACTACCAGGCCGGGGTGGGCGAGACCCGGGGTGACTACGTCACCATCGACCTGGATGCCACCACCGATATCAGCAGCGCGCAGGATTTCGCCGACCTGGTGCTGCGCGAGGATGACGACGCCCTGGTGCGCGTCAGTGATGTTGCCGACACGCAGCTGGGTGCCGAGGACTACGATTCGGGCAGCTGGTACAAGGGCAAGACGGCCATCTACATCGGTATCGAACCCGCTCCCGGCGCCAACCCGCTGGACGTGGCTGCCCGTGTCCATGCAACCGTCGACGAGATTCGCGGGCAGCTGCCGCGCGGCCTGGAGGCACACATCCCCTACGATGCCAGTGTCTATATCAACGACTCCATCGACGAGGTGTTTCGCACCCTGGCCGAGGCAATCCTCATCGTGCTGCTGGTGATTTTTCTGTCACTGGGATCGATGCGCGCGGCACTGGTACCGGCCGTGGCGGTGCCGCTGTCGCTGATCGGCGGCGCCTTCCTGATGCTGCTGATGGGCTTTTCGATCAACCTGCTGACCCTGCTGTCGATGGTGCTGGCGATCGGGCTGGTGGTCGATGATGCCATCGTGGTGGTGGAAAACGTTCACCGGCATATCGAGAACGGTGAGGCACGCATGAGCGCGGCACTCCAGGGGGCGCGTGAACTCGCCCTGCCGATCATCGCCATGACCACAACGCTGGTGGCGGTGTATGCACCCATCGGTTTCATGGGTGGACTGGTGGGCACCCTGTTCACCGAATTTGCCTTTACCCTGGCGGGCGCCGTGCTGATCTCCGGGGTCGTGGCACTGACTCTGTCACCGATGCTGTCGGGCAAGGTGCTGAAGCCGGCCGGTGAACAGGCCCGCTTCGAGCAGTGGGTGGAACATTTCTTCGGGCGCCTGTCGAGCGCCTACCAGCGTGCCCTGCGATCCTCGCTTGACACCTTGCCGGTGACACTGGTGTTCGCCGCCGTGGTCCTCGGCAGTATCTATTTCATGTTCAGTGCAAGCGAGAATGAACTGGCACCGACCGAGGACCAGAGCATCCTGTTTTTCCAGGCGCTGGGTCCGCAGACCGCCACGCTGGAGTACAACGAGGCCTATACCCGCCAGATCGTCGAGCAGTTCGAGGCGGTCCCCGAGTACCACGAGAGTTTTTTCCTGCTGGGTTTCGGCGGTGACAACCGCACGGTGTTCGGTGGCTTCAAGATGCCGCCACCCTCCGAACGCGCCCGCTCCCAGATGGCGATACAGCCCGACGTCCAGCAGGGGCTCGACAAGGTGGCCGGCTTCCAGACCGCGGTTTTCCCGCGCGCCAGCCTGCCGGGCGCCGGGCGCGGTTTGCCGCTGCAGTTTGTCATCACGGCCCCGGCAGTCGATTACGGCCAGCTTACCGGGGTGGCGGATGAGTTGATCGGTCGCGGCATGGCCAGCGGCAAGTTCGCCTTTCTGCGCAAGTCGATCGAATTCACCCGGCCCAGGACCACCCTGGTGATCGACCGCGAACTGGCCGCAGACCTCGGCATCAGCATGGAGGACATCGGACGTAACCTGGCGACCATGCTGGGGGGTAACTACGTTAATCGTTTCAATCTCGGCGGTCGCAGTTACAAGGTCATCCCCCAGGCGGCACAGCGTTTCCGGCTGGATCGGGAGATGCTGGACAAGTATTACGTTCGCACCCAATCGACCGAGTTGATCCCGCTGTCCACCCTGGTGTCATTCGAGCGCGGCGTCGAACCCAACAAGCGCGTCCAGTTCCAGCAGCTTGACTCGCTGACGGTCGAGGGCGTGGTGGCGCCGGGAGCAACCCTGGGCGAGGCGCTGGCATACCTGGAAGAACAGGCCCGCGAGCTGTTTCCGACCGGCTTTGCCAGGGATTTTGCCGGCGAGTCGCGTCAATACGCGCAGCAGGGCAGCGCCCTGGTCATGACCTTCTTCATGTCGCTGCTGGTGATCTACCTGGTGCTGGCGGCGCAGTTCGAGAGCTGGCGTGACCCGCTCATCATCCTGGTCTCGGTGCCCATGTCGATCGCCGGTGCCCTGGTATTCCTGATGCTGGGGTTTGCCTCGGTCAATATCTACACCCAGGTCGGGCTGATCACCCTGATCGGCCTGATCACCAAGAACGGCATCCTGATCGTGGAATTCGCCAACAAGGTGCAGCTAAGCGAGGGGCTGGGCAAGCGTGCGGCGGTTGAACGGGCGGCCGCCATCCGCCTGCGGCCGATCCTGATGACCACGGTGGCCATGGTAATGGCGATGATCCCCCTGCTGGCCGCCAGCGGGCCGGGTGCCGTGAGCCGTTTTCACATCGGGCTGGTGATTGCCACCGGGCTCGGTATCGGTACCCTGTTTACCCTGTTCGTGGTGCCGGCCGTCTATGTCCTGCTGGGACAGGAGCACCGGGCAGAAAACCCGCAGGCAAGTGATGATGCATCAACTGATGAACTGGTGGTGCGCGGCTGAGCTTCAGAGCGCGCACATCAGGAGTTTAGAAAAACGAAGGGGCGGAGAAACCGCCCCTTCGCGCGTCTGTGGTATCAAAGACCTACTTGACCCTGGCACTGTCCTGCAGGGGCAGGGGATAGAAGCGCAGCTGGACGTTGTAGGTCTCGTCGTTTCTAAGTCTGTAGAGCACGTTCACGAAGTCCGCGATATTGAAGATCCAGCTATCGGTATAGTCGCGGCAGTACAGGGTCAGGTCCACCCAGTCAACCACGCCTTCCTCGTCGGCAACATCGCAGCTCTGGCCCATGAGGATGGCGTCATAGAACAGTGGGTCGGACTTGAGGGCGCACTCACCGGCCCCGGTAGACGGGTACGTCGGGCAGCAGTACGCGGTTTCAGCGCAGGATGCATCCGGATCTGAGGTGCAGGCCGGATCATCTCCATAGAGATAGCAGACCGAGCCGCTGAACTCGAACAGGTTGGTGATCTCGACGGCGTTCTTGACCCCCTTGCCGCCGCGCCCGTCGGTATTGTCCACGCGCTCGAAGGTATCGGGGCTGCTGGGTACGAATACCCCGTCTTCTGTCACCACGCCCAGCAGCAGCAGGTCGGTGGTCTCACAGCTATCGACCGTGGGATCACAGTCGGGGTTGGTCAACAATTCGACCAGTTCCAGATCCCGGCCGGTAACCTGGAAGGCCTGGCTGTCCGAGGGCTTGCCCGTCACCCGGCTGTAGACGGCATAGCCGTCCGGGTCGGCGGGCAGGCGGAAGACCGCGGCATCGTCATCGAACGGCCGGGTGCAGGCATCGACCACCTCCAGGGTAGTGGCATCCGGTTTGGATTTGGGTCCCTTGCGGCCGGACTCCACCAGGATCTGCACCTCGCTGCCGTCACGGGGCACGTTGATCACGTTGCCATAGATGACCTCGGTGGTGGTGGCACAGGTGTAGCCGGCGGGGCAGGTCTCCACAAGGTCGCCGACAATGATGTCATCAGTTAAATCTCCGTCGATGGTTACCTGCTGGTAGAACTTTTCCTCTGGACAGGTGAAGGTGGCGGGGTCCTTGCCGTGGATCAGCAGGTTAAAATGCGGGCCGCTGGGAAACCCGTTGCCGATGAAGTCCCCGTTGGAATCGACCGGCTTGCCGGCCATGGCGATGCCACCAATGCTGAATGCGGCGACAAGGAATAATGAAAAAAACATCTGTAAACGCTGGTTCATTTTAATGCCCTCTATGCAAGCTGAACGAGTCAATTGTTACCTTCAGGTAATCAACTGCATGCAGAGGACTATAGGGCGCACAGGTTTCCCGGTATGGCAGTAGGTCACAATCTCATGCAGCCGCTTGATTCACTTGCGCCCGGTGTGAGTTTGATCACATCCTGGTCATGGGGATGTAACGGGATTTATATGACCGGGCTGGATGTTTGCCGGGAAACGATAGGGTATGCAGTATCGGGATGGCGCCCCGGTCCAGTGGACACCGCATGCAGGAGGGGCCAAATATCGGGCGTGGCCCGTTCGGCGTGCGTAACGGGTGGTTCAGGTGCGACAGGACCAGCGTGCTGCCTGCCTAGTGAACAATACTTGCGGCAACGATAGCGCCGCGGACCTGGCGTGCCTGTTCGAGTTTTACGTTGATGCCCAGGCTCAGGGTTTGCTTCTGACCTGACTGCAGGCGACCGCTGAGTTTGTGCCTGACGCTGCGCATGCGCCCGCTGCTGTCCGGGTACTGCAGTGCCAGTACCAGGTCGGTGGCATCCCGGGGGGTAGGGTTGCTGATCTCGACTAGCAGCTGGCCGGTCTGGTTGACGCCGGTGCGCACCTTGAGATATTTGCCCGGATTTTCCGGCAGATCCAGTTCCACCAGGGCCGCGAAGGCCTCCTTGCCCGCGCTGCTGTCATGGTCTGCAGCTCTGGCGTAATACTGCTTGGCCTTGTCATAGCTGCGTTCCGCCCTGGCGATGTTGCCGAGGGCGGTGAAGGCGTTGGCCGTGGGCAGCAGTTTCACGCTGCGTTCCAGGTCGCGTCGCGCGGCACTGCGGTCGTCGAGCTGCTCGTTCACCAGGCCGCGTTTCAGGTGGTAGTAGAAGAAGTCGCCGTTCAGGGCAATGGCCCTGTCGTAATGACGGCGGGCGGCGCCCGGCCGTTTGTTCTTGCCCTCGATATCGCCCAGCAGGGAATGGAAATGGCCCTCGCGCGGTTCGATGGCAATGGCCTGCTGCACCAGTGTCTGTGCCTGGCCGGTGTCACCGTCGGCCAGGGCCTGCTCGGCCTTGTCGTAGGCCGCGTAGGCCGGTTTCGCCTTGATCAGCCGCGCCACCATCTGCCGGTAGTGCTCACGACCGGTCTCCCCGCCCGCGGGCAGGGTGGCGGCATTGCGGATGTTGTTCTCAACGCGCTCCTGTGACGGCGGGTGGCTGGAGAACAGGCCGCTGAGCCAATCCTGGCGGCGGTCCTCGGACAGCTTGACGAAGGCCTGTTGCAGCTGCACCGCGCCCTGCGGGTCGTAGCCGGCCCGGGCCATGTAGTTCATGCCGTACTGGTCGGACTCGCGCTCGGCATCGCGCCCGTATTTCTGGTTGACCAGCTGGGCACCGACCGAGGCACCCAGCTGGGCGAGGTTGGTATAGCCCTGGTCCCGGGTGGCGATGGCAGTGGCGAACACCGCGCCTTGCAACAGCATGCCGCGCTGGATCCCCTTGGCACTGTGCCTGGCGGCGGCGTGCACGATTTCGTGACCGAGCACGGCAGCCAGTTCCGCCTCGCTGTCGAGTTCGGTCAGCAGCCCCCGGTTGATGGCAATCTTGCCACCCGGCAGTGCCCAGGCGTTGGGCGACGAATTGTTGATGACCTTGAACTCGTAGGGCAGCGGCCGATCGCTGACCGCAGCCAGGCGCTGGCCCACCCGGTTCACATAGGTCTCGATGCCGGCATCGACGACGTAGTCACCGCCCTGTGCCTGGCGCAGGGGGGCATAGTTCTGCTTGCCGATATCGAGTTCCTGGGTTTCGGAGATCAGCAGCAGCTCCTTTTCGCCCGTGACGGGATTGGTGCTGCAGCCGCTCGCGCTGAAGAGTGCGAGCAGGGCAATCAGTAGCAGGTTCTTCATCATAAGGCGGATCGTGTCGGGACCGGAGCGGGAAGATTCTAGCCGAAGTGAATGCATGCCGTTGTTAAGAATTGATTCCTGTCCGGCTCAATGATTGTGGTCTGCCGCTGTGCGCTCGGTTGAAAATCCGGGGAAACGCGGCCTTGCGAACTTCGCATGGCAGGTGATGCAGCCATCGACCAGCTTGTAGAAATAGAAATTGACGACATCGGCGTTTTTCATGTGCGCGGCATGTGCCAGCATGCCGGCGTCGTGGTGAAAGGACTGGTCCAGCTCCAGGAATCCGGGCGGCAGCTTTGCATCCAGTTCCTCGCGCTGGGCCGTGGTCAGCTGCTGCCTGAAGATATAGGTGTTCTGCAGTTGCTCGCCGGTTTTTGCCATGCCGGCCCAGTTCCCCGCGGCGATATCCGGGACCAGTGACTGCATGCCTGACTGGATGGCCGCCATCTCTCGCTGCAGGAGCCGGTGCAGGTCCGGCGACAGCTCCAGGGCCGCGCGGGCGGGAGGGGCGTCGTGGTCGTGGGACGGCTCCGCAAGGCCGGTGGCGTGGGGCGCGAGCATGATACCCAGGACCAGGGCCGTAACATGGTATACACGCATACAGTTTCTCCTTTGACTTGCGGGTGGCGGCTGATAAAACTGGCGGGTAGCCGGACGCTGGCTGCCGGTGTCAGGCTTGCACTTGTCCTGCCACGACACCGTCCGTCTGCATCCGGATGAATCTGCAATAGACAAACCGTTGGACACCGCCGTGGGGTGTGTGGTGCTCCTCCTGGAGGGTCTCGACCAGGCGCAATGCATTTCCCATGACATCGCTCAGCGATTCCGGGCTGTAGCGCATTACTTGCAGTCCGCTGCATTCGGTCGGACCGTCCTCGGCAAAGGTGGCAATAATGGCGTGCCTGCCCGGTCTCAGTGCCTGTTTGAGGTTGGCAATGTAGCAAGCCCGCGCTTCGGGTTCGGTGAGGAAATGGAACACCGCCCGGTCATGCCAGATATCCCAGGCCTCGCCGGTCAGGGGGCTGATGATGTCCTGTTCTATCCAGGTGATAGTCCCGGCCCGGCTGCCGAGGCGGGCCTGCGCCCGTTCGATGGCCTTGTGGGCAATGTCGAGCACGCTGATGTGCCGATAGCCG
>Ga0224512_10004588_pt1 | contig 11580 bp, 8 predicted proteins | sample SF_May12_sed_USG_4_FD_169103 | JGI IMG/M metagenome (GOLD analysis project Ga0224512, IMG submission 169103) | Sediment microbial communities from San Francisco Bay, California, United States - SF_May12_sed_USGS_13 | ecosystem: Environmental > Aquatic > Marine > Sediment | place: USA: California... | reverse complement strand
CTCTCAGCTCGCGATGAACGGTTTTCACGATGTCGGCGATAGAATTCGATTTGCCGACCAGGTCGGATTCGGCAAGGGCCGTCTGCAATCTCGCTATGTAATCGAGCGCCTCCGGCGACTGAAAGTACTTGCTTTGTGTCTGAGCTTCTTCGACGACCACCAGCGCGTTCTCCCAAACGTACGCCTCCCTGTCGTCCAGCGACTCATCTAACTTGTCGGCGAGGCTTTCAACGAGGGCATCGAGATGCTGTCTCGGTGGTGTCTGGACTACGTTGTCGTGAAGTTTTCTCCACTCGGCTGCTAGGTCGATGCCCTCGTTAATATTCGCCGTCTGCAAGAGTTCTTCGATTCGCTGGGCTGCCTGGTGTGATGTGTCTTTGTTATCATCCTTTTTTAAGACGAGGAACGCGTTGTAGGTGCCGCCGAAATGTTGGTTCAATACACGATCCGCAACCCGGATACGATGGTCGGATCGAAACCAACGAACGGGGTTGTCATTGATTTCGATGCGACCAATCCCAACCGCGCTGATAAGCATAATGACCACTGCTGCAGCGAGGATGAGTTTGGACCGCGCAAGCGTTCGTGTCCCCAAGCCGGCGAGAAATCTCGCCAGAAAGTCTCGGTCGTGTGATGTCGCACGGTGAAGCTTGGCGATTCTAGCGTCGCTGAGTCTCACTATGTACGCAGGGATAAACAGAATTGTCAGATAGAAGGCGATTGTGATGCCTATGGCAACAAACACGCCGAAAACGCGAACCGGTGGGATGGGCGCCAACGCCAGCGAGGCAAAGCCGGCCGCCGACGTCAGCGAGGTGTAGAGCATAGGTTGAAACAAACCATCCATCACCATCCGGATCGTTTTCTTGCGGTCCTTGATCCGCGGATAGAGGTCTGCAAATTCGCTAAGGATGTGCACGGAGTCAACAACCGCAATCGGCATGAGAAAAATAGGGATCATCGAACTCATGATGTGTACGGTGAAACCGAAGCCGATGAGTAATCCCATGGTTATGATGACCGTCGCTATGGCCACGATCATCGGCGATATAATGAGTGCAATGCTCCTGAAAAACAGCAACATCATGAGAAAAATGATCAGGCCTGCCAGCGGTGCGGCGATGCCCATTTGTCTGAACATCTCAACGCCAAAGGTGTCTTCTGCGACGGGCAGGCCTGTAATAAAATAGTCTTCGTCACCCTCGAGGCCCTCGACGATTTTCTCGATATGTGTGGCGATCTGGTGACTCTTGTCCTTGCTGATAATGGGGACGTAAATCCCCGCGGCGCGGCCGTCCTCGCTCACCATGGTTCCCAAGACGGTAGGTAAGCGATAGGCCGCATCACGGATGGCAATGGCGTCCGCGCGAGTCTGGGGTGGCTCCCGCATCATCCACTCAAAACGCACCACGCCTGGACCGCCCTGCGAGATGTTATCGATGTTAGCTAAGGAGAGAAGATCCCGACGCACCACGCCGTCGATTTGCTCTATTTCGCGTGTCAATTCATGCACGCGCGCGAGGGTGGTTGGGTTAAACACACCGTCGGCATCGACGTCGTTGACCACGCCAACCACGATCATGTCGTGGAGCGTAAAATCTTGTTTTACGAGATTGTGAAAAACGCGTGCCGCTTGGTCAGCGGGGAGCATGTTTTCCGGATCGGTGTCGATCCGGACCCGTGGTAGCTGGCTGCCCAGACCCACAACGAGAAGAATGACGACCACGATGATCGTCTTTGGAAACCTCACGGCAAAGTCGATAATTCCACGTCGAAGTCTCATTTGTTAACCTCGGTCGACCCACGTCTGTCGAATCTTGCACAAACGGCAAGCCCAATCGGACGCGGCGCCTTCGTGTTGGTTCTTGGTCGATCGGGCGGCCCCAGATGCGATTTGTGGTTGACAAGCCCGAGTGGTCGCAGGTATTATATTCATAGATCATGATATTGTCAATAACGAATATTTCTATATATTCATATTCGGGTGAATTAGGGGTTCCTAGGCGCATAACTTGTTTTACAGCAATTTTTTTCGAGCGTTAGATCTCGCCACGCGCTCGACTACAGACCCTGCGGCCATGGGGGATACAACATGACACCCACGAAGGACATGAGTGACGGGGCCTTTGAGGCGATCGCACAGCGCTTCCGCGCCCTCAGCGACCCGGTCCGGTTGAAAATCCTCTATCACCTTGGCACCGAAGAGCTAACGGTCAACGAGCTGGTCGAGCGCGCCGGTAGTTCTCAGTCCAACATTTCCAAACACCTCTCTATTCTCTATAGTCACGGCTTGGTCCGTCGTCGCCGCGCGGGCACTTCGGTCTATTACTCGATTGCCGACCTGAGTATCTTCGATCTCTGTGAGCAGGTTTGCGGCGGCATCGATCGCGATCTCGAAACCCGCCGCAAGGCGTTTCACTAGCGTCGGGCAGACGCAAAGCCCTCGCGTGGTTCGACGATCGTAGAGCTACGGATGACAAGAGAGGCAACGACTTCCTCACCGTTGTGGGGCGCGAGTGTGCTACAATAAAGAGACTCCCCACCTACGTCAAAACGGCATTCGCCAAGCGCTCGCTGACTCACAGAGAAGGGTGGATCCTCCATGCTCGCCAATGCTCTCCTGAAATCACTCGCGATCGGTGTGTTTGTTGCAGCGTGGCCGTGCGGCCCCGATACCCTGGCTCGTTCAGACGCCCAGGATGTGAACCAACTCAGATTGCTCAAGCAGCGTGAGGTTCCCGACGATCCTCCGGGCAAGCCGGCGCGACCGCAGGCCGGGGCACCCCGGTCCGCGCCCGTCCAGTTTGGACCCTTCGCCAGCATTCAGGCCAACGTGTCGGACTCCGGCGCCAATATTGTTGGAGACGCCGCGAACGAGCCATCCATCGCGGTGGATCCGGGCGACCCCAACCGGATGGCTATCGGCTGGAGGCAGTTCGACACCATCGCATCCAACTTTCGACAGGCGGGGTGGGCATTCTCGCTAGATGGAGGGCGATCGTGGACATTTCGAGGGGTGCTCGATGAGGGCGTCTTTCGCAGCGACCCTGTCCTCAGTTTCGACGGCGGAGTTTTCTATTACAACAGTCTAAGAGTGGTGAACAACGTGTTCACTTGCGACGTATTCAAATCGGCCAATGCCGGTGTGTGGTGGGGTCCGCCCGTGTTTTCGTACGGCGGTGACAAGCTGTGGATGACGGTCGATCGAACCGCTGGCATAGGAGGCGGTAATATATATTGTGCGTGGAGTATCGCCGCCAATCAGTATGGCAATGACACGTTCACGCGATCGACCGACGCTGCCCAGACGTTTTCCACTCCCAGCGGCATTCCCTCGACGCCAATCTGGGGCACTCTGGATGTGGCATCCGATGGGACCCTGTATGTTGCAGGTATTGACCCGAACAACGCTTCGAACTTTCTCCTGTCTAGATCGACGAACGCCAAGGATCCGCTGGCGGCACCCACGTTCGACTGGACGATCCCCGTAAACATGAATGGCAGCGTCGCATTCTCGATATCGGCAAGTCCAAACCCGGGCGGGCTTCTCGGACAGGTGTGGCTGGCCGTCGACGGTTCTAGCGGTCCGACGGCCGGCAACATATATATGCTTTGCTCGGTCGACCCTGTGGGGTCCGATCCGATGGATGTTCACTTCACGCGGAGCACCAGCGGCGGCAGCACCTGGAATACACCCGTCCGTATCAACGATGATCCTTCCACCAGCGCTTGGCAGTGGTTTGGCACGATGTCCGTCGCGCCCAACGGCAGGATCGACGTGGTGTGGAACGACACTCGCAATGGCGCCACGTTCCGCGATAGCGAGCTGTACTACGCCTACTCCGCCGATGGCGGCACGACTTGGTCGCCAAATCAAAGGCTGAGTCCGCAATGGGACAGTTTCCTGGGTTGGCCAAACCAGAATAAGATTGGGGATTATTACCACATGATTTCGGATGACGTGGGGGCACACCTGGCATGGGCGGCGACATTCAACGGTGAGCAGGATGTCTATTATCTTCGCATTGGTGATTATGACTGCAACGCCAACAGCGTCGCCGACTCGCTCGATATCCTCCTGGGCACGAGCCCCGATGATGACATGAACGGGAGACCCGATGAGTGCGAGGGTCCTGCCGCGGGGATACGCGAAAGCGGCGCACCCTCATACCGGCTCTATCAGAATGCACCCAATCCGTTCAACCCGACGACGACGATACGTTATGAAGTTCCCTCGAACGGCGGCCATGTCAGATTACAGATTTTCGATCTGGCAGGGCACCTGGTGCGGACGCTGGCCGACCGGCGTGAAACCGCGGGAACGAAATCGGTGCTGTGGGATGGAAAGAATAGTTGGGGTAGTCCCGTGGCTTCGGGGTTGTATTTCTACCGACTCGAAGCGACTGGGTTCGTTGAGACACGAAAACTCGTGCTTTTGAAGTAACCCGCGGACTGCAGGCGCGGGGAGCTACGTAGGCAGGTTCGTTCCCGGGGGCATGTGGCGAATGTAAACATCCCGTTTGGGGTAGGGAATTTCGATTCCTTCCGACGCCAGTCGTTTGTAGATGGCGCTGTTTAGGGCGTCGAGGACTTGACCGCGAAGCACGGGCTCATCGATCCAGCACAAGAGTTCGAAATCCAGCGAGGAATCGCCAAATGTACGAAACCTCACCCTCGGCTCCGGATCGTCACAGGTCTGCGGGTGCTCGCGACCGATCTCCGTAAGGACGTCGCGCAGCCGGTCAACATCTGAGCCGTAAGCAACGCTCACTCTTACACGAATTCGTTCCTTGGCCCATGGGCCACCGCTCTCATTTACGATTTTGGCGTTTGCGATGACCGCGTTGGGGATGGTTATTTCCACGTCGTCACGAGTCAGTAGGCGCGTGCTTCGCAGCCCGATATGCCTTACCTCGCCGCGCTCGCCGGTATCCAGGTTGACGAAGTCGCCAACCTTGTAGGGCGCGTCGGCAAGGATAAAGATGCCGGAGAACAAGTTGGCAAGGGTGTCTTTGGCGGCAAACCCCACAGCGATACCAATAATTCCCGCAGACGCCAGCCACGCGGTCACGTCGATGCCCCAAAAGACGAAGATCAAGTATATCGTCGCTGTGAAAAGAAGGATTCGTGCCAGGTTGTCAAACAGGGGACGCGTTCGCGGCTCGACGACGTTGACAGCGGTGGAACGGCTGAGGTTGGCCAGGATGATGCTCACAAAACGAATCGCAAAGACCATCCACACAATGATCACCAGCGTCTTGATCCCAGCGGTGACGATCGTCTCGGGTCTTGGCGGAAGCGCGAGCCTGACCGCTGCAAGCCATAGACCGATAAGAAACACCGTTGTTCTTACCGGTTGGTGCAACAGATCGATGATACGGTCGTCGATGGTCGACGCGGTGCGGCGCGTCAATCTGCGACACAGACGGGCGACGATGAAGTCAACAATTGCCGCCGACACGAATGACAGCGAAATGATGAACGCGGCGCCGATATAGCGATTGTTGATCAACGCCGTCAAAGTCTCGCGAACCTGGTCCATGTTTTTAGCGTCCTTTCACTTCGTGGGCTTCTCGCAACGGGTACGATTGGCCGTGATCAATAAGTTCAATATTCTATTATATGTCCGTGCGAAAGTCCACGGGGCGCGTACGGAAAAATCCTGAGATAACAGCCGATGGGTACTCAGGCATTCTAGCAATTTCAACCGGTTTACATTACGGCACAGACACTGTATCATAAGCTACCACGTGAGGGACCAGGCGGAGCACATTTGACTATTACTGCCCAGGGTGATGGATTGGGAGCGTTGCGCACGGTAGGGTAAAGCGCTGTGCTCTGTCGGCGGTGCGAAACCGCCCGGCGGCACGGAGCAGTCGGACTATTCTTATGAAAGTCAACAGGCATCGTTTTCCGCGCGCGCTGCCCTTTTTACTGGCGGCCCTAACCTGGGCCGAATCGAGCGATGCCGCGATGCGCGACGTCGAAGTGAAGTTGAGACTGACACCACAGGCGGCCTCTTCGTTTGCGCTGCTTGCACTAGAGTGCGTGCAACGGGAGTACCCCAACAAACCCGGGCATGTCATCAACGATGAAAGCGATATTCTTAGCCCGCGCGCCCTTCATCCGGCTTTTTATGGTTGCTACGATTGGCACTCCGCCGTGCACGGCCATTGGATGCTTGTGCGACTGCTGAGGCTCTATCCGGGACTCCCCGAGGGGGACGCGATCCGGCGAGTTCTTGATGAAAACATCACCGCTGACAACATTCGGGCTGAAGTGGCGTACTTCGACCAGCCAAACCGAAAATCATTCGAACGCACCTACGGCTGGGCCTGGCTTCTGAAACTTGCCGCCGAGCTCCACACCTGGGATGACCCGGACGGCGGTCGGTGGTCGGCGAATCTCTCTCCGCTGACGCGAGCGATTGTCGGTCGCTATATGGACTTCCTGCCGAGACAAACATACCCCATTCGCACCGGCGTTCATCCAAACACCGCATTCGGTATCGCTTTTGCGTGGGATTACGCGCATGCGGTCGGCAACGTGGGGTTGCGGGAAATATTGGTCGAGCGTAGCATGGCTTACTACGGTGCGGATGCCACGTATCCCGCTGCTTGGGAACCCGGTGGAGAGGACTTTTTTTCACCAAGCCTTATGGAAGCGGACCTGATGCGGCGTGTGATGAGGCCCGCACAGTTTACGAAATGGTTCGATCGCTTTCTACCGGACTTGGCCAGTGGCGAATCGGAGGGTATACCGGAGCCGGCGATTGTGGCCGACCGCACGGATCCCAAAATTGTCCATCTGGATGGTCTGAACCTGAGTCGTGCCTGGTGCATGATCGGCATCGCGATGTCGTTGCCACAGGATCATGCTTCGCGGGCCATGCTCTTCGATTCAGCGATGCGCCACGCTCAGGCCGCGCTGGCCTATGTATCCAGCGGCCACTACGAGGGCGAGCATTGGTTGGCATCTTTTGCCGTGTACCTGCTTTCGCGGGTCGAGTGATAACCGGATCCCGCATAGGTAAGCGATCTTTGTGTGTCGATAAGCCCACCACATAAGCTGTAGTTTCTCCCAGTAGCTTGGCGACAAAGCGTTACGCCGTGATCCTTGCGCGCAAGGCGTCGGCCATGGCGTCCCATACGGCATGGTGCTTGGCGTGATCTTTGCTCCCCCCTCCTCCTTACCAATTCCAGGAATATGGCCGCCACCGGCAGGCCGGTGACACGGGCGCACAAGCGTCTGAACCCAAGGTCATTGCTTCGTTTAGCAATGGAGGTTGACGATGAGAAGGACTGAGCTTGGATTTCTCCTCGCCATCGTGATCGCGATTAGCATGACGGCCTCCGCCTGCAGTCGCAAAGTCCGCTACACGAGTAGGGGCACACCCGTGGTCGAGCAGAAAGTCGTGGTAAAGCAAGGTGGACCGCCGCCGCACGCACCGGCCCACGGTTACCGCCACAAACATCACAAGGGCGTGACGTTGGTGTACCAATCGAGCCTGGGCGTTTATGTGGTTAGTGGTCGTTCCCACCACTACTACCACAGGGACAGATACTATCGCTCGCATGGTGGCGTGTGGGAAGTGAGCGTCCACATCAATGGTCCTTGGCAATCAGTTTCTCATCACAAGCTACCGCCAGGACTCCAGAAAAAGCATGGCAAGGTAAAGAAAAAGAAATTGAGAAAGAAAATCCTTTTTTGGTAAACCCCAGCATGTGAGTTGCAGTCATGAAAGCTTTGAAGAATACGCTGTTTGTATGCGCGGTAGGATTGGTTGTGGTGACTCTCATTGGTTGTTCAAAGAGGGTTATGGTGCCCCCGCGAATCGACCTGCAAACCTATCGCGCCATCGGCATGATAGAATTTGACTCGAACGCGGAGGACGGTCTCCAGCAATTCGTGAGCCAGAAATTTGTCGAGACTCTGCAATCGTCACAACCCGGTATTCGTATTCTCGACCTGGGCAGCGAGGAGAAGGTGTTGGAAGAGATTCAGCACCAGCGATTCGACTACCAAGCCATAAGAGCCGTCGGTGAGCGCTATGGCGTCGATGCCGTAATCATCGGTAACCTCGAAGTCACCGACATAAAGCCAAAGGTAGACGTGTCGACATTGTTGATGTCCATGAGTGCACGCGCCGATGTTGAGGCGGCGCTTACGGCAAGACTGTTCGATGCGGTAAGCGGTGCCACCATCTGGACCAATTCCGCCCGTGGCAAACAAACCGTGGCTCAGTTGGGCCTTACTTCCAAGGGGCCAATCTACTTCGATGCCAGCGATCCGGATAATGCATACGGCAAACTCATTGGCGGGCTGGTGTATCGAACCACGCACGACTTTCGAGTGCAGTATGTGCGGCAATAGCCTGAGTGGCACGGCGGGGTCGGATGCTGTGTTTATGATCGGTCCGGCCCCTGGAGTTGCCTGCTCACACCGTTGACGCTTGACCACCGTGTTTACTTGATGTAGTGTTTACATACCTCCACGAGTTACACCACGCTTTTCCTCTCATCGGTTCTTCACATTAGAGAGCATGCTGGTTACATGCCCCGCAGAAAGTACGGCATGTCCGGACTGACAGTCGGGTAGCCGGTCCATGAACCGACCATTTAGCATGGCTCCGCCATAAGACGAGGAGGATCCGATGCCTGAGAACCTGCGATCTGTGCCAGAGATCGTGCTGCTACTCGCCGCGGCGGCTTTGATTCCGGTGTCCATCATATGCCCGATGGCAGAGAGCCGTTCCGGTGTCGTCAGCGTCTTGAATCAGCACAACGAGACCAAACCACAAGTTCCCCTGGTTACCATCATGCAGATTCAGGGCACTGCACACGTGTCGCCACTCAGCGGTGCTCGAGTCGCAACTGAAGGAATCGTCACCGTCGTTACACCGAATGGGTTCTTCATGCAGGATAGAACCGGTGACGGGAGTGACAGAACGTCCGACGGGATCTTTGTCTTTACCGAATCCCGCTTGGCCGTCGACATCGGCGACGAGGTTTTGGTAGAAGGTGAGGTTTTCGAGTTTCTTCCCGGCGGTGACGTCGAGAATCTCACGATAACGGAGATCATCGCCCGCGCCGTGGTCGTGTCGACGTCGGGGCTTCGTCTCCCCGAACCGACGGTGATCGGCACCGCGGGTCGGGTGCCACCCGACGAGGTGATCGACAACGACGGCTTGACCGTTTTTGACCCTCTTGAAGATGGCATCGATTTTTGCGAGAGCCTGGAAGGGATGCGCGTGCGCATTCGAGATCCCTTGGCTGTCGCCACCCGCAATCGCTTCGGAGAGTTCTGGGTTGTCAGCGACAGGGGTATGGTGGCGACGGGAATCAACCGGCGGGACGGAATCACAGTTCGCGAACGCGATTTCAATCCCGAACGCATACAGGTCGACGATACGCTTATGCCGGGATCCTCGCCCCTCTTGCAGATTGGAGACAGGCTGGATGACATCACCGGTGTCTTGAGTTACAGCTTCGGAAACTACGAGGTACTGCCGGTCACTACACCGAGTGTTGCCGCATCGGGACTAAGGCTCGAGACAACGCCGCTTTCGGCGAGAGACCATCGCTTGACGGTGGCGAGCTTCAACGTGTCGAACCTCGATGCGAGCCAACAGCTGCGCATCAACCGGCTGGCCACAATCATCGTCTTCAATCTTCATGTACCAGATATCCTTGGCCTGCAGGAAGTAATGGATAACAGCGGCAGGCAGGACGACGGAACGGTCGACGCCAGCGACACGTACGGTGCGCTGATTGCTGCCATCGCCGCCGTCGGCGGCCCCACCTACGATTTTCGTGACATTGTTCCTGGCGACGGCGACGACGGTGGCATTGCCGGTGGCAACATCCGGGTGGGGCTGTTGTATAATCCGCAACGCGTCTTTTTCGTCGACCGCGGCAGCGCCACGGCCGACGACGCGGCACGAGCGGTCGCAGGTACCTCCGGTCCCCAGCTCACTCTAAGCCCAGGACGCGTAGATCCTTTGCATCCGGCGTGGAAAGGCGGCCGCAAACCGCTTGCGGCAGAGATCGAGTTCGCCAGCAGTCGTGTTTTTGTCATCGTCGTCCATCTATCGTCAAAACTTGCCGGGAGCCCACTATTTGGGGCGATCCAACCTCCTGTAAACGGCGGCGTCGCGGAGCGAAACGCACAGGCGCGGGTGATTCACCACTTCGTCGCAGACATTTTGGCAATCGATGGTCAGGCGAAAATAGTCGTAATGGGAGATTTCAATGAGTTTGCTTTCTCATCGCCTCTCGAGATTCTGGAAGGTGGCTCGCCAACCTTACTCAACAACCTCACTCGCACCTTACCGGTTGTCGAGCGTTACACGTTGGTGTTCGAGGGCAACGGCGAGGCTTTCGATCACATATTTGTATCGCAGTCACTGGTAAGGGCTGCCGAATACGACATCGTGCATGTCGCCGCGGAGTTCAAAGACGGGGTGAGCGATCATGACCCCATCGTTGCCAGATTGACAGTCAACGACACGGCCTTGACAAGGGCGTCCGTGGTTCTTGGTCAAAATCGCCCAAACCCCTTCAATGCAGTGACGGCCATTCCCTACCGTGTGGCGTACGATACCCATGTGAGCATTTCGATTTATGACGTTGCCGGACGGCTGGTGCGGACGCTGGCCGATACGTGGCAGGCAAAGAACAACTATGTTGTGGTTTGGGACGGCAAGGACAACAATCGAGCACGAGTTCCCTCGGGCACGTATTTCTGCCGCGCTGCGACCAACCGCCTCGCCGACGCGATGAAGATGACTCTATTAGAATGATCGTGGTCTCAGATCGTGTTTCCCTCCAGGAACACGCTGACCTCCCATGGACCCGTATCCGCATCATGCCGTAGAATATATATGCCCTGGTCACAAGCACGCACCTTGAAGTAGCGGTGGTTCGGGTCCAGCCATCGGTCCAGGATTTCAACCACGTCGCGCTGGTGGTCGTTCCATGTGAATCTCCTTGGCTCCTCCTCGCCGCGAAATCCAGCGTAACATTCGACGAGTACCCTTTGATAGTTATCGGTCATCGCCGTACTCTTCGATTAAGAAGGGACATAACATACGGGGACACTAACCCAGACATGGCGCGGATTCAAGAGAGGCAACACGTTCTCCCGCAACAATCGTGCAAAAGTTGACTAAAATCAAATCGCACAAACGCCGAGTCGTTGCTACATTTATGATGTAAACCGCCGGTGAGCGGGTGAGAGAGAAAGGCGCAATTCCTCCCGCGTGTTACTGCGCTGGCCTCTTCACCGAGGGGAAGCGGACTTTGTTTGTTGTGCATCTTGGCGAAATGACTTTTACGACGAATGTGGAATCGGCATGTGTGAATTCGTGTGGATTAGCGGCCGATATTTGCGAAGTGTGAAAACACCGAAAGACTCTTCGACATCTGATGCAGGAGCAGGAAGGTAATCCGCTTCTGCTTTTTTTGGGGGTGGGATCATGACAACTGTCTCTGGAGGTCGAGCCGACAGAATCAAAAACCTCGGGACCGAAAACGCGTTCAAGATTGGCGACGACATCCGCCGCTGTGAACAGAAGGGGAT
>Ga0224512_10004587_pt1 | contig 11581 bp, 10 predicted proteins | sample SF_May12_sed_USG_4_FD_169103 | JGI IMG/M metagenome (GOLD analysis project Ga0224512, IMG submission 169103) | Sediment microbial communities from San Francisco Bay, California, United States - SF_May12_sed_USGS_13 | ecosystem: Environmental > Aquatic > Marine > Sediment | place: USA... | reverse complement strand
AATAAGGGTCCTTAGGAAGTGTATCAGCATCAAACCACTAGTCCAAAATTTGAAAGTAGGAATTTTTTCCGGTACTACTGCTCGGTGATCTCAACCTCTAGTTCCACTCGATTTTTACGATCGAGAACTTTCCTCCCTATACTCTTCAAGCATACGTAGGAGATCCGAACCACCTCTGATTGCTACCAATATGGTTACTAAAGCATACCATATCAGTGTCAATCCAATCAGAATCAACCAAAACATATCTGTAGATGAATCATTTTTAGAAAATTAATTGAATCAGGTAAGCCAACGCTTTGAATAAGAACCTATCACCATAGCTACCCCGGTAACCAAATAGGCAGCGATGCCAGCCTTGTAAGGACCAATCATCGCAGCAAAATTCTGGCTGATTTCGAGCTGCTGCATAATTAGAAATGTGATCGGAATAATTGCGCCTGCCAAAATAGCTGCAATAGCACCCCAGTTATTGGCTTTTCTCCAGTAGCATCCGGCTATCAAAATCACAGACATGCTGGCAAGATAAATAGTGCCCGTGATCTGTAAATAGACCCAAAGATCTCCCTTCAACGGATACCACAGACCGTACAACAATAGAAAAATACCAATAGCTCCTACCAACATGCGATTTACCCGGAGGCCTCTTTTTTCCGACCACTTATTTCGATGAAAAGGTTCCAGGATATCATTATAGATCACAGAGCTCCATGCCAGCAGGTAGGAGGAATTCGTCGACATATCAGCTGCCAACATTGCCGCAATCAGTATGCCCAGGAGACCAACTGGCACCACGGCAGCAATCATTGCCGGCATAGCTAAAATATCACTCGATGGCAAAGCTCCTCTCCCACTGAAATAGTAAAATGCAACGATGCCGAACAGCGCAGGAATAGCAAAACGTACAAGAAAGAATGGAGAGGTTCCTCGATAAATGCCTTGACCGGTTTTCGTATTCCTCGCTGCTAGAACCCGGGTGATCATCGTTTGCCAGGTAAGAACTGAAGCAAACGCCAAAAAGATGTCAAGACAAACTCTGTCCCATCCATATTGACCTCCAATAAAGGGATTAAAGGCCCGGGCTCCATATTGCTCTATCAGGTTATCAGTGAGTGCATTCCAACCATAGTTATATAAAAAGAGACAGGTTACGGCAATCAGTCCAACACTCATGACAATGAATTGCAAATAATCGGTGACCAGCACACTCAGCATACCACCCAGGATCGTGTAAGCCACCACGATCAATAGCAAAATGGTCATCATTGCCTCGAGATAGCCGGGATCAATACCCATGACTACTGTAAGAAAATCACCACCCATTCGGAGGAAAACACCCATATTCAGAAGTCCACCCAATACAATGACAACTCCACATGCCCATCGAACTTTCTTGCCAAATTTCTTGTCAAAAAATTCGGGAAGAGTGATCACTCGCTCCTCCCTCAATGGCTTGATGCAGAAACCGGTCTGACCGATGAGCCACATAGCAAACATGAGGGCAATTCCGGGCGTGATGCCCGCAAAACCATATTTGTAACCTAATTCCGCATTCGCCATAAAGGTCACAATGCCGAATTCAGTGGCTGCAAGGGATGCAATCCCCAGATAGAGGTCAACTTTCCTGCCAGCTACCAGATAGTCATCTACTTTGGTCACGTATCGTCGTACCCATAAGCCTGCAACGAGAGTACCTATGATATAGAAGAGAATAATGGCTCCGTCTACGTACCAGCTAAATAGAGTCATCCCATCTAGGTTAGCTTTGACTGATGTCGAGAATAACCTCCTTTACGGCAGATACCACAGCCTCGGAAATCCGTTTTCCCTTCTCGGCGCTGGCCTTCCTGGGTTCTCCAAAAGCTCCAGAAGGAGTAAGTTGTTTCATGGTGCGATAAAATGAAGCTGAAGGACCACTAAGGAGATCTCCGTTAGCCCATTTCAGATTGGGACGGTTTTGCTTAGCGGGGATCACTTCGGTATTCACAAGGTGAGGCGCAATGACCATCATGAGTGATGTTTCAAATTCCCCGGCGTGACCGGTACCACCTGGACCAGTATCTGATATCTTCCGAAGCGCCTCATTCGCAATCCGCCACCAGGTCAGCATCACTACTTTACATTTTGGATGCCGGTTTCCAAAGATTTCCACAAAGGTTTGCCCTACTGCCTGATTACCTCCGTGACTATTGAATAAAACCAGATTTTTAAAACCGTGATGCACTACCGAATTTGCCTGATCGATCAAGGTTCGCAATAGCGTTTTGTGCCTGACTGACATCGAACCCGGAAAATCCAGGTGATGTTCTGAGCAGCCTACCGGTATCGAGGGCAAGATCAAAATCAGGTCGCTCATTTGATGATTTAGCTGATCGAGAAAGTATTCACCAATCAACCGGTCGGTAGAAAGAGGTAAATGAGGACCGTGCTGCTCGGTCGCTGACACTGGCAAGATCACGGGGATGGATTTCTCCAATTGTGCAATCTGGGGTGAAGACAATTGATCCCAATACATTCTTATTTCTTTACAGCCCACATCTCGATCTCCACGAGAAGAGTCATTAATAAGGGTGTTTGAACCGCAGTACGTACCGGCAGAGGTTTCGGGAAATAGGTTTGATAGATTTCATTGAAGCGGGGCCAGTTATCCAGATCAGTGAGATATACGTTTACCTTGAAGACATCCTTCAAATCGACACCAGCAGTCTGTAACTGGGTGCGGCAATTATCCAATGTCACCCGTGTTTGCTCTTCGATGGTATCACCAATCACATTCCCGTCATTGTCAATTGCTGCCTGCCCTGAAATTACGACCAATTGTCCCGGGCTGACAGTAAGTACGGGCGAATATGGTCCGGCCGTTTTGTGTTGTGATGCTCCTGCTGGAACAGCCTTTCCCGCCGGTTGCGATTCCTGAGAAGACCCCATGGGATGAGGGAGATATCCAACAAAGCCACTGATCTTCCACTTGCCCTGCACTTTTTGACACTGATAAAGCGTCTGCCAATTTAGAGTCACAATTTCACCGGATTTTGTTCTGATTTGACCATCAAACTTTTTGTGAGCTAATGCCGACCGTCCTGAAATCTCGATATCTCGAAGTGTGGTGGCCTCGTAAAGAGCCTGTTCTACATTCCCTTGCCATTCCGTCGACTTGAAATCTTTGGCTTGCTTTATCCACTCTTCCCTATAGGACTCTAAATCCGGAAAGCTTACTGTCCACGAGTCTGGATTTTGTTTGCCATGAGCATGCAATCCCATGAAAGTGACTTCCACAAAATCATGTTCAACCCGGCTCCAGTCAGCGGCACAAAAAGCAAGGATATCTCTTTCAACAAGCATCTCCCAGATCTCTTTCCTATCGGTATCAGATGAAGCAAATGGATTCTGATATATGACCGTGCTCATGTTCGATACGTTCTTAGATGTCAAAAACTCGTTTGGAAAGCAGATGCTCTTCGATCAACTGCTCATCAGGTTCAATACCAAGGCCTGGGCCTTCAGGTAAAATGGCGTAAGGCGGCTCAAAGCAAATCGATTCCTTTAGTAGATCGTTTGAACGGATCATCGTGCCAAATATATCACTGGGCCAAATGCAGGAAGATGCCGCCGCCGCTGAATGCAGATACATAGCCTCCAAGATTCCTAAATCCACTTCTGAGCCGTGCCAGCAAGGTAGGCCGGCTGCAGTGGCGATGTGATCCAGGATCTGAAAATTGGCTAAGCCGCCATTGAAATTGAATCCATCAACCGCATCTGCCCGAAGCGCCTTGATGGCATCCTCAATTCGTTGTCCATGCAAGACGTACGGCAATGAAACATGCAATACAATCGGCACAGAACCGTAATGCTTCAAATTGGCATACTCATGCAACATCCATCTGGGTAATGGATCTTCGAGGCACAATACATTACCTACAGACGTCAATTGGTCTATCCGCTTTCTCACCTCCCCGGGATATAGCCAGCGTTCATTGGGATCCAGAATCACCTCCATTCCGGGAGCTGCTTCCCGAATCACTTCGCACCAGCCCAACACATCATCTTCCAGATCTGTCTTAAACTTGATGCAGTCATAACCCTTTGCGGCAAAATGCTTCACAAGATCTCCGATCTCTTCCAGTTTTCGATGACTTGACCAGGCACCAACTTTCACCTTTTTCCTTACTGCACCACCCAGCAGATCTACGACTCTCAGATGGTGTGCCTTGGCAAAAGCATCCCAAACAGCACACTCAAAACCATCGTACTCTCGACAAAATGAAAAAGGTAGTTTCTGCAAGCTAAGTGCCCGGATATCACGGTCGAGAAGTGAGGTAATCATGTCCTCAACCAGCGACCAATTGTGATCCCGATATAATTCCCCCCAGCCGACGATCCCATTGGACAATTCCATTTTGAGAATTAGCTTCGGTAATTGATCGAACTGCACAGACCACCCTGATTTAGCTCCCACGGGTAGCTTGTGCAGCGGTTTGCGTATCCCGGAGCTCTCAACGGTTCCAGGTCTGGCTGGAACTTTTACTTCATAACAGGTGAACCGGATAATTTTCAAGTCGCAGTGTTTTCAACAAATCCTCTTTCAGCAATCATCACAGTGGTACCAGCATCTACATAAATTGTTTGCCCGGTGATGGATCTGCTTAGATCAGAAAGTAAAAAAGCAACCGTATGACCACAATCAATCGGCTGTATCAAATGCTGAAGTACCTGGTGATCATTAACAAAGTCTTTTTCCCATTGCTCAGGATCATCAGTCCAGGTCCTCATCAAATCATAATTCTGTTCAGCATGTACCATACCAGGAGCAATAGCATTACACCGGATTTTGTGCTGGCCAAGCTCATAAGCGAGACCACGGGTAAACCCCTCAACGGCCGCTTTTGCACTGGCGTAGATGGCATATCCGGGCTGGGTAGCAAATGCGTGTACCGAGGAGATATTGACAATACTTCCGGTATGTTCTTTCTGCAATAGATGATTGACAAAATACTTGCTTACCAGCCAGACTCCCTTCATATCCACAGCATAAAGACGATCAAATTCAGCTTCATTTACCAGATATGATTTCTTGCTAAGTCCTATTCCAGCATTATTGACGAGCCCATTTATCGCACCAAGTTGTCTTTCAATCTCATCAAACATACGTTCGATATCTTCGCTCTTGCTCACATCTCCCTTTATGGGAAGCGCCCTCTTGTATTTTCCACAAGCTTGCTTCGCCTTTTCACCATCGATATCGTTTATCACAATTGTTGCTCCGCCAGCATCCAGTGCCTGACAAACACCACCACCCACTCCGATTCCGGCTCCCCCGGTCACCAAAACTTTCAAATGACTCAAGTCCATGTTAATCTTACCTCATTACATGATTCCATATTTCTCAAATGCATCACAAGCACTCATCCCATTCTGAATAGCTTTCCGAACCAGATTTTCTCCCTCTACCTTTTCAATGGCTCCCTCTATCACTTCCTGCTCAACAGAATTCGGGATTACCAATACGCCATCCCGGTCACCGAAAATGATGTCTCCTGGTTGAATAGAGACTGAACCAATTTTAATATTTACACGGAAATCAATCACCTCACCCCGGGGTGCCTGATCTTGCGCATAACAGCCATAAGAGAAGGTAGGAAAACCCAACTCCAGAATGCCATCGGTATCTCGGGAATATCCATTCAGAACTGCCCCGGCAGCTTCTAATTTCATAGCCCGCGTACTCATCAATTCGCCCCAAAGAGCATAATTTGGTGACCCCCCGGAAGCCAAATACACCTCATATGGTTTCAGGTCATCCAGCGCTTCCAACATCAGTCCAAATGGCTTGCCGGTTGTACCTGACTCTCCCCCGATATCCTGTAGTAAAACCGGCATTGCCCTTCCAGCAACAAGCATAGAAGTTTCAAGCGGCATGATTTCCGCGGGCAGAAACTGATGGACCAAGCCCATCTGATCTAGAATATCTCCCAGCACGGCAGAAAACAATTGATCTTTCATCATTTTGAAGAGCTCACTGTCAACTTGCCAGTTCAAAGTCATTTTTAAGTCGGGATCTGTGATTCAGCTCCCAAAATATGAGAATTCCTTCGCACACCACCCTTTCTGAGCATCCTATAGTCGTCAAATAGGTAATTATTTAGAAAAGACTGTGGTCGAAGGAATTGACACTTTCGTCGGCATTTAAGATCCGCCTATAATATTTGATGACGAATTAGGAACGAATACATGAAGAAAATCCTTGATTAGTTCATACAAGTAGCTATTAGAGTTGAATTTTAGCTGCTGAATAAAATCAACAACGTCTCTTATAGGACCACACTCATCTCAACATGCTACACTCACAAACTCCGGCGGGTCAGCAACTTGACCCGCCTTTTTTTGTCCGATATCATTGAATACTTTGATTTGAATCATTATTTCGAGAAGAAACCCACTCTAAATTCTCCCGGACAAAGGATTTATCATGGTTTTTCGCATTTCCCTGATTGCCCTTCTTTTAATTGCCCAAGGTTGCCGAAAATATCCTGAACTCACCTTCCCGATATTGCCTGATCGACTCTATCTCAGTGCCGTTTGGCAGACTGTTTACGTAGGCGATGAACCAGGAGAATTCGAATTAATAGAATCTTTCGAGTATGACGAAGAGAATCGCCTTGTGCAAATCGAAAAATTTGAACCCGGACATCACATTCGATTCGCGATTGAATATGACATGTATGCACTGCCCTTTGAGGTGGTGATCTATCGCGATGGTAATATTTATCAGAAAATCAAATTCACATTTCAGCAAGGAAAACTTCATCTTGCTAAGACCTATTCCGAGTTCTCAGGACGGTTGCTGTTTGAAGATCACTTTACATACGACCCAATTGGAAGACTCACGCAGTACAAACGGATATCGGAGATAAGTCGTCATCAGCTACAATTTTCCTGGTTTGAAGGTAACGTCAACCGGATTGACGAAACTTATGGGGGCCAATCGTTTTTCTATGAGTATGATCACGATTTAATGAGAAACCCTTACCGGGATGTGTTCAAGCATCTGGGCGTTGATCTCCTTCACCGCCTACCTTTGATATCGAATAACCAGGTTCGTGAACGTGCATTCCGGTCTTTCGATGAGAAGGAGGTAAACAGGCTTGATGCTGCATATAATTACAGGCAACCTGGGTATCCCTACTATGCTCGAATTGTGACCGAAGATGATCTGGGTAGGAAACAAGAAGTAGCACGAAAATTCGAATACCTTCCCGCTCCGATCAATTAGACTATTAGTCAGTGAACTCAGATTGTTCGAGCAACTGAAAGAACTGATCCAATTTGGGTGTCAGAATGATCTCCGTCCTGCGGTTCATTTGCCTACCGGTACTCGTGTGGTTATCAGCTTTTGGAACAAACTCTCCACGGCCAGCAGCAGTCAACCGGTCTGGAGCTACGAAATGATCCTGGGTAAGATGCCTAACCACCGCAGTTGCTCTTTTGGCACTCAGATCCCAGTTGTCAATTACACAGTCATTAGAAATCGGCACGTCATCGGTGTGACCTTCGACCAGAATATTTAGATCATTGTGATCATTGAGCACAGAGGCTACCTTTCCTAATACTTCCTCTGCTTGATTACTGAGCTGGGCACTTCCGGAGCGAAATAGCATTCGATCGGAGATCGAGACATAAACGACCCCTTCCCTTACTTCCACCTGCACATCCTCATCATTGATGTCACTCAGGGAGCGCTTTAGGTTCATCACGAGTGCCAAATTCAGAGAATCCTTGGCTTGCACTTTCTCCGTCAGATCCTGGATGAATGAGTATTGCTGGCCGATGGATTCCAAAGACTTCTGGATGCTTTCGGCACCGGCCTTGTTCACCACCGACAAATCTTCCATACGGTCCAGCAGGCTGCCGGTGGTCGACTGCATGTGTTCAAGTTGTTCTTCTAATTGTGTGATTTGCTGGTTTTTTAGTGCCAATTCCTTCTTCACTTTGGATTGACATGCACACAGCAAGATCAGGGCACTTGTTGTAAGGATAATCTGTTTCATGATCTAACTAATCTTCAGTACAAACTGTAAAAGTTGAGACTTTATTATCACCCAGTTTCATGTACTCAATAGCCGCAATCTTGAGAATGTATGTGAATTTCAAGAGCATTGTCAGGGTCTGATGAATTGATCATCAATCAGTGGGTAATGTTGACTGGTATTTTTTGTAGGCACGAAGGGCTTTATTGATAAAATTATCCAGCTCGGATCTTTTGCTGAATGCGCTTTCGAACTTTATGTAGTTCTCATCGCTATAGATCGTGTAGTGGTCTCCGTTCTTAAAGAATCGAATGGAATTGAACGGAGCTGTCCACGCAAAAGTCTCATTGAACATTTTGAAATGTACCAAAACACCTTTTGGTCTGATTTCGATATTGCCCGATTCGATTGGTCCGTTTAAAACCTTCTGCAGGCCCGGGCTGAGTCGGAGAATCCGAATCCGTTCAGAACCGATCCCTTTCCAATGCAATCGCTGAACAAGCGAATAAGAGGATCCGACTGAACCCTCAATCCTCTTCACAATGTCCTGATCCTGATAGGTAGTTTGGTAAATCATATCTCAAAGAAATCAACATAAGGATTTGAAGATTTGTTCGAATAATTGTCAGGTATTTTCCATTCTAACTTATCCAACCGATTTAGCAATGCACTGAAGGAGAATGTAGTGCACAAATTCATCGTGATGCTCACCAGGTGATTAGACAGAATCAATAATCTAAGTGCAAGTCAAAAAATGTGTGGAAAGAAGATAATAGCTTTGGCTGTCCTGCTTCACCGCTTCTAAAAAGCAGCTTGGAAAGCACCTAATTTGCGATCAAACAATCTTACCTTCTCGGAAAAGTCAAGGCAAACACTTTACCATGATTCGATTCCGTGAACTGATTGCAGCGACGTATACTGCATACGACAACTCTGGAGATATCAACACCAACCCGATCCCGGTTTACGCAAACCACCTCAAGAGGTCGGGGGTAACTGGAGTCTTCGTAAACGGCACCACTGGAGAAGGATTGTCGCTGACCATCGACGAAAGAAGGACTCTCGCTGAATCATGGGTAAAAGAAAAGGGAGACAACTTTCGGGTACTGATCCATGTAGGACATAACAGCATCCGGGAAGCCCAGGTCTTAGCAAAACACGCTGCTGAAATCAAGGCCGATGGCATTGGGGCAATGGGTCCCACTTTTTTTAGACCAAAGCAGCTGCACGAATTGCTAAATTTCAATGAATCCATTGCATCGTCGGCCCCAGATCTACCCTTTTACTACTATCACATTCCCTCCATGACAGGAATTCAATTCCAAATGATCGATTTTCTTGAACAGGCTGCTGGCAGGTTGCCCAATCTGGAAGGAATCAAATTTACCGGAAGCGACCTAATGGACATGAAATCCTGCGTAAACTTCCAAGACGGAAAATATCGCATTCTCCATGGCAGAGATGAAATACTGCTTAGTGGGCTTGTACTGGGAGTCACCGGCGCCATTGGCAGCACCTATAATTATCTCGCTCCACTTTTTCAGCAACTAATATCTGCTTTCAAATCAGGGAATTTGACCGAAGCAGATCTATGGCAATCCAAAGCGATCAACATCATCCGTGTATTACTGAAATATGGGGGAGGGATTTCGGCGGGCAAAGCGATCATGGGACTTATCGGACTTAAATTTGGCCCACCCAGACTTCCAGTCGCAGCTGTTTCTCCGGAACAAATGAAGAATCTCAGACACGAAATGGATGCCCTGGGTTTCTTTGAATTGTTGACAGACCTTCCCATCAATGCTTAAATCTATTTGCCTGGTGGTGGCTACATGGCTCTTTACGCTCTCTCCATCCCATGGACAAGAGCGATTCCAATCAAGACATCTTAGTTGGGAAACCATTGCATATGTACCTGCTTACACAAGTCAGGAAGAGGTACTGGGCATTGCAGGCCCAATCGCAGGGATACATAATGACGCCTTGATTGTCAGTGGTGGTGCCAATTTTCCTACTCCTCAATGGGAAAATGAAAAAATGTGGCTAGATGCTATTTGGGTTTATCCGCTAAGTGACAAATCAGACCAGGAGTGGCTCAGCGGACCAGGCCTATCGCATTCCCTGGCCTACAGTGCTGTAGCTTCACACGACCTAGGCGTCATAGCTATGGGAGGAAGCGATGGTGATCAAGTATTTGAAGAGGTACTGCTGTTAAAATGGGATACTGATGAGGTACAAATCAAGATTGAAAACTTGCCCGCATTACCTTCACCCTGTGCATACGGAAGTGCCACATTGATCGGAGACATGCTCTACCTGGCCGGAGGTCAGTCATCAACAGACTTATCTTCTGCGATGAACAATTTCTGGCGGCTCGACCTGTCGCAAATTGAGAGTGAATCCTTGGTCTGGGAAATTCTTCCTGCCTGGCCTGGTCCCGCCAGAGCATTTAATATCACGATTTCACAACACAATGGTTACAATGAATGTGTTTATGTCTTAACCGGCCGCAATCAAGATGAGGAGAATGGATGGAATGTGCTAACCGATATGTATATGTACGATCCGGTAGCCTCTGCCAGGGGAAAGAATCCTTGGTCAATAAAGCCCCCCCTACCTGGATCCAGGATGGCGGGCACCGCCATCACTATCGGACAAAGTCATTTTTGTATTATCAGTGGAGCTGATGGTTCACTCTACCAGAATAGTGATGCGTTGAAAGAAAGCCATCCCGGATTTCCATCGACAGCACTGGCATACAATACCATTACCAACAAATGGTTTTCCTTGGGAGAAATCCCGCAAAACCAACTCACCACTCATGCAATTCAATTGGATGAACGGGCTTTATTGGTCAGTGGCGAAATCAAGCCGAGAATACGTAGCCCAAAGATATGGACTGTGATGCCTGTCAAATCTGCCACATTTTTCGGCACAATCGATCTGATTGCAGTAGTTTTTTACCTGCTAATCCTGGTGGGTATCGGAGTCTACTTTGCCGGTCGCACCAGCACAACCGATGATTTCTTCCGCGGCAGTCAGAACATTCCATGGTGGGCAGCCGGCTGCAGCATTTTTGCTACCATGCTTAGTTCGATAACATTTATGTCAGTTCCTGCAAAGACCTATGCAACTAACTGGCTCTATTTCATCATTAATCTGATGATACTGGCAGTAGCTCCTTTTATTATCTATTACATCCTTCCATTCTTCCGAAAAATAAATCTCACCAGTGCATACGAATACCTGGAACTTCGGTTTAATCTTGCTTGCCGACTTTTTGCCAGCGCTTGCTATATCCTCTTTCAACTGGGAAGGATGGCGATCGTCCTTTTTCTGCCCGCTTTGGCACTGGCAAGTGTATCACCTATTTCGGTGGAGACTAGTATCTTAGCAATGGGAATACTCAGCATCATCTATTGTACGCTGGGAGGTATACAGGCCGTCATCTGGACTGACACACTGCAGACATTTGTGCTACTTGGGGGTGCCGGCTTAAGCCTACTGATCATCCTACTCAGCCCTTCCGTGGATGTGACGAGTTTCATGGATACTGG
>Ga0224512_10004586_pt1 | contig 11591 bp, 13 predicted proteins | sample SF_May12_sed_USG_4_FD_169103 | JGI IMG/M metagenome (GOLD analysis project Ga0224512, IMG submission 169103) | Sediment microbial communities from San Francisco Bay, California, United States - SF_May12_sed_USGS_13 | ecosystem: Environmental > Aquatic > Marine > Sediment | place: USA... | reverse complement strand
TGGAAGGCGAAGACCTCGATCGTGATGAAGCGCAGCATGGCGTCGGGCTATGCCGGCGTGGACAATCCGCTCTTCTACAAGGAAAATAACCGCATGCTGTTCGGCGATGCGAAGAAGATGCTGGACGAGGTGCTCGCCGCGCTGAAGGCCTGAGGCGTCCCTCAGGCCGTTCCTACCGCGCGCGAAACTGCGGCCGCAGGCCGCGGTCAGACTGCAGGCATGCACCAGGAGAGACAATAGATTGCAGCGCTCGCTCGTCGCCCGACTCCGCGCATTGACCGACCGCCTCGGGCGGCGCATGAGCGCGCCGACTCTGAAGATCGGCGTCTCGGCGCGCATCCTGCACCCCCAGCCCGGCGCGCTCGGGCTGCAGGGCAAGACCCGCCAGTACCTCGAGCAGACCGCGGCGCACTGGCTCATGTCGCGCGACGTTCTGGTGCTGATGGTGCCCACCGTGGACACGGGCGGCATACTCCATCGCAGCAGCATCCGTCTGTCGGACTACGCGCGTCACCTCGACGGCCTCATGCTGCAGGGCGGCGCGGACGTCAGCCCGATGACCTACGGCGAGGAGCCGCTGACGCAGGAGTGGGCCGGCGACCGCCTGCGCGATGAGTACGAAATCGAGCTGCTGCACGAATTCATCGAGGCCGGCAAGCCGGTGCTCGGCGTCTGCCGTGGCCTGCAGCTGATCAACGTTGCCTACGGCGGCACGCTTTACCAGGACATCGCCAAGCAGGTGCCGAAGGCGCGGCGCCACGTCACCGACGCCTACGAAAAGAACCTGCACGAGGTGCGCTTCGAGCCGGCGGGCGGCCTCGCGCGCCTGTACCCGGGCGTCGAGCTCGCGCGCGTCAATTCCATCCACCACCAGTCGGTGAAGACGCTGGGCCGCAACCTGCGCGTCGAAGCCTGGGCCGAGGCCGACCACGTCATCGAAGCGATCCGCGGCACCGGTCCCGGCTACGTGCTGGGGGTGCAGTGGCATCCGGAGTTCCACCCGCCGGGCGACACCTCGGTTCTCGACAGTGAGCCGCTGCTCGACGAATTCCTGCGCGCGGCGCGGCGGGCGGCCTGAGCCGATGAGTCTCGGTTTCCTGCCGCAGCTGCCGCCCGTATTCGGCCAGCCGGCCCTGTTCGGCGCGCTGCTGCTCGCCGGGCTGCTGGGCGGGGAGCTGGTGCGGCGCCTGCTCGGACTGCCGCGCATCACCGGCTACGTGCTCGCCGGCGTGCTGCTCGGGCCGCAGGTGTCGGGCCTGCTCGCGCCCGGGGCGCTCGGCGAGGCGCGCGTGCTGATCGACCTGTCGCTCGGGCTGATCGTGTTCGAGCTCGGCCACCGGCTCGACGTGCAGTGGCTGCGGCGCAACCGCTGGCTGTTCGTCGCTGCCCTCGCCGAGAGCGCGTTCTGCTTCGGCGCGGTGCTGGCGGCACTGCTTGCCTTCGGCTTCCAGCCCCTGCTCGCGGCCACCGCCGCGGCCATCGGCACGGCCACCTCGCCGGCGGTGGTGCTGCTGGTAGCGCACGAATTGCGCGCCGCCGGCCAGGTGACCGAGCGCATGCTTCTATTCACCGCCGTGAACTGCGGGCTCGCCTACGTGGCGCTGACGCTGCTGCTGCCGTTCCTGCACCTCGAGCACGCCATGAGCTGGCACGAGGCGGCGCTGCACCCGCTGTACATCCTCGGCGGCTCGGCGCTGGTGGGGTTTGTCGCCAGCCTCGCCCTGCTGTGGCTCGCCGACTGGGTCGGCAAGCGCGAGGACCGGCAGTTCATCCTGCTGGTCGCGCTGGTGGTGCTGGCGGTGGGTGCGGCGCGCAGCCTCAACCTTTCCGTGGTGGTGACGCTCATCACCCTGGGGATGCTGGCACGCAATTTCGACTACGAACAAGTGCTGCTGCCGCTGCGGTTCGGCTACGGCGGGCAGCTGTTCTTCGTCATCCTGTTCGTGCTGACGGGCGCGAGCTTGGAGTTCACGGCGCTGCCGGCGGTGGCGGCGGCGGTGGTGGCGTTCATTGTCGCGCGCTACCTCGGCAAGAGCCTCGCCATCCTCGCCTTCGGCCGCCTCTCGGGCGTGCGGTCGGGCAGCGCGGGGCTGCTGTCGCTCGCGCTGCAGCCGATGTCCGGGCTCGCAGTGGTGATGGTGTTGGACACCGCAGCCATGTACCCGGCATTCGGTGGCGATCTCGGCGCCGTGGTGCTGTCGGCGGTCGCAGTGCTCGAGATCCTCGGCCCGATCGCCACCCAGTTCGCGCTCAAGCGCGCCGGCGAGGCCGATCCGGCCGCCGGCAGCGCCTGAGCAGACGCGCCATGGACGAGATGGATTTCAAGTCCTCGGTCGAGCTTACGCTCGGCGTCGAGCTCGAACTGCAGCTGGTGCAGCCGCACGACCTCGATCTGGCGCGCGATGCCGGCGATCTGCTGGCGCGGCTGGAGAAGGTCAAGCTGCCGGGTGCGGTCAAGCCCGAGATCACCGAGAGCATGATCGAACTGAACACCTCGATTCACCGCGGCCATCTCACGCTTGCCGCCGAACTCGGCGTCATGCGCGACGCCGTGGTGCGCGAGGCGGGCATGCTCAACCTGCAGGTCTGCGGCGGCGGCACGCATCCGTTCCACAGCTGGAGCGCGCGGCGCATCTTTCCCACTGAGCGCTTCAAGCACATCCTCGAGCGCTACGGCTACCTCGCCAAGCAGTTCACCGTGTTCGGCCAGCACATCCATCTTGGCTGCGCCAACGGCGACGACGCCGTCTACCTCGTGCACATGATGACGCGCTACGTGCCGCATTTCATCGCCCTGTCGGCGGCCTCGCCCTTCTACCAGGGCGAGGACACCTCCTTCCAGTCCTCGCGCCTCACCGCGATCAACGCCTTTCCGCTCGCCGGTCACATGCCGTTCGTCGAGGACTGGGCGGAATTCATCGAGTATTACAAGAAGATGCGTGCCCTGGGCGTGGTCGAAAGCATGAAGGACTTCTACTGGGACATTCGCCCGAAGCCCGAATACGGCACCGTCGAAATCCGCATCTGCGACACGCCGCTCAGCGTCGCGCGCGCAGCGCAGCTCGCCGCCTACGCCCAGGCGCTGGCGAAATGGCTGCTCGACGAGCGGCCGCACCCGGCGCTGCGCGCCGTTTACCTGGTGAATGCCTTCAACCGCTTCGAGGCGGCGCGCTTCGGGCTGCGTGGCCAGCTGATCGACCCGTTCGAGCAGAAAAAACGTCCGCTCGCCGCGGACATCCTCGACACGCTGGCCGGGGTCATGCCGCAGGCCGAGGCGCTCGCGGGCGCCGACGCGCTGGCGGCGCTCGCCACCGACGTGCGCCGCGGCTACTCGGACGCCGACTGGCTGCGCGAGCGTTTCGCCGCCAACGGCTCGCTTGCCCACACGGTGCGCAACTCGGCCGCGCGCTGGGCGGGGGACAAGCCCGGCGCCAGCGGCTAGAATCGCCCGCTGCAGCGCATTCGCCCCATGCTCCTCGCCGCACTCCTTTTCGTCCTGTTTTACGTCTTCTGGATCCTGATGTCGGGATTCTTCACGCCGTTCCTTCTCGCCGCGGGCGCTGCGTCGAGCCTGGCGGTGGTGTGGTTCGCGTATCGCATGGGTGTGGCGGACCGCGAGGGCCACCCCGTGCATCTCATCTGGTCCGCGCTTGCCTACTGGCCGTGGCTCGTCCGCGAGATCCTCAAGTCGGCGCTCGACGTGTCGAGGGTGATCCTCGATCCGCGCCTGCCGGCGTCGCCGACGTTGGTGAGATTCAAGCCGCGGCAGAAAACCGTGGTCGGCCTGGTGACGCACGCGAATTCGATCACCCTCACGCCGGGCACGCTGTCGGTCGAAGTCGGGCCCGAGCAATTCGTGGTGCACGGGCTGACGCGCGCGAGCGCCGAGGCCGCCGTCGACAGCGACATGGACCGGCGCGTCGCGCGCTTCGAGCGCGTGCGATGATGTTCGCCGCGGCGGCGCTGGCGCTGCTCGTCGCGCTCGGCTTGGCGCTGGCGCGCGCGCTCCTCGGCCCCACGGTGTTCGACCGCGCGCTGGCCGCCAACTCCATCGGCACGCTCGCCATGATGATGCTGGCGGTGTTCGGCTTCCTCACCGGGCGGCCCGAGTTCCTCGACCTGGCGATTCTCTACGGGCTGCTTAACCTGGTGGGCACGATCGCGGTGCTCAAGTTCTTCCGCTACGGCGACCTCGGCGACCCGGGCCGGCCCGAGGCAAAGCCTTGAGCGCCGCGCTCGACATCGCTTCCTGGGCGCTGCTCGTTGCGGGCGGCGCGTTCTGCATGATCGGCGCGCTCGGCCTGGTGCGCCTGCACAGCTTCTTTCCGCGCACGCACGCCGCAAGCGTCATCGATTCCGCAGGCGCCGGGCTGCTGCTCGCCGGGCTGCTGCTGCAGGCGGGCTGGACGCTGGTGGCGTTCAAGCTGGTGGTGATCGGCTTGCTCATCTTCTTCGCCTCGCCGACGGCGACGCACGCGCTGGCCAATGCGGCGCGCGAGCGCGGCGTGTCGTTCGAGGCCGGGGAGGGGGAGGCGTCATCGAAGCGCTGATCATCCAGGCGCTGCTGACCATGATGGCGGCGACGGTGCTCGCCATCATCGTGCAGAGAAACCTGTTCTCCGTCGTGGTGCTCGCCGGTGTCTACAGCTTCCTCATGGCTACCGTGCTGGTGGCGCTCGACGCCGTCGACGTCGCCATGACCGAGGCATCGGTCGGCGCCGGCATCTCGACCGTGCTGCTTCTCGGCGCGCTGTACCTGTGCGGCGGTGAGGAGGCGAAGCCGCTGTCGCGGCCCTGGCTGCCGCTCGTGGTGACGCTGGTAATCGTCGCCGCGCTGGTCTACGGCACGCTCGGCCTGCCGGCCTTTTCCGATCCGCAAGCGCCGATCCACACGCATGTCGTGCCGCGCTACCTGACCCAGGCACTCGCCGAGACGGGCGTGCCGAACGTCGTGACCGCGGTGCTCGCCAGCTACCGCGGCTACGACACGCTGGGCGAGACCGTGGTGGTATTTACTGCGGGAATCGGCGTCATCGCGCTGCTGCGCCGCCGGCGCCGCGGCAAGGAAGACGGCAAGTGAGGCGCGAACCCGTTCTGCGCGTCGTCGGCAAGCTGCTCATCCCGTACATGCTGGTGTTCGCCCTGTACGTGCAGTTCCACGGCGACTTCAGCCCGGGCGGCGGCTTCCAGGCGGGCGTCATCACCGCCGCGGCGATCATCTTCTACGCGCTCATCTTCGGCCTGCCGGCGGCGCGGCGCGTGGTTCCCGAGGCGGTGGTCGAGGCGATGGTGGCCTTGGGTGTGCTGATCTACATGAGCGTGGGCTTCGCGGGGCTCGCGCTTGGCGGCAACTACCTGGACTACTTCGTCCTCGCGCACGATCCGGTCCACGGCCAGGAGCGCGGCATCTTCTGGGTGGAGATCGGCGTGCTGGTCACGGTGTCGGGCGTCATGCTGAAGATCTTCTATGTGTTCGCCGGGCGCGGGCGCGAGTCCGGCGGGGGCTGAGATGGAGGCGTTCGCCAGCCACTACAGCTACTTCGTCACCGTGCTGCTGATGGCGGCCGGCCTGTACATCATGATCGCGCGCGGCAACCTGGTGAAGAAGCTCATCGGGCTGTCGATCTTCCAGACCTCGGTATACCTGCTGTACATCGCCCCGGGCAAGCTGATCGGCGGTACGGCGCCGATCGTGTCGCAGGCCTATCAGGTCTACTCCAATCCCCTGCCGCACGTGCTGATTCTCACCGCCATCGTGGTGGGCATCGCCACGCTGGCGCTCGGGCTCGCCATCGTGGTGCGCATCCGCGAGGCCTACGGCAGCATCGAGGAAGACGAGATCATCGCGGCGGACGTGGGGCACGGAGACCGCGAGTGATCGCCGAGCACCTGCCGGCGCTGCAGGTGGTGGTGCCGCTCGCCGCGGCGCCGCTGATCGTGCTGCTCCGGCAACCCGGGGTCGCCTGGGCGCTGGCGGTGGCGGCCAGCGTATTCGCCTTCGGCGCCAGCCTGGTGCTGGCCGCGGAAGTGGCGCGCGTCGGCGTGATCTCGTACGCCATGGGCAACTGGCCGCCGCCCTGGGGCATCGAGTACCGCGTGGACGCGCTCTCGGCGTTCATGCTGGTGCTGGTGTCGGCGATCGGCGCGCTGGTCGCGCCCTACGCCTTGCGCAGCGTCGCCGCCGAGTTGCCGCGCGAGCAGCACTACCTGTTCTACGCGGTGTTCTGCCTTTGCCTGGCCGGGCTGCTCGGCATGACGATCACCGGCGATGCCTTCAACGTGTTCGTGTTCATGGAGATCGCGTCGCTGTCCATGTACGTGCTGATCGCCCTGGGGCGCGACCGGCGCGCGCTGCTCGCCTCGTACCAGTACCTGCTGCTCGGCACCATCGGCGCGACCTTCTACGTGATCGGCGTCGGCCTGCTGTACCTCGTCACGGGCACGCTCAACATCGCCGACATGGCCGAGCGGCTGGCGCAGGTCGGTGGCACGCGGCCGGTGCTGGCGGCGCTCGCCTTCATCACCGTGGGCCTGTCGCTGAAGCTGGCGCTGTTTCCGCTGCATCTGTGGCTGCCGAACGCCTACGCCTATGCCCCTTCCGCCGCCACTGCGCTGCTCGCGGCGACCGCCACTAAGGTGTCAGTGTATGTGCTGCTGCGGTTCTATTTCACGGTGTTCGGCGCCGGGCTGGTGGTGCGTACCCTGCCGGTGCCGGAAATCCTGATCGGTCTGTCGATCGCCGCCATCGTCACCGCGTCGCTGGTGGCGCTGTGGCAGGCGGACTTCAAGCGTCTGCTCGCCTATTCGAGCGTGGCGCAGGTCGGCTACATCACGCTCGGCATCGGCCTGGCGAGTGCGGACGGGCTGACCGCGGCGGTGGTGCACCTTTTTAACCATGGCATCACCAAGGGCGCGCTGTTCATGCTGGTTGGCGGCATCGCACTGCGCGCAGGCGGCGTTAATTTCGCACGCCTGCAAGGGCTCGGTCGCGCGATGCCGGTCACCTGCCTCGGCGTGACGCTCGCCGGGCTGTCGCTCATCGGCGTGCCCGGCACCGCCGGGTTCATCAGCAAGTGGTACCTGGTGCTCGGCGCGCTCGAGGCCGGGCATTGGTGGCTGGCCGGACTCGTGGTGCTTACCTCGCTCATCGCGGTGGCCTACGTGTGGCGCTTCGTCGAGGCGGCGTATCTGAGCGCGCCGGCGCCGGGCGCTGCGCGCATCGCCGAGGCGCCGCTGCCGATGCTCGCGGTTTCGTGGGTGCTGGTGGCGGCGTGCATCTGGTTCGGCTTCGACACGTCGTTCACCGTGGAAGGCGCGCGCCGCGCCGCGGCTCTCATGCTGGGCGGCGCGCCATGACGAGCGCGCAGCTGATCGCCGCGTGCCTCGTGGTGCCCGCCGCGGGCGCCGCCGGCATCGCGCTCGCCGGAAGCTGGCCGAACTTGCGCGAGTCGGTGACGCTCGGCACGGCGGCGCTGCTCCTTGCCTGCGTGCTCGGCCTGCTGCCCACCGTGCTGGCGGGGGGCGTGCCGCAGCTCTTCGTGCTGGAAATGCTGCCGGGTATCGCGCTCGGCTTTCGCGTCGAGCCGCTGGGGATGCTGTTTGCGCTGGTGGCCTCGGGGCTGTGGATCGTGAACTCGGTTTACTCCATCGGCTACATGCGCGGCAACGACGAGGGGCACCAGACGCGCTTCTACGTCTGCTTCGCGCTGGCGCTCGCCGCCACCATGGGCATCGCCCTGTCGGCGAACCTGCTCACGCTGTTCGTGTTCTACGAGATGCTGACGCTGGTCACCTGGCCGCTGGTCACGCATCACGGTGACAACGAGGCGAGGAAAGGCGGGCGCGTGTACCTGGGCGTGCTGCTGGGCACCTCGATCGGGCTGCTGCTGCCGGCCGTGATCGCCACCTGGGCGATCGCCGGGACGCTGGAATTCACCCCGGGCGGGGTGCTCGGCAGCGCATCGAGCGCCACGCTCGGCCTGCTCCTCGCGCTGTACATGTTCGGCATCGGCAAGGCGGCGCTCATGCCGATGCACCGCTGGCTGCCGGCGGCGATGGTCGCGCCGACACCGGTGTCGGCGCTGCTGCACGCGGTGGCGGTGGTAAAGGCGGGCGTGTTCGCGGTGGTCAAGGTCATCGTGTACGTCTTCGGTACCGGCGCGCTCGCCGCCACCACGGCCTCGGACTGGCTGCCGACGGTGGCCGGATTCACCGTCATCGCCGCCTCGGTGGTGGCGCTGCGCTCGGACAACCTGAAGCGCCGGCTCGCGTACTCGACGGTGAGCCAGCTGTCCTATGTGGTACTCGCCGTGGCGATCCTCGCGCCGCTGTCGGTGATCGGCGCGACGCTGCACATCGCTGCGCACGCGGTGGGCAAGATCACGCTGTTCTTCGCCGCGGGCGCCATCTACACCGCCGCGCACAAGACCGAAGTGAGCCAGCTGGATGGCATCGGCCGCCGGATGCCCTGGACCATGGGCGCCTTCGCCGTCGGCGTGCTCTCCATGATCGGGCTGCCGCCCGCGGCCGGCTTCGTCAGCAAATGGTACATGCTGGCCGGCGCACTGCAGGCCGAGCACTGGGTGGCGGTCGGGGTGATAGCGGCGAGCACGCTGCTCAATGCCGCCTACTTCGTGCCGATCGTGTACCGCGCATTCTTCCGCGCCCCGCAGGGAAAAGCCCACGGCGAGGCGCCGCCGGCGATGGTGCTCGCGTTGCTCGCCAGCGCGGGGGCGACGCTCGCGCTGTTCTTCTTTCCCCACGTGCCGCTCGCGCTCGCGCGCGCATTGCCAGGAGGCTGACATGAGCGATCACTGGCTCGTACGCCCCGCCACAATCCGGCTGTTGTGGCGCGTGTTCATCGGCGTGCTCGCGCTCACCGTCGTTGCGGAATTTTTGGTCGCACATCATCCTCACTTCCGCTTCGAGGAAATCATCGGCTTTGGCGCTTGGTACGGCTTTCTCGCCTGCGCCGGGATGATCGTGTTCGCCAAGGGGCTGGCGTTCTTCCTCAAGCGCCCGGACAGCTATTACGAGAAGGGCGAGAGCGATGGCTAGCGCCTTGTTGCACCCGGGACTGCTCATCGTCATCGCCGGCTTCGCGCTCGCGCTGCTGCGGGGTCGCGCGCGCGCCGCCGTGGCGCTCGCGGCGCCGCTCGCAGTGCTCGCGCTGATCCTCGCTGCGCCCGCGGGCATCGCCTGGAGCGGCACCTGGCTCGGCCTCGAGATCCGTCCGCTCGCCTACGATGCGCTTTCACGGCTATTCGCGGTGGTGTTCGCGATCATGATGTTTGCCGGCGCATTGTTCGCGCTCAACCAGCAGAGCCGGCTGGAGCTGCCGGCCGCCTTCGTCTATGGCGGCGCGGCGCTCGGCGCGCTGCTCGCGGGCGATCTGGTTACGCTGTTCGTGTGCTGGGAGTTGATGGCGGTCGGCTCGACGCTCGTCATCTGGAGCGCGGGCAGCAGCCCGGCCTACCGCGCCAGCATGCGCTACCTCGCCATCCACCTGCTGGGCGGCGTGCTGCTCTTTGCAGGCATCGCCGGACATGTCGCCGCGACCGGCTCGACGGAGTTCGGGCGCCTGGCGCTCGATACGCCCGCGCACTGGCTGATCCTCGCGGGCTTCCTGGTGAACGCCGGCGCACCGCCGCTCTCGGCCTGGCTGCCGGATGCGTACCCGGAGGCCTCATGGAGCGGGATGGTGTTTCTGTCCGCGTTTACGACCAAGACCGCGGTGTATGTGCTGTTGCGCGGCTTTCCGGGCACCGAACTGCTGGTCTGGGTGGGTCTGTTCATGGTGTTCTACGGCATCGTCTACGCGCTGCTCGAAAACGACATGCGCCGCATCCTCGCCTACAGCATCGTCAACCAGGTGGGCTTCATGGTGACCGGCATCGGCATCGGCACCGAGATGGCGCTGAACGGCGCTGCGGCGCACGCCTTCACGCACATCATCTACAAGGCGCTGCTCTTGATGTCGGCCGGCTCGGTGCTCTACGCGACGCAGAAGCGCAAGTGCACCGATCTCGGCGGGCTGTTCCGCACCATGCCGCTCACGGCGCTCTGCGGCGGCATCGGTGCGCTCGCCATCTCTTCGTTTCCGCTCACCTCCGGGTTCGTGTCGAAATCGATGATCTCGCAGGCCGCGGGGGACGAGCACCTGCTGTGGGTGTGGCTCGCGCTCGCCGCGGCCACCGCCGGCGTGTTCCTGCACGCCGGGATTAAGTTCCCCTGGTTCGTGTTCTTCCAGAAGGACTCGGGCCTGCGCCCGGAAGAGCCGCCGCTCAACATGCGCCTCGCGATGCTGCTGTTCGCGGCGCTGTGCATCGGCCTCGGCATCTTCTATGAACCGCTCTATGCGCTGCTGCCCTTCGGGACGGGCTACGTTCCCTACACCGGGTCGCACGTCGTCGTGCAGCTTGAGCTGCTGCTCTTTTCGGGCCTCGCGTTCTTCGTCATGCTGCCGATGCTGCGCCGCACACTCACCATCACTCTGGATGTCGACTGGTTCTATCGCCGCCTGGCACCGTTGCTGGTCAGGGCCTGCAGCTTGGCCCTGCGCGCGATGGGCGAATCGCTCGGCATGGCAAAGGACGGCGGAATGCGACGCATTAAGGCGGCGACCCACGCGCTGCACGGGCCGCAGGCGCTCTTCGCTCGCACCTGGACCACGGGCGGCATGGCTCTATGGGCGGCGCTCCTGCTGGCGGGCTATCTCCTAGTGGTCTACGTCTGAGCGCGCGAGGCGCACCCGTATTTCATATCGTGAAGTCGTCTTGCGGTGGCTGAACGGGGGGCGTTAGAATGGCCAAGTAATTCCCGAACGGGGCCAGAGCCCCGCGCAATACCCACACCGAAAAGAGGAGATCCAGTATGAGCAATGAACATAAGCCTGAAGCTGCGCGCCGCAAGTTTCTGACCGGCGCTGCGGCGGCGACGGCGGGCGCAGCGACGCTCGGCTTCCCGATGATTGCCAAGTCGCAATCGCCGATCGTCATCAAGATGCAGGGATCGTGGAGCGCCACGGACATCTTCAACGAGATGGCGCAGGAATTCGTCAAGCGCGTCAACGACATGTCGGGCGGACGGATCCGGATCGACTACCTGGTCGGCGGTGCGGTGGTGAAGTCCTTCGAAGTCATGGACGCCGTGTCCAAAGGCGTGCTGGACGCCGGTCACACCGTGCCGGTGTACTGGTACGGCAAGTCCAAGGTGGCGTCACTGTTCGGCTCAGGGCCGATCAACGGCTGCGATGCGTTCCAGACGCTCGCCTGGATCTACCGCGGCGGCGGCCTCGATCTGTACAAGGAGCTGCTCGACAAGCTCGGCCTCAACGTCGTCGGCTTCTTTGCCATGCCGATGCCGACGCAGCCGCTCGGCTGGTTCAAAAAGCCGATCACCAACGCCAATCAGCTCAAGGGCCTCAAGTACCGCACCGTGGGCCTGGCGGCGGACCTGTTCCAGCAGATGGGCGCCAAGGTGACGCAGCTCTCGGGCGGCGAGATCATCCCGGCGCTCGAGCGCGGCGTGATCGACGCCTTCGAGTTCAACAATCCGACCTCGGACAGCCGCTTCGGCGCCCAGGACGTGAT
>Ga0224512_10004585_pt1 | contig 11591 bp, 14 predicted proteins | sample SF_May12_sed_USG_4_FD_169103 | JGI IMG/M metagenome (GOLD analysis project Ga0224512, IMG submission 169103) | Sediment microbial communities from San Francisco Bay, California, United States - SF_May12_sed_USGS_13 | ecosystem: Environmental > Aquatic > Marine > Sediment | place: USA... | reverse complement strand
TCCTGAAAGCGGCCGGTTTTGGAGCGCTCTCGGCCGGCACCGGCCTGTCGGCAGGATTTGGCCCCGGCCGGGCGCGGGCGGCGGAAACCGATCCAACGGCCGATCTTTATCCCGCCGCCAAAAACGAGGCGTTCACGCTGGACCGGCCGCTGACGCCGGAAAACATCACCTCCACCTACAATAATTTCTATGAATTCGGCTCGCACAAGCAGATCTGGAAACGCGCCCAGGCTTTGCCGACGCGGCCATGGACCGTCGCTTTCAAGGGGCTGGTGGAAAAGGAGCGCGAGGTCGATATCGACACGCTGATCCGCGCCATGCCGCTGGAAGAGCGGCTCTACCGGCACCGCTGCGTGGAAGCCTGGTCGATGACCATCCCGTGGACCGGCTTTGCGCTGAAGGCGCTTCTGGACTACGCCAAGCCGCTGGGCAGCGCAAAATACGTGAAAATGCAGACCTTCCTTAACCCGGAGGTGGCGCCCGGCCAGAAACAGACCTGGCATCCCTGGCCCTATGTGGAGGGCCTGACGATCGCCGAAGCGGCCAATGATCTCGCCTTCATGGTGACCGGCGCCTATGGCAAGCCGCTGGCCAAGCAGTTCGGCGCGCCGCTCAGGCTGGCGACGCCTTGGAAATACGGCTTCAAATCGGTCAAGTCGATCGTCGAGATCGAATTCACCGAAGCCCGGCCGGCGACGTTCTGGGAAACCATCAACAAATCGGAATACGGCTTCTGGGCCAATGTGAATCCCGATGTGCCGCATCCGCGCTGGAGCCAGGCCACAGAGAAGCCGCTTGGTGGCAGTGAACGCATCCCGACGCTGCTCTATAACGGCTATGGCGAGCAGGTCGCCGGCCTTTATGCCGGCATGGAAGGCGAAAAACTCTTTATCTGAAACACTTAAGGTAACGCCGCCGCGCGGCGGGCCGCAGTCCGGAGACGTTCAGAGCCTGCGGCAAATTGTTGGCCGAAACGTTGCGGTTTCTTAACCGCTTGCTGCACACAATCGCGGCGTTTGCAATCGGAGCGTGCGCGGCATGAAGGCCATGCTTTTGGCATTGGGACTGTTTGTCCTTGGGTTCGGCGGCATCGCCGCACTCAGCGGCGGTCTGCCGACGGCGCCGTTTGGCGCCTCCGACAGCGCGGTTTCGGCCGATGACATTGCCGTGTTGCAACCGGTGACGCTGGCTGATTACAACGAGGCGGCGGAGAGGGCATATGAGCAAATGCTCGCCGCCTGTACGGTTGAGGACCGCAAAGCCTTCGGCCGGGCGATGAATGCGCTTGCCGTGGCGAAACGGCATGCCGATACCGGGAAAATCGAACGCGGTAATGTCGGCGATGGCGCGGCCAGGATGATGGGACAGTTCGTTGAGGCGGTCCGCAAGGGCATCATCACCAGTGATCATGTGCCATTCGGCTCGCTGCGCACCGTCATCACATCAGTGCTCAGGCAAACGGACACCAATGAGCCGCAGCCCGTGCAGATGGCACTGACCTTGCGCGGCAGCATTGGCGAGGCTGAGGTGGTGCCACACAACGAGTGTCAGGTGCTTTGAGGGGCGCGGTCGCCGCCGCGCCAGCCGCGCTATCGTTTCCTATAACGGGTCAGAGACCGCAGCACGGATCGAAAATGCTGCTATTGAGCGAGATCAAATACCCGGCAATAATTCCGGCCCAGTATTATCTTGCAGATATGCCGCGATAATGGAGCGAATTTTGCCCCGGGGGAAAGAGCCATGGCCGTCAACCTGAACATCGATCCCGATACGATCCGTCACTACATCCTGAAGGCGCGGGCGATCAGTGCCGATCTTTCAGACGAATACAATGATGGCAGCGAGCACGAATCGGAACTCGACCCGACGACCCTGACCGACCGGCACGCCCATGAAGGCCTGCAGGAAGAGGAATCGGAGGACCTGACGTCAGTGGAGCTGTCGGAACTGCTCGACGATCTCAATATCGACGAGGCGGCGGAACTTGTGGCGATTGTCTGGATCGGCCGCGGCGATTTCGATGCCGGCGACTGGGAGGACGCGGTCAAACAGGCGCGCGAGCGCGCCGTCGGGCCGACATCGCGTTATTTGCTCGGCATGCCGCAACTCGGCGACTTTCTGGAAAGCGGCTTGAACGCGCTGGATCTGTGAGTGTTTCTCCAGGATCGGCGGGTCAGCCCTTGGTCTCGGCCTTTTCGATTTCTTCCGCCAGATCGGCGCATTGCTCGCACGTCGTGTTGCCGCACAACTCTTCGATCTTGCGCAACTGCGCCCTGGCCATGGCGATCTTGCCCTTGCTGACATAGGCTTCGCCGAGATATTCGCGCACCAAGACATTGCCGGGATCGATGGCCAGCGCCTGCTTGTAATAGACAATGCCCTCATCGACCTTGCCGGTCAGGCGGGTGGCATAGCCGCGATAATTCAGCGCCATCGACGTCTGCTGGTCCTGGACCATGTCGAGAAGGCTAAGGGCCTCTTCCGGTTTGCCGGCCTTGGCCAAGAAATAGGCATATTCGGTCAGCACGGCATCAGGCGTCACGCCCGACTGGGCCGGCACGCATTTCTTCTTCTCCTTGTCGTAGACCAGGCCTTTGCGGCACTCGACGACGTCCGTGCCGCCTCCACCGCCGCCCTCGGCGAAGACCGGATGAGATGCTAAAACGACAAGACCGAAGGCGGCGGCTGTCAGGCCGAGAATAGCGGAGCCATCGGATCGGGGCATGCCAGACCTCCTTGCAGATTTGAATAATTATAGCATGAAATGTGGCGGCGACAGGTCGAATTGCAGCCGGATCGCGGCGATTTGATCGCTCAGGATCGGTCATCATGTGCGGCCGTGCGCAAGGCGAAGCTGTCGCCGCGCCAATGACCGACCGTAAAGGACATTAATACGATCAGCGTGGCGATCAGGCCGAAATCCTGCGGCACATTCAGGAGAATCGCAGCAGAGCCGCCGATCACCGTCCACAGTGCTGGAACGACAAGCAACCAGCGGACAGCGTGCCACGGGCCAAGCAAGAGGACGCCGACAGTGAAGATCGTTGTCGGGCAGGGAGCGACGCCGAACATCGGCGTTTGCGGCCAGGCATGGCCCGCCAGCCAACCCCACAGCGGGTAGAGCAGCGCGGCAAAAATGACCATCACCAGGCCGGCGAGCGAGCGCAGGTCCCGGCCAGGCGAAAAGCGAAGGTCGCGGAAAGCGAACGGAGCACCCAAAAGAAGCATCGCCTGAGCGGTGAACATGGCGGCAAAAACATGCGCCAGCGGATTGATCGGCGCAAAAAACAGCCAATGGTAGCCGATGCCGTTCACCAGCCACATTGCGGCCAGTATGAATGCGACGAGGATCGCTGACAGGCGGTTTGGTCGCCGCAGCAGGACGAGAGCGAAAAGGCCGGCGACATAGGCGGCGACAGGCAGCGGCCAGATCGCCGTGTTGTACTGACCGAAGACGGCGAAGAACGCGTCGGTAGTGAACGGCACGCCATGTCTCCCGTAGGCAAACTTGCGAGGACAAATCGCATAATCGCGGCTGGGGCGGCCGGCCATGACTTAAATCAACGCCGCGACGGCGCGCTTTTCAGGCAGGTCGACGGGTCTGTTGCCCGCCGTTAACCATGTTCGGCGCTTGTTCAGTGTTTCGCAACGAGACGGCTGCCAATCGCCGACATTTACGGTATGTTAAGACTTGCGGGGAGGCGCCGCAGACCGGGAGAGTGTGATGAGCACCCGATCAATTGTTTTTGCCGTTGCAGTTCTTGCCGGCGGCCTGTTTACCTCTGGCGCGTTGGCGGTTGAGGGCAAGACGATCAGCGACACGCCGATGCAGGTCGGGCCAGGCGAAGGATTTGGCAAAATCGGCACGGTCAGCGCCGGTTCGGTACTGAAGATCCACAGCTGCCGACCTGGATATACCTGGTGCATGGTGCGGGTCAGCGGCCGCAGCGGATGGGTGTCCGGCGAGGCGATCAAGATTGGCGGTTTCTCCAAGGCCAAAAGCTATTTCAATCCGGCTGCCAAGGTGTCGCTGGAATTCCAGGTGCTGGACGACGAATTGTCCGACAACCGGGCATTGGGCGCCCACAGCTTTCCGGCCGCTCCGTTCGGCCATTTTCACCGCTCACAATTGTCCGACAAACGGCTGCCGCGCGAATTCCGCTCGTCGGCCCGCACGCCCGGCTTCCGGCTTCACAAGCAGGGCTTCCCGGCGATCATCGGCGAGTGACGGGGTAATCATCCGAAGTTCGCCGGCCGGGGGTGGCAGCCGCTCCCAGGCCCGCCCTGACGGCCTGTGAAAAGGCTTTTTCGCTGGCGCCGACATTGGCGCGGACGATGGCGCGGACGGTCGTATTGAGATGGCCGGCGCGGCGAATGGCGGCAAAGTCGCTGTCCGGCTCGCCAAGATAGCCCAGGCGGTGCAGATAGCGATCGGCAAAGCCGGTCAGCACAAAGGAATAATGGTACGGGATAAAGTCCTCGCCGCCGCCGTCATTGACGGTTTTGGCGAGTTCGTTCGTACAATTTGAAAAAAGCGTGTTGTAAAAGCGCGGAGCGGCGGCAAGTTTATTGGTGCGGGTGATGAAATGCCGCAGCGCGGCGCGGGCCGTTTGCGGTGGCACGTTGAGCCGGTAGCCATAAAGTTCTTCGGGCAAATAGACGGCGCGGCGGGTCAAAAGATCCTTCTCGCTGGCCCACAGATAGCTCAGCTCATAGGCGCGCAGGAGACCTGACAGCGCCGAATAGGCCTCGCCTATCTCGCGCCGCGCCTCGACCGAAACGCCAATATAGTCGGCCGCACCACCACCAGGATTGCCGTTATCCTTGCCGGCCAGCTCGAAAACCACAAATGTGTGGGCAATGCCATCCCAGCCGCCAAACGGCTGGACATAATACCACAGCGCCGTAACGGCATTTTCATCGATGATCCGCCCACCCCAGATTGTTTCCTTCGGACCGGATTCGGTCCATGTCCAATAGCGCAGATTGTTGAGGCGCCAGCGGCCGCCGCCGAGATCCTCAAAGGTCGTCAGCCTGGCGAATTCCGGCTCCCAGTTGCGGTCGGCGCGCGGCTTCATCAAATCAAACCGCAGGATCGCAATCAGTATGGCGACGACGAGAACGGCGAGAATGACCAGGAATGGCGATCGATAGGGGTTCATGAGTCGCAACTCTAGGCGACCTGCCCTGTGTCGTCACCCTTTCGGCATTTGTCCAAGGTTAGCCAGCGGCCGCGGCGGATTGCCGCGATAACTTCCTGAGCACAGTCCGGGCTTGTCGCAGATCAAGGCGGTGGCGGACATTATCGGCTAAACTTACCAAGCATTGACCGGACCCGCTGTGACGGGCTTAGTCAATGCGGGCGAGGGGGCATCCTTTTGATTGGAGGAGCACATGAGACCTCGTCTGCTGATGGTTGTGCTGGCGCTTGCCGCCGGCCTCCTCGCCACTGGCCTGACGCTGCCTGATACGGCGCAGGCCGCCAACGGCTATACAACCAGCAGTGTCAATATGCGCACCGGGCCGGGCGCCGGTTATCCGCGTATCGCCGTCATTCCGCGCGGTGCGGGCGTGACGATCCGCGGCTGCGTGCGCAACCACCGCTGGTGCGATGTCGCATGGCGCGGCTGGCGCGGCTGGGTGTCGGCGCGCTATGTGGTGTGGACGCGCTATCGCCGGCCGATTTACCGGCCCGGCTACCCGCCGCTGTGGGGCGGCCCGATCATCCAGTTCCACTTCGAGCACTACCATGACCGCTGGTACCGGGACCGGCCGTGGCACAGAAAGCGCCACTGGCGCCGATAGGGAAAAAGCGGGTGGTGCGCGCGATTGACATCGTGCGGTCGTTCACCGCCTCGATCCCAGGCTGGTGGCCGCGCGGCGCGAACGGCGCACCGGCGATGATGGTGGCTGCGGCGTGCTTTGCGGCCACATCATTTGCCGGTGAGGCTGAGGCAACTTCCAAAACATGAAAGGCGCCCGGAGCGGTCGGCTTTTTTTGCCCGCACGGCTTCTATCCACCGGTCCAGGCGCCAGCCTTCCGGCTGCCTGCCGACTCTGTTATCAATCCCGCGGCGGAGCGGCCCTCGGGTGGCTCGCCGACGGCATGATAGAGGGGCCAGAATATGGAACAGTTGATCATTCAGCTTATTTCCGGCGCGGTGGGCGGCAATGTTGCCGGCGCGGCGATGAAGGAAGACAATCCCGGCGTGGTGTACAATTCGCTCGCCGGCATGGCCGGCGGCGGCATTGGCGGCCTAATGCTTGGCATCATCTTTCCGGCACTGGCTGCCGGCGGCAGCCTCGATATTGGTTCGATCATCGGCAATATCGCCGGCGGCGGTGTTGGCGGTGGCGTGCTGATGGTCATCATCGGCATGATCAAGAGGGCCATGGCCAAGTAACGGCCAAGTGTTTGCGGGCGGCTGTTGCCGGCCGGCATTTGCCGGGTCGCCAGTCGCTTGAAACATTGATCAGGTCTTTGGGACTGGGCCCGCCAACCAGGCGTACGGCCCCGATGTTGGTTTTGCGTGCTGCATCGCCAATATGTCCGCCGAGTGCCGGCAGCGGTCGTTTCGGTTCAGCAGGTCTCGTTCTCAACACCTTGGCATCAATCGGTCCTGCCGTTCTTATGCCGCCCTGTCTTCCGGCCAATTGACCGGCATCAATGCGCCATGGGGGCTTTGCATGTAAGAGTTTCGGCCGCGGATTTGGGGACATGATGCCTTAACCGCTGATCACCTCCTGTCGGCAACCTGGCCAGGTGCGGAACGAAGGGAGCGCATGATGACAGAGCCAAACCCGATGCCGATGTGTCCGATGGCCGAGTTCTGCAAGGGCATGATGGAAAAACCCTTTTCAAGCGCCAGGCTGGTTATTCCCGGTCTTGTTTTCGTGGCGCTCGGGGTCCTGATCGTCTTTGAGCCGAGGATTCTTGCCTGGATCATCGCGGCAGCATTCGTTTTGCTTGGGATCATGACGATGATGATGGCAGGCTTGGTTCGCAAGATCGGCACGAAATTCCAGACCATGCGCGATCAGCCATCATGACTTGACGCAGTGATTGCCGCGGTCCGCAGCTTGTCAAGGGAGACTGCGCGATGCGCGAGGATCAGATACAGACCGCCGAATCGGCAAATTCGATCGCCAGTAAGGCGCTGTCGCAAAAGCTGGAAGCGGTTGGCTGGGCACTGTTTTTCATTTGGGTCGGCATTGCCGTCCTGGCTGATGTCGGCTGGGGCTGGGGGCTGCTCGGCGTCGCCGCCATCATCCTGGGCGAGGCCGCCGCCCGCCGGCTGTGGGATCTGAATATCGGCGGCTTCTGGCTTGTTGTCGGTCTCATGTTCCTGGCCGGTGGTCTCTGGGATTTGCTGCAAGTGCCGTGGCCGCTGGCCCCCATTCTGCTTATCGGATGCGGCTTGGCAGTGCTCTGGGGCGCCGTCACAGGCAAGCCCTTGATGAGGAAGTGAGGTGCGATCACTAACGATGTGGCGTTCGCGGCGGCAAAGACTTCAGCGGTTGCCGGGATGCGTGGAGCTTGGAAACGGAGATATCATATGACCGCACTGGCAAATTCGGTCGAAAAACATCACAAATTCATCATCCTGTCGTTGATGTCGCTGATTGTTTTTTTCCTTGCCGCCTGCACATTCCATGACGTCTTGCCGATCTGTCACTACCTGTTCGGATGTGATCACGGTTTTCACAGCACTGTCTGAACGCCATCCGGTTTGAATGAATCTGGATTGGGGAGAATTCCAATGCAAAAAGCTGCCCTCTACACATCCGGCGCTTTTTTCGCCGTTGGCGCTGTTGCCCACCTGGTGCGGCTGATCGTGGGATTCGAGATCGTCATCGCCGGGATCGCCGTGCCCGTATGGGCGTCGTATCCCGGCGCGCTCATTGCCGCCGCGCTCGCCGTCTGGATGCTGGCCGCCGCGCGGCGCTCGCAAGCGGGAGGGCTTGATGTCCGGTCTGATTGAGACCCTTTCGAAGGCGTAGGCTGCCTGGCCTGTTGCAGGCGAGCGCAATGGTGCCGTCGTCAGCGGGCCGTGCCGACCAGGTTGAAAATGCCTTCATCGCAGCGACGCTGAAAAAGTTTTCCGCTGGCCAGCGCGTTGGTGGGGCCGGCAGGCCCGTTCACGACCACCAAGTCTGTAGCGGCCGCCGGATGTTTTCTCGCCTTGCTCTGCCGCGTCATCTTGATCGGTATTGCAACGTTTCAGAGCACGAAAATCTGGCTTTCCATGCTGGACAACCGGGCCGTACCCCTTCCCACGCCCCACCGGCCGGCCCATATTGGCGTCATGGCTTCTGCGAAGAAATCGGCTCCCCCGGTCAGGCGCGAGGGTGACGGGTGTAAAGACAGTCTGGCGGGCGATGCCGATGGCTTTGCCGAGGCGCCGCAAGCGGCGCTTGAAGGCGAGCGACTGAAGGGGCCGGTTTCCGCCTGGGTCGATGAAATTGCCAAGACAGCGGACGGCCGTCGTGACGCAAGGAGCCGACGCAGCGCCGATATTCCAGGCAAAGCGCCGGAAACCGGGCGGCGGGCCGTCGACCAGCCAATACCGCTCACGCCGGAGGATGACAGTGCTGCAAATTCCCGGAAGTCCAAATCCGGCAGGACAGCACCCTTAAAAACCGCGCGCGGCACCTCAATCGGCGGGCCGGGTACTGCCAGGGAACGTGCCGGCGCCGGGCTGATGCCGGTGGCCGGGCTCGACGTGGCGCTGGAGGACGCGGCGGGCCTGCCTGAATCAGGCGTCACGGCGACGGTCGAGGCGCTATCGAAGCTGATTGAGGAGGGGCGCGAGGAGTTCCGGGCCGGCACCTGGGCGCCGCATCGGCCCGAACGGCCGGAAAAGTCGGAAGGCGGCGTGGCGCTCACCATGGTCAGCGACTTCGCCCCGGCCGGCGACCAGCCGCAGGCCATCGCCGAACTGGTGGCGGGGATAACTGCGAGCGGCGAGGCGACGCAGGTGCTGCTCGGCGTCACCGGTTCGGGCAAGACCTACACCATGGGCAAGGTGATTGAGGCAACGCAGCGCCCGGCGCTGATCCTGGCGCCGAACAAGACGCTGGCGGCGCAGCTCTATGGCGAGATGAAGAAATTCTTCCCCGACAATGCGGTGGAATATTTCGTCTCCTATTACGACTACTACCAGCCGGAAGCCTATGTGCCGCGCACCGACACGTTCATCGAGAAGGAATCCTCCATCAACGAGCAGATCGACCGGATGCGGCATTCGGCGACGCGGGCGCTATTGGAGCGCGACGACGTGGTCATCGTCGCCTCGGTGTCGTGCATCTACGGCATCGGCTCGGTGGAAACCTATACGGCGATGACCTTTGCGCTGGAGGTCGGCGAGCGCATCGACCAGCGGCAATTGCTCGCCGATCTGGTGGCGCTGCACTATCGCCGCTCCGACGCCAACTTCATCCGCGGCACGTTCCGGGTGCGCGGCGACACGGTGGAAATCTTCCCCGCCCACCTGGAGGATCGCGCCTGGCGGGTGTCGCTGTTCGGCGAGGAAGTGGAGGCGATCACCGAATTCGATCCGCTGACCGGGCAGAAGACGGCGGCGCTCAAATCGGTCAAGGTCTACGCCAATTCGCATTATGTGACGCCCAAACCGACGCTGCAGCAGGCGATGAAATCGATCCGCGAGGAACTCGTCTGGCGGCTGGAGGAACTCAACCGCGCCGGGCGGCTTTTGGAGGCGCAGCGGCTGGAACAGCGCACCACATTCGACCTGGAAATGATGGCGGCGACCGGCTCGTGCGCCGGCATTGAGAACTATTCGCGCTATCTGACCGGCCGCAAGCCGGGCGAGCCGCCGCCGACATTATTTGAGTATCTGCCCGACAATGCGCTGGTTTTCGTCGATGAGAGCCATGTCACCATTCCGCAGCTCGGCGCCATGTATCGCGGCGATTTCCGGCGCAAGGCGACGCTGGCGGAATACGGTTTCCGGCTGCCGTCCTGCATGGACAACCGGCCGCTCCGGTTCGAGGAATGGGACGCCATGCGGCCGCAGACCCTGTGCGTCTCGGCGACGCCGGGCGGCTGGGAGATGGGCCAGACCGGCGGCGCCTTTACCGAGCAGGTCATCCGCCCGACCGGGCTGATCGACCCGCCGGTGGACATCCGCCCGGCGACGAGCCAGGTCGACGACCTGCTCGGCGCGGTCAAAGCGAACGCGGCGGCCGGCTACCGGGCGCTGGTCACCGTTTTGACCAAGCGCATGGCGGAGGATCTGACCGAATATCTGCACGAGCACGGCGTTCGCGTGCGCTACATGCATTCCGACATCGACACGCTGGAGCGCATCGAGATCATCCGCGATCTGCGGCTGGGCGTCTTCGACGTGCTGGTCGGCATCAACCTGCTGCGCGAGGGCCTCGACATTCCCGAATGCGCCCTGGTCGCCATTCTCGACGCCGACAAGGAGGGCTTTCTGCGCTCCGAAACCTCGCTGGTGCAGACCATCGGCCGGGCGGCGCGCAATGTCGACGGCCGTGTCATCCTCTATGCCGACCGCATCACCGGTTCGATGGAGCGGGCGATTGCGGAAACCGACCGGCGGCGCGAAAAGCAGGCCGCCTGGAACGCCGAACACAACATCACGCCGGAAACGGTCAAGGCGCATATCGCCGACATTCTGGACAGCGTCTATGAGCGCGACCATGTGCGCGTCGGCAAGGGGCTCGCCGGCGAGACCACCGCCGACGGCGCGCCGCTGATCGGCCACAACCTCGTCGCCCATATCGCCGAGCTGGAAAAGCGCATGCGCGATGCTGCCGCCGATCTGGAATTTGAGGAGGCGGCGCGGCTGCGCGACGAAATCAGGCGGCTGGAGGAACTGGACCTGGCCATCGCCGACGATCCCCTGGCGCGCGACACCGGCCTTGAGAACACGCGGGCGCGGCGCGGCGCGAAGGCGGCGCGCAGCGGCGGCGCGGGCCCGCGGGTGCGCAGGAACACGCTCGACGAGATGACCGTCGGCCGCACCGAGGTGCCGCTGGAGACGGGCGGCGGCGGGGGCAGCGGGGGCAGGAGGCGGAAGCATTAGCGATGGCTGGCGCGGGATACAGGGTTCTCGCCATCCTGCCCGGTTTTGCGCTTGCGCTCGCTTTGGCGATGGCCGAGGCGGCAGGGGCCGGCGCCACCACAAATCTGCAGATCCCGCGCATTGATGTGCCGCGTGTGGTGCCGAACACGATTCCGCCCGGCGGCGTTCGCGACCCGACGATTCCGGCGCACCGGATGAAGGTGATTGCGCCGGAGGAGGACCGCAACGCCCGCGGCTGCGGGCCCGGCGTGACGCGCAATGCGCCAAAGGGCGGCCCCGGCGTTTTCGCCCTGCCCGGTTGCGGGCGAGTGGTGAAAGGCCCGGCGCCGAACGACCCGCCCGGCTGTGCGCGCATGGGCGAGGTGCGCATTTGCCCGTGAGTGTGGGCACCTGTCACCACCGCCGCATCCCGCCATCATCCTCGGGCGAGCAAAGCGAGACCCGAGGATCCGGAAAGGAGTCACGCATGGCGTGACGAGTCGTGTGCTGGGTTCTCGCGTCAGGCGCGAGAATGACGAG
>Ga0224512_10004584_pt1 | contig 11597 bp, 9 predicted proteins | sample SF_May12_sed_USG_4_FD_169103 | JGI IMG/M metagenome (GOLD analysis project Ga0224512, IMG submission 169103) | Sediment microbial communities from San Francisco Bay, California, United States - SF_May12_sed_USGS_13 | ecosystem: Environmental > Aquatic > Marine > Sediment | place: USA: California... | reverse complement strand
CCGGCGCTAGCGCTGTTTCCGGTGGTTGGCGCGGACGGCAAGAGCGACACTGCCGAGGAGGCCTGGAATCCCGACGGGCTGATCCAGCGCGCGGTGCGCGCGTTGAAGGATGCCCAGCCGGGACTCGGCGTGATCACCGACGTCGCGCTCGATCCCTACACCAGCCACGGCCAGGATGGGTTGCTCGACAAGGACGACTACGTAACCAACGACGCGACCATCGAGGTGCTGGTCAAGCAGGCCCTGTCCCACGCCGCGGCCGGCGCCGATGTGGTTGCGCCCTCCGACATGATGGATGGACGCATCGGCGCGATTCGCGAAGCGCTGGAAGCAAACGGTCATACCAACACGCGCATCCTCGCCTACGCGGCCAAGTACGCGTCGAGTTTTTACGGGCCGTTCCGCGACGCGGTGGGTTCCGCGGGCAACCTGGCCGGCGGCAATAAATATACCTACCAGATGGATCCGGCTAACACCAACGAAGCGCTTTACGAAGTCGCGCTGGATATCGAGGAAGGCGCCGACATGGTCATGATCAAGCCCGGCCTGCCCTACCTCGACATTGTACGCCGGGTCAGCGAGGAATTGCAGTTTCCGACCTTTGTCTACCAGGTCAGCGGCGAGTACGCGATGCTGAAGGCCGCGGGCCAGCAGGGGTGGATCGACGAAAAGGCATGCGTGCTGGAAGCCTTGCTGTCGTTCAAGCGCGCCGGGGCCAACGGAATCCTGACTTATTTTGCCAAGGCGGCGGCGGCCTGGTTGCAGGAAAAGTAGTGGTCGCGAGCGGCGGGGTTGCGCGCTATGCCGTGGTCGGCAACCCGGTGGCGCATAGCCTTTCTCCACGAATACATGCCGCTTTCGCGGAGCAGACCGGGCAGGCGCTCAGCTACGAGGCAATCGAAATCCCGCTGCCGGACTTCGCAAAACACATTCGTGAGCTGCAGCACGACGGATACGCCGGGCTGAACGTCACGGTACCTTTCAAGCGCGAGGCCTGGGAACTCTGCGACGACCTGAGCGAGCGTGCCGGGCTCGCCGGCGCGGTCAACACCCTGAGTTTTCTGGCGGACGGTCGCATCGCCGGAGACAACACCGACGGCATCGGCCTGATCCGGGATCTGGTCGAAAACCTGAAGCTGGTGCTCGCGACCAGGAAAATACTCGTGCTCGGCGCCGGCGGCGCGGTGCGCGGTGTGCTCGGACCATTGCTCGCGCAAGCGCCGGGTCTGCTTGCAATCGCCAACCGAACCCCGCAAAAAGCGGTGGCGCTGGCGCGCGATTTCGCACCCTTCGGCGCGGTCGAGGCGGTCGCATTCGAGGCACTCGGCGATGAATGCTTCGACCTGATAATCAACGGGACCGCTGCCGGGTTAAACGACGAGATTCCGCCGGTTACAGATAAGATTATCGCTGCCGATACAGTGTGCTATGACATGATGTACAGGCTTGGTGCCGCGACCGCCTTTGTCGACTGGGGGCAATCGCACGGTGCCGGGCAGGCCTACGACGGACTGGGAATGCTGGTGGAGCAGGCCGCGGAAGCATTCAGGATCTGGCGCCAGGTCCAGCCATCAACCGCCGGGATAATCCGATCGTTAAGACAGGCATGAAAACGTTCATCGCAGATACCCACGTAAAAAGCGTTACCCTGACGGATGTAAAATCCGAGCAGATCCGTATCCTGTTTGCGGCGATCCCGGCGTCCCTGGTCACGATCCTGGTCGTCAGCTTCATTCTCGGGATGGTGCAATGGACGGTCATAGACCACAGGACGATTATCGCCTGGTTCGCGGCAACCAACCTGCTTTCTCTGTTCAGGCTTTATCAATTCCGGCAATACAGGCGACTGCCGGACACGGAACCGGTCGGCGATCGATGGCAGCAGCGCGTGGTCATCACCAGCATCGCCTCGGGCGTGTTATGGGGACTGGGCGGTTATTTTCTTTTCGCCGAGCAAAGCCTGGGGCACCAGGTCTTCGTCGCCTTCGTCATCGCCGGCATGTGCGCCGGAGCAATCACCACGCTGTCGTCGATCACGCCCGCGGTGCGCGGCTTTGTCGTTTGCGCCATCGCCCCGATTATCGTCAAGTTCAACCTGATCGACAGCGATATCAGCCTGCCGATGACCGTCATGTCGGTGCTCTTCACGACGATGATCCTGATATCGGCGCAACGCCTGAACCAGACCATCCGCGAATCGCTGGAGGTGCGCCACCAGTTCGAGCTAGCCGAACAAACCATCCGGCACCAGGCGCAGTACGACGACCTTACCGACCTGCCCAACCGGCGCATGCTGCTGGCGACGCTGCGCCAGGAAATCGCCAAGTCAGACAGGCATCACAGGTATGGTGCGGTATTTTTTATCGACCTGGATCGCTTCAAGGCGGTCAACGACTCGCTGGGACACGCGGTCGGAGACGAACTGCTGGTCGAGGTGGCCAAAAAAATTGCCCTGCGGCTGCGCCAGGAGGATACCCTGGCGAGACTGGGCGGCGACGAGTTCGTCGTGCTGCTGCCCGAAGTCGGCGACGACGAGGATACGGCGGGCGACCATGCCTCGATGATCGCGGATGAGATACGCAAGATGTTCGTCACGCCGTTCCTGATCCAGGGCCATGAGATCCACTTGACCATCAGTATTGGCATCGCGGTGTTTCCGACCGACGTTTCGGCCGAGGACCTGCTCAAGCATTCCGATGTCGCGATGTACCGGGCCAAGAACGAGGGGCGCGACAGTGTGCGCCTGTTCTCGGTGGAAATGCAGGAGGCGGTCAACCAGCACCGGATCATCGAAAAGGGACTGCGCCAGGCGCTCGCCGATAGCGAGTTCGAGCTTTATTTCCAGGCGCAATACGACGGCGAGAGTCGTGTCGTCGGCGCCGAAACCCTGCTGCGCTGGAATCACCCCGACAGGGGCGTGGTGGCCCCCGGCCTGTTTATCGATATCGCGGAGCACACCGGACTGATCGTCCCGATCGGCGACTGGATCCTGCAATCGGCCTGCGAGCGCCTGTCGTCATTGCCGCCGCAGCTGACGATATCGGTTAACGTCAGCCCGAGACAGTTCGGCGATCCCAGCTTTGTCGATCACCTCAAGCAGGTTCTGCGCGAGACCGGCGCCAACCCCGCGCAACTCAAGCTCGAAATCACCGAGGGGCTGGCGATGGCTGACATCGGGCACAGCATCGACACGATGAAACAATTGAAACAGCTCGGCATCAGCTTCTCGGTCGACGACTTCGGCACCGGTTACTCGTCGCTGAACTATCTGAACCGGCTGCCGATCGACGAGTTGAAGATCGACCAGTCCTTCGTCAGGGATATCTCGTCCTCGTCGGACAACGCGGTTATCGTCGACACCATCATCGTGATGGCGCGGCAACTGAACCTGCAGGTCGTGGCGGAAGGTATCGAGTCCGAGGCCGAGCTGGATTATCTCAAAGCGAAGCGTTGCAATTACTTTCAGGGGTATTATTTCTCCAGGCCGCAGCCTTTCGATCAATTCTCGACTGAAATCGGTCCCGGCCTGAAGATGAAAGCCCGCGGCTGATACGCCGGCGTCGGTCAGGCTTCGGCCCGCTCCATGATCTCCCTTTCATCTTCGTCGATTTCACGAATCCCGAGATCCTCGATGATGGCGTAGGCGGCGGGCAACACCAGCAACAGCAAGATCGTCGACGAAACCATGCCGAGCACCACGCTCGCGACCAGCGGTATCAATACCTGCGCCTGCAGGCTCGTTTCCGACAGCAGGGTCAGCATTCCGACGACGGAGGGATTAAAAACTATTCACCCCGACACTTTTTTCTGTTTAGCGATTAATAATAACTCAAAGAAATTGCCATGCTGAGTGCCCCAGGCAGGGTGAGATTCGGAAGACAGCAAGCGGTTGCGTAACGATTTTGCAGTCAGTTTTTCTCCTCGATCATCGTATATCGTGAAACCGGATAAACTTTTGGCAAACCGTTGCTTATCGGCTGTTTCAGGAAAAAAAGGCACATGAACCGAGAGATGAACCAGCCGCCCTGGCCGGCGGCTCAACCTCTCGAGCTCATCTGGCAATAACACTTCAGCGCCCTCAATATCGATCTTGATAAAATCGATATCATCCAGCTGATACTCCTGCATCAATTTATCAAGAGATATCGTGTCGACCTCAACATTGTTTCCTAATATGCCAAAGGTGCTGGTATCCAATTCACCTTCCACGACTCCCATCTTCAATTTGCCTGATGTCGAATGTAGCGCACAATTAATGGTCGTGACCCTGTCTGCGATCTTCGGATTCAGCTCTATTATTCTTTTTAATCGCAGATAACTGTCTGGATTCGGTTCCAGCGCAATAATTCTTGAAACACCGGCAAGTAAGGCGAACACCAGCGTGGGGCCAATCCAGGCGCCAACATCGAGGACAACAGATCCTGGCTTCACCAGATTTCGATAGATGCGCTCGGTATCAGGCTCCCAGCCTCGAGCAAATTTTTTCCAGAATGGATGGTCCGGGACAAGAATTTCCAGATCACCGATACAAACCATTCCAATACCATCTGACAACGATTCATAACGACGTATTGCCGCTTCCATTTCCTTGATATGCACATTAAAAAACATTATGCCCAAGTGTAATGATCAAAGTGATTGGTGTCGATTGATCGCTATTTTACCCGGGTGTAAAAGGAGTATGTGACACTGACTCTCATTTTCATTTGTAACTGCCCCTCTCCCCTTTGTCATTCGAAACATCAACTACCACCAGAATTTCTCAACTACCGCGGGTATGCCGAGGTCTCTACATTATGCCCGGACCTTATCGGGCCAGGGGGGCACGGCAGCATCCCGGACCCCAGGATCGGCGAAATAGCCGGCGTAACACCCGGCCCGAGGTGCCGATCCTCCGCGTCGGGCGTTCCAGCCCGAGCGCCCCGCATCCCGACGCCGCCAGCGGTGCAGTCGACCGAGCGAAAAGGTTGAGCCAGGGCAATTGTCAACATTGACGAAATTCCATCTTTGCAGTTCAGTACCATGCGTCCCTGCGGCTCGCGGAGTTCAAATAAGCGCAGGCGCGCCGATATTGACGCACCGAATTTGGCTAGTCAAAGGCCGGGGCGCAGGCGTATGATTACGCCGCAAATCGATCTATCAAGGAGGTCAACATGTCCGCTACAAAGCCGATCAAGATTCCCCAGGAAGCCTTCGACTGGTACGACGAATACGCGCACGGCGACATCGACCGGCGCAGGTTCATGGCAAGGCTCGCGACCCTGACCGGCGTTGGCCTGAGCATGAGCGTTTTGACCGGCGCGCTGATGCCAGACTACGCGCTCGCCGAACAGGTCTCTTTCAATGATCCCGATATCCTCGCGAGCTACCAGACCTTCGCATCGCCCGACGGGCACCTCGAAGGCCGTGGCTACCTGGTCCGACCCGGTAAGCGCGAAGGCAAGGGGCCGGCGGTGCTGGTAGCGCACGAGAATCGAGGCCTCAATCCCTATATCGAGGACGTCGCGCGGCGACTCGCCAAGCGGGGTTACCTCGCGTTCGCGCCGGATGCGCTGCATTCGCTGGGCGGCTACCCGGGCAACGACGACGCGGGCAAGGAAATGCAGCGCTCGCTCGAGCGCGCACGCATCGAGCAGGATTTCATCGCCGCGGCGAAATTCCTGCACGATCATGAACTCGGCAACGGCAAACTCGGCGTGGTCGGATTTTGCTTCGGCGGCTACATTACCAACATGCTCGCCGCGACCCTGCCCGACCTGGTCGACGCCGCGGTGCCCTTCTACGGCACGCCCGCGCAAGCCGATGTGGTTGGCAACATCCGCGGACCGCTGATGCTGCAGTTCGCCGAACTCGACCAGCGCGTCAACGCGACCTGGCCGGACTATGAAAAGCTGCTGCAGCAGAAAAAGGTCACTTACCAGGCGTTCGTCTATCCCGGGGTACAACACGGGTTCCACAACGATTCCACCGGACGCTATGACGAGGCGGCCGCCGAACTCGCCTGGTCGCGCACGCTCGAGTTTTTCGCCAAGCACTTAAGCTAGCGAAAAACCTGATTTAGCTCGCGCGTGCCAGATGAAAAGAACGAGACAGGGTCACCTTTTCCCTTTTTGCCATGTCCCTCTGCGGCCAGAAGGCACGCTTCAGTTATCATTGGTCCTGCATCACCCCTGCTCGCGAGGGCGTACTTTCGGGAAGATGCGGTTAAGGTATTGCAAGCACCAGCTTCCGCCAAACCTAAGGCATTATTTCAATTCAGAAGTCATTTCCTTCAAGGTGATGGAGGAATTAAAAAATAACCCCTCTGTCGCCTTTTCCTGTTGAACAAGATTATAATGACCGGGTTTTCCCTGATATCCGAGGATCGCCCTGGGTACCCGTAAGAAGTTCAGAAAGACCAAGGTCATAGCCACGATCGGACCCGCCTGTAATACCACGCCGACATTAAAGGCGATGATAGAGGCCGGCATGAACGTGGCACGGCTCAACATGTCGCATGGCGATGAAGAATCCCACGCCCTGACCGTCACGAGGATTCGCGAGGCCGCCGCCGAATGCGGCGCCATCGTCGCGGTCATGGTCGATACCCGGGGGCGCGAAATACGCAGCGGCAAGGTCCAGAACGACCAGGTGTTGCTGGATGCGGCTCAGCCGTTCACGCTGTATGCTGACGATCGTATCGGTGACGAATCCGGTGTTGCCATCTCGCTCAAGGGCCTTGATCGACACGTGCAGCCCGGGCATCGCATTCTGATCGACGATGGGCAGCTCGAACTGCGCGTCGAAGCGGTCGAGGAGGGTCGGGTTCATTGCCGGATCGTAACCGGGGGCGTATTGCGCAACAACAAGGGCGTCAACCTGCCGGATACGGCCGCCGCGCTCGACGACATCGACTACGACACTGCGCGCGAACTGAAATTTGCTGCCGCACAGGGCGTCGACTTCATCGCGGCTTCCTTCGTCCGCAACGCGGAGGAAGTACACGGCATACGTGCGCAACTACACCAGTTCGGCGCCGAAATTCCGATCATCGCCAAGATCGAGAACCGCCAGGGGGTCGCAAACATCGAGGAGATCATCGACGCCGCCGACGGCATCATGGTCGCGCGCGGAGACCTCGGGGTGGAATTGAGCATGGGCGAGGGCCCCACGATTCAGAAACGCATCATTCGCGCGACGGTCTCCAATGGCAAACCCGTGATTACCGCCACGCAAATGCTCGATTCGATGGAACGAAATCCGAGACCGACCCGCGCGGAAGCCAGCGATGTCGCCAACGCGATCTTCGACGGCAGTTCGGCGGTTATGCTTTCCGGGGAAACGGCCTCCGGCTCGCGCCCGGTAGAAACGGTCAGGACCATGGTGAGCCTGGCGCTGGAAGCCGAGCAAAGCCTGCACGAATTCGGCACGCTGCAGCAAATCAAGCCGCATCCCTCGAACGAAGTGACCGAAGCGGTGGCGCAGGCTGTCATCACGATGGCCAATCACCTGAACTCGGCCGCAATCATGGTCATGACCGAAACCGGTTTCTCGGCGCGCCTGGTTTCCAAGTATCGACCGGATTGCCCGATCATCGCGATTACTTTCACGACGGAAGTGGTACACCGTCTCGCGATGAGCTGGGGCATTTACGGTTTTCTTTATACCGGGGCCGACTCCGACGAGGAGCGCCTCGCATTTGCGATCGAGACCGCAAAAAAACTCGGCTGTGTCAAAACCGGAGACCTGGTGATATTGACCGCGGGCCCGTCGCGCCAGGCCGGCAGCACCAACATGATACGGGCCCTGACGGTCGCCTGATCAATCAGGTAGCAGGAAAGACTAATAAAGGAAAAAGGTGACGAAGGGACCAATCTATAATCCCTCCGTCACCATTTCCTTAGCTATTGCCGGTAGGTGGACAGGAAGTGTTCGATCCGCCCGATGGATTCCTCTAGGTCTTCGATGTGCGGCAGAAACACCACGCGGAAATGATCCGGCTCGGGCCAGTTGAAACCCGTCCCCTGAACGACCAGAACTTTGTGGCTGATCAGCAGATCGAGAACGAATTTCTGGTCGTCGCGAATATTGAACTTGCGCAGGTCGATCTTCGGGAACAGGTAGAGCGCGCCCCTCGGTTTTACGCAGCTGAGACCGTCGACGCCGTTGAGTAATTCCCAGGCGCGGTCGCGCTGCTCGTGTAGTCGCCCGCCGGGCGCGACCAGGTCATCGATACTCTGGTAGCCGCCGAGCGCGGTCTGTATCGCATGCTGCGCGGGCACGTTGGCGCACAGGCGCATCGACACGAGGATATCCAGGCCCTCGATGTAATCCTGCGCGCGCAGCTTCGCACCGCTGACCAGAAGCCAGCCGCTGCGAAATCCCGCGACCCGGTAAGACTTCGACAGACCACTGAACGTGAGCACCAACTGGTTGTCCGGCGCGAGCGAGGACAGCGGAATGTACCGCGCATCGTCGTAGACGATCTTGTCGTAGATTTCATCGGCGAGCAGCACCAGGTCGAATTCGGCGGCGATCTCGATCAGCCCTTCCAGCATCGCCTTTTCGTAAACAGCGCCGGTCGGATTATTCGGGTTGATCACGACCAGCGCACGCGTCTTCGCGGTAATGCGCGAGCGGATGTCGTCGAGGTCGGGTTGCCAGCCGGCACCCTCGTCGCAACGGTAATGCACCGGCTTGCCCCGGCACAGGTTGACCGCCGCGGTCCACAACGGGAAGTCCGGTGCCGGAATCAGCACCTCGTCGCCGTCGTTGACCAGGGCCTGCAGCGCGATGACCACGAGCTCGGAAACGCCGTTGCCGATGTAGACGTCCTCGACATCGACGCCGGGGATGCCGAGCCTCTGGTAATACTGCATCACCGCCTTGCGCGCCGAGTAAACGCCGTGCGAATCGCTATAACCCTGCGACGCCGGGATGTTGTGAATCACGTCGCGCAGGATTTCCTCGGGCGCCTCGAAACCCCATGGCGTCGGGTTACCGATGTTTAGCTTGTAAATCCTGTGGCCTTCTTCCTCGAGCCGATGTGCCTCGCGAAGCACCGGGCCGCGGATGTCATAGCAAACGTCGTCGAGCTTGCTGGACTTATGGATCGCGCGCCGCTTTTGCGGCAGCAGCGTGGGCACGGTTTCGGATTTATTCATCTCAACTCGATATCAAATTCTGACCGGCGGAAATGCAGATTTAAAACTCCGGCAATAATAGCACCCGGAGGAATCAAATGGTAAGCCGGGCTCAAAAAGAAAAGGATTAAAGGGGACGGACCTGTTTTTTCGGGAAACGGTTGAAAAGGTGGCGCAGGCGCTGCTGTGCCACTTATTTGTTGAAATAATCAGAAGAACTTCCTGTGATCAATTATTTAGCGAATGGTTGGAATAGCGGGACATGAAATTATCGCGCGATAATTCTGCAGCATCGCCATGCCGGCGAAAGGCGGCATCCATTTCAAAAACCACGACCGGGTAAGTTTTCCGAATGCGACAGGCTTTGAAATCAACAGCCTGGCACGCCCGGGAAATCAACGGCAATGGTCCCCGGCGCGGGCGGGCCGCTTAGGCGCCGGGGTGACCTTTCTGTTGAGTTTAATTTACCAATCAGTTTTTCAATTAAGTGGGACAGCAGTGGTGGCGGAGGGATTAAAAAATAATCCCTCCGCCACCTTTTTGCCGTCCCTGATTTCCCCGGGTTTTCGAATTAGTCCACTAAAGCGCAGAAACTAATTTCACACTCGCTAACCTAAAATGCTGGACGACTCTCGACTATCATTATCCAGAACGCAAATTATCGGAGGATGTCGTGGTAGAAATAACGACAATGCGAATCTGGATGGGAGTTTCCCTGGCCTGGCCGCTGTTTTGGATCCTGGTGTTCGATCGGTGGTTCTTCTTTAGCCCGCTGGGATTGTTTATCGCAATCGGCATACCGGTCGCAGGCTGGGTACTGTGGTGGAAATTTTATCGAGGCGAAGAACAAAAAATCGTGTCTGAAGGCCGACAGATATTAGACAAGAGCGCAGAAACCTTGCTCAAGCTGAAAAAACGCATTTCAAATCGCCCGTAACCCAGCCCCAGGCTCTACCCGGGCGGGTAATACGGGTCACAGAGCATTTGATTCAGGCAGAAAACTGGGCATCATCGTCGTGCAACGACGGGTTCCTAACAGGCATACCGTCTGCGCATGTACGATCTCGGCTACCTGAAACTTCACCCTGCAAAGCAAAATTGCCGGCCTTTGTGCGAGCGTTGCCTTACCCTCTCAAAGGTCATGCCAATTCATGCATTAAATTCAATTGATCCACGCAATAAGTATCTCTACCTTGCCAACAACGTATCCTTTGCCAGATTCACCCTGGCGGCGAGATAAGCGGATCCGCCGCGGTCCGGGTGCAGTTTCTGCATCAGCCGGCGGTGCGCCTCGATAATCTCGGCTTCGCCGACGTCGGATGACAGTCCCAGTACCCGCAGCGCCTCTTCGCGCGACATCTCGCCCGCTCCGCTGGGAGTCTGCCGTTGCCCTTGCGCGCCGGCCTGTTGTTGCCAGGTGTCCGCATACACCCGGTCCAGGTAGGCTTGCAGCAAGGCAACCGACTCTTCGTCATCCTGGCATTCGCGCAGCAATTGCAGCAAGGCTTCGAGATTCAGTTGGTTGAGCGTCCTGCCCTTGAACCGTCCCGCCAGGATTTCGCCGTCGATGTCTCCTGAATCGTGGTTCAGCGTCATGCGGATATACCTGCTTTGCACGGTAGAGGTTTGCCCGCTGCTCGGTTGCGGCCCTGGTTTTGCGGCACCCATGCCAGCCAGCATACGTTTGAGCAGCGGAATACCGCCGAGCAAGGTCAGCAGGCCGCGCATGAACGGCAGCATTGCGGCAAACACCGCCGCCAGCCAATGCGCCCGCCCGGTGAGCACCAGCGCCAGCAATCCCAACGCCAGCAGGACCGCCAGCCATTGCCAGAAAACCCTGGACGGCTGGCGCCACAACCAGCGCAAAAAGAGGAACAGTCCAGCCGCCAGGCCGAGCAGCAGTAGCAGCCGCGCCACGGGTCAGTCCTTGCCCAACTGGCGGGTCAGTTTCCGCACAACCTCGCTGCGATCCCTACTGAAATCCTGCAAGGCTTGCTGGCCGCCGGCGGCGTATACGGCGACCGCGCTCAACAGGTCGCGCAATTGACCGGCGCTGGACGCATCGAAGGAACAGTAGGCGCCGCGGGTCAGGCGCGCGATCTCTATGAACGCCCGTTGCGCCACAGGCTCCGCGCCTTCGTGAAACAGGAAAGCGGGTACCCCGAGCATCCCCAGCTCGCCCGCCAGATGGCACAAGCGGTCAACGTCCTCTTCCATGCAGTCGCCGACGAACACCAGCGCCTGCACTTTTTTTTGTTTCGTTTGCTCGATTGCCTGACGCAATACCTTTTCGATCTGTGTGCGCCCGCCCCGGCAGGACACGCCGGTCATGCGTTGCAGCAGCGCATCCGCGGAGGACAGCCACGGGCTCGCCTCGAATTCGCCGAAGCCACGGTAGTAGCAAAGCTGAATATCCAGGCCGCCGAGCGCCGCGGTTTCGGTGAACATCTCGCCCTGAATCTGGTAGGCCCGGTC
>Ga0224512_10004582_pt1 | contig 11600 bp, 7 predicted proteins | sample SF_May12_sed_USG_4_FD_169103 | JGI IMG/M metagenome (GOLD analysis project Ga0224512, IMG submission 169103) | Sediment microbial communities from San Francisco Bay, California, United States - SF_May12_sed_USGS_13 | ecosystem: Environmental > Aquatic > Marine > Sediment | place: USA: California... | reverse complement strand
TATTCGCGAAGGCGCCTGGGATTGCTCGACCTGCGGCCGCACCGGCAACCGCGGCCCGGAGAAATACTGCGCCGGCTGCGGCCATCCGCGCGGGTCGGACGTCGAGCTCTACTTGCCGGAGGATGCCGCCGAGGTCACCGACGACGCGGCCCTCGATCGCGCCCGTACCGGGCCAGACTGGAGCTGCGACCACTGCGGCGGCGATAACCGCGCCGACGCCGACTACTGCACCGGCTGCGGCGCGCCGGGCGAGGGGGCCGCGACGCGCGAGGTCGTCGTCCACCGGGAAGAGTCCAACGCCCAGGCGGCGCAAGCGTCCCGCGCCTCGACCGCCCGGCGCCCGAGCACGTCGCGACGAAAAAAGCTCAAGCGGGACTACCGGCGAAAAGCAAAGGGGTCGCGCAAGCCGTTGGCCATCGGCTGCATCGTCCTGGTCGCCGCAATTGCTCTCATCACCTACCTCGGACGCACCAGCGAATCGACGGCCACGGTCTCGGGCTTCGGCTGGGAGCGGACGATCGCGGTCGAAAAGCTCCTGGCGGTCACCGAGGAAGCAAAGCAGGACGAGGTGCCCCAGGGGGCGCGTCTCCTCGACTCTGGGGGCGGCGAGGGGAAGACTCGCACCGTCACCGAGCGCGTCCAGGTCGGGACCGAGCAGGTCAAGGTCGGGGTGCGCGATCTCGGCAACGGGTTCTTCGAGGACGTCTACGAGGAGCGGCCGGTGTACAAAACTCGGCGCCGCGAAGCGTCGGTGCGAGGTCCACCGGGTGGCACGGTTCGCTACCAGATCGACCGCTGGAGCCAAGTGCGCGAGGAGCAAGCAAGCGGCCGCGACCGCGCACCACGCTGGCCGGACGTTACTCTGGGTAACAAAGAGCGGGAGGGGAAGCGCTCCGAGAATTACACCGTCTACTTTTCCGGCGCCGACGGCGAGACGCTGACCTACCGGGCCTCGAGCGAGCAAGAGTGGCTCGGGTTCGCGCCGACCGCACGGTACCGAGTCGAGGCGACCAAGACCGGCCGCATCCGATCACTCGCTCCGCGTTGAGGCGTCGCGTCCGGCAGACGTTGCGAATCCTCAGTGGTCGCCAACCGCTGCCCGCGCATGGCGCGCGACCAGCTCGCGCCAGGGACCCGCGGCGCGGAAACGGATCAAGTTTCCGAAATGGCCGGCGAGCGAGCGGTCGATGAAGATGATGTCCTCGGGGAAGCGCATGTCGGTGGCCTGCGACCAGTTGGCCATCCCCAGCTCCATCACCCGCTCGTAGAGGTCCTCGTCCTCGCCGAAACGGTACGGCGGCTCTTCACGCAGGATCTCGGCAAAGAGATCGATATAGGGCTCGATCAGCTCGAGCGGTATCGAGCTCCCGTCGGCCCGGGTCAGGCCGATCTCGGCGAGAACGCCCGGAATCTCCCGACGGCGATCCTCGGCAACGGCGAGAAAGAGCCGCGCATAGCCGGCGGCGATCTGCTCCGGCACTCGCTTCAAGCACCCGAAGTCGTAGACGATGACGCGGCCATCCTCGAGAAACGAGAAATTGGCGAGATTCGGGTCGGCGTGAAGCAAGCGATGCTCGAAGAGGCCGCGCATCTCGAGCTCGAGGAGCACCTCGCCCCAGCGATTCCTCTCTTCTTGTGAAAAAGCCTCCGAGCACGCCGCCTCGGCGCTAACGCCCTCGAGAAACTCCATTGTCAGGACTCGATCGGAGCTGCGTTCGGGGATCACGCGCGGAATGACGATCTCGGGCACGTCGGCGTGCAGCTCGCGCATGCGCTCCATGTTCGTTGCTTCGTGCTCGTAGTCGAGCTCCTCGAGCAGCACCTCGTTCATCTCGCGCCACATTGGCTCGAAATCGGCGTCGAAGACCATCGAGAACAAGCTCTTCATCAGCGTCTTCAGGTTCTTGAGATCCGCCTGCACGACCTCGCGGATCAGCGGATACTGGATCTTAACCGCCACCGGTCGCCCGTCGTGCATGCGGGCGCGGTGCACCTGACCGATTGAGGCGGCAGCGAAGGCCTCCTCCTCGAATTCGGCAAAGAGCTCGTCGATCGGCGCACCCAGCGACCCTTCCACCTCGTAGCGCATGACCTCGGGCGGCACCCGCGGCGCCTCGCGCTGCAGGGCCCGCAACACCTCGGCAACCTCGGGGGGCAGCATGCCGACGTGAAGGCTCAGCATCTGGCCGACCTTCATCGCCGCACCCTTCATCTCGCCTAAAGTCTCGACCACGCGAACGGCGTTTCTCACCAGGTTCTCGGCTCGCTTGATCTCCTTACCCGGCCCCGAGCGCACGAGCTCTGCGGCGCGCTCACCGACCACCGATGCGCCCACTTTGCCGACCAGGCCCCCGAGCTTGAGCAACCGGCGCGAGGGCGAGGTGAGGAGCCTGGGCGGCCGTTTCGGTGACATGAGGCTCTCTCTATGAAGACACGATACGTACTTCCGAACGACAGACTCCTCGAGACTGCCTCGGGTACCGTCTACTATTACGTATTGTGTCCCCTCGCGCCGATCACGGCAGGAACGCGCCGGTGTTGGCCATCTTCCGCGGCAGGTACTCGTCTATGACGTAGTTCAAGCCGTGCTTGGCGAGTGCCTGCTGCTCGACGCGCACCCCCATCTTGATCTGCAGCTGGAGCGCCTTTTGCCACGCCTTGTGGTGGCGCACGAACGGATCGTTCTTGAGCGCGTCTTTGGCCCGCTTGATGTCGACGTCTTTCAGCGGATGCGTCGGCAGATCGTACTCCTCGATGTCTTGCGGCGTCACCCCCAGAAAGCGCGCCTGCGGAACGCAAAAGAACTCGTTCATGTGGGCGGCGTTGCCCGAGCCCACCTTGAGCGTGCGATAGATGTTGGAGTAGCCGTAGGGGTCGCCGTCGACGAAGACGTAGACCGGAAGCTTCTTCGCGTCGGCCAGTCGTCTGATGAAACGTCGGCAGGCGCGGGTCGGCACGCCGCCGAGGGAGACCAGGATGCAGTTGGCGCTGCGCCAGTAGGCGTGCTTGACCAGGCGCTGAAACATGCCCGCGGTCTCGATCGCCAGGATGAAGCGCGCTTTCGTTTCGAAGCGCAGCTGCTCGACCGAGATGGGAATCGAGTAGGCGCCGCTGCCGAAACGGGTGCAGTCGATTCTCAGCTCCTCGCCGGTCTCGCGATCGTGGTCGACGACGACGAGCTCGCCGGCGACGTCGCCGCCTTTTTCCTCGGGGATGAAGCCGAGCTGCTCGCGGTTGACGCCGAAGAGCGCTTCGACATCCTCCATCACCGTGTCGGATTCCGGCTGCTCGTTGAAGCGGCACTCCTGCCAGTTCTTCGACACGTAGTAGGCCTCTCTCTTGGTGGCGATATCGTCGCTCTCGACGAGCTCTTTGGAGAACGCCATCATGCGCAGTGTCTGGGCAAAGGTCTTGACCGTGCCGACCGTGAGCGTGCGCTCCTTCGTGCGGCCTTTCATCTCGAAGAAGCCCGATGTGGGCCGGTAGACGACGTTCGACAGGCTCCTCACCGGGAACTGCATCGTCGGCGTTCTCTTCGCCAGGATCTTCTTGCGCACGCTCTCGGCTTCAGTGCTGATCCGCTGAATGACCTTCCAGGCACCGGGCACCGGTGGTTGCGTTCCCTTTCCGGCCCTGGGCGATCTTTTCTTGTTTCCCTTTTTCACGGCTGCCTTGCGCGGAGCGTCGCGGGCGGCTTTCTTCTTGCTCGTCGCCTTCTTCGCCCGAGTCTTCCGAGGTGTTGTACCGGTAGATGACCGCGTCGATTGCGTCGCTACCCTCTTCGCCGCTTTCTTCTTTTTTGCCATTGCGTCCTCTCGCATGCCTCTTACATCTTGCGGCTGCGCTCGAGCGTGCCGGTCAGGGTCCTCACCACGCGCTCTTCCTGGCGTTCGGAGAGATCCAGGATCTCGCGCAGGGCGATGCCGATGTGGGGAATGTACTTTTCGATGTACTGACGCTTGCGCTCGGAATCGCGAGCCTTGGCCGCCCGCTTGAGATGCGCGCCGAGTTTGCGCCCGACGTGCTGAAGTGCAAGCTTCAGCTCCTTGATGATCTCGTCGTAGCCGGCGACCGATTCCTTCGACTCGGAAGTGAACGGCACCCAGACGCTGGCGATGTGCACCATCAGCAGAAGCGGTCCCGACGGCAGTGCGCCCCTCGACTGCTGCGTGCCGTACGAGCGCCAGTTGGTCTGCAGCACCGCCTTGGTCAGGGCACACGCTCCCTGCTGATAGAGAAGCGGCACGCGATTGGCGAACCGACACACGGTGGCGAGATCGTCAGCCCCCAGCTCGCCGCCGTAGGCCAGGCCGACTTCGACCTGGAACGGGTTGCCGCGATAGACAGCGGGCGAGCGCGTCACCGCATCGTAGTACTCGGCGGCAACCTGCTCCTCGAGACTCTCCAGCAGACGCTCCTCGCCGATCGGGGACAGGCAGTCCATGGGTGGCGCCGGAATCCTGGACTTGCGTATCACCGCTAAAAGCAGCTCGGCACGCTCGGGCGAGACACGTCGCGGCGAGGTTCTCGACGTGAGGCCGCTTCCCTCGGCGATCCGTCGGGCCAAGGTCGGGCCGACACGGCTGAACTCGGTCTGGAAGAACGACTTGAGAGTCGTCGCCCTGGTCTCTTTGAGCATCCGCAACAGCAGGCCGATCTCGACTCCGTAGGGATGTGGCTGGATCTCGTGCGCTTCGACCGGCAGTACCTTCGATGCCCGCTGAAAAAGAACCGGCTCATCAGCCTCTGTGGTCCCGGGCGGCCGAAAAGCGATCTCGACGTGCGGATTGGCGAGCACCGTCTGCCGCAGGTAGGTCTCCACCCCGTGGCGGCCACCGCGATAGACACCCTCGAGCTCGATCTCGACTCTCGTCCCGTGCGCCGCGCTCCAGTCGACGGTCGTGTCCTTCTTGACGACCGGCTCGTTCTTCCTCGTATCGATCACCAGCTCGTAACGATGAGCCGGCCGGCGCTTGGAGGTGCGGCTCTCGATGACGATCGGCTTACCCGTCGTCAGCTGCCCGTACATCCCGGCCGCCGAGATGCCGATGCCCTGCTGCCCGCGGCTCTGGCGCAGGCGGTGGAACTTCGAGCCGTAGAGGAGCTTGCCGAAGATCTTCGGGATCTGGCCCTTCAGGATTCCGGGTCCGTTGTCGGTGACAACAACGCGAAAGCGATCGCCGCCCGCGGGCTCGATGGCGACCTCGAGATCGGGGAGAATCCCGGCTTCCTCACAGGCGTCGAGCGAGTTATCGACCGCTTCCTTGATCGTCGTCAGCAGGGCTTTCGTCGGGCTGTCGAAGCCAAGAAGGTGCCGGTTTTTGGTGAAGAACTCGGAGACCGAGATCTCCCGCTGCTGCGACGCCATCGACTTTGCCGTGGCGCGGCGGCGCGGTGCTTTTTGGCGCGCCGTGCTCGGCGCTCGTGTTTTCGTCGCCATGCTCTTCCTCGCCATCTGGCTCTCCGCCGGCCCGATCTTAGTACTCCCCGCGTCGAACGCGGCGGCCTCCACCGACAGCCGTGGTGACGAAGCAGAGGGTGGCCCGCGGCATTGACGATGACCCGGCGCTCATCCCGCCCCGCTGAGCGGTGCGCAAAGCCTCTCGAGACGGTAGGATCGCTCGTCTGGGCCTGTGCCCGACACACGTGAACAGGAGAAGGGGACACGATGGCCACGACTGCACTCCCGCGCGCAATTGAAGATGTCGCCGCCGCTCTCGGCATAACTCGAGATCACCTCCTGCTGTTCGGCGAAGGCAAGGCCAAGATCAGAAACGCCGCTCGCAACAACGGTCGCGAGCCGGGAAAGCTGATCCTCGTCTCGGCCATCACCCCAACCAGCGCCGGCGAAGGCAAGACCACGACCTCGATCGGTCTCGCGCAAGGGCTCGCCAAGCGGAAGCAGAATGTGTGCCTTGCCCTCAGAGAGCCGTCGCTCGGGCCCACTTTCGGCATGAAGGGTGGCGCCACCGGAGGCGGCAAGTCGATTCTCGTGCCGCGCGAGGACATCAATCTCCATTTCACCGGCGACTTTCACGCCATCACTTCCGCCAACAATTTGCTCGCGGCGATGGTCGACAATCACATCTACTGGGGCAACAAGCCGAGACTCGATCCCCGGCAGGTGCTGTGGCGTCGCGTCATCGACTTGAACGATCGCGCCCTGCGCCATACGGTGATCGGACTCGGCGGCAAGCTCCAGGGCGTGCCGCGGGAAACCGGCTTCGACATCACACCGGCATCCGAGATCATGGCGGCGCTCTGCCTTGCAGAGGACGCCGATGACCTCCGCGCGCGGCTGTCGCGCCTCCTCATCGGTCTCACCTACCGCGGTGAGCCGGTGACGGCTGCCGACCTCGGGGCCGTCGGGTCGATGATGGTGCTGCTGCGCGACGCCCTGATGCCCAACCTCGTGCAGACCTGCGAGGGCGTGCCGGCGATCGTCCACGGCGGCCCCTTCGCCAATATCGCCCACGGCTGCAACTCGGTCATTGCCACCAAGATGGCGCTGGCGCACGCCGACTGGACGGTGACCGAGGCCGGCTTCGGCTTCGACCTCGGAGCCGAGAAGTTTTTCGACATCAAATGCACCTCGGCAGGCCTCGACACGGCGGCGGTCGTACTGGTTGTGACGGTGCGAGCGCTCAAGCGCCACGGCGGGGTGCCCACGGCAGAGATCGAGAACCCCGACCCGGCAGCCGTCGAGCGCGGCATCGGCAACCTCGTCAAGCACGTCGAGAGCATCAGGACCTTCGGCGAGACCCCGGTCGTGGCGCTCAACAAGTTCGGCACCGATACCGATGAGGAGATCGAGGTCGTGCGCAAGGCATGCGCCGGAATCGACGCGCCGTTCGCCGTGTCAGATCACTTCGCTCAGGGCGGCGACGGAGCGCTCGAGCTCGCCGACGCCGTCATCCGGCATGGCGAGAAACACTCGAAACCGTTCACGCCGCTCTATTCGCTGGACGACCCTCTCAAGACGAAAATGGAGAAGGTCGCACGATACATGTACGGCGCCGCCGAGATCGTCTACACCAAGCAGGCCGACAAGGACCTCGACAATCTGAAGAGACTCGGCTACCACATGCTGCCGCTCTGCATCGCCAAGACACCGACCTCACTCACCGACGACCCGGCGATCGTCGGCCGACCCGAGGGCTTCGAAGTCACCGTCCGCGGCTTCATCATTGCTGCCGGAGCCGGCTTCGTGGTGCCGCTCTTAGGCGACATCCTTCGCATGCCGGGTCTGCCACGAGAGCCCCAGGCGAACGAGATCGATCTGGTGAACGGCAAGATCGTCGGACTGAAATAGCCCGGCACGTCCTCTGTCGGAAAACGCCCCCGACGCCAGCGAGGACGCCGGGGGCTCGTAGGTTCTGACGTGTCGGTTCTCGGGGTTGTCGCCCACCCGGACGGCTAGCCGATGCACTCGACCAGCACGCAGGACTCGTGGTAGCGACCCTGCGAGTCCATCCAGGATGTGCAGTCCCACAGGCACGTCTGGTACCAGGGGCTCGACAGACCTCCCGATCCGCCTGAATCGATGCTGTCGACGTCCCTGTATTCCTGTCCCATCCGCCTCAGTTGCTCGTTTACCTCCGGCGAGGTCCAACACTCGTCGCACTGGAGCGGCATGTCGAGCTGGCCATCCCACAGCGGCGTGAGCGTCGTGGTGAACGTGAAGCTCACCCCGACGCCGAGCGGTTGAGCGCTGATCCTGATGGGAAAGCTGGCACAAGAACCCGGTCTGCACTCCTGGATGAAGCAACCGTAGCCGGCGCCACAGTTCGCGCCGCCACCGCTTGTCGCGTTCGCCTTGTCCCCGGCCCGAACCTGCGACGCAACCCGGGGCTTGTGTTTGAAGAGACCTTTCAGTATTCCCGACTCCGTGCACCTGCTCGTCGTCGCGTCGATGGTCGGCGAACACGTCGACCGGCAGGTATGGTCGCACACGCAGGTGAACGTCGTGCGGAAGACCGCCCGGTGCTTCCCTGTCGTGTGACCGAGCCGGTTCGCCGATGCGAGCTGCCGGGCGTGATTCCAGGTCTTGTATTCGCACCCGGCATCGGCAGGCGTGGCGGCTGCCAGGGAAACCAACACTGCCCCGAGGATGAGCATCAGCTCGACAGATCTCTTCACTGCTCCCCCTCCTCTCCGGACCCATCGGCATGCGCTCTCGCACGCTGCCTGGATTGCTCGAGCAGGATGCTGATCGGCGCGACCTGCTGACCGGCGACCAGCGCCTGGTCAATCGCGTCCGTCACGTGATCCTCGATGAGGAAGGTCACCGTTCCGCGGTCCTCTTGGGCCCACTTGAAGATCGCCCGGTAGTCCCTCGGCTCGCTGTTGAAGGTGACATGAACCGCGAACGACGTGACCGCGATCAGATTCTTGTGCGTCTCGTCGGCGTCCGGCTCTTCAAGTAGTCGGGCCAGGGTGTACCCGTCGAACTGGGACAGCCACTCGTCGAGCTCTGCGAGATCCTCCATCGTGAACGCCGGTACCCACTTGGGGATGAAGGCTCGGCCGACGGTCTCCCCCTCGGCTGGGCCCACTTGGGTTACAGTGATCTCGAGCCGAACCGGTGAATCCAACGTCAGAATGTCCAGCAGCAGGACGTCTTCGAACTCTCTCCGGTAGTAGGTGTGAAAGTCGCTCAGCTCGAACGCCACGCCATGGCCCGAACTGGCGATGGCCTGCGCCAGCGTCGCATAGGCCATGCGAATGATCGACTCCTCGCTGAATCGCCCCTCGAGCTCGGGATGGTCCGGAAACAGCGTGACCTTCTCGGGAGCGGCGGGCAGAAACTGTCCTCCCTCGTGCACGAAGCTCACCGGCAGCCTCTGCTCGGACTTCTCCTGGGCGAACCCGATGCCGGGCCACGACATCGCCAGCGCGACAACGGCCGCGATGAACACACTCGGGTCTTTCTCGTGTCTTTCGTTCATCTGAAACCTCCTCGGCGTGTCGAACCCTTCCGTTGTCTCAGATCATTGATGGTTCGACTTCGTCTGACCGATCTCTTCTTCATTCTCCTTCCTCCATCTTTCGTGACACCTCTTCTTTTCTCCTTTCCGCGGAACCCGCTGTTGACCGGCGATCGTCTGGACACTTCCTGCGATCGATCTCCTGATGAGCAAGGGACGGACCAGGCGGACTCTGCAGTTGAAACTCCCAAGTGCCGGCTCGCTTTTCAGGCATCCCGCTCCTCGTCACCCTGTTCAGCGACTGCGCTCTGTCGTCCCGAATCGACCGCCCGTCGCCCGAAAGCGGGCGGCCGTCATCGCTTCCACCATTCGACGTGGCGCGCGGGGAAGAAACACGGCCGGTGTCCCGACTGGCATCGACGACGCCGATCAATTACGCTTGAGGACGTCAACTTCATTCTCTTCCGCGGAGGGATCCAATGCCGCGAAAACATCCGAAGAAGCCACCGGAATCCACCTCCGGGGTCAGCCGTCGGGACTTCATCTCGTCTGCCAGCCTCGGCACATTGGGAATCGTTACGGCGCGCGGCGCTCAGGCGGCCGCCACGTCGGCGGAATCGCCGATTGTCGAAGCCGGTGAGCGTATCCCGGTGCGACTCTCGATCAACGGCCGCGCGCATCGACTGCTGGTCGAACCCCGCTGGTCGCTGGCCTACGTGCTGCGCGAAGAGATCGGTCTCACCGGCGCCAAGCTCGGGTGCGGTCGCGGCGAGTGCGGCTCCTGCACCGTGCTGATGGACGACACCCCCCGCTACGCCTGTATGACGCTCGCCGTCGAGGCCGAGGGGGCCGAGATCGCGACCCTGGAAGGTCTCCTCGTGGGCGAGGAGCTCGGTGCAGTGCAGCAGGCGTTTGCCGAGCACGACGCCTTCCAGTGCGGCTATTGCACGCCCGGACAGGTGATGGCGGTCGAGGGATTGCTCCGCGCCAATGCCGATCCGTCACTCGACGACATCCGACTCGGCGTATCGGGCAACCTCTGCCGCTGCGGCGCCTATCCGAACATCTTCAAGGCCGCCAAACTCGCCGGCGAGATCAAGCGAGGAGGTAACTCGTGATCGACTCCACCTACTACCTAGACGGCAACGAGCCGACCACTCCGGAGCCGAAACAGAAGCAGGATCATTGGGAGTCGACCTCGGTCGTCGGAACGGCACGGCCCAGAATCGACGCCTACGAGCGGCTGAGCGGTGCGGCCGTCTACCCCTCGGACGTCGTGCTGCCCGACATGCTCTACGGCGCGGTCCTCCGCTGTCCTCACGCCCACGCCAAGGTGGTCTCGGTCGACACCAGCGAGGCCGAAGCGATGCCTGGCGTCTCGGCGGTCATCACCGACCGGACGCCCGGTTGCGACATCCCCTGGCAGCCGCAACGAGGCGGTCCTGAATCTCGTCTCTTCGACCCGCACTGTCGCTACGAGGGCGAGGCCGTGGCCGCGGTAGCGGCAGAAACGCCGTATCGGGCGCGCGACGCGGTGCGCGCGATCAAGGTCGAGTACGAGGTGCTGCCCTTCGTGTCGGATGCCGAGGCTGCGCTCGCCCCCGGGGCACCGTCGGCGGTCGGCTTCGAAACCAATCGAACGGCAGAGAGACCACAGGTCGCCGAGCGGGGCGACATCGAGGCCGGCTTTGCAGAGGCCGACGTGGTGCTCGACGAGACGTACTCCGTCGATTTTCAGCTTCACACCGCGCTCGAGCCGCACGGCGCCGTCGCCCGCTGGGACGGCGGCAAGCTCACGGTCTGGGAATCTCTCCAGGGCGTCTACGGCTCGCAGAGGCAAATCGCCGGCGCCCTGGGCCTGCCGCACTCGCACGTGCGAGTCATCGGTCACTACGTCGGCGGCGGGTTCGGCGCCAAGCTGGCGACGGGCAAGTACTCGATCATCGCCGCCATCCTCGCGAGACGCACCGCCCGGCCGGTGAAGCTCTTTCTGTCGCGCGAGGAAACGCTCCTGTGTGTCGGCAACAGACCGGGTGGCCGCATGCGCCTCAAGGCTGGAGCAAAAAAGGACGGCTCCCTGACGGCGCTCGAGTTCGAGGCCCTGGCATCCGGCGGCGCCTACTCGCCCTCGGGAACCGGACTGTGGGACTGGCAGATCCGCGACCTCTATCGTTGCGAGAACGTCAAAACCACCAACGAAAGCGCCTACATCAATGCCGGCGAGGAACGGCCGATGCGCGCTCCTGGCCATCCACAAGGCTCGTGGGCGCTCGAGCAGATGATGGACGCCCTCGCCGAGAAGCTGGGTCTCGATCCGGTCGAGATTCGCTTGCGCAACCTCACCGATGTTTCACAGGTCCGTGGTGGCATTCCCTACACCTCGACCGGCCTCGAGGACTGCCTGCGTGAGGGCGCCGAGGCGTTCGGCTGGAAGGATGCGCAATCGAGATCGCGCGGCGAAGGACCGATCGTGCGCGGCGTGGGCGTGGCGGCGTGCACCTGGGTCGCGGGCGCCGGCGGCCCGCCGTCGACCGCCATCGTCAAGTACTTCTCCGACGGCTCTGCCAATCTCAACATGGGCGCATCCGACATCGGCACCGGCACCAAGACGGTGATGGCCATGGTGGTGTCCGAAGAGCTCGGCGTGCCGGTGGAGGAGATCCAGATCGAGCA
>Ga0224512_10004581_pt1 | contig 11604 bp, 12 predicted proteins | sample SF_May12_sed_USG_4_FD_169103 | JGI IMG/M metagenome (GOLD analysis project Ga0224512, IMG submission 169103) | Sediment microbial communities from San Francisco Bay, California, United States - SF_May12_sed_USGS_13 | ecosystem: Environmental > Aquatic > Marine > Sediment | place: USA... | reverse complement strand
CCGTTACACGGTTTTCTTCGAGCGCGACATCAGCGGACTGACCCTCGGTGCGCCCGTGCGTTACCTCGGCGTCGGCGTCGGTGAAGTCCTCGACATCAGCCTCGCGAAACGTAATGGCACGCAGGTGCGTGTCGATGTCGAAGTGCTTGAGTCGACACCCGTAACGGCGGCCACGTATGCGGGCCTCGCGTTCCAGGGCGTGACCGGCGTCGCGTTTATCAGTCTCGCCATGGATCCCGAAATGAAGCCGGACGCGATTGCCGCGGACGAAGTCGAATACCCCGTCATTCCGACGCGCGACACGGGGCTCGCGGCACTGCTCTCGGACGGCCCGGAAATCTCGCGCAAGATCACGCAGCTGCTGGACCGCGCGAACCAATTGCTCGACGAGGGCAACCAGGACAAACTAGCACAGTCCCTCGACAATATCGAAAGGCTGACCGAGTCTCTGGCCGGCCAGGAGAATGCAATGGCCTCGCTGCCCGGCCAGTTACAATCGGTACTCGGCGATATTGAAATCACGCTTGCGCAACTGCGCGACGTACTTGATCAGGCCAGCCCGGACCTGCTGGCAACGATGGACAGGCTCAATGAGGCGAGCACGGACCTCGCCGACATCAGCGCACGCCTAAATAGCTGGCTCTTGGACAACGATCGCAGCATGCAGGAATTTTTCGATGGTGGTCTCGGGCAGACGCCGGAACTGATTGCCGATGCACGGAATACGATGCGTGAACTCGAAAAACTGCTGGCGGAACTGCGCGAGAACCCCTCGCAACTGGTGTACGAGCCGAAGATCGCGCCGGTTGTCGTCGATCCGTAATTTGAAGATGCTTATTCGCACGACATGCTGGATCGTTGCAGTCGGACTGTTGCTCGGCGTCACGGCCTGCTCCGGATTCCTCGAGAGCGACGAGCCACCGTCGACGATCTACTGGCTTCGGCCACTCGATGCACGGCCGGCTGCAACTGGCACAAAATTAGCGAGCCTCTCGATCGCCGTCACGGCGGCCCCCGGCCTCGATACCGACCGGCTGTTGATGCTCGGTCCCGGAGCCCGGCTCAATTATTTTGCGGCGGCCCGATGGCCCGACCACGTCCCCGAGGTCATAGAATCCTTACTCCGTAGGTCCTTCGAATCGACCGGGCGATATTCCCGGGTCGTGCCCGGTTCGGGGAGCGCGGATATCCGGCTGTGGCTCGAGGTGCGTGAGTATTTCGCACTGGCGGACGCGTCGGGAACCACGCGCGCCGTACAGATACGCATCGGCGGTTACGCGGTATGCAGCGAGATCGATCAGCCGATCGCGGCTCTCGCGACGACGGACGTCGAGGACAATACGCTGACAGAGATCGTCGCGGCGCATCAGCGAGCGCTCGACGAAGTTTCGAATCAACTGCTCGGGCAACTCGTCGATGTCTGCAAAGACGGACAACCGGTAACGTGATCTCCGCGGCCGCGTGGGCATGAGTTCGTTATCGTCGCTGCTCGATGAGGTTCGCAGCTGCACGATTTGCGCCGACGAACTCCCGCTTGGCCCACGTCCGGTGCTGCAGCTGCATCCTGATGCCAGGATTCTGATCGCGGGTCAGGCGCCGGGTCGAAAGGTGCATGAATCTGGCGTGCCCTTCGACGATGCGAGTGGTAACCGCCTGCGCGACTGGCTCGGTGTGACGCGCGAAACCTTTTACGATCCGCGCCAGATAGCGATCCTGCCCATGGGATTCTGTTTTCCCGGCACCGGCAAATCTGGGGATCTGCCGCCGAGGCCCGAGTGCGAACAGGCCTGGCGAACGCAGCTTCTCGAGCGGCTGCGAAAAATCGAGCTCACCCTCGTGCTCGGCACGTATGCGCAGGCCTACCATCTCGACGACAGACAATCTTCGCTCACGGAACTCGTACAGTCGTGGCGGACTTATTGGCCGAACGTTGTTCCGCTGCCGCACCCGAGCCCGAGAAATAATCGCTGGCTTGTACGACATCCGTGGTTCGAGGAAGAGTTGTTGCCCAAACTTCGCGAGCGGGTATCCAAGCTGCTGACACGGTAGTCGTAATGCTAGAGACTTCCCGAACGCATTCTTAAGAGGAGCTGTTTGACTGACCTTCGATACTGATCGTGCATCGATCGCCGTGGCAATCCACGACATGCCATCGACCACCGCGCTTCTTCGCGATCATCAGCGCGATTGTAATCCCTGCGAGCATCGATATGTATGCCGGCAGCGCGTGCGGCGACAATCCCGGAATAGCATTGAGCAGCAATACGTCGTTGCCGCCCGGCACCATGGCGGCGCCGACGCCCATGAGCATGCCGCCCGAAAGATAACCCCGCCAGGCCTTCCCCGGCCGCCAGTTGACGACGATGTCACGCTTCAGCGCGGCGGAAACGAGAACGCCGAGAACGAGCGCCGAAAAAAGCCACCACAACATCGGCATCGATACCTGGTCGGCGCGGAAAACGGCGGGAGTCACGAATGGACCGACACTTCGTCGTAGCGTGTGCGTATATGACCAGGTGCCGAGCAGGGTGTACAAAATGCCATTGCTGACACCGATAACGGCCGCCGCCGTGGATAATCGATATTCCGCCGCCAGCAGGCGTGTCGACCATTGGACAGTTGGCGCGGTCCGCCACAGGCGAGCAACTTCCACAATCATGAGCAAGCACAGCGTCAGCCCGACGGCCGTCGCCGACACGAATCCGAACTCGACGAGCACAGTGGTTTCAACATAGCCGATGTCGGCGCCGCGGACCTTGGCCAGCTCACAGATGACAACGCCGGCGGCGAAGCCGCCCAGGGTCAATACCATGCCGACATTGCCGTTGCCGAGCCGGACCAGCGTGGCAAATGCGCAACCGCCATTCAGTACCGCGCCGACACCGAAAAGCAGGCCGCCGCATATCGTCGGCCACGTGATCGCAAATCCGAGTCGTTCAGGCGTTGCCGCGCCGAGCCACCAGATTAATCCGATGCTGACGCCGGAAACCCATAGCACGGTCTTGGCGAAACTCAGAAGCATGCACGCCCGCCGCGTCGTCAGAATCTCCTCGACGGCCTTGACGGTACAGATGCTCGTCCGGTCAGCAAAAAAGCCGACGAGACCCGCCAGGGCGAAGAATGCAATCCAGGAAACAGTTGACGTGTTCATGGCTCGAGTAGCTGGTCGTCAGGCTTCCTGAAATTGCTCCTTCACATACGAGATGAAATATTCGGCGGCCGGGCTGATGTAGCGATCTTCGGCCGTGGCCAATACGACCTTTCGTGACGGTGTTTCGCCTGCGAGCTTGATGTATCGAATGCCGGCGTCGGCATCTTCGTCAATGCAGATCCGCGGCAAAATAGATATGCCGTAGTTCAGCTGAATGAGCTGTTTGACAGTCGCGAGTTGCGAAGCCTGGAACAAGGCTTTCGGCACGAACTGCTTGTTAAAGCAGTACTGCTCGATTTGCCGTGCCAGACAGTGAATGTCTTCCAACAAAATGAACGACATATCATCCAACGCATCGATCGATACAACTTCGCGTTGCGCGAGAGGGTCGTCCTCGTGAACGGCGACGTAAAAATCGTCGGAAAACAGCGGCTCGACATGCAGGTTACTTTCGTCGAAGGGCAGCACTTCGATCAGGATGTCGAGTTCACCACGCCCGGCCGCCGCGACTATGGACTCGGAGATTTCTTCACGCACGGTTACCGTAGCGTCCGGATGATTTTTCGACAGCGCCGGCAAGGTTTTCGGTAACACGTATGGGGCTAACGTCGGCAGAATACCGATCGAAACATGACCGCCGCTATTCTCGTCGAGATCGCTGACGCGGTGTTTTGCTTCTTCGACGTCGGTCAGAATTTTCTGAGCCTGCTCGTACATGACCTGACCTGCATCGGTCAGGACGAGCCTGCCTTTGATGCGCGAAAATAATTGCTTGCCGACACTTTCCTCGAGCTTACTGAGTTGCTGGCTGATCGATGGTTGAGAAATAAAGCAGCGTTCCGCCGCCTTCGTCATGCTGCCGGTATCGACGATGGAAACGAAATACTTGAGCTGGTGCAGGTGCATAGGCGCTCCCTATAGCTCCATAGGAATTAAGTATTGGCCGCGCAAACCTGCTGCTCAGTATAGTTCAGCTCCAATCGGAAAGCCGCTGAATTCAATCATCGAAACCGTGGCGAATCCGTCTCAATAACGGGAGAACATCATGAATAGCATACGTTTTTTGAATCCTACGATTCATGGATTGGGCGACTACGCGGCTGCCTTGGGACTCATCGTCTTCCCTTTCCTGCTTGGTTTTGAAGGCCTGTCGCTCTGGCTGTCGGTTGCCGGTGGCATTGGATTAATCGGGTACAGCCTGATTACGGACTACGCGTTCAGCGTCGCGCCGATTATTTCATTCAAAGCACATCTGGGGCTCGACCTGGCCGCCGCCGTTGCCTTCGTCATCGGACCGTTCGCGTTCGGATGGACCGGTCTCGTCATGGGCTATTACTTCGTCATGGCCGCCGGCGTCATCGTCGTCGTCGTATTTACTAACCCCGGGACTGATTCAACGGTTAAGGCCGGCATCGCCGCAGGCGCTTAACGCGTTGTATCCGAAGCTCGCACGATTTAACGGCGAAACATCAGCAAGGAGATCGTCATGAATTCATTTACACGAAATCGCAGCATATTGCTCGTTACGACTTTGGCTGGCATGGTAGCTACCCTTGGGGCAAGTCTCGCAGGCGCGGACGACCACAAAAGCTACGAAGCGACGTTTACCGCGGACGGCGAATTGATTCGACCCACCGGGTGGCGCGAGTGGGTTTTTGTCGGCAGCCCGTTGACACCGAATTCACTGAACGGCGGTGAAGCGCCGTTTCCGGAATTTCATTCCGTGTATATCGACCCCGAAAGTTGGGCGCATTGGAAAAAGACCGGTGGATTCCGTGAGGGCACGATGTTCGCGAAAGAGCTGACCCTGGTTGGGGATACGGCCGCGACAAGCGGCATCGGATTTTTCAACGGTGATTTGCAAGGCTTTGAAATCGCACACAAGGACTCCAAGCGGTATTCCGACGAGACTGGTGGGTGGGCGTACTACACATTCGGCCACAAGCCGGAACCCTATGCGGATACGGCCGCGGCCATGCCCGTCGCGGGCTGTGCAGCCTGTCATTCTGCGTCGGCTGCCGACGACATGGTATTTACGCAGTACTACCCGATCCTGCGTGCCGCGAAAGGTGCCGGTGAGGCAGGTGCCGGTGTCGGTGGCAAGAAATAGCCTGATTTCGCGCGGTGCAAATTGAAAAGCGAGCCAGGCCAAGGACGGCCCGCTTGCGCCGACGAAACAGAGAGGCACAGCAAATGAGAATACTGATTGTCTTGATCGCGTGTACTTATAGCATTGCCGCATGCGCCGACGAGGCGTTCTCCACGACCTACGGAAACCTCGTCGACGATGCCGGCAATATCACGTTGCCCGATAACTTTCGCACTGATTGGGCGTTTCTCGGGACTTGGTCGATCGCGGCGGAAGACGTCGAGCGCAGCGGCGAGGCAAGTGGCCACGGCGCTGCCGGCCTGCACAATGTTTATACGCAGCGGGGCGTCGCAGAGTATTTCCGGGAAAACGGATCGTTTCCGGACGGCGCAGTCATCGTTAAGGAATTGTTGAAAGCCGTAACCGACTCAATGACGACCGGTACCGTCAGCCGCGGCAATGAAGTCGAAGGCTGGTTCATCATGATCAAGGACACGGAGGCGCGGTACGGCTCCAATCCGCTTTGGGGAGACGGCTGGGGCTGGGTGTTGTTTAACGTCGATGAGCCCGACAAGCCTGTCACAACGAATTACAAGACCGAATGTGTTGGCTGCCATATACCGGCCCGCAAGGACGACTGGATATATCTTTCAGGCTATCCGGTGCTCGCCGAATAGCCGGCGGTTCCCGTGAATTCCCCGTATCGTGTACGCGGCGTCGAACAGGACATCCAGAGCGCAATAGTGGTAACAGACGGTGCAGCATGCTTAAAAAGCACAAACGTATCGTAATCCTCGTCGGCTTCCTGGGGGTCGGACTGCTTACGATTGGCTGGTGCACTCATCGATTGGCGCCCGAGTCGGCACCGGCTGCCCGCGGCGCGGCCTTTGCGCAGGTCGGGCGATGCGGAGATTGTTATGGAGGTCCGGCAAATCTCCGACTAGCCAACGGCAATACTGCTTGCGCTGACGATTTCAGCATTGAGCGTCACCGGCAATTCGCTCGTGATTGTGCCGATGCGATGGCATACCTGGAAACAATGCGCCTGCGGAAGAATTTCAGGGAACGTGAACGAGCCGGCATAAATAACCCATTGATCGCCGGCGAACGCCTAGCCCGCGAGTACCACTGCTTTCAATGTCACGGATATCTCGGCCAGGGCGGGTTCGAGAACGCCGGATCTCTCAAGGGCTACGTCCCCGGATACTTTGGTAAAGATTTCAAAATTCTCACTCGAAATGGCGATCCGGAGTCCGTGCGCAGCTGGATCATGCATGGCATGGATCCGGAAATCACCCAACGGCCGCTGACCGGTCCGATCGCGCGATACTTTTTTCGCCGTCAGGCGACGAGCATGCCGAGTTACAAGTCTTTGCAGGCTGCGGAAATAGACATCCTCGTGGATTACGTCATCGCACTGAACAGCTTCGGACCCATGACTGTGAATGATCTGCGCGTGTACGGCGATCGATCGCGAATGACCGGCATCCTTGCGCGAACGAGTAGTGATCGTTCACCCGCGCTCTGATCTATCGAATTACAAACAGTGTGAGACTCGATTCATTGAAGGAGGTATGAACATGCGTAGACTCGGTATAGCAATAATGACGGTATTCATGGCCTCGTTCGGGGTCGGTGCGACCGGTGACGAGGCAGCTGTCGACTATCCGTCCGGTTACCGCGCGTGGCAACACGTTAAGACGATGCTGATTCAACCCGGCCACCCGCTGGAGAATCCCTTTGGGGGAATTCACCATATATACGCCAATGCCCAGGCAATGAGTGGACTGGAAAATGGTCGCTACGGGAAGGGCGCCGTCTTCGTATTCGATCTGCTCGACTATGACGACCGCGATCAAACGCTAGTCGAGGGAAACCGCAAGCGCATCGATGTCATGCAATACGACGCTGAGCGATTCTCGGAAACCGGCGGCTGGGGATACGATACGTTCGTGGGCGACAGCTCGACCGAGCGCCTCGATCAGGACGTCGTTGCCGCATGTCACGCCTGTCATCTGGGGGCGAGCGCATCGAATTACGTCTATAGTCAGTTTCGGAAGTAGCCGGGGATCGCGTGCATGTCAGTCAGATGATTCCAGGTTTCCACGACACATTTGTTACAGCGTGGGCGGGTCCTGGTCAATCTTATCCTGTCCCTCCAGCATAACTGTCCAGATTGACTTTATTGCCTTTTTTTGAAAGGGGACGGTAACCTTTAGAGTACCTTCAAATGGATTGGAATCATCGTTCGAACGCTATGGACAGTGCTACACACCCATCGAGTGCTTGCCACTGAGAATCTGGTCCTGCGCCAACAGCTGTCCGTTCTGAAACAGCACCACCCTCGACCAAGGTTGACTGATGCGGATCGGCTGTTTTGAGCGATCGTGTCGAGACCGTGGTCGGATTGGCGAGAATCCCCTCATCTTTTCCAGCCTGAGACCGTCGTCCACTGGCATGGGTGAGGTCCTATATAGGCCGGTAACCAATGTGTCAGATTCGACCAACGTTGATTTGTACCGAAATCTGATCCAAATAACGCATATATCTGCACGTTAAATTGATCCTGCTACAGTTGCTTGACTGTTTGATAGTAGTGCGCCGCGCTGCATCAGGAAGGGTCATTTCTAACCTGCAATAGCTGGTTCAATATTGGATGCATATCAACACCCGCGATTTCCCTGTTATTCCCTGTTCCTTTTCATCGCATCTGATCACATAAACTCGTGGAGACCGCTTCACTGAAGGTTTTCCCGGAAGTGTTTGGTTAGGAGAGGGCGCCGAAAAACAGAAAATTCTCTGTAAATTCGCTGTTTTCAGGCATTTCTGTGTAGCAGGGTTCGCCGATGACTGCCCCCACCGCCAGTAATTAAAAAAGACCCCCTCGTGGGGTCTTTTTTAATTACCAGTAGGGGGCCTGCGCTGAGAACCCTGTTCGATGCAATCCCGGGCGTTAGCACGATAACGATCGCCGGGACTCGGGTCGGCCAGATGGATTGCGTAGCAATACAGCTGGCGGGGAGAGAACGCGCAGCTCGCATCGCGAGCGAGCGGCCGCCTTGAGGGGTGAGGTCGCGGAGCGACCGAATAATCCCGCCCTCTCCGCCATAGATATGTCTCTTATATATCAATATATTAAGAGACTTAATTAAAGTAAAAAAACACCCGTTTATCCGCGGGTTTGGAGTGATTCGATACTGGTTGTCCCTTCTAAATAATCGTCTGCCTTGAATCTATTGAACTTTCGCCCGGCGGGTACGTATGCTCAAGACCATGCTCAAATGGTTTGGGATTGTCTTGGGCACGCTGTTTTCAGTCTGTCGCACGCACCGCGCACTGGCGCTGGAGAATCTGGCGCTACGCCAACAGCTGGCCGTGATGAAGCATCGTCAACCCCGACCGCGGTCGACCGATGGTGACCGGCTGTTCTGGCTGGTGCTCTCCCGACTATGGGGTGATTGGCAGAGCATTCTGCATGTCGTGCAACCGGCGACCGTAGTGCGCTGGCATCGACAAGGATTTCGATACTACTGGCGCTGGGAAAGCCGGCATCGCGGCCGCCCAAAGATCGACGCCACGCTTCGCAACCTGATTCGCGAAATTAGCAAGGCGAACCCTTTGTGGGGTGCGCCGCGAATTCACGGCGAGTTGCTGAATCTGGGGATTGAGGTGTCTCAGGCGACGGTTTCCAAGTACATCATCAGAGGCCGAAAGCCGCCCCCCAGACATGGCAGACGTTCCTGGATAATCATGCCAAGAATCTCATCTCGCTGGATTTTCTGACCGTTACCACGGCGACCTTCCGGGTGCTTTTCGTACTAGTGATTCTCAGTCACGATCGACGCCGGATTCTGCATTTTAATGTCACCGCACATCCCACGGCCGAATGGACAGCGCGCCAACTGTTAGAAGCGTGCGGGATAGATGAAGTGCCGAGCTACCTCGTACGTGACCGGGATGGCATCTACGGACATCAATTCTCCCGGCAGGCGAAGGCCTTGGGTATTGGGGAGGTGGTGACGGCGCCTCGGTCGCCTTGGCAGAATGGCTATGCGGAGCGGGTCATCGGTTCCATTCGGCGTGACTGCCTCGACCATGTGATCGTGCTGGGAGAAGGGCAGCTAAAACGAGTCCTATCCGAATACACCGACTACTACAATCGGGTGCGCTGGTGCGAACGCATCTTTCGCTGGAGAAGGATGCGCCTGAAACGAGGGCGAGCCAAACGCCGGAGCAGGGTAGGGTAATCAAGTTCCCGCGAGTCGGGGGGCTGCACCACGAGTACTCGCGAATGGCAGCGTAAACACATGCGGACGGTTAAATGGAAGGGACAGCCGTCACGGCAGCAGCGATGCGGCTTATTGCGATTGAAGTCGAAGTAAGCGGCATGAGCGCCTTGAATCTGAAGCGCCAGGCGGACGCGCGCGATCTATGCCATGACTTTCCGCAATGCCTTATCCGTCTCTATCGCAATAAAGCTCGGCAGGAAGCACAGCGCAATCAGCGGCCACCATTCATTGGGAATCGGCGCTGTGCGAAAAATCGCGGCAGCCCCGGGCAGGAAGGTTGGGACCAGGCGAATCGCGATGCTGAGCGCGATGCCACCGAGCAGCCAGCGATTGGAGAACGGATTGATTAGAAAAGCCGAGTCATGAATCGAGCGCGCCGATATGACGTAGCCGAAGTGCGCCAGGAGTATTCCCCAGAAAGCCGCGGTCTGCGCCTGAGTCAGCAACAGCTCATCAACGATGACTCCGCCAACCACGGCGGCGGCGCCGAAGTGATGGTAGATGAGAAAGCCGGGCACGGCGATCGCCATACCCATCACCACGACTCTTTGCAGAAACAACGCATTGATGATGTGCATCTTCGGTTCGCGCGGTGGCTGATTCAGAAGGTCCTTCTCCTTGTCTTCCATCATTAACGGCATAGTCAGCAGCACGGAATCAAGGAGATTGACCCACAGGATCTGGACCGGCTCGAGCACGTAGCGAGCGCCGAATATCGGTACGAACGCGGCCATCACTATCGCGCCCATTATCAGCAACGCCTGGGCGGCATTGGTGGGCAACGTATAGAGAATCGCCTTCTGCAAATTTTTCCAGGCGTGCCGGCCTTCTTCGACGGCAGCGACGATCGTGGCGAAGTTGTCGTCCGCCAGCACCATGTCGGACGATTCCTTGGCTACCTCGGTGCCACTGATGCCCATTGCGACACCGATATCTGCCGCCTTCAGCGCCGGCGCATCGTTGACACCATCACCGGTCATTGCCACGACGTGACCGGTGGACCGCAGCGCTTCGGCGATCGCCTTCTTGTGCTCCGGGGCAACGCGCGCAAACACCGATACCTGTTCGGCAGTCTGACACAGCTCCTGGTCGTCAATGTCCGTAAGCGCCGCTCCCATGACGACCTGATCCGGGACAATACCGAGTTGCCGTGCCACGGCCTGCGCCGTGTCCGGATGATCCCCGGTTATCATGACGGTGCGAATACCCGCCCGTTTGCACTGAGCGACCGCCCTGACGGCGGACTGGCGCGGCGGATCGATCATGCCCTGCAGACCGGAGTAGCTCATGTTGCGGAGATCGGTATGGCTCAGGTCGACCTGATCCGGCGGCAGTTCCTTGACGGCGAAACCCAGCGTCCGCAGTGCGTCGCGGGCGAATGTCCTGGCCGTTGCGAGGGCAGCATCTTTGTCGAATTCGGCGCTATGGCCATGCGCGTCGAATGTGCGCGAGCACATTGGGACAACGACCTCCGGGGCGCCTTTCACGAGTACCAGAGGACGGTCATCGGTTTCTACCAGAACCGCCATGTATTTGGCCGTGGACTCGAATGGAATTTCTGCCAGACGCCGCACACCGTCCGCGACCAGCTCGGCTTTGGCACCCGAAATTCTCAGGGCCAGCTCCGTGGGGTCGCCGGTGCCCGCCGTGCCGCTGAGATGCGCGTTGTTGCAATGGAAGCCGCATTTGAGCAGCTGCAACAGCGCGGGCTGTTGCCCCGGCGTCATAGCGTCGCCGTCCAGCAGGAACTGCCCCTCTATGTCATAACCAGTTCCCGTCAGGTCGTAGATCTGGCCACCGGCGCACACGCGGGTGACCGTCATGCGATTCTCGGTCAGGGTGCCGGTCTTGTCAGCACAGATCACGGACGTCGCGCCGAGCGTCTCTGCGGCGGGCAGTGTTCGGATCAGAGCCTTTCTCGCCGCCATCCTAATGCCGGACAGCGCGAGGATCGAAGTGACCAGCGCAGGCAGCATCTCCGGGATCGCGGCAACAACGAGCGATACCGCGCCGAGAAAACTGTAGGAGATCGCGTAACCGAGCCAGGCGCCGAAGACGAAGTTGAGCGCGCCCAC
>Ga0224512_10004580_pt1 | contig 11604 bp, 10 predicted proteins | sample SF_May12_sed_USG_4_FD_169103 | JGI IMG/M metagenome (GOLD analysis project Ga0224512, IMG submission 169103) | Sediment microbial communities from San Francisco Bay, California, United States - SF_May12_sed_USGS_13 | ecosystem: Environmental > Aquatic > Marine > Sediment | place: USA... | reverse complement strand
ATAATTCGGAGATTTGGATATATTTTATAGTTATGAATCAGGAAATTTGTAATTGATGGTGAATGACAAAACACATCAATATTTTGAGGATTCAAATTTATTTTCATTCATAGTTTTAATTCAAACCTAACTGTAAATGCATCATCTTTTTTACAAGAATATAGATACAAAAGGATGTGTTTGGAATATCTTAAATGAAATTAAGTTTTACAAAAACTATGAAACAGCAATCATGCCGCAACTGTGGTAAAGAGTTATGGCAAGATCAAAGAATATGCCCAAAATGTGGGAGGAATAGAGAGCAAGATGATTCAGAGTAAATTAAGAGTTAATCATACTTTTGTGGATAGGATAATTTGGTTAGACAAACTAATTTTGCTATAATGCCATCCTAAACATCGCTCCAAGATTACGTTCCTTCATAAAATCAGGATCATAATTTTGAAAATTAATTTTTTGAGAAATTCTTTTCATTAGATAAATAGCAATTTTATAAAATAATGGCCAAAGATGACTGTTTTGATTTGAATTATAGATTCTTAACAATAGAGTCAATAGCCACTTCGCATTCGGATAATGCTCTGAGATATAGTCAATCAGATATTCTTTAGAGTAGTTAATTTTGTATTTTAGATGATCCAATGTTTCATTTTGTAATGCGTAACCTGTTTGAGAAATTTTAATCTGTCCTTTTTTCATGGACTGTAAAATATCATCTAAATTATTTTCGGAATCAATCACATTTACACAGCGACCTAGGGTGGACAAAACATGTGAGTCACTTCCAGAAACCTGGATCATTTTATTATCTATGGCAAACTGTGTTGCCTTTGCATTAGATAAAACATCCACATTATTGCTGTTAAAGACTTCAACCATATCGCATTTTTTGGCATCATTACGTAATGCATCAAGTAAACTAAATGGATGAGGAGCAGAAGAGATTCACATTGTTTCTTAACTTCATCAATTAATTCATCCAAAGTCATACCAGGTTTGATTTCGTCATGAAGCCCATAAGCTAAAACATGTGCACCGGTATCAACAGTAATTTCTTCAGCAGGAAAAACCTCAATGTTTTGAAATTTTGAGTGATCTTTTTTGTATTGTAAAAGTTGATGATAGCCGTCTAGAGTATTATGATTAGTAACAAAAATAGCATCCAACCCCAAACTATATGATCTTTCAAGTTGATCTCTTATGGAGATATTGCAATCATATGGGGGTTCTTTAGATCCCACATGAAAATTTGAAAAAGAATTATGACAGTGTAATTCAGTTTTAACAGACAATTTCAAGTAAAATATTCATATTAAGATTATAATCCTATTGCAAAGAGATAAGGATCAGCGAAAGAGATCATTATGTTCAGGTCTGATCAGTGTATCAACAGAACAAGAATTGTTTGAAAAGTCATAACCTCTAATTATTGTCACTGGACATTTTGTAGTTTTTTTCATTACTAATTCAGCAGCACCACAAATTTCATCAGCAACCGCAATTGCAGTAACTCTCAAAACATTGTTAAAAGAATCCAAAGTTCCAGTATAGTCAAGAATTGGAGTTATTCCAGATATTCCTATTGCAGAGTTGGTTTGGCCCATTCTAAAGGGGCGACCAAAAGTATCAGCAATAATTACAGCGACAGATTTTTTTGTTTTATCAAAAACTTTTTTTTGAATGGATTTGGCAGACGCATCAGGATTTTTTGGTAAAAGCGTAGCATACCCGTTTGGCACATTACTCTCATCAATTCCAGCATTTGCACATACAAATCCATGATTAGTCTCAACAATAATAATTCCATTTCTCATTCTTACAATCTTTTTTGATTCTCTAAGGATTAGTTCAACAACTCTAGGATCTTTTTGATATTGAGAGCTAATACCTTCAGCAAGTAATGAAGGAGTAATAGAAGACAAATCTACTGTTTGACCCTCTTGTTTAGAGATAATTTTTTGTGCTATTACAAGTATGTCGCCATCTAAAATGTCCACCGAATTTACAATTAATTCTACGACATCGTCTGCAGGCTCAATTTCTTTGTTAATGTACACAGGTAGGACGTTCAAGTACCAAATATTTGAAAATACAGTAAATATTGTTTATGCAGTAGTTGTGGTTTGAAGTTCTAATTTGTAGTGTCTATTAATGATATCAAGTATTTTTGAGAGATCTTTTTCTTCCAGGGTGGTAGTAGCCAAGTCTTTTACCAAATCTTGAGCCCTATAAGCAATTCCCAATCCACATATATCAAATAATTTAACATCGTTGGCACCATCCACTACGCATGTAATGTTTTCTTTTGTTTCACTCCATTCAGAAATTTTAATTTTAGCAGATTTTGCTTTATCAGAATCAACAACAATTTTGACACCGTCTAATTTTCCATCTTTGAAAATCAGTTCATTTGAAAAAACATGATCTAAGCCAAGTTCCTCTTTTAGCCTATCAGTCATTATTGTAAAGCCACCAGAAACTGCCATTAGCTTCCAACCTGCAGCCTTTAAGATTCTACAAGCCTCTTTGGCACCAGTCATTATAGGTAAAGCATCAGCAACTTGTTTACATGTTTCATAATCCAGACCTTTCAGCGCATCAACACGGGTTCTGAGCCCATCTTCCCAATTAATAACACCCTGTATTCCTTTTTTTGTAATTTCCCAGATTTCAGCTTCTTTATTGAGTTTTTCAGCAAGAATTGGCAAATATTCAGCATCATATAGAACTCCTTCAACATCAAAAATTACTAACAAGTGTTTTCTAATTTGCAAAAAAATTGCTAATTATATTAAAGTAGTGACTTTTTTTGGGATCACAAAAACGTTAGTAATAAATCAAAGATGGTAATTCAATTGGATATGGGTGAATTAGAACACAAATACGAAGTAGAAATACATGAAACAGAAAAAAGACAAAAGCTACCAGATAAAGTCAAAACAGAATTAAAAGAATCAGGCATGATGGATGACAAAGGAAAACTAAAACTCAAAGGAGTCAGTCCAAAGATGTTAAAAAGAATGAAGCAGGAACTTGTTAATTGTCCAGTTTTTAAAGAAGATATTCAATTTATTCAATGTTTTGTATGTCCTAATTTCCAAAGCAGAGTAACAGGTAAAGTTCTCTGTAAAGGCGATGACTTGAATTAAGAGTTCAGAGTTGAAGATTTTTCTCACGAAAGGCTCATTAGTAAAATCTTTCTGGAAATCATGATTTGAGTAAAGAAGACATAGGTATAACAGCATCCAAAGAAGATGATTTTAGTGAATGGTATACACAAGTTGTACTCAAAGCACAGCTTGCAGATTATGCTCCAGTAAAGGGATTGATTGTTTTAAGACCTGATGGATATTCAATATGGGAATCATTACGAGACACTTTTGATCAGAAATTTTCAAAGAATGGAATAAGAAATGGATTTCTTCCTGTATTAATTCCAGAATCACTGTTAGGTAAAGAGAAGAAACATTTTGCAGGATTCAACCCTGAAGTTTTTTGGGTGACTCATTCGGGAGAAAATCAAGTTGGAGACAGATTAGCACTAAGACCCACATCTGAGACTTTGGCATATACGCTATATTCAAAATGGATTCAGAGTTGGAGGGATCTTCCATTAAAAATTAATTTTTGGAATACTGCATTAAGAGCAGAGATTAAAGCTACAAAACCGTTTCTTAGAACTTCTGAATTCTTGTGGCAAGAAGGACACACGGTACATGCTACACAAGAAGAAGCAGAAGAAGAGGTAATGAAAATTCTAGAAATTTACAAAAATACTGTAGAAATGGAATTGGCAATCCCGGTTATAACAGGCAAAAAAAGCGAGAAGGAAAAATTCGTAGGTGCAGTATACACAACAACTATGGAATCGATCATGCCTGATGGAAAAGCATTACAGATGGGAACATCGCATTTTCTTGGGCAAAACTTTTCCATTCCATTTGAAGTGAAATTTGCAGATAAAGATAATGTAGAAAATTTTGCATGGCAGACTTCTTGGGGAGTGTCATGGAGATTAATTGGAGCCATGATAATGGTTCATGGAGATAACAAAGGTCTTGTTTTACCACCTAAAGTTGCACCAATTCAAGTAGTGATTGTACCAATCTACAGATCAGAAGAAACAAAAGAGCAAGTAATTTTGCAAGCAATTGAGATACAAAAGGAATTAGAATTAGAAAATATTCGAGTTCATTTAGATGACAGAAGTGAACTCACACCAGGATACAAATTCAATGATTGGGAATTAAAAGGAGTGCCAATTAGAATCGAAATTGGACCAAGAGATATTGAAAAACAAAGTGTAATTATTGCAAAAAGATACAACAGGGAAAAAAGCAGTTTACCATTTAATGAAATTAAAAACATATACGGAGTTTTAGACGGAATTCAAGAAGACATGCTTGAAACAGCTAGAGAACAAAGTGATAAAAATACTATAGAAATTTCAGATTATTCTGAGTTTAAATCAAAAATTCAAAACGGGGGATTCCTCAAAGCATATTGGTGTGGAAAACAAGAATGTGAAGAGAAAATCAAAGAAGACACAAGTGCTGACATTAGAGTCATGCCATTTGGGTCAGAGGACACATCTGGGAAATGTGTTTATTGTAAGGAACAGAGTATCTCTAAACCAATTTTTGCAAGAGGGTATTAGAAAAATTATTGAATGAATGGTCAGATATAATAATGAAGAAGGAAGTAATTTTCTAATAATGACCATCATACCAGAGATTGAAAACAAAAAACCATTGTTAGAGCAGTTTAGGGAAACAAGAAAGAGGACATTAGAAATAGTAAAAACCTTAGAAAAAGATGATTTTATTGTTCAGACAGCATTTTTTACGAGTCCACCAAAATGGCATGTCGGTCATGTTAGTTGGATTTATGAGGCAATTATGAGTAAGATTGACAAAAATTATGAATTTTATTCAAGAGAATTTTCAGAATACCTGAATTCATATTATCAGCAATTTGGAGTTCCACACGACAAGGGAACGAGAGGAATGATTTCCAGACCAACCATAGAACAAATTTTTCAATATTTTAATACCATCAATCAGAGAGTTCAGAGATTTATTGAATTACATACTTTGAGTAATGAAGCAAAAAGACTAATCGTTATGGGGTTTCATCATGAATGCCAACATCAAGAGCTACTAGTTTATGATCTGCAACATTTACTTGCAGAGCAGTATAGACCAATTAGAAAAAACAAGATGCCAAGAGCAGCAGTGGCAGAGCAAAATTCAGTTAAAATCAAAGGAGGGTTATTTTCAGTTGGGTATAATGGAAAAGGTTATTGTTATGATATTGAATTGCCCGAACACAAAGAATATCTCAATGATTTCAGAATAGACGTATTTCCAGTAACCAATGAGCAATATCTCAGGTTTATCAATGACGGAGGCTATGAAACTTACAAGTATTGGCTTTCAGATGGTTGGGAAAAAGTAAAGAAAAATGAATGGAAGGCTCCAATGTATTGGGAAAATTCAGAAGAAGGATGGAAAGTTAGAGATTTTCAAGGAATTAGAAAAATTAACCCAAAAGAACCAGTATGTCATGTTAGTTATTATGAAGCTGATGCATACTGTAAATGGGCAGGAAAAAGACTGCCAACAGAGGCAGAATGGGAAAAATCTGCGTGTTGGAGTGAAGAAAAACAAGAAAAAACAATTTTTCCATGGGGAAATGAAGAACCATCAGAACAAAATTGTAATCTTTTGGAATCATATCATTGGGGGTGCACCGAGGTTGGGGCATATCCAAGAGGCAAAAGTCCATCAGGATGTTACCAGATGATCGGAGATGTGTGGGAGTGGACAGCATCTGAATTTATGGGATATCCAGGATTCAAAACAGGGTTTAATGAATACAATGACAAGTGGTTTACCAATCAAAAAGTATTACGTGGAGGTTCATTTGGGACACCACAGATGTCTATCAGAGGAAGCTATAGAAACTTTTTCAGACTAGATGAAAGATGGTTATTTTCAGGGTTTAGATGTGTAGAGGATATCTAGAAGTTAGATTTTAGAAACCAATATCAAAACAAAAAGATTGTTTTCATCTAGCCAAGTTTTCTTTATATCAAAACCAGTTTTTCTCATCATATCTTCAATTTGATCTAATCGGTATTTGTAAGAATACTCTGTGTGAATTAATTCATCTTTTTGCAATAGTAGTGAAAGATTAGATTTTGAAATTATCACAGATTGATTTACGAGAGATTTCAAGTACATCTCAACTCTTTGTTCCTTTTCGTTGTAAATTGCATGATGCTTAAAATTTGCCAAGTCAAAATCTGCATCCAGTTCATCATTAATTCTAGATAACACATTAAGATTGAATTGAGCAGTGATTCCTTTAGAATCATCATATGCATTTTCCAAGACAGATTTATTTTTAACTAGATCCAATCCTATCAAGAAAAGATCCTCATGTTTCATTATAGCATTAATTTTCTCTAAGAATTTTTTTCCTTCATCAGGTGAGAAATTACCAAAACTTGATCCCAAAAAAAGAATAAGATTTTTTTTATTATCAAAACTTTCAATAAATTCCAATCCACCTTCATAGGTGTCAATAATACCAGTAATGGAAAGGTGCCCATAGTTTTTTAGTAGGAGTTCAGAACTTTCAGTCAGAATTTCAGAGATATCTATTGGAAAATATTCTATCTGGTCATAAATTTTGTCAAAAACATCCAAAATCACTCTAGTTTTAACTGCAGACCCACTACCTAGTTCTACGAGCCTAAAATAACCACCAAGAAGTAAAGGCAATTGGGTTTGTATTGTTTTAAGAATGGAAATTTCGGTTCTAGTGGGATAGTATTCATCCAAGGAACATATTTGTTCAAATAGATCAGAGCCTTTCTTGTCATAAAAAAATTTAGGGCTGATAAATTTTGAATCTTGAGTTAGGCTATAAGATATTTCTTTAGCAAAACTATTTTCGATTTTTGTAGTGTGTGGTTTAAAGTATTTTAGTCTAGAATCAATAATATATTTTTTATAATTTAGATTGTTTTGTATTGTTTCATTCAAGTATTCAAATGAAGTTCATTGAACTTAAATGTCTTATCCCAGATTTTCTTTTGATCATGATATTTCTTGATATACTTGCATGTCTTTGTTAATACTGTGAATGAGATTTTAAGAGTGGAGAATTTAAGTAAATTTTTTGTTAAAAAAGGAATTTTTAGTTCACATATAGTAACTGTAAAAGCTGCAGATGATGTTACATTTTCATTAAAAAAAGGAGAAGTGTTTGTTTTAGCAGGTGAATCAGGTTCTGGAAAATCAACAATTGCAAAACTTATTTTAAAATCAATAAATGCAGATTCAGGAAAAATAATTTTTGAGAATCAAGAGATACAAAATGACAAAGAAAGTTTAGAAAAAATTAGAATGAATTGCCAAATGATTCATCAGGATCCATATGATTCAATTAATCCACGAATGAAGATAGAAGACATTGTTTTAGAACCACTTGAAATTCACAAAATAGGCAGTAAGGAAGACAGGCAAAAAAGAGTCATTGAGGTTCTTCAGGAGGTTAAACTAGAACCTGCCAAAGAAATTCTAAAAAAATTTCCTCACATGTTATCTGGAGGTCAAAGGCAAAGAGTGGTCCTAGCAAGAGCTTTAGCCATAAAACCAAAAATTATTCTTGCTGATGAACCTGTTTCAATGTTAGATGTTTCAATTAGAGCAGAGATGCTAGAATTGATGAAAGAATTGCAGTATAAATATAAAATTTCATTTATTTATATTACACATGATTTGGCCACTGCAAGATATTTTGGTCAAAGAATAGCAATCCTATATCTTGGAAAAATTGTTGAAGAAGGACCAATTGATGAAGTACTGCTCAAACCCAAGCATCCATACACACAAGCATTAATTGATGCAATTTCAGAACCAGATCCTGACAACATCCATAAAGAAAAGAAAATTAGAATCAAAGACCATCCAGATTCTAAAATTAAAGAAGGATGTAGATTCCAAGCAAGATGTCTTTATGCTATTGATAAATGCAGTGTAGAGCCAAGACTAGAAGAGACAAATCCAGAACATTTTGTTGCATGCTATGTTGAACTAGATTAAGAGGTTTTTACTGAAGGGGCCCTCTTGTCTTTATATATAACTACATGTGAAACGCCATTTTTTGGATACACACCATAAATAAGTTTGGCTTTTTGGACAACAGAATCTTTGAGAGACACCATAATGAATTGACTTTCTTTTGCTCTTTCTTCTAGTATCTTGGATAATTTTTCAGAGTTTGGAGCATCAAGATGTGCATCAACTTCATCAAATAAATAAAATGGAGACGGTTTTAGTTTTTGAAGTGCAAGTACAAATACAATTGCTGCTAAAGTTTTTTCACCGCCACTGATTGAAGTTGATTCTCTTTTTGATTTATTTAGGAATTGAATTAAATAAGAAATTCCAGAATTAAAAATATCATCTTCATTTTGTAATTCAAGCCATGCATTACCGCCAGTCATTTTATTGAATATTAAACGAATTTCCTTGTCAACTTTATCGAATGCATCCAAAAATGTCTGGCGCTTGTCTTTTTCTATATTTTCAATAAATTTAACTATAGAATTACGTTCTTCTTCTAATGAATTTTTACGAGTAGACATGGAGCGATAACCATAAGACACTTCAAGATATGTTTCAGGAGCTTTTGCATTAAGAGCACTAAGAGAATTAAATTCTGCAGTCAATCCCTGAACAATGCTTTCAACATCAAATGTCTCCATATTTTTATCAAATCCAAATGCTGAAAGAATTTGCTGTAACCTTGATTCATTTTCAATTAAATCAGATAAATCACGATTTAATGAATCTGATTGTCTTTCTAATGAATTGATTTGTTTTGTTAGGTCTCTATCTTTTTCTGCAAGTACTTTTAGTTTGTCATCATAGTCTTTTAGTTGACCAATTGAAGAGCCAGAAGTAGAAATCAGGTCTTGCTCCTTTTGTCTTAATTTCACCAGTGTTTCAGTTTTTAGTTCTTTTTCTTTTTCTAGATTTGTAATTTTGGTTTGTAGTTCTTCTCGTTGTGAAATTAGAGAAAGCTCCTCCTCATGAAGATTTTTTACATGAGATTTTTCTCTATTTTCTTCAGTTTGTAAAGTAGTTAAATTCGAAGATTTTTCTCTATATTCATTCATAATTGCAGTAAAATGTTTTTCAATTTCTGATTTCTTTTCATTGATTCTAGATAGCTCATTTGCTATACGAGTTTGCTCTCCGCTTGCATAAGTTTCTTCAACTATTGCAATTCTTTCATTTAGTGATTCAGCATGAGATTTTTGAGTAGAGATCTCAACTAGAAGATCATTATTTTTTTGACTTAGTTCTGAAATTCTTGATGAGAGGTGTTCCTTTGTTTTTATGGCAGAGGAGATTCTTGATGTTAGATTAGAGTAATTTTCATCAGTTGATACAAGTCCTTTTTCTGACATCAATAATCTTTCCATATATCTTTGGATAGAGTCCTCAATCTTCTTCAAAGAATTTTTTTTCTTTAAAGCATATTTTTTGAGCAAGTTTATCGAATGTAAAAGACCATCAATATCAGTACTCATTGAGATAATTTTTGTCAATTTGGAAATTTTTGAGTTAATATCAATGATCACAGCACCGCCATTAGCCTCAAAATATTCTCCATCCAATGTCACCGCCTTGTACCCAAGTTTTGAAATCTTGTGGGCCACATCTTGAGTTTGAGTTAGGACGACATTTCCAAATAAAAACATCTTTAGTGCAGAATATTCTGTACTGCATTTTGCATAGTCAGACAAAATACCTATAACGCCAGGAATTTTCGGTAAATTCATTTTGAATTTAGGAATTGCCTCAAGTGGAATGATTTTCAGTTTAGGTAAATTCTTTGAGCGGGCAACTTCGGCAATTCCAAGTAATGTTGCAAAGTCTTGAACAACAATTGCTTTTATCCAGTCAGAGCTTGCTGCAAGGATTGGACGCTCGTATTGCTTATCCCATGAAATCATTTCATATACCAATCCAACAATACCAAGTTTTTCAGCATCTTCTTTTAATTTAGCTATTGTATAGTCTTCATGCATAATTCCTTTAACAGTTTTAATTTTTGTTTCGTATTGCGCAGCGGCTTTACTTGATTTATCTAAAATTAAGTTAAGTTCGTCAAGATCCTCAATGCTTTTCAATTTCTTTTGGTTTAGTTTTTGAATTCTTGTTTTGAGTTCTTTGATTGTTGCATTGTGATTATTTAGTATAGATTCCATTCTTGTTTTCAAGTTTGATAATTTCTCAATATCTGATTGTAATTCAGATAGTTTCGAAGTATTCAGTTTAATTTTATTATCTGATTCTTGTTTTTCATTTTCTACTTTGGATAGATTTAATTTTGTATCATTTAGTTGTGCAGAAAGGGATTTGATCTTGTTATCAATTTCAGATTTCTTTGATGCAGCAACAGACTGTTCATTTAAAATATTACTTCGTTCTGAATCAATTAATTCCAAGTCATCATTGATTTTTTTCTTTTTGAGTTCAGTTTCATCAATAGAATTTTTGATTTCTTGAACTTTATATTCAATATCTTGGCGGATAGAATCAATAGATTCTATTTCTGCTTTAATTTCAGGAATTCTTGCATCTATTTGTTGTATCCTTTTTGTTGACGCAACTATTGCACTATTATCAATTTCATATCGCTCCATTGCGGCACTCAATTCAGAGTCAATTGCAGCTTTTGCTTGACTGTAATCATTAGCCTGTGCCATAAGATTGGATTTTTCTGATTCTAGTTGAGCAATTTCATTTCGAAAAATACTTCGCTCATCATCAAATGTTTTGATTTCAGAGGTAATTTTTCCCAAAGTCTCTTCTTTTGTATTTTTTTGACCAGAGATAATTTTGAGTTTATTTGCTGTAGCGATTGCTTTGTAGCGATTTAATTCACGCTCAAGTATATCATGCCTTAGTTTTTGGTTTCTTTCTTCCTCTAGTTCATCAATTCTTTTTTTAATTTCTCCCATCTTTGCAAGGGCAATTTCCAGTCTTCTGTCAGCCTCATCAAGTTGTTTGACAGCTTCTGTCTTTTTTTCATCAAAATAAGAGAGTCCGATTAGATCCTCTATTGTTTTTCTCTTTTCTTCAGATGTAAATTCAGAAATTCTAGTAACAGTTCCTTGTTGTACTACATTCAGTTGCCCTAGGCCAGCATTTGCCATATCAAGTAGATCCAAGATATGGCTTCGATTTGTTTTCTTTTTATTTAGATAGTAATTGTTTTCGCCATTTTCATCCATCTCTCTAGTGATCTCTACAACATCAGAATCAACAGGAATCTTTCTATCAGAATTATCAAAATGAACACTGGATCTTGCCATCTTTGGTCCATGTCGATGTCCTTCAATATCATGTATAAGGGAACGCAGTTTATCCACTCTCATTATTTTTGGTTTATTTTCACCCATTGCAAAGATTATTGCATCTAAGATGTTGCTTTTGCCAGACCCGTTTGGACCAGAGATTGAGATTAGGCCAGGTTCAAAGTTAACAGTGGTATTTTTAAATCCAAATGACTTGAAAC
>Ga0224512_10004579_pt1 | contig 11605 bp, 11 predicted proteins | sample SF_May12_sed_USG_4_FD_169103 | JGI IMG/M metagenome (GOLD analysis project Ga0224512, IMG submission 169103) | Sediment microbial communities from San Francisco Bay, California, United States - SF_May12_sed_USGS_13 | ecosystem: Environmental > Aquatic > Marine > Sediment | place: USA... | reverse complement strand
ACCAAGATGAGGGGTGTCGGGGCGCAGTGGTCAAGGCCGCACGACGAGGCTGCCGACTCTGATGATCGAGGGCATCCTGGCCCCGGTAGCCGGGTTAGCCTCCACTGATCGCCGTCAGGACGAAGATCTCCGTGCCGGGAGCCAGGCGCGTTGCGAGGGTCGCGCGCTCGCCGTCGACGAAGATATTGATGTGGCGCCGGATGCGTGGCGTCGAGTCGCGCAGACGGTCGCGCATCCCCGGCCAGCGGCATTCCAAGGTATCGATCATCTCGCCGACCGTCGCGGCGGGCACCTCAACGCGCAACGCGGAGCCCGGAAACAGCCTGACGAGCGCCGGCGCGAGCGTCACCGCGACGGTTGGCCGCGCAAGCGAGGATCTGTCGTCCGGTATGGTCGATTTCTCCTGCGACACGAAATCTAGGCCTCAACGACCAGCGTTTCGACCGAATAGATCGGTGGCAGGTGTTCGGCGATGCAGGTCCAGCTGTCGCCCTCGTCGTCGCTGGCGAACAGCGCGCCGGTATTCGTTCCGAAGTAGATTCCCGCCGGCTCGAGGCCATCGCTCGCGATCGCCTGGCGCAAGACGCCGAAGAACACGTTGCCTTGTGGTAGTCCGTCCCTCAGCGCCTGCCAAGTCTCGCCGCTGTCGCGCGAACGCCAGACGGCTGCATTTCCATCGGGCACATAGCGACCCGACACGTCGCCGTTGAGCGGCACCAAGTAGAGAGTTGCCGGATCGCGAGGGTGGACCGCGACCGGAAATCCGAATGACGAGGGCAAGCCGGCCTCGATGCTCGTCCACTGACTGCCGCCGTCGTCGCTGCGGTACATGCCGCAGTGGTTCTGTTGGTAAAGGCGTTCGGGCGAACCAGGCGCCATGACCAGACCGTGCACGCACTGGCCGTAGTCAGGGTAGTTCTGCCCCTCCGGCAAGAAGTCCGCCCGCGTGCCCCGGTTGCGCGGATCCCAGGTCTCGCCGCCGTTCGCCGTGTGAAATACCCCGGCCGCGGAGATCGCGACCCAGAGTCGTCGCTCGTCGTCGGGATGGAGAACGATTGAGTGCAGGATAAGCCCACCGCCACCGGGCTGCCAGTCCGGGCGTGAGGGATGCTTGCGCAAGCCGGCTAGGTGCCGCCAGGTTTGGCCCTCGTCATCGCTGCGAAACAGGCCTGCCGGCTCGACCCCGGCGTAAAGGCACCCTTTGCCGGGTGCTAGGCTCCAGACGGACTTGATGGGGTCTTCCCCGGCCGGATAGACCAGGTTCTCGCTCGAATGGCTCCAGGTTGCGCCCAGATCGGAGGACTTCCAAACGGCGGGGCCAAACCACTCGTTGCCGCCGGCAGCGTAGATTGTGCTGTTTACCGGATCCGCGATGACGTGGTTGAGCGGCCAGGTTTCGCAGAACGGACCGCGCAGCGCCCACGCTCGCCGGCTGTCATCGCCTTCCATGAGGAAGGCGCCCTTCTTGGTTCCGATCAGGATGATCACCTTATGTGCCATTTCGGCCTCCGTTAGAGCGCCGGGCCGCTGTGCGGGGATCACTCAAGCGAGAGTCCGTCACAGTTGCGCGAAAGAGTCCAGAGCGATGCACGTGGCTCGCACCGTGGGGTAACGACGAAGCGCGCAGCAAGATTGTCCACTTGGTTGCGGCAGCACCCTCGAGTCACCGAGGCTTCAAAGCGGACAAACGGAAGGCGCGCTATGCCCGGGCCTCGAAGGCTGCTCCGTAGAGCTGGCGCAGCACGTTCTTCTGCACCTTGCCCATGGCGTTGCGCGGCAGCTCGTCGACGAAGAACACCCGCTTGGGCACCTTGTAGTTGGCGAGCCGCCCCTTGACCGCGCCGATCACCGCGGTCTCGTCGGGGTCTTCGCGGCCGGTCTCGCGCCTGACCACGGCGGTTACCGCCTCGCCGAAGTCCGGGTGGGCGAGGCCGATCACCGCCGATTCCGCCACGCCCTCGAGCTCGTCGATCACCAGCTCGACCTCCTTGGGGTAGACGTTGAAGCCGCCGGAGATGATCAGGTCCTTGGCGCGCCCGACGATCCGGACGTAGCCCGCCGCGTCGATGGCCGCGATGTCGCCGGTGACGAAGAAGCCGTCCGGGCGGAACTCCTCGGCGGTTTTCTCGGGCAGGCCCCAATAGCCCTTGAAGACGTTGGGGCCGCGCACCTCCAACACGCCCACCTCGCCGGGACCGAGCACCCTGCCGTCCTCGTCGGCCACCCTGACCTCGACCTCGGGCAGGGGGAAGCCCACGGTGCCGGCCCGGCGCGCGCCCTCCAGGGGGTTCGAGGTGTTCATGCCGGTTTCCGTCATGCCGTAGCGCTCCAGGATGACGTGGCCGGTGCGCGCCTCGAAGGCGCGGTGGGTCTCTTCCAACAGCGGCGCCGAACCGGAGATGAAGAGCCGCATGCTGCGGCAGGTCTCGGGCCCGAAGTCGGGCTGCTCGAGCAGGCGGGTGTAGAAGGTCGGCACGCCCATCATCACCGTGGCGCGCGGCAGCAGGCGGCAGACCGTGGCGGCCTCGAAGCGCGGCAGGAAGAGCATCCCGGTGCCGTTCAGCAATACGCAGTTGGTCGCGACGAAGAGGCCGTGGGTGTGGAAGATCGGCAGGGCGTGGAGCAGCACGTCGTCGGCCCGGAAGCCCCAGATCTGGTGCAGGGCGCGCGCGTTGGAGGCCAGGTTGCCGTGGCTCATCATGGCGCCCTTGGCGCGCCCCGTGGTGCCCGAGGTGTAGAGCAGGGCGGCCAGGTCGTCGCCGGCCGCGGGGAGGGGGGCGAAGTCCGGGTCGAGGTCCCGGCTCCGCGCCATGAGGGAACCTTCGCCCTCCGCCCCCAGGGTCAGCAGCACGGCGCCGCACTCGGCCGCGATGGGACCCAGCGCCGCTTCCGCCTCGGGCCGGCCGACCACCACCTTGGGCTTGGCGTCGTCCAGGAAATAGGCGATCTCGCCTGCCTGGTAGGCCGTGTTGAGCGGCAGGTAGACCGCCCCGGCGCGCAGCGCCGCCAGATAGAGGGAAATGGCCTCCGGCGACTTCTCGACGATGGCCGCCACCCGGTCGCCCTTGGCGACCCCGAGCTCGGCCAGCAGGCGCGCCATCCGCCCCGTTTCCGCCTCGAGGTCGCCGTAGCTGACCGTCCGGCCCTCCGGCGTCTCGATGAAAGGCCGCGACCGCTCCGCCGGGAAGCGCCCCCGCAAGGTTTCGAAAAGGTTACCGCCCATGTCCAGCCCCAGTCTTCCCGCGGCGACTTGACCCGCGGCGGCCCAGGCTTAGCGCAAGCGGCCCGCAAGACCAAGGGGCTTGGAACGGCTCCCGAGGCAGCCCGGGACGGAACCTATTGTTCACTTAATTGCTGCAATATTGCTGGCCGTATGATCCTCAAAACCCTTATATCCCGCCCCAGGGCCGGCCCGGCGGGGGCCGGGTCCGCAGGCCACCCGGGGAGCGGTCTCATGGCCGAGCCGCAGCGCGAGGGCTTTTTCGAACGGACCCTGGGCAACCTGGCCGGGGCCTGGCGCGACATCGCGGCCGGGGCGGCGCGCAACCTGGGCCTGGAAGGCAAGGGCGCGGGCCCCCGCGACCGCCGCTCCCTGGAGAGGCTCATGGCCGAGTGCCTGGAGGCGCGCGGCGGCGAGGTCTCGGCGCGCATGCGCGCGGCCGAGCTGGGCCGGACCTACCTGGAGCTCGACGGGCCGGGCAAGCGGGAGTTTCTCGAGATCCTGGCGCACCGCTTCGCGGTCGACGAGACGGCCGCGGACGAGGCCATCGAAGCCTACCGCGAGGCCGCCGATCCCGAGGTCAAGCTGGCCGCCGAGGAGGCGTTGCGCCATGCCCTGGTGCCGCCGCGGGTCAAGCTGCTGACCCAGTTCAACGTGCTGCCCGAGGGGGTCAAGTTCCTGGCCGACCTGCGCCGCGATCTGCTCGCGGTGGCCGGCGAGGACCCGCAGCTGAGGGGCCTGGAGCGGGACCTGCGCGAGCTTCTGGTCTCCTGGTTCGACGTCGGCTTCCTGGATCTGCGCGCCATCACCTGGGACTCGCCGGCCTCGCTGCTGGAAAAGCTGATCGCCTACGAGGCGGTGCACGAGATCAGCTCCTGGACCGACCTGCGCAACCGGCTCGATGCGGACCGGCGGCTCTACGCCCTGTTCCACCCGCGCATGCCGGACGAGCCGCTGGCCTTCGTCCAGGTAGCCCTGGTTCACGGCATGGCCGACAACGTGCAGACCCTGCTCGACGAGACCGCGCCGCCGGTCGCTCCCGGAAGGGTCGACACCGCGATTTTCTACTCGATCTCCAACACCCAGCGCGGCCTCAAGGGCATCTCCTTCGGCGATTACCTGATCAAGCGCGTGGTCGAGCGGTTCGGTCGGGAAATGCCCCAGGTCAGGACCTTCGCCACGCTGTCGCCGGTGCCGGGCTTCATGGCCTGGCTCGAGCGCCTGGCGCCGGAGCGTCTCGATGGGCTGCTGGAGACCGGCGAGCGGCGGGAGATCCAGGACCTGGGCGAAGGCGAGGGCACCCACGGCGCCCTGCTCGAGCTTCTGGCGCGGCCCGGCTGGAGCGAGGACCAGACCCTGCGGGCGGCGCTCAAGGTGCCGCTCACGAAACTCTGCGCCGGCTATTTCCTGGAAACCCGGCCGGACGGCCAGCCGATCGACTCCGTGGCGCGCTTCCACCTGCGCAACGGCGCCCGCCTCGAGCGCATCAACTGGCTCGCCGACACCTCGGCCAAGGGGCTCGGCCAGTCGGCCGGGCTGATGGTGAACTACCGCTATATCCGCGAGGACATCGAGCAGAACCACGAGGCCTATGTGCGCGACGGCGAGCTGGTCATGGCCGCCGAGGTCAAGGCGCTGGCCAAGGCGGCGGGCCGGCGCCGGGGACATTAGGAAGAGGTCGAAAAATGCCCCGATTCCGCCCTCTTTCGGGCTTGTCTTTCGCGTTTAAACCGCTATATCCGCGGCTTTCCGCCGATCGGCGAGGGCCGCGGCGGAAGCGCCAATGGCTTCCTCATAAGCGCCGGCCGCTTCAACTAGAAAGGGTCAATGCCCCATGCTTGCCCAGGGATACAGCACCTTGCAGGACGAGAGCCGGCGCTTTCCCGACTCCACCGCGGTCGCCATGTCGCTGCAGCCGAGCTATCCGGTCTACTGTGTGCGGCCGGAGCTGCTCGAGGCCCAGGCCCGGCGCTTCATCAGCCTCTTTCCGGGCACCGTCCTCTATGCGGTCAAGTGCAACCCGCATCCCCTGGTTTTGAGCGCGCTCTACCGCGGCGGCATCCGGCACTTCGACACCGCCTCCCTGCCCGAGATCGCGCAGATCTGCGAGACCTACGACGACGCCCATGCCTACTTCATGCATCCGGTGAAGTCGCGCGCGGTGATCAAGAGCGCCCACATGGTCTACGGCGTCCGGCACTTCGTGATCGACCATGCCGACGAGCTGGAGAAGGTTCTGGAAGAGACGCGCGCTCCGGCGGGTGGCCCGGCGGGCGCTGAGGGTCTTACGATCATCGTGCGCCTGGCGACCCCGCCGGCCGAGGGCACGCTCTATCACCTGGCGGCCAAGTTCGGCGCGCCGCCGAAGGAGGCCGCCGAGCTGCTGCACGAGGCCGGCAAGCGCGGGTGTCGCACCGGGCTCGCCTTTCACGTCGGCTCCCAGTGCGGCGATCCCAAGGCCTACCGCCAGGCGCTCAACATTGTCGGCGAGACCGTCGAGGCCGCGGGCGCGGCGCCGGCCTGCGTCGACGTGGGCGGCGGCTTCCCGGCCAGCTACCAGAACACCGATCTGCCGCCGCTGGAGGACTACATGGCGGCGATCCGCAGCGGCCTGAAGGACATCAAGCTGAGCCCCACGGTCGAGGTCTTCTCCGAGCCCGGGCGGGCCATCGTCGCTGCCGGCTGCTCCCTGCTCACCCAGGTGCAGCTCAGGAAGGGCGACCGGCTCTACATCAACGACGGCATCTACGGCAGCCTCTCCGAGCTGGTCCAGGTCGGCATCGAGCTGCCGGCCCGACTGATCCGCAGGGACGGCGCGCCGTGCGCGGAGACCCGGGCCTTCACCCTGAACGGCCCGACCTGCGACTCCCTCGACGTGCTGCCGGGCACCTTCAGCCTGCCGGCCGACGCCGCCGAGGGCGACTGGATCGAGATCGACCAGCTGGGCGCCTATTCCAACGCGCTTTCGACCAATTTCAACGGCTTCCATCCCTCGACCTTCGTCGAGGTGCACGACGCGCCCCCGGCGCTCGAGGCATGAACCTGGCGAGCCCGCGGCAAGGGCACTATCTCGGCCTCTCGGCCGGCGGCTTCCACCGCTTGGCCTATAGCGAGTGGGGCGCGCCGGGCGCCGAGCGGGTCGCGGTCTGCGCCCACGGCCTGACCCGCAACGGCCGCGACTTCGACGTGCTGGCCGCCGCCCTGGCCGAGGAAGGCCTCAAGGTGGCCTGCCCCGACGTGGTCGGGCGCGGCCGCAGCGACCGCCTGAGCGACCCGGTGGGCTACGGCTATCCCCAGTATCTGGCCGACGCCACCGCGCTGATCGCGCGCCTCGGCGTCGAGCGGCTCGACTGGATCGGCACCTCCATGGGCGGTCTCATGGGGCTCATGCTGGCGGCCCAGCCCGAGACCCCGATCCGGCGCCTGGTGATCAACGACGTCGGTCCCTTCATCCCCAAGGCGGCGCTGCGGCGCATCGGCGGCTATGTCGGCCGCGACCCGCTGTTCCCCGACCTGGCGGCCGCCGAGGCCTACTTCCGCGAGGTGCACGCGCCCTTCGGCCGGCTCACCGACCTGCAGTGGCGCCACCTGACCGAGCACAGCGTCGTGCCGGCCGCGGAGCCGGACGGCGGCGGCTGGCGCCTCGCCTACGACCCGGCCATCGGCCTGCCGTTCCAGGACCCGGAGCTCGAGGACGTCGACCTCTGGCCGCTCTGGGACGCCATCGCCATCCCGGTCCTGGTCCTGCGCGGCGCCGCGTCCGACCTGCTGCTGCCCGAAACCGCCGCCGAGATGGCCGGCCGCGGCCCGAAGGCCGAGGTGGTCGAGATCCCCGGCTGCGGCCACGCCCCGGCCCTCATGGACGCGGCGCAGATGCGGGTGGTCAAGGAGTGGCTGTTGAGGTGAAGGGGCGCTGATCTCAATTGCCCCGAGCCCGTGGAGATCGCGCCGGGAATCAAGAAGGCTAGCTTTGAAACGGCCTGTGACGCTTCACACGACGTCCCACGGCTCGATGTCTTGCCGTGTCAGATCCCGGCTGGCGTGCAGGACAGTGACGATGAAAAGGCAGTCTGACTTCACCAGGTAAATGATGCGGTAGTTCTGAAAGATCAGTTCCCGGACGTCGTCGCGTGCAGCTTCGGGAACGCGACGTCCGATTCGCGGATGGTCGGACAGTTGTCCGACCGAGGCGAGGATCTTGGTTACGAAACGCCGCGCATAATAGGGCGAGTCTTTAGAGATGTAGGCTTGTAAATCGCGGAGATCTGTCTTAGCGCGCGCCGACCACTCAATCCTCATCGCCCAGCAACTCGCGCTTCACCTGCTCGTGCGGAACCGTGCGGCTGCCCTCGATGTCGCTCAGGCCTTCTTCGATTTTCTGCTTCACGTACAGCTCATACATGAGGTCGTCCCAGGTTGCCTGATCGGGCAGGTTTTCGATGATCTGTCGCGCAGCTTCCTTGACCGATGACATGGTGTCTCCTCTTTCCGTCACCGCCGCAGCATAACGTGTGTGGCTCCTATTTCGACAGTATAGAAGCTATGAGGCATTCGTAGTAGTGGACAAGGACGTGAAACCACCGCCCTCACGATTGAACCCTTCGCCCGGCTTGCCTAGGCTGTACACCTCAAACTTGGGGAGGTTGCCCGCCATGTCCCTGCTCGATCCTGCGCTACGCCGGGTGATCGCGACCGGCAAGACGGAATTCCGCCCCTACGACCGCTTCGGCAAAGTGGTGCCCGGCATGACCTGGCTGCCGCTGAGCCGCGAGAGCGAGGACGGCGGGCCGGGCTGTTTCCTGATCCGCTTCGAGCCCGGTGGCGCCTCGCGGCCCCATGAGCATGTGGAGACCGAGGAGTTCCTGCTGCTCGAGGGCAGGCTAGAGGACTGCGACGGCCGGGTCTTCGAGGCCGGCGACTTCGTCAGCTACGAGGCCGGCTCGCGGCACTTCTCCGTGTCGCCCGAGGGCTGCCTGATCTTCGTCATCCTGCGCGCGCCCAACCGTCCGCTCGAAACGGCATGAGTGAGCAGAATCGGCATATGACGCCGGACGCGCGGACTCACGGAACCGTTCGGCGAAACTCAGCGGCACCTAAGATCCCAGAACCTACGAATCTGATCTCGATCAAAGGGCGGGCTGGATCGCCGCTATAGGATCGCCAACCATCTGGAGCGCGATTCTTGGCACAAGAGATGCTGATCAGGATCAAGAAGGGCCTGGACGTCCCGATCAGCGGGGCTCCCAGGCAGGAGATCTCCGAGGGCCCGCCTGTGAGCTCGGTCGCCCTGCTCGGCCAGGATTACCTCGGCGTGCGCCCGACGCTACTGGTCGAGGAGGGCGATCGCGTGAAGCTGGGTCAGCCGCTGTTCGCGGATCGAAAGCGGCCGGAGATTGTCTTTACGTCGCCGGGCAGCGGTGTCGTCGGCCGAATCAGCCGCGGCGAAAAGCGCGCTCTGCGCTCGGTCGTCGTCGAGCTCGAGGGCGAGGAGGCGGAGCACTTCGCGTCCTATCCCGCCGATCGTCTGGCGCGCCTGAGTCGCGATCAGGTGGTCGACAACCTGCTCGCCTCCGGCCTGTGGACCGCCTTTCGAACGCGCCCCTACAGCAAGCTCGCGGAGCCGGGGGCGGAGCCTGGTTCGATCTTCGTGACGGCCATCGACAGCAACCCGCTGGCGGCGGATCCGGGCGTCGTCATCGGCACCGGTGGGGGCGCCGGCGGGGACGCCGGCCGGCAGGACTTCGCCAACGGCCTGACCGTCACATCGCGCCTGACCTCGGGCGCCGTGTTCCTGTGCAAGGAACCGGGCGCCGACATCCCGCCGGGCGATCCCGCCAGGGTCACCGTCGCCGCGTTCGCCGGCCCTCATCCCGCGGGCCTGGCCGGAACGCACATTCACTTCCTCGATCCGGTGGGCGCCGGGAAATCGGTCTGGCACGTGAACTACCAGGACGTCACGGCGATCGGCAGGCTGTTCACCACGGGCCGGCTCTCGGTCGAGCGGATCGTCGCGCTCGGCGGGCCGGTGGCGGGCCGGCCGCGGCTGCTCCGCACGCGCCTCGGCGCCAGCACCGGCGAGCTGATCCGGGACGAGACGGCGACGGCCGCATGCCGGGTCGTCTCCGGTTCGGCGCTGTCCGGCCATCTGGCCGCCGGACCGACCGCTTTCCTGGGCCGTTATCACGGCCAGATAACCCTGCTCGCCGAAGGCCGGGGCGATCGCTACGTCGTCGGCGGGGCGCTCGGCGCCCTTCGCGCCCGCGGACGTGCATACGGGCTGGGCACCGCGCTCCATGGCCGGCCGAGCACCATGCTGCCCGTGGAGGCCTACGAGCGCGTCATGCCGCTCGACATCCTGCCCGTGCCCTTGCTGCGTGCGCTCATGGTCGGCGACACGGACAGCGCCCGGCTGCTCGGCTGTCTGGAGCTGGACGAGGAAGACCTGGCGCTCTGCAGCTTCGTGTGTCCGGGCAAGCAGGAGTACGGGCCGCTGCTGCGCGCGAGCCTCGCGCGCATCGAGAGGGAAGGGTGATGGGCCCCGCGCGAGGAGAGTGGGGATACCGCGCCCAGCGCGGGATGCGCGGCGCGGTTCGGGGCCTCGCGCCATGAAAGGCGATCTCGCCGCGACCCCGCCCGGAGTGACCCGGCACGCGCCCCACGTGCGCCAGGCCGCGGATCTGCGCTGGATCATGAACCGCATGACCCTGGCACTGGTTCCCTGTCTGCTGATCGGGCTGTGGAACACCGGTCTGCAGGCCAACCTGGCCATGCAAGCGCTTGGTGCGGAGAAAATCCCGGGCTGGCGTGGGGCCCTGCTCGAGGCACTCGGGATCGGCGGCGATTCGGCCAGCCCGTGGGATTCTCTGTGGCTGGGGCTTCTCTACTTCCTGCCGGTCTACGCGGTTGCGGCGGTCACCGTGCGCCTCTGGGAGACGGTCTTCGCGCGGTTGCGCCGGCGCGAGCTCATGCCTGGCGGGATGGTCACGGCGCTGATCTATGCCTTGATCCTGCCGCCCGCCGCCCCGCTCTGGCAGGTCGCCCTTGGCATTTCTTTCGCTGTGGTGATCGGCAAGGAGATCTTCGGCGGCACCGGCAAGAACTTCGTGAACCCGGCGGCCCTGGGCCTGGCGTTCCTCAGCCTCAGCTATCCGAACGAAATGGCGGGAGACCCCATCTGGACCGGAATTGCCGGGTACGGCGGTACGCTGGCCTTCAACAGCGCGGCGGCGGCGGGCATGGACGCGGTGGTCCGCTCCGGCGTCACCTGGACCGACTCCTTCCTCGGATTCGTTCAGGGCGCGCCCGGGGAGACCTCCGCGCTCGCCTGTCTGCTTGGGGCGTCCGTTCTGATCGTCGCCGGGATCGCCTCCTGGCGTATCATGGCGGGCGTCGTGATCGGAGGGGTCGCGAGCGCGCTCCTGTTCAACACCTTGGGCGGGGCCTTGGGCGGAGAGGCCGCACCGATCTTCACGGTGCCCTGGTACTGGCATGTCACGCTGGGGAGCTTCGCCTTTGGCGCGGTCTTCCTCGCGACCGATCCGGCGAGCGCGGCGGCGACCGACCCCGGGCGATGGGTTTACGGCCTTTTGATCGGTTTCATGATCGTCCTGATCAGGGTGGCTAATCCGACGCACCCTGACGGCGTCATTGTCGCCATACTGCTCGGCAACATATTCGCGCCGCTGATCGACCATGCGGTCATGCGCGTCAACATCGCGAAGAGGGCACGGCGCTGTGTCTAAGGGGGGCATCACCCGCTGGCTGGCGCGGCTCAGGGATCTGCCGAACGACAACCCGGTCAAGACCCTCGGCGTTGCGTTCGGCGTGGCGCTGGTTTGCGCGGTCCTGGTCTCCTCGACCGCCGTGCTCCTGAAACCCCTGCAGCAGGCCAACCAGGAGCGCGAGCGGCAGCGGCACATCCTGGAGATCGTCGAGCGCCTGCCTGGCGTCGAAAAGCTGTTCGAGACAACCGAAGGCCGCCGGATCGAGGCCCAGGTGATCGAGCTGTCCACCGGCAACGTGGCGCGAGGGATCGACCCCGCGACCTACGACCAGCGCCGAGCGGCCATGGACCCGCAACTGAGCGTAACGATCCCGCCGCAGGACGATATCGCGAACCTCCAGAGGCGCGCGAAGTATGCAACCGTCTACCTCGTCAAGCGGGACGCCGAGCTGAAGCTCGTCATTCTGCCGGTTCACGGCAGCGGCTACGCCTCCACGCTTTACGGCTTCCTTGCGCTCGACGGCGCCGGCGAGAGCGTCGTGGCGCTCAGCTTTTTCCAGCACGGCGAGACGCCCGGCATGGGCGCGCGCGTGGAGGACCCCGGGTGGCTTGGTCTGTGGCAGGGCAAGAAGCTGCGCGACGAGGCGGGGCGGATCCGCATC
>Ga0224512_10004578_pt1 | contig 11605 bp, 12 predicted proteins | sample SF_May12_sed_USG_4_FD_169103 | JGI IMG/M metagenome (GOLD analysis project Ga0224512, IMG submission 169103) | Sediment microbial communities from San Francisco Bay, California, United States - SF_May12_sed_USGS_13 | ecosystem: Environmental > Aquatic > Marine > Sediment | place: USA... | reverse complement strand
GAAAGCCCGGCGGGAGAGTATTGAGGCCGCTCATCGCATCGACCGGCTGAAGGGCGAAGCGTGGCGCGCCTACCGTCGCAATTGTCAGTTCGTCTTCCAAGACGCCTTCAGCTCACTCAACCCTCGCCATCTGGTCAAGGACATCGTCGGCAGGCCGCTGCGGGTTCACAGGGAAGCGTCGGGGGCCGACTTGACCGAGCAGGTGGTCGGCCTTCTCGAGAGCGTCGGACTGGGGCGCCAACACCTCTACCGCTATCCCCACCAGTTCTCCGGGGGGCAGCGGCAGCGCATCTCCATCGCTCGGGCCCTGGCTCTCGACCCCGAGTTCATAGTGCTCGATGAGCCCACCAGCGCCCTCGACGTTTCCGTGCAGTCCCAGATTCTCAACCTGCTCCATCAGCTCCAGCAAGACCGTGGACTGACGTACCTATTCATAACTCACGACCTGGGAGTGGTCAGGCTGATGAGCGATGAGATCGTGGTCATGTACCTCGGCGAGGTGGTGGAGCAGACGGGCACCGCCGAGCTGTTTGCATCGCCCCGCCATCCTTACACCGAGGCTCTCCTGGCGGCCAACCCCGATCTCCTGGAGGGCGACGAGGAGGCCGAGATGCGGGGACTCGAAGGGACGGTGCCCGATCCCGCCCGGCCTCCCCAGGGGTGCCGGTTCCACACCCGGTGCCCGGCGGCGATTGCGGAGTGTGGCTGGGAGGTGGACGACGCGGTTGCCTGGTTGTCCGATAACTCGACTGCGCTCGACGGGTTGAGCGGAGTGGAGCGGTCGTCGGATTTCGACAGCGTGCTGCGTTTCGGCGATGCCGAGGCCGCCGCTGAAGCGGGCGCGCTACTGCGGGGTCCCGGGATTGGAGACCCGATGCGATCCGCACTGGTGGAGCTGCGGCAAGATGGTCCGGAGTTGAGGATCCGGTTCGACGAGGTCGATCCGGTTCGGTTGGAGGACGTCGGAGGGGGACACTTGACTTCCTGCATTTTGCACACCTCTCAGGGGGAGGGCTGACCTCAGGTGTCCGACCGGTGTCTGGTCCGGAGCTTTGTGAGTAGTTACCGCTTCCTTGCGCGATAGAGCAAGGCCGGGCGGTGGCCGACTTCGGTTTGGCGACGGCCGGTGGGTTCGAGTTCGCCGGAAGCTAGCATCCGACGCCGGAACGAATCCTTGTTGACTCTGCGACCCAGGATCGTCTCGTGGATTCGCTGCAGATCGAGAAGCGTGAACTCGGGAGGGAGGAGCTGGTAGCCGACCGGTGCGTAGTTGAGCTTCCCTCGTAGGCGGTTGACGACCATACCCGCGATCCGGTCATGGTCAAATGCCACCTCGAGGTCGTCGCCGTCGGCCGTGAGGGTGACGGATCCCTCTGTCTCGCCCGCCCAGGGAACCTGGATTTGAGCGAGGCGAACCGCGTCGCCCGCAGTATGGAGACGGTCGGTTTCGACCAGTGCGTAGTAAGCAACCGATATGACCCGGGTCCTGGGGTCGCGATCCACCCGGCCGAACGTATAAAGCTGTTCGGTAAACACATCCTCGATGCCGACCTTGTCGCGCAGGACCCGCCCGGCAGCCTCATCGAGGGACTCGCTGGGGCGGACGAAACCGCCGGGGAGCTGCCACCTCCCCTGATAGGGATGTTCGTTTCTTTGCAGCACGAGCACGTTCAGGAGTCCGTTTACAACGGTGACGAGCGCCACGTCGACGGCTACGGATGGCCGGTCGAAAGCTTTCGCATCGTAGTTCTCGAGGAACTCGGGTTCTGTAGTCATGTTTTCACCAGCATCAGCAGCTCCGGCGCTAGTCCAACCGAAATCTCTTGGCCCCAGCCGATTCGGAGGTAGTCGGTCTCGATCCCGTCTCCGAAAGCGATACCTCCTTCTTCCATCTCGCTGATCAACGTCAATCGACTGGGGTCGCCGATGGTTCCCTCGGTGAGCGTTGCCCCCGTGTTGACGGAAGGCCACGCCTCCCGGACGAAGAATACGAGCCGGCGGTCCCCGGGGTGGGGGAGAGGCAGGTTCGATTGTCGTTCTGTTGAGATCGAACGCGCCCACCCGGTTGCTCCGGTCCCGGTAGCGATGATCACCCCCGACGAGGATTGTCGTTCGCTTTCGTCGTCACGGCGGAGAAGGTAACGAGATGATTGATGGGTCTGATGTCCGATGTAGATCTCGTTGAGAGCTATGAGCCGTTGCCCGTCGTCGAGGCGGGCCTCAACCATGGTCCGGCTCTCGGTCTTCGATCGGCCGGATCGCAGGTCGGCGATGAGATCGGAAACCGCTTCGACCGGGAAGCGAACCAGGGTGCCCTCATAGCGTTCGGGGTCGGGGTTCACTCCGATCACGGTCTGGCCGGTGAGGTACTTGGCGAGATTGGGGACCAGACCGTCCTGACCGACCGGAACCACGATATCGTCCGGCTCGAAGAGGAAGCCGGGGAAATCGGCTCGGCCGATCCGGACGCGCCTCCACTCGGTGGGGATCGATTGCTCGGCCCGTGCTAATGCGCGGAGCTGGCGTTGGTGCCGTTCGATCACCTCCTCAACGTCGCGGTCCCGGCTTTCCAGGAAGAACCGAGCCTGCCCGGCGGTGGCATGGCGTTCCAGCAACTGATCCCAATCAGTCGGCCGGTACGCCACGACCACTCTTGGGTTTGATCCCCGCGTCATTCAGGCCTCCAGCTTGTTGGTGCCGGCGCTCACCAGATTCTGGAGGAGGGCGCCAAAGCCGTCGGGACTCAGGTTGAGATGATCGATGCGCTCCAGTTTGCCGGCGAGCTCACGGGCAGCCAACCCGATCAGGACCTGCGTCGGCATATCCCGATAGATGTCGATGCGCGCCCGCTCCGCCTGCGTCTGAGCACCTTCGACCAGGCTGATACCCTCGGCCTTGGCGGCAGCACCCAGCTTGGCTCTTTCTGCCTGGCTGTTGGCTTCGATCCGCTTGGCCACGGCCTCTTCCTCGGCCCGGCGGCGCTCGTTGGCTCCTTGCCGACCGATGAGCTCCTCCTCGCGACGCGCCAGCTCGACTTGATTGGCCAGCTCGTTTTCGGCGATGGCGCGTTCTTTCTCGACTGCCAGGGCGCGCCGTTGGAAGGTGGCCTCGTCCGCCGCTTGTTGGAGCCGTTCCCGGGTGGGGGCCTGGAGGGCCTTTTCGAGTTCAGGCGTAGGCGCCACCCTGGTAACCCTCACGCTGGCCACCTCGAGGCCCACGTCTGCAAGCGTGGGATCGCCGGACATGCCGCTCGCCATGAGCCGCCGCAGATCCTGGACCGCCTCCCGGAGAGCGTCATCGAGGCTGCGGTGGGCGATCCAGTCGAGTGCCAGCTGCTGAGCCGTTTGGGTCACCATCTGAGCAAGTCGCTCGAGGGGTTCTTCGAGATAGACCCCGGTCCGCAGGTCGATCCCAAAGTCGATTCGTCGGGCCGCCAATTCGGGATCATCTACCCGGAAGGTGATCGTGCCCTGGACGGCAACATCCTGGAAATCTGCGGTTCGGCCCGAGAACAGGAAGCTCTGCTCCCGGTCATCTGCGGGGATCTCGGCTATCGCTCCGTTGAGCGGCCGGAACCAGAAAGCCCCACCCTGGGTGGAACCGACCAGCTTCCCCTTCCGGTACCGGAGTACCCGGCTCGTGGGCTCGGCCCGCAGATGACTGAAGAACGGATAGCGGTTGATGTCACTCACTGCAACCTCCTTTTGCTTATCTGCCTATAGCATATATGTGAAAAGCCGATAAGTCAATAAGATGTGCCGGGGAGTTGCTTGGAGGAGGCGGACTAATCAGAACGAGTGGGGGAAAGTCCCTGACCATGCCGTCGAGGCGGATCCGGATCGCCCTGGCATCTCCCTGAAGCCGGGAAGGTGTGTGCGTGTGTGCGGCGAATGCGGCCGCGAGATCGGCGCTTCAGGTCGGCCGATCGTAGTGGGCGGCTGCAACACGATCGCCATTCCTTCGGCGGCCGGAGTTTGCCGTCTCTGCCGGGATCTTGCTCAACCATGCAGTTGGCGCGTTGTTCATGAGCTGTCGACGGTGATCGTGGCCATCACGCCATGCTGCTCCACCGAGTGCAACTCGGTTGATCGGCCGATTGCCGTCCAGGGGGGCGTCCAATCTCCACGCTGCGGGCCGACGGCTCAACCTTGCTTTGCTGTAGCACCCATCGGACTTGGATCTTCGGGAGTGCATCGGTCGGGCATGACCCACAGCGCTACCGATCCGCCCGCCGCCGGATCCGTTGGGCGACGATTATTCCGACGACGGGGCCGGCCGCCAGGATTGCCACCGTTACCACGCCGACCAGCAGGTTGTGTTTCAAAGACCTCGGGGATGCTGGCCTGGTACCCGCGGTCCACGCCGGCGGCGATGACAACATTGACCGCAACTATGGCTCCAACGGCAAAGCCGATAATGGCCCCGACTACAGTGTTGGTGACCCGACGATGCATGCTCGTCCTCATGGAGTCAGCGTCGCGCAGCCCTGGTTTCTGCTCATAGGGGCTTTCTCCTCCGCCCATGGCGAAGTCGGCACAAAAGTTGATGTGTGGCCCACAAGGGCAAAGGATCATTCGGGCCTTGAGCACCTGAGTCCGGCCGCTACTGGTGTGCGTGTCGTCAGATGTGGCTTTCTTATCCCGGATCCCTGCTAGCGTTCCGTCGGCCGCACTGGGTGGAGGCCAGCGAGTAGTCGCTTCCCCTGTGATAGCACGGCTCAGTTTCTCACCGGTTGGACCGCCTCTTCGGCCGACTCTCGATCCCCACGGCTTTGGATGCCGCACGGTCGAGAGAGACATCGGCATATCCAACTATCGGTCCCGTGCTGGGACCAGGAAGTCACCATGACCATTACTTTCGCCCGTCTGGGCATACCCGAACCGCTCGTCCGTGCGCTCAACAAGAGCGGCATCGTCGACCCCTTTCCCGTCCAAGCTGCCACTATCCCTGATGCCCTCGCCGGTCGGGATGTATCCGGGAAGGCCCCGACCGGGTCTGGCAAGACGCTCGCCTTCGGACTTCCCCTGCTCGCCAGGGTCGAGAAAGCAAACCGCCATCGACCCCGGGCCCTCATCCTGGCTCCCACCCGGGAGCTCGCCGAGCAGATCAAAAGGGAGCTGGCCCCACTCGCCAAGGCGGCCGGCCGCTATGTTCTTGCCGTGTACGGCGGCGTGGGGTACGGTCCCCAGAAGGGAGGGCTCCGCAAGGGTGTCGATGTTCTGGTGGCAACTCCTGGAAGGCTCGAAGACCTCATCCAGCAGAAATCCGTTGACTTGAGCCAGGTCAACATCGTCGTGGTCGATGAAGCGGACCGCATGGCCGACATGGGATTCCTCCCGGCTGTGCGACGCATCCTCGACGGCACGTCGAAACGTCGCCAGACAATGCTGTTTTCGGCAACCCTCGACGGTGATATCGCGGTGTTGAGCCGTGACTATCAGCGGGATCCCGTCCGTCACGAGGCGGGGACGGTGGAGCCGGAAACGATCGACGCCCGGCACCACTTCTGGTTGGTGCAACACCACGATCGCGTGCAGCACACCGCTGATCTCGTCGAGGCGGCAGGCAAATCCATTGTGTTCACCCGCACCCGCCATGGTGCCGACCGACTCGCCAAGCAGCTGGCCAGGCTGGACATCCGCTCGGTCGCCATGCACGGTGGGCGCTCCCAGAGCCAACGAAACAGCGCGCTTCAGGCGTTCTCTTCCGGTCGTGCCCAGGCGCTGATCGCCACCGACGTTGCCGCCAGGGGCATCCACATCGAGGCAGTCGCATCGGTGATCCATTTCGATCCGCCCGCCGACTCCAAGGATTACCTCCACAGGTCGGGGCGCACTGCCCGGGCCGGCGCCACCGGAACCGTCGTCAGTCTGGTGACCGGCGAACAGCAGCGAAACGTGCGACGGATGCAGCAAGATCTCGACCTGCGGGCGCCCATCGAGCATCCTCGACTCGATGCCCTTCACAACGGTGGGTATCGTTTCGGGGATCAGGCACCCGGCCGCCGCCTGCAGCTAGCACCATTACCAACGGAGCCCACGGACCGCCCGCAGCCAAAAACGCGCCACCCGCAGGTCGCTCGTGACGACGCAGGCGAAAGCGTGTACGTTTCCAATCTGCCCTGGGGAGCTACCAGTGAAGACGTCCATACCCTGTTCGAACGTTACGGCCGGGTGCACCAGGCCACCATCATCACCGACCGGCGTACGGGTCGTTCCAAAGGGTTCGGGTTCATCGACATGCCGCGACCAGCCGCCGAAACCGCTATCGACGCCCTGCACGGATCGAGACTGGGCGGGCGAGACCTGACGGTCAGGTTCGCCCGGCCGCGACGGTCGCGAGTCTGAGCCCGGCGAAGCCCGAAGCCACTGAAACCGAGTTTCTACTCGAGACGGCCATCAGGGCGCTGCATGGAGCGAAGCTGGAAGGCCGGCCCTTACGGCCAAGTTCTCCCTGCCCAGACGGCCGCTAGGTTGAGCTTCTCGCTGGCACGCATCACCAACATTCGGTCGGACTGGCGTTTCGGGACGATCGTCCATCGGCTTGCCACTTTCACCAGACATCATGGTGCCCTGACGAAAGGGACGATCATTCTTCCCTAGGCGAACCGAACGTTTCACGATACGGTGATGGCACGGTGGAGACCAATACTGGGCTGGTCGGATGGCAGAGGTAGGTAGTGCTCCCGGGTTGTTTACGGGCCGCTTGGAGCACGCGGTTCGGTGGGCGCGGACCCGTTCCATGTTTCCGCTTATTTTCGGGTTGGCGTGTTGTTCAATCGAGTGGATGGCAACCGGAGCCGCGCACAATGATCTTGACCGGTTCGGGATGCTCGCTATTCGGGCCTCCCCTCGGCAGGCCGATTTGATGATCGTCGCCGGGCGGGTGAGCCAGAAGATGGCTCCGGTCCTCAGGAACCTGTATGACCAGATGCCTGAACCCAAGTGGGTCATAGCCATGGGAGCCTGCGCGTCTACGGGTGGTATGTACAACAACTACGCGATCGTTCAGGGTGTCGACGAGGTTGTCCCGGTCGATGTGTATGTGCCCGGCTGTCCCCCCGGACCCCAGTCGCTGATTCATGGGATCCTCACTCTGCACGACCTGATAATGAGAGGCGAATCGCTTCACGATCAACTCCGCCCCCCAGGGGGGTTCGCCCGATGAGCACTGCCTGGAGAATCCTGCGTCCATGCTTTGAGCAGGCCAGAGCGCTACCGAGGTTTGGCACCACGGGGAGCCGCCGACATCCCGCTCGCCTTCTTCCGAAATACATTGACAATCATCTATATGTGGTCGTATTCTATATATAGACCAATATCGATGAATGTTCGTCCTGAACAATGTTGGAGGACCTCATGCAGCAGATTGACGCCCACGAGCTTGGCAAGACCATCCGCAACGAGCGGCACGAAGAAGCACGTCGCGCACGTTTGGCCCGATCGGCCCGGACCAAACAACTCCGGCGCTTCGTCTGGACGGAGCGTAGACGCGTCCCGCAGGTCGGACTGCAAGGGCCGGCAGCCACCAGCTGTGTCCCGTGCCCGAGTCCCTCGGTTTGATTGGAGCGGACCGTTGAGCCAGCCAATGCTGCCTGCTGCGAGCCGGTCTGCGATGCGGACCTCGATCGGAAGCAGGCTGAGCCGATGAAGCCGGTTTCGCAGATATCGGTTAGATTCCTGAAACCCTCTCGTGGCCTGATCGACTGTCATGCGCCGGATCAGGCGCCTTCATCCCGGTAGCGGTCCCAAGAGATCATCGACTAGACGGAGGGCCTCGAGACTGGGCCGAATCGCCCCACCGGGTAGCCGATCGGGATGATCGCGGCCAGCAGGACGTTGCGAGGCAAACCGAGGATCTCCTCGTACGTTCCCGGTGGTGCCAGCACCATCGGAACGGTTAGCACCGCTCCCAGGCCGAGCGCCCGGGCTGCCAGGAGCACGTTCTCTGCGGCGGTATAGGCGGTTGCCCAAAGCTCTTGTTCCCTCCTGCGCTTGGCCCGAGGCCCCACCTTGAGTGTTCCCAGCAATCCGAGATGGCGAATCGCGGCTAAGACCGCCGAAGGGCGGCGAGCTAGCTGCTCCGCGAATGTGTCGCGTACTACACACACGCAAACGACCGCTGGAGTCTCTTCGAAGTGCTCGGCGAGACGCATGACCGCTCGCAGAGTGCGGCGCCGTCGGTCGAGATCTTCGCCTGGCCTGGCCGGTGCACTTGCCGCGCTATCGGCAAAGAATCCTATCCCTCTTCTCCATGGTTCGGCCAATCGCTGCATCACTCTGCGGTCCTGCACGATGACGAAATGCCAGTTCTGGGCGTTGGCGGCACTTGGGCCGCGGATTCCGGCGTCGACCACTTTGACCAGAATCTCTTCCGGTACTGGATCGGGACGTAATCGGCGCATAGATCGGGCACTGTAGATCACATCAAACAACCCGACGTTTGTCTCCATTGGTTCTTTCCCGAGAGGCTCTATCAGCCCAGGTAATGCGCGCCCCACATGAAATCACATAAGAGCGAGGACGAACTGCGCCACGGCCAGCGCGGTCGATCTTCGTGCTCGAGCCGACTGGTTCTTCCGAAAGCGCTGCTTGGCGTTCTGGTCTTGAGTCCAGTACCTCGAGGATCGTATCGATGACCAATTCGGGTCGGTTGACGTGGATGAAATGGCCGTTACCCCTTCCGCCCATAAGTCCGACCCTCGCATAGTGTTGCGGCGTGGCATACAGCGAAGCCCTCGCCGGCGACATCAGAAGCCGGATCGGGGACCATCCAGGACTCACCGAGAGGCAGATGTTTGGGGGTGTTGCTTTCCTCGTGAACGGGAACATGGCGGTGGGCGTGAGCTGCGACGAGTTGATGGTCCGGGTGGGCAAGGACAATCATGACGAAGCGGTTTCGCGCGTTGGTGCCCGGATTATCGACCTGTCCGCCCGGCCGATGCGCGGATGGGTGGTGGTTGCTCCGGACGGATTCGCCGAAGAAGCCGACCTCGACGCGTGGATCGACCGGGGTGTGGCGTTCGCTGAGAGCCTGGCGTCTAAGTGATGGCGGACTTCCCGACCGACGACATGGCCCTGACCCACCTATTAGTGGTGAACGACATCGAGCGCTCGCGAGATTGGTACCGGGACGTGCTGGGAGCCGAGATCTACCGCGAATACGGCGGCACCTCGGTGGTGCTCAGCTTCCTCGGCGCTTGGCTGCTGTTGGTGACGTCCGGGGGCCCAACGGCCGACAAGCCGGAGGTGTCGATGGAGGCTCCCGCCAACCCATCGACGGTGTACAGCTCATTCACGATCCGAGTTCCCGACTGCCGGGCCGCCTACGCGAACCTCGTCGAGCGGGGCGCCGAGTTCTTGACCCCGCCCTACGACTGGGGGGCCGAAGTGCGGTGCTTCTTTCGTGACCCCGACGGCCACCTGTTCGAGATCAGCCAGGCCGGATAGCTCACTGTGGCGAACCGCACCCGAATCCGGAAGCTCAGCCTCAGTTGTAGTGCCGGACGTCGTCCCAGATGTCGGCCAGTTGGCGTTCGGGAGCCAGGCAGAGGTACAGCGGCAAGCCGGCCTCTTCGTTCTGGACGCCGTACGAGTTGGAGATCGTTCCGGCTTCGAAGGTGTTAGGGCAGATGCGGTCGAGCACGTCACCAATCTGGCCAACGCCGATCACCGGTCCGTGATGGTCCGGAGGGCCCCACAGCCAATAGTTGTTGTGCCCGCTCACGGCCGACGGCAGGCCCGCCTCCGACCCGAGCACGTCGATGGCTCCGGCCTCGCCATACGAGCCCGTGAAGATCGCGACGTCGATGCGTTGATCAGCAGGGATTAGCTGGTAGACCTCGGCCACCTGGTCGACTAATTCAGGCCAGCCCACCGTCTCGCCGAGTTCACCGGTGGCATCCAAAGTGGACATCGACGAGGCGGGAAGCAAGGGGAGAGCGACAAAGAGCCCGACGAAGATGCCGAGCGCACTCGCCCCGATCATCACTCGTTGTCCCACGCCTCGGAGACCGTCGAACCAGAGTGCGCCCGCCGCTAACAGGGCCGGGTACATCGGAGCGACGTAGTAGGACTTGCCGCCAGTGAACAAGAAGAACGCGAAGAGCACAGTGAAGGTGATACCGACCGGCCGCCAGGGTCGGAGGTCGGGATAGCGGAAGAGTCGCCACAGCCCGATCGCCGCCGGCAAGGCCAGCACGATGGATAACAGACCGATCTGCTCGAGTACGAAAGCCACCGGACCATCGCTGCGTCCGGCCAGAGCTCCCGCCATTTCCAGTGCAGGCAGGTCGTTGGCGATCTGCCAGACAAGGTTGGGGATGGCAATAGCGGCTGCAATCCCGACACCGAGCCACGGCCAGATTCTTCTGAGCAGCTCGCGCTGCGAAGTGGCGAGCAGCGCGACCAGCACCGCCCCTGCAAACAACCCGATGAGATGTTTGTTCTGGAGACCGATCCCCACCGTGAGCCCGAGGCCGAGCCACCAGCGGGGATCGTCGCCGGCGAGTAACCGCACCAGGATCCACGTCCCGAGGGTCCAGAAGAAGTAGTCGAAAGCGGCAGTGCTGAACAGATGTCCGACTCCCAGCGCCACGCCCGTCCCGCCGGCGGTCACGGCGGCGTAGATCTGCGCTTTGGTGCCGCCGCCAAATCGCCGCGCCATCGCCGCGGCCATGATGACCACGCCACCGATCGCCAACGCCGGGAGGATGCGCAAGGCGGATGGTGAGGGCCCGCCGACCGTCTCCACAATACGGGCAATCAGAGGGGTCAGGGGCGGCTGGTCGACGAAGCCCCAGTCGAGGCGCCTGCCGGCCACGAGGAAGTACAACTCGTCACGGTGGAACCCATATCTCCCGGCCATGGATAGGAGCAGGACAACTACGGAACATGCCGTCAACCACGCGGGGCGCGGCAGCCGGTTCGCCTGGTTCTGGGCCACCGTCGCAGTGCCGCCCTCAACCGGGTACGGTCTCGGGCCGGAAGCATCATCAAGCGGGGCTGTTTGCGCGGCCATCACAGGAAAGCTGCACGCCCGATGTAGCGGCCTTGCTTCCTCGGTCGTTGGGGGATGCGATGTGGTGGTGAATTGGGTATCCGGCTCGGCTCCCTCGTGATTCCTCCTCGGTCACAGGTCGTCGGCGAAGCTGTGGAAGGCGTTGAACCATTCGTGCCATGGGATCCCGTACTCGAAACCGTTGCGGACGATGATCAACTGGTTGGCGGGTGACACGTAGATCACCTGGCCGCGGTCGCCCTGGGCGGCGAAGTCGTAGGAGCCGTCATCGCGGAGCGCGCCGTACCACATGTACTTATACCAGCCGTTTCCCGAGGCGTAGATCTCCTGGCCAAACTGGTCGGGGTAGTACTCGGAACGGTGGGTGGATGGATCCTTTCCGGTCGATTCGGCTATCCAGTCGGCCGGGATGAGCTGCTCGCCGTTCCAGTTGCCGTTGTTGAGGAAGAGGCGCCCGAACTTGGCGAAATCGATAGCCCGAGCGTTGAGACCGGCTTCCATCTTCTCGAATCCGCTCTCCTCGCTGTCGAGGCACCAAGACGCGTCGAATTCCATGCCGAGTGGATCCCAGAGCTTGCGTTGCATG
>Ga0224512_10004577_pt1 | contig 11605 bp, 10 predicted proteins | sample SF_May12_sed_USG_4_FD_169103 | JGI IMG/M metagenome (GOLD analysis project Ga0224512, IMG submission 169103) | Sediment microbial communities from San Francisco Bay, California, United States - SF_May12_sed_USGS_13 | ecosystem: Environmental > Aquatic > Marine > Sediment | place: USA... | reverse complement strand
CTGGCGGCCAAACGCGTTGCGCTCAACGACGACATCCAGCACCCCCAGTTGGATCTGATCGGAATCCACCGCGGTGCTGCTGCCCAGAAAGATCATCCCGGCACAGGTTCCCAGCGTGGGCAAGCCGGCTCTGATGGCCTCGCGCAGCGGCTCGACCAGGCCGTAACGCTCAGCCAGCATGCCGATGGTGGTCGACTCTCCGCCCGGGAGGATGAGGGCGTCGATCCCATCCAGCTCGTCAACTGTGCGAACCTCCGTGGCCTCGTGACCGATTGAGCGAACCATTGCGGCGTGCTCGCGGAAGTCGCCCTGCAAGGCCAGCACGCCAATCAACATCGCTTATGAGCTCCGGTCCTGCATCCGCTCCGAGTCGGGGACGTCGGCAGCGCTCTGACCTGACATCGGTTCGCCGAGGCCGGCAGAGACTTTGGCCACGATGTTTGCATCCTGGTAGTTGGTTGTCGCTTCGACGATCGCGGCCGCACGAACTGCCGGATCGTCGCTCTTGAAGATCCCAGATCCAACGAAGATGCCGTCGCATCCCAGCTGCATCATGAGAGCGGCGTCGGATGGCGTCGCGATGCCTCCGGCCGCGAAGTTGACCACCGGCAGGCGTCCGGTCTCGGCTACTTCGCCGACGAGCTCGTATGGAGCGCGCAGCTCTTTGGCAGCAGCCATCAACTCGTCTGGCCCGGTCGTTGAGAGATTTCGGATCTGGCGGGTGATGAGGCGCATGTGGCGTACCGCCTCTACGACATCCCCGGTGCCTGGTTCACCTTTGGTGCGGATCATGGCTGCACCCTCGCCGATGCGACGCAACGCCTCACCCAGATCGCGCGCTCCGCAGACGAATGGAACTTCGAACGACCATTTGTCGATGTGGTTGTCGGGATCGGCCGGGGTGAGTACCTCCGACTCGTCGATGTAATCGACCCCCAAGGCAACGAGTACCCGGGCTTCCGCCAGATGCCCGATGCGGGCCTTGGCCATCACCGGAATCGACACGGCGTTCATGATCTCGGTGACCTTCTTGGGGTCAGCCATGCGAGCCACCCCGCCCATGGCGCGAATATCGGCGGGGACCCGCTCGAGCGCCATCACTGACACTGCCCCGGCGTCCTCGGCGATCTTGGCCTGCTCAGCGTTGACCACATCCATGATCACGCCGCCCTTGAGCATTTCGGCCAAGCCGCGTTTCACTCGATCAGTTCCACGAGCCACAGGTTCTCTCCTTGTCGTCAGGCCGCATTCTATCTGCCGACAGAGACCGCTCACCCCGTGGCTTGGCGGTAGGCGTCGAGGTACTGCGGAAACACAGTCGATCGATCGAACCTCTTCACCCGTGCCAAGGCGCGTTCGCCGAAAGACGCCACCGAGGTGGGTTCGAGCAGAAGGTCCGCGATCGCTTGCGCCACGTCCTGCGGCTCTCCAGGGCTAACCAACTTGCCGGTGTCTCCCAGAACAGCAGCGAACGCCGGCAAGGCGCTTGCTACCACGGCGCACCCTGCCGCCATTGCCTCGGCGACCACCAACCCAAAGCTCTCGCCGCCGAGATTTGGGGCGACATAGATAGCACTCGATGCCATCAGCTGGCGTTTGGCGTCACCGGATATCTCGCCGCGAAATGAGACCCCGGCCGGGCCAAGCTGGCGCAACGCTCCCCCGACAACCAGCTCGGCATCTGGCACCAGCTCCAGAACTCGAGGCCACGCCGCCAGCAGAACATCAAGACCTTTTCTCTTCTCGTCTCTCCCTACGAAGCCAACCCGATTCGCCAGACGCTCCCCACCCACCCGATAGCTGGCTGCGTCAATGGCATTCGGAATGATCCGGGCGTCCACGAAGGGCTCGACTGCTCTTCTGGCTACCGGACTAACCGCCGTGGCCACAGCCAACCTCTGCGCCCAGTTTCGCCACAGCGGCCGAGCCAACATGTAGAGACTCTTGATTCCCTTGCCGGGGTCGGCGTGGAACGTCCCAACCAGGGGACGATCGGACCGAACCAACGCGGCGGCAGACACCATTGGCATGAAGGGCTCGTGGATGTGAACAACGTCGGCACCGGATACCGCCTCAACGACCCGCCTCGCCACTCGGGGGTCGAGTGCCACGGGTGCCTGGGATCGGTTGGCCGGCACCGTCGACGATCCACCAACCGAGATGGTTCCATCTGGCCCGCCCTCCCCCGGCGCCACCAGCCATGATTCGTGCCCCTCGGCTCTGAGCCATTGGACAATGGCAATGGCCTGCGACTGCACACCGCCCAGCTTGGCAGCGTCATACGGACACACCACGGCGACCTTCATATCGCTGCCCGATCAGATGGCCAGTTGGGCTGAGTGAGATGCCATTGGTGCGGTATCTGAGAGATGACCGCCTCCAGTGCTTGTGCCAGCAGTTGGGTGCCAGCGGCTATCCGGTCTTCCAGCTTGTCGAGCTGCGGAATCTCGATCGGTGGATTCACTACTAGACGGTGCCCCCGGCCCTTCTTGAAATAGCAACCAACGGGCAGCAACGCAGCTCCGGTGCGATCGGCCAAGGCGACGGGTCCGGCTGGCAAGGTTGTGGTCTCACCGAAGAACTCGACCTCGATTCCGTCACCGCCGAGGTCGCGGTCACACACCAATGCCACAGTCCCACCGCTGCGCAGCTCTTCGAGAAGCCGACGGGTCACGCCGGAGCCTCTGTCGGCCAACACCACCTCTATTCCGAACGCCGCCCGCACCTTCAAGAACCATTGACGGATCCGTCGGTTGGACAGCTTCTCGGCGACCGCCACTACCGGGTAGCCCAGCTCCCATGACTTGGCGGCAGCGGCATCCCAATTGCCGGTGTGGCCGAGCGCGTAGATCATGCCTTTGCCCTCCTTGGCAGCGGCGTGGAGTATCTCCAAGCCTTCGACATCGGCGTTCCTGGCGAAAGCATCTCGCCGACGCGGTCGAATCCAGAACACCTCAGCCCAATAACGGCCGTACGAAGAGAACATGCGTTTCACCAGCCGCTCGGCCTCAGCGGGCGGTGCGCCCGATGCTCGCGCCATGTGCTTGGCAACCACGAGCCGCTTGTCTCCGGCTCTTCGCCACATACCCCAGCCGATGATGCGGCCCACGCCCCTCATCAGTCGCTCGGGAAGAATGCCAACGAACCCGGTCATGGCCCGAAAGGCCAGGTAGCCGGCGAGCCCCCTCACTCGGCGAGCTGCGACCAGGTCCGGACTGCTCTTATCGCCACGGTGATGGAGTTGAGCACGACCATGATCCACAACATGGGGAGGATGAGGCTCAACCCGAACTCCTCCAGTCCAACGAAGAGCAGCATGAAGATGATGCGCTCGGCCCGACCCATGATTCCACCCCGGCCTTCCGCCCCCCAGCCCTCCGCTTTGGAGCGGATGTAGGGAATGAGCATGGCCGTTGCCAGCGCCGACAAACACAGGATGACCCGTTGCCGATCTCCGGCGACGTAGAAGCCCAGCCCCAACCACAGAGCGATCTCCCCAACGCGATCTGCCACCGTGTCGAGCAGCGCCCCTCGCTTCGACTCAGTGCCAGTGAGGCGAGCCAGCGGACCGTCGACCGCATCGAGCAGGGCGCCAAATCCCCCGACGATGGCGCCCCACGCCAACCAACCGAGCGACAGGAAGACGGCCCCGGCGATGGTGATAGCGAGGCCCACGACGGTGACGAGACTCGGAGTGATCCCTATCCGAGCAAGGCGGATGCCGAGCGGCGCCACGATCCGAGCGATGCCCTTGCGGGCGTGGATGTCGAGCACGGATTCGCAAGTTACCACAGGGATATCAGGCCATCGACGATGCTTAGAATCGGAAGGAGACCACGGGAGGTGATGTGGATCCAGGGCGGATTCGAAACGTAGTACTGGTCGGCCACTCTGGGGCCGGCAAGACCTCGATAGCCGAGGCGCTTTTGTACACAGCCGGCGTCACAACGCGGCTTGGCAGGGTGGAAGACGGCACCACCACGACTGATTACGAGCCCGAAGAGAACACACGGGGCAACTCCCTTGGATTGTCGGTGGCTCCATTCGAGTGGAACGGCCATAAGGTCAACTTGCTCGACGCCCCCGGGTACGCCGACTTCATGGGCGATCTGCGAGCCGGGCTGCGCGCCGCCGACTTGGCGCTCTTCGTGGTGTCGGCCGCCGACGGCATCGAGGTGCAGACAGACGTGGCCTGGGGTCTGGCGGCGGAGGAGGGAATCGCCCGTGCCATCTTCGTCAACAAGCTCGACCGTGAGCAAACCGACTACGGCAAGATCCTCGCCGAGCTCAAAGAGGAATTCGGCAGAGGGATCGCCCCCGTGGAGATGCCCATCGGGTCTGGACCGGATCTCACCGGCGTGGCCGGCATCGTCTCCGAGCACGCCTTCACCTACGACGGCAAGGACCCCAAAGGCCAAGAGGGGGAGATACCCGAAGGCATGAAAGAAGAGGAAACCGCAATCCACACCGCTCTCGTCGAAGCTGTTGTTGAGAACGACGAGGCGATGCTCGAGGCCTATCTGGAAGGGACCGAGCCCAGCCAGCAGCAACTGGTCGACGGGCTGCGGCAGGGAATCGCCGATGGCGCCATCGTCCCGGTCTTGTGCGGGTCGGCCACCGGGCTAGTCGGTATCGATCGTTTGGCCGAGCTCATCATCCGGGATGGCCCTTCGCCTCTGGAGCGGCGCATGCCCCCAGCCGAAGGAACACTCAAGGCAGATCCCTCCGGTCCGGTGGCGGCCTACGTCTTCAAGACCATCTCGGACCCATACGTTGGTCGCATCTCTCTCTTCCGCTCGTTCTCCGGAACCATCAAACTCGACGACTCTCTCGAGAATCCGAAGGTTGCGGCGGCAGGGCGGATGCACAACCTGTTCTTCATGAGGGGCAAAGAGCACGAGGAAACGAAGGAGGTGGCGTGCGGTGACATCGCGGCCGTCGCCAAGCTAGAGACGGTGCTGTCTGGCCACACCCTCCGCTCCCCCGGCACCGATGTGATAATCGAGCCGGTTCCCGTGCCTCCGCCAAGTATGTGGTTGGCTGTATTCCCCAAGACCGCGGGTGACGACGAGAAGTTGTCGACGGCGCTGCAGCGAGCGACGGATGAGGACCCGACCTTGGTCGTCGAGCGGAGAGCCGAGACTCAGCAAACCGTCATCGCCGGGCTTGGCGACACCCACCTAGATGTGGCCGTGGATCGAATGGCGCGCAAGTACGGGGTGGGGGTAGACACCCAACTGCCCAAGGTTCCGTACCGCGAGACCATCACCGCATCGGCCCAGGCCGAGGGCAAGCACAAGAAACAGAGCGGTGGGCGCGGCCAATACGGAGTGGCGTTCGTCCGCTTCGAGCCTTTGCCGGTGGGCAGTGGTTACGAATACGTCGATGCCATCAAGGGTGGCTCCATCCCCCGCCAGCTGATCCCGGCGGTGGACAAGGGCATCCAGGAGGCTTTGGATCGGGGGATGCTCGCCGGCTATCCGGTAACAGACCTCAAAGCGACGGTATACGACGGCAAGTTCCACGCGGTTGACTCCGACGAGCTGTCTTTCCGCATGGCGGGTATCCAGGCCGTGCGTACGGCAGCACCCGACCTCAAGCCGGTGCTGTTGGAGCCGTATTACACGATTCGAATCATCGTTCCCGAGGAATTCATGGGAGATGTCATCGGAGATCTCAACTCGAAACGGGGCCGGGTGGGAGGCATGGACTCTGCCGGCAGCATGAGGATCGTCACCGCCGAGGTGCCGCTGGCAGAAGCCCAGACCTACAACATCGACCTTCGCTCCATCACGGGTGGAAGAGGGACATTCTCGATGGAGTTTTCCCACTACGAGCACGTACCCCCCCAAGAAACGCAACAAGTAATCGCACAGTCCGCGAAGCAGGAACAGGAATAGTCAACAGCAGGAAAAGAGAGGCACATGGGAGAAAAGGCGAAACTCACGTTCGGAGACAAAGAGCTCGAACTCGATTCCGTTACGGGCACCGAAGGTGACATCGGAGTGGATATCTCCCACCTGCGGGCGGAGGCCGGCCTGATCACTTACGACATCGGATTTGGCAACTCCGCTGGTACCAAAAGTGCGGTGAGCTATGTCAACGGTGAGGGCGGGGAGCTGCGCTATCGCGGCTACTCGATCGAGGACCTGGCAGAGCACAGCACATTCCTCGAGGTGGCCTATCTCTTGTTCTATGGCGATCTCCCCGACGCAACCCAGCTCGAGGAATGGCGCAACAAGGTGCTGGGTCACACGCTGATCAACGAGGAGATGAAGAAGTTCTTCGATGCGTTCCCCAAGGATGCTCACCCGATGGCGATCTTGTCTGCCGCCACCTCTGCCCTATCGACGTTCTATCCGGATTACCTCGACCCCCTCGACCCCACAGCGGTCGACGAGAGCGCGATGCGCCTTATCGCAAAAACGCCAACCATCGCAGCTTGGGCGTACAAGAAGTCGATCGGCCAGCCATATGTCTATCCCCAGAACGACCTGCCGTACACCGCCAACTTCCTTCGCATGATGTACGCCACGCCGACCGAGCCGATGGACATCGACCCGGTGATCGCCAAGGCGCTCGATGTCTTGTTGATCCTGCACGCAGACCATGGTCAGAATTGCTCGACCTCAACTGTTCGACTGGTGGGGTCTAGCCAAGCGAATCTGTTCGGGTCGGTGGCCTCCGGAATGAACGCGCTGTGGGGACCGCTCCACGGCGGAGCTAATCAGTCGGTCATCGAGATGCTCAACGCCATCCTCGCTGACGGCGGCGACCTCGAGAAGTGGATCGCTCGAGCCAAGGACAAGGATGATCCATTCCGGCTGTGGGGCTTCGGGCACCGGGTCTACAAGAACTACGACCCGCGGGCTCGGATCCTCAAGGGCTACAACGATGAGATAACGGCCCGGCTCGGCCTCGACGATCCACTGCTTGACCTGGCTCTGAAGCTGGAAGACGTGGCACTGAGCGATGACTACTTCATCGAGCGCAAGCTGTATCCCAACGTTGACTTCTACTCAGGGATCATGTTCCGTGCGCTGGGCTTCCCTCCCCGCATGTTCACGGTGCTCTTCTCTATCGGCAGGCTGCCGGGCTGGATCAGCCAATGGATGGAGATGATGGGCGACCCGTCAACGCGCATCGGTCGACCCCGCCAGATATACATCGGCGAAACCCAGCGCCCCGTGGTCCCCGTAGACAAGCGCTAACGACCGGCGAGGAGGCTCCTAAGAAGCGGGTACCTGCTCGGTGTAGCTGCCGACCACTTCACCGCTGACTCCGTCGACCCGGACCAGACCTCGTTGACTCGGTGGGTCGTCGGCCGAGAAGACCAGCACGTTCCAGATGGGTCGAGCCCGCCAGCCCTCGAAACCGACCTGGGCAGAGGCATGACCCACGGCGAAGGACACCTCACGATTGGCGGTCTCCAATGCTTGGTCGTCGCGCACCTCGAGCTCCCACGCGCTGATCCAGTGGTAAACCGCCACGGCCGCTAGTCCACCAGCCACCGCCCACATGCCAACCGGCAACCCAGCAACGGCTCCGACTGCCGCCACTACCGCACCGCCCACATAGGGACGAGCTGCGAGACGACGGCGCTTCGGGCTTGGCAATAGATAAGGCCCGACAACTGTCGAGTCGAGGTCGTCGGGCACGCCTGCGGCCTCGGCGACCTCTCGGGGTATCTCGGGGCTCACCGCGGCGGCCTGGCGAGTTCGGCTATGCGCTCGGCTGCATCGCCCGCCGGTATATCGCGTTCCTCTTCGTCCGAGCCCCGCAGCCTCAGACCAACGGTTCGGGCCTCGACGTCGCTGTCCCCAACAACCAGCACTGCTGGATGGTGGTGGGTCATGGCCCTCCTGATCTTCTCCCCGACGGTGTCGTCGGCAGTGTCCACCTCCACCCTCACGCCCTTTGCTTTCAGCTGGGCTGCCACCTCACCGGCATAGTCGGCATGGCGGTCGGCAACGGGAACCACCGTTGCCTGCACTGGAGATAACCAAACCGGGAACGCACCGGCGTAGTGCTCGGTGAGGACCCCAACGAATCGCTCGATCGAGCCCATCAAGGCTCGATGGATCATGACGGGGCGTTGGCGGGTATTGACGTTGGTCGCATAGTCGAGGTCGAAGTTCTGGGGTTGGACGAAGTCCACCTGCAATGTCGACATCTGCCAGCGGCGTCCGATGGCGTCCTTCAGGTGTATGTCGATCTTGGGCCCGTAGAAAGCAGCGTCCCCCTCGGCCACTTGGTAGCTCATCCCGGCTTTCTCCAAAGCCTGCTTGAGGGCGTCCTCAGCCTTGTCCCACAGATCTGGGTCGCCCATCATCTTCTCTGGGTCGCGGGTCGACAGGTCGGCCTCGAATTCCTCGAACCCGAAGTCGCGCAGAACCATCAACGTGAATTCAAGGAGGTTCGCCAGCTCATCTCCGATTTGGCTCTCGGTGATGAATATGTGGCTGTCGTCCATTGTTAACCCTCGCACCCTCAACAGACCGTGCACCACACCTGAGCGTTCGTTGCGATACACGGTGCCCAGCTCGTAGATGCGCAATGGCAACTCTCGGTAACTGCGCCCACGGGAGCGGTAAATGAGGATGTGGAAAGGGCAGTTCATCGGCTTCACGTAGTAGCGCTGGCCCGCATCCAGCACCATCTCCGGGTACATGTTCTCGGCGTAGAACTGGAGGTGGCCAGAAGTCTCCCACAGATTGGCCTTGGCGACGTGAGGCGTGAAGACGATGTCGTAGTCGTGTGCCTCGTGGGTGCGACGGCTGTAGTCCTCGATCTCCTTGCGAAGGATGCCGCCCTTGGGGTGCCACAATGCCAGGCCAGATCCGAGCTCCGGGGGGAATGAGAAGAGATCTAATTCGGGTCCGATGCGGCGATGATCGCGCCTGCGGGCCTCCTCGAGGTGGTTGAGGTATTCGTCGAGTGCGGCCTTGTCTTCCCAGGCTGTTCCGTAGATGCGTTGCAGTTGGGCTTTGTTCTCGTCTCCTCGCCAATACGCACCCGCCGACCGCAACAGTTTCACCGCTTTGAGCCGGCCCGTGGTTGGGACGTGGGGACCTCGACACAGATCGAAAAAGCCGTTGTTGCGATACAGGGTGATGGACTCTCCAGATTCGACCTCCGAGCTGTCGACCGACTCGATGATCTCGGATTTGAACGGCTGGTCTGCGAACAACTCGAGGGCTCCGGCACGCGATACCTCGTCACGCACGAATGGCTGATCCTGGGCGATGATCTCTGCCATCCGCCCCTCAATGCGTTCGACGTCCTCGGGAGTGAAGGGTCGGCCGATATCGAAGTCGTAGTAGAAACCATCTTCGATTGACGGGCCGATCGCGAAAGTTGCCCCTTCGAAGAGGTCCAGAACGGCTTGGGCAAGCACATGAGCGGCGGAGTGGCGGAGAACCGCTCGACCTTCATCGGTCGATTCAGTAATCAACTCGATCGCACCACCGTTGGGCAGCGGACGTGTGAGGTCGAGCAGATCACCATCGAGCTTGACCGCGACGGCGGCGGCAGCCAGCCGGGGCCCAATGGACTCGGCAATATCCAAACCGGAGGAGCCTTCGGCCACCTCCTGCTCCGTACCGTCGGGAAGGGTCACTTTCATCATGCGGCCAGCCAGCGTAACAATGTCAGAATCGCCCGCGAGCCTCGTATATTCGTGGAAGAATGGGGCAGCGCGCCATAGGGAAAGGGCCTCAATGGAAGTTGATCAGCTAATCGCTCGCCTCGCTAGGGGGGGACGAACTCAAGAGCTGACAACGGGAGAAAGAGCAGTCGGTTCCAATCGGATATTCCGAATGTGGACCGAGAACCAGACGCGCATCATGAAGGTGTACGGAACGGCGGCGCGGGAGCGGCGCGAACGCCACTCGTTGACCGCCCTGCGTGGTATCCCTGGCATCCCCACGGTCCTCGACCGTGGCGCCGAAGGCGACATCCACTGGGCCATATTCGAAGATGCCGGATCGTGGAATCTGGCAAACCTCCCAGAGAATTCCGGACTCACGAGGAGAGCCGGCGAGATCTTGCGCCAGGTTCACGAATCGGAGACGTCGGCGATCTCCAACTTGGCCCGTGGCATAGACCAGGAATGGGTGACTGTCGACTTCGTCTCAACCTTCAGGCGAGTGGAGCGTTACCGAGGCCGCCTCGGCCTGTCCGAGGACCTGCTCGAGGCGGCGCGCGGCGTTAGACCTCCCTTCGCCTCCGAGCCTCGGGTGGCGCACACCAATCCGGCGCCCGACAACTTCTTGGTGGACGACCGCGGCAACGTGACAATGATCAACTGGGAATGGGCCACGCTGGCCCCGGTGGAGTGGGATCTGTCGAAGGTGCTGTGGCTTCTGAGCCTGCGCAGCGGAACAACCGCAGCGGCAGGACTCGCCGAGGGCTACGGAGCAGAGCTCGACCCCGCACAGCTTGACCGGTGGACGGTGTATCACGCCGGCATGATGTTGGTGTACGAGGCAGAGAACCGCATCAAGGGTCGCCTCGACGACTTGGGTTACCTGGTTGATGAATTGCAGCGAGCGATAACCGGCTCGCGCGCCCCCGCCTAAATCCGCGAAAACAGTCCTTAGCTTTCCTACGCTCTATCCGAATCGGATCGCCCGGAGGAGGCCCCAGATGCTTGAGGTTGTGATAGCCGCGTCCCTGATCGCCGTTGCCTTCGCGGCATTCGGCCGGCGGCAAGAAACCAGCCCGCTCATCTCCCTCGATACCACCGAGACGGACCTGCCGTGTCCGTGGTGCATGGGACCCACAGCAGACACCGATAAGACCTGCAACACCTGCGGCCAGGACTTCGGCTAACCGCTTTTAGGGGCCGACAGCCCATAACCTCCGCTGAATGAGTTCAGTGGGCCTGGTACTTGGTGGTGGTGGGGTAACCGGAGCTGCCTATCAAACAGGCGTACTTACCGCGATACAGCTAGCCACCGGATGGGATCCGAGGTCGGCTGACGTCGTCGTCGGCACCTCGGGCGGCGCTGTGGTGGCGGCGATGGCGCGGGGCCCCGGCGTTTCGATGCATGCTTTGGTCGGAGACGCCGCTACCCGTGAGGAGTTCGCAGGTGAGCTGCGATCCCAGATCTTCCAACGCACCCGTCTCAAGGGCGTCGCTCGCTGGGCTCGCCATGGTTTGCTACGCGGCCTGAGGCATCCCGGCGTCAACTTCGTGCTTGGCACGCCTGCCCCTTATCGAGCCGACGGCATCGGTGATTGGGTGAATGATCGTTTCGGGCCGTTCCACAGCTGGCCAGACAAGGCCACCGTCATCGCCTCCTACGACTTGGCCAGCGGGCGCCGTGTGGCATTCGGCACGCAGGACGGCCCCGATGTGTCGTTGCCCGAAGCGGTGGCGGCATCTTGTGCGGTCCCCCTTTTCTATGAGCCGTACCGAATAGACGGGCGCGATTACGTGGACGCAGGCGTGGTGTCTGGCACCAACGCAGACCTGGTGTTGGGTGCGCCCGAACCGCTCGACCTGTTGATCATCATCGCTCCCATCGGCGTATCCAGCTCACGGTCGCGACAGCGCTTCTATGAGCCGATGTTCGACAGAGCGGGGCGCTTAGCTCTGGGC